>Ga0335070_10001663_pt1 | contig 25802 bp, 29 predicted proteins | sample Lox_Sample_13_FD_206722 | JGI IMG/M metagenome (GOLD analysis project Ga0335070, IMG submission 206722) | Soil microbial communities from Loxahatchee National Wildlife Refuge, Florida, United States - Lox_Sample_1.3 | ecosystem: Environmental > Terrestrial > Soil > Wetlands | place: USA...
CGCGACATCCCCTATACGCAAGAAGACGACTACGTCGAAAACGACCCACTCCCCGCTGATACCTTGGAGAGCGGCCTCGATCGCGCTGCCATGCGCGACCAGCAGCTGCTGGATGCGGTGGGGCGGGCCGTGTCATTGCCGGTGACGATCGATCCGTCGGTGTCGGCCGTTCTGCCGAACCCGTCTCCGCTGCTGTTTCTACGATGGAACGCGACCGGCAATGCGTTGGAGCTGGTGTCGATTGCTGCCACCGGGGCTACTTCAGCGGCTAGTATCTCGGAGACACGGCAGGGCAGCAATACGGCCGATTTCGTCACCTCCGACGCTTTGGCCTCGCTGTGGCAGAAAGGCGCTGATATCGCCTCGGCCGCAACCCTGGTGAAACCCACGGATACCAATCTTGGCGGCTATCACGTCATTACCGGCACCACGGCTGTCTCGGCGATGTGGACCGGCACGACGCCGGGCGAGGAATACGAGTTCGAGACCGCCGCGGCGCTTCCTCTGACCCATGGGACGAACTTCCAGCTCATCACATCGGCGAACGTCACCTGCGCAGCCGGCGACCGGTTTCGAATGAGGTACTTCGGGTCGAACGTTTGGAAGATGGTTGGCTTTCAGCGGGGAAATGGTTCACCGCTTACTGCTGCGATCGGTTTCCACGCCAACAAGAACGGGGCTAACCAAACCGCCATTGCGACAGGCGTCGACACCAAAGTCACCTTTACGAATGAGGTGTTTGACCTTGGTGGCTGCTTCGACGCGCCGAACAGTCGCTTCGTTGCCCCGTTGTCGGGACTGTACATGTTTTCAGCCTCTCTGTTCTTCGGAACAGGGGTAGTCGATCAAAACGGTTTTGGAGTCTATTTTTTCAAGAATGGAGCGGCGTGGGTGACGCCGTTTGATGAGGCATCGGGAAGTAGCGCTGCTTGCCCTAACTCGACTTGTGTCATGAGCTTGACGGCTGGTGACATTGTCGAGATATACGCACATGGTGATGGCACCGGCAACAAGACCGTGAGCGGAGGCAACGCCTTCACATGGTTTATGGGAGGGAAGATCGGATAGTGGCTAGGCTGCACATTGGAGGTTGGGTTCGAAGAGAGGGATGGGAGAATTTCGATATTCTGCCAGCCCCTCATGTTGACCATATTGGTGATTTTCGTGATCTATCAGCGTTTCCTGATGGGGTACTCGAAGCCATCTACGCCAGTCATGTTCTGGAACACGTTGGATTCCGTGACGTAGTTCCAGCATTGAAGGAATGGCTCCGGGTCTTGGCTCCGTACGGCATAGTGATGATTAGCGTGCCGAATCTGGAAGTGCTGTGTCGTCATTTCAGCGATCCGCGTCTGACAGACAGCGAACGCTCCTACCTAATGCAAGTGATGTTCGGATCACAGGCGGACAAATACGACTTTCACCACACCGGCTTCTATCCTGATCTGCTTGCAGGAATGCTAGCTCTCGCCGGCTTTACGGAGATCCAGCAGGTGCAGAATTTTGGAATTTTTTCTGATTCCAGTGAGCACACGTTTCACGGTGTACCGATTAGCCTCAACGTCACGGCCCGAAAGCCTGGATCTTCGGTAGAAAAAATTAAGTAGAGTTCTATAAAAAATAGTACTATAATATATCTTGGTTGGCGGGCTCGTTGCATCGTCCGGCTGAGGCCACTCTTCCCTACCCCCACGTTGGAGCCTGCCCTATGTCCAGCCGCTCGCGCTACGAGCAGGTCCACGACGGCGAGTGGTGGCTGTTCCGCGAGGGGCGGTCCAATCGGCGGTGCAAGATCGCCTGCTGCGATTGCGGGCTGGTGCACCAGTTCCGGATCCGCATCCGCGGCGGAAGGCTTTTCATGCAAGCGAACCGGTTGCCACGCGAGACTGGCGGGCGCCGCGCGGCGATGAAGGCGGAAGTAGAGGAGTGAGCGCATGAACGGCGTCTCGGCCTTCGACGTCATCTCGGTCGTGCTGATTCCGATCGGCCTGGCCGTCATCGGATGGGTGCAGTATCGCGCTGCGAACGACGCCCGCGCACTCTGGGCCGGGAACAAGGAACTGCGCGACAAGCTCGATGCCGTGGCGCAGAACTACGTGCGCCGCGACGATCTCGCCCAGCATCTGCAACGCCTGGAATCCGGCCAAGAGCGCCTCGCCGACAAAGTCGACCGTCTGACGGAATCCATCGTGACGCCTCTGGCGAGGCTCGCCGAGGCGATCGGTGGTCAGAGCCGCTAAAGCTTCCACGCCTCGCTCATCCTCGATGAAAGGATCCGCCGCATGCTGGATTACCAGCTCAGCTCGCTGCTGGCGTCGCTCGGCTTCGCCTTCTCGGCCGTGCTCCTCTGGTGGGGTGCGCTTCGGTTCCTCGACGTGCTGGCAGGCGGCTGGAAGCATTTCCGGGAGAAGGGCGGGCCGCTGGAACGCATCCTCAGCGATCCGCGTGCTGCTGCTGACTACTATGGCAAGCGGAATCTCGCCGCCGCCGTGCTGGTCGGACTCGTTCTCGCCTCTGTTCGACTCTGAGTTCCGTCGTGCCACGGAGCGCTGGTTGCCGGAAGGTCCCGACTGGCACTGGGAGAAGGCGCAGGGCGTTCAGGAATCCGGGCTCGATCCCTCGGCCGTTTCGACGGTCGGCGCAAAGGGCGTGATGCAGATCATGCCGGGGACCTGGTCGGATATCTGCCGCGCTCTCGGCTGGCGCAATGTCTCGCCGTTCTCCGGTCCGCACAACATCTTCGCCGGCGTGTTTTATCAATCGCGGATGGATCGAATCTGGGCGCGGGACCGCAGCATCGCCGAGCGCCATGCGCTCGGTCTCGCGAGCTACAACGCCGGCCCGGGCTCGATCCTGAGGGCACAGGCGGCTTGCGGCGGGGCGCGGCTTTGGCGCGACATCGTGCCCTGCCTGCCGAATGTCACCGGGACCGCCGCAGCCAAGCAGACGACAGATTACGGCGCGCGGATCGCGCATTGGCGGGAGATGATGCCGTGAAGCTCAGCATTGCGGTCGAGGGCGAAGGAGAGATCGAAGTGTTTCCGGTGACGCGGCGGGGCGACGGCTATGCCGACGACGTGGATCCGCACTCCGGCCTGCGATCGAATGCCGTTCGGATCAGCCGCGACTTCGGACCGGAGTTGGAGATCGCGGCGGATGCATTCCTGCTGATCCGCGTCGCCACGCCGTGAGATTCTTCAAATGAGCCTACTGGCCGCGCTGCTTGTGGCGCTACGTCCAGTGCGCTGGGCGGTGTGGCTCTATCAGAACCGGGTTTGGCTTTGCTGGTCGGCGACCGCGGTCGTATTGCTGGTATTGCTTGGCCTATGGCGCTGGGAGCGACACGACCGCCGCGCGGCTGAAGCGTCATTGCATGTGGCGGTGGAAGAACACAACCGTGTGACGGCCGAACTCGACCGATGGAAGACGACCGTTGCCGCTCGTGACCAGGCCTTGGCGCAGCGCGATGCCGCCCTGGCGGCTCAATCTGCGGCGATCGAACGTTTGCGCATGGACGCAAATCGAGCCGAAGAGGTGGCGCGTGCTTCTGAACTCGAAGCTGAACGTACCCAATCTGCCGCCGACGCCAGAATCCGCGCCATCGAGGAGGAAGCCCATGCCAAGCCCGAAGATGTGCGTGATCTTGGCCATCTTGTGCTGCGGCGGATTGACGGCCTGTTCGACTAGCGGCGGCTCTGCACTGCCGCCGCCACCGCCGGCGCCAGTGGTTGCGGTTCCCGTGCTGGTGCGGATTCCGATCGGGCTGACCGAGCCTTGCGCGCCGCCGACGCGCCGCGCGATCCGGACCGACGTGGATCTCCTGGAGGCGGCCGACGCCTTCAAGGTCTGGGGCCAGTGCAATGCCAACAAGCTCAGGGCCATTCGGAACTTGAGTCCTGCTGCTGGCTGAGCCGCGCATGACGAATTCGTGTCTGCATGCGTCATCAAAGTCCGCCCCATCCGAAGGGGCTTTCGAGGCTTTGCGGCCGTCGGCTGCGGCGCTAGCATGACCGCTGGGGTCAGCTCGCCGTTCGGGCGGGCCAAGGCGGCACTTCGGCGACCTTCACACAAAGGAGAATGACATGGCCGGGAAGCACATTTCCCTTACGGCGAAAGACGGTGGCACCTTCCGTGGCTATTTGGCGACGCCGGCTTCCGGGAAGGGGCCCGGCATCGTGCTCTGCCAGGAGATCTTCGGCATCAACGCCTATATCCGCGAAGTCGCCGACCAATATGCGGCAGAAGGCTACACCGTGTTGGCGCCCGACCTCTTCTGGCGTATGCTCCCGGATGTGGAGCTCGGCTACAGTCAGGCGGAGTGGGAGCGCGCTTTCGACTTCATGAAGCGCTTCGATGTGGATAAGGGTATCGAAGATATCGGCGTTGCGGCGGCGGCGTTGCGGACGCGGTCGGAGAGCACCGGGAAGGTCGGCGCGCTCGGCTTCTGCCTCGGCGGCAAGCTGGCTTATCTGACGGCCGCCCGCGTCAATGTCGACGCTTCGGTCTGCTATTATGGCGTCGGCCTAGAGCAGTTGCTCGGCGAAGCGAAGAACATCAAATGTCCGATGGTGATGCATTTCGCCGAGAAGGATCGGTTCAGTTCGATGGAGGCCTACAACAAGGTGAAGGATCACTTCAAGTCGCGCCCGGAGATCGAGATCTATCTCTACCACGGCGTCGATCACGCCTTCGCCCGCACCGGTGGAGAACATTACGACAAGGCCTCGGCAATGACCGCCCATGCCCGGTCGATGGCGCTGTTCAAGAAGGCGCTCGGCTGAGGAAACCGCGGGAGATGCAGGGAACCCGGCGGCTCGGCCGGGGTTCATCCACTTCGGGCGCCGCCGGTTCGTAGAATCACTCCAGTCCGATAAGTCATCCCGGGAAGTCATCTCATAGGGAGCATCATGGCCTCAGCAAGCGGTTCGCTGCATGAAGATGCCGCGAAACTCAAACCCGAAACCATTGAACGCCATCGAGCCTTCGTCTCGATCATGGAGGAATTCGAGGCAGCGGACTGGTACGACCAGCGTGTCGATGCCTCGGCCGACGAGGAGCTGCGCGGGATCCTTGCCCATAACCGGGATGAGGAGAAGGAGCACGCTGCGATGGTGCTCGAGTGGCTGCGCCGCCACGACCCGAAGCTCGACGAGCATCTCCGAACTTATCTCTTTACCGACGGCTCGATTCTCGGAATTGAAGCCAGCGCAGAGGGCGGGGATGAGGCCTCGGGCGGCGGCGAGGAAAAGAGCGACCACTCGCTCGGGATCGGCAGTCTCCGCGGTACCGGCAGTCTGATTGCGACGGGGGCGTGAGCGCCATGAGCCACCTGCATCGACATCTGGCACCGATCTCTGAAGCCGCCTGGGGCGAGATCGAGGAGGAGGCGAAGCGAACGCTAAAGACGACGCTCGCCGCCCGCAAGCTGGTGGATTTTGCCGGCCCGAAAGGATGGGCGAAGTCCGCCGTCGGCACCGGCCGCGTCAAGCCGCTCAACCCGGGTCCGCGCGCCGGGGTAGCTGCAGCGGCGCGGCAAGTACTGCCGATGGTGGAGTTGCGTGCCGTCTTCGAGCTGTCCCTTGAAGAGTTGGACGCTGTGGATCGCGGATCGAAGAACCCGGATCTCGACTCGGTCATCGTCGCGGCCCGGAACATCGCCATGGCCGAGGACGGCGCCGTGTTTCATGGCTACGCGGCGGCAGGCATCGAAGGCCTGTGCGAAGCGGCGCCCGGCGGTCCGGTTCCGCTGACCGACAATTACGAGGACTATCCGATCGCGGTCGCGACGGCGCTGGGCCGCCTTCGGCAGGCCGGCGTCGATGGACCCTACGCCATCGCGCTCGGCCAGCAGTGCTACACAGGCCTGACCGAGACAACCAAGGGCGGTTATCCGGTGATCCAGCACGTGCGTCGCTTGGTCGATGGTCCGATCGTCTGGGCCCCGGCGGTCAATGGCGCCGCCGTGCTCTCGATGCGTGGCGGCGACTTCCAGCTGACGGTGGGTGAGGATTTCTCGATCGGCTACCTCGACCACGACGCCAAGACCGTGCGGCTCTATCTCGAGGAGAGCTTCACCTTCCAGGATCTGTCGCCGCAGGCCGCGGTCTATCTCTCCTACGAGGCCAAGGGCAAGAAGAGCTAGAAACCGGCGGCGCAGCCGTCCTTGCGCGGATCGGAGCCGGCGATGTAGCCGCCTTCGATCCGCCGGACAAGCTGTGCGCCACCGAAGGCGAAGGCGCTGTCCGGCGCCTCGACCGTAATCCGATGTCCGCGTTCGCGGAGGCCGGCCAAGGTTGCTTCGCCGATAGCGGGCTCCGCGGCGACGTCGTGGCCTGATATGAAGCGCCAGCGTGGAGCGTCCGCCGCCGTCTGGGGATCCTGGTTCCAGAGCATCGTGCGGACCACCATCTGCACATGACCCTGGGCCTGCATCGCTCCGCCCATCAGCCCGAAGGCCATCAGCGGCGCGTCTCCCTCCATCACAAAGCCTGGAATGATCGTGTGGAAGGGTCGCTTCGCCGGTCCGACGCAGTTGGGATGTCCGGGGTCAAGGACGAAACCGCAACCGCGATTCTGCAGACTGATGCCAGTCTCGGGGACGACGATGCCCGAGCCGAATCCGGCATAGTTCGACTGGATGTAGGAGACCATCATCCCGCTCTCGTCTGCGGCGGCGAGGCAGACCGTGCCGCTGCGATCGGGCTTGCCAGGACCGAAGGCTTGCGCGCGGTTGCGGTCGATGGCCTTGGCTCGCCGCCTCAGATAGTCGGGCTGGAGAAGGTGACTCGGCGTCACCGTCGTCATGTGTGCGGAGTCCGCGACATAGGCGCCAAGGTCAGCAAAGGCGAGCTTGATCGCTTCGATCTCGATATGCAGCGTCTCGACGGAATCCGGCGGAAGATCGGCGAAGTCCGTCGCGGCCAGGATGCCCAGTGTCATGAGCGCGGCAATGCCCTGGCCGTTGGGCGGGATTTCGTGCAGCGCGACCCCGCCGAAGCCCTGGCTCAGCGTGCCGCACCATTCATTGCGATGAAGGGCGAGGTCGTCGATGGAGAGTGCCGCGTCGTGCCGGCGCGCGAAGTCCGCGATCTTCTCGGCGAGCGCACCGCGATAGAAAGCCTCGCCCTTGGATTCGGCGATGTTGCGAAGCGAGGTGGCGAGGGCAGGAATGCGGAAGACCTCGCCGGTCTGTGGAGCGCGGCCGTCGGGCATGAAAGCGGCGGCGAAGCCGGGTTGGTCCCGCAACTCGGCGGCGCCGCGCTGCCAGAGTGTCGCAATCACCGGCGAGACCAGGAATCCGCGTTCGGCATGCTCGATCGCGGGCGCGAACAATTGGGCGAAAGGCAGCCGGCCGAAACGGGTGGAGAGATCGATCCAGGCCGAGACCGCGCCGGGAACGGTCACGGTTTCCCATCCACGCTCCGGTATGGTGTCGAGGCCGCGGAAACGATTCGGCATCCAACCTGCCGGCGAACGACCGGAAGCGTTGAGGCCGTGGAGCGCCTTTCCATCCCAGAGGATGCAGAAGGCATCGGAGCCGAGGCCGTTGCCGGTCGGCTCGACCACGGTCAACGTGATGGCCGCCGCGAGCGCGGCATCGACCGCGTTGCCGCCCTTGGCGAGCATGGCGATACCAGCCTGGGTCGCCAAAGGTTGCGACGTTGCAACCACATTGCGGGCCAGAATTGGCGAACGCCGTGACGGATAGGTCGAGTAGGGAGCCTGCATGGGGCCTCCTATCGTCCGCCTGGACTGGTGTCGAATGATACCGCCTTTACCAGGCACCAGATGCGCATGCCCTTGGCGACCCTGAGATCGCGAAGCGAATGGCGGGAGATCCGCGCCCAGACGGGCACGCCTATGTCGATGAGCACATCGGCATAGGGACTACCGTCGCTGGCGATTTCAGTCACGCGTCCCTGGAACTGGTTGAGGATGCTGATGCCATCGACGCGATTGCGCGCGAGCGCCACATCTCGAGCGCGCACCCGCAGATTGATCGCCGCACCCGCCGGGCGGCCGATCCCAGGCACGCGAAACTGTCCTCCGGCGAAGTCCAGGACCGAGAGTCCCGAGCCGTCATCGCTCACGGAGACCGTGGCTGGGATCGCAGCACCAGCGGAAGCGCTGTCCAGCACATCGCCGAGGCCGAGATCGGCGAAGACCTCGAAGATCGTGCCGGTTCGCCGGATACGTCCGTCCGCGATCACCGCCACCCGGTTGGCCAGCCGGATCACTTCATCGACATTGTGGCTGACGAAGACCGTGGGGATGGCGAGTGCGGCGCGCACCTTTTCGAGGAAAGGCAGAATCTCCGACTTCCGTTTCTCATCCAGCGCCGCCAGGGGTTCGTCCAGGAGCAGCAGCCTGGGCGCGCTGAGGAGGGCCCGGGCAAGGGCGACGCGCTGCTTCTCGCCGCCGGAGAGCCCGGTAATGCGCCGCTGCCTGAACGGCCGCAGCTCCAAGAGATCCAGCACCGCATCCTCGGAGATCCGGCGCTCAGCTGCCGGTGCGCGGCGCCAGCCGTAACGGATGTTGCCGAGTACGTCGAGATGGGGGAACAGCCGCAGGTCCTGGAACATGTAGGCGACCCGTCGCCGCTCTGGCGGCAGGTTGATGCCGGCGTTGGAATCGAACAAGACCTGCCCGTTGAGGCGGATGGCGCCGCGGTCCGGCCGGGCAAGGCCCGCCAGCCAATTGAGCGCCGTGGTCTTCCCCGCGCCCGACGGGCCGAACAGGGCGAGGACGCCATCCATGGGTGTCTCGAGCTTCACCTCGACGGTGGTCGCGCCAAGCTTCTGCCATGCGTCGATCTCGAGCATGGCTATCGCCCGCCGCGGGCGATAGCCCATCGGTTCAGGAGATTGGCGCCGATCAAGGCAACTAGCGCGATCGCGACGGCGATGAGTGTAAGGCGGATCGCCTGCTCTTCGCCGCCCGGGGATTGCAACGCGCGATACATCGCCAGCGGCAAGGTCTCGGTCTCGCCGGGAATGGTGGAGACGAAGGTGATGGTCGCGCCAAACTCGCCCAAGGAACGTGCGAAGCCGAGAATCGAACCTGCGATCAATCCGGGAAAGGCGATCGGAAGCGTGACTGAGAAGAAGACGTCCATCGGCCCGGCGCCGAGGCTCCGGGCCGCCGCTTCCAGTTTGCGATCGACTGTCGCGATCGAAAGCCGGATCGCCCCGACGGTCAGCGGCAGCGCCATCACTGCGGAGGCGATCGCGGCACCCTGCCACTTAAACATCACCGTGATGCCGAGCCAGTCGGCGAGCGGTCGGCCGACCCAGCCATTCCGCCCGAATAACAGCAGGAGCACGAAGCCGATCGAAACCGGCGGCAAGACCAGCGGCAGATGCAGTGCGGCATCCAGCAAGGTCTTGCCGAAGAAGTCGTGCCGGGCGAGAAACCAGGCGAGCAACACCGCAACCGGCAGCACGCCGAGCGTGCTCCAGACTCCCACCTTCAAGGACAGAAGCATGGCTTCGATCTCGAAAGGGGAGAGCGGCTGGTCGAACACGCCGTCAGGCTCCGTAGAGCTTCGCCGGATCGACCAGCACCGTGCCGACCTCGGCGATGGTGCCATTGCGGATGGCGGTGAAGAAGCAACTGCGACGCCCGGTATGGCAGGCGACGCCGGTCTGGTCCACCAGCGCCAGCAGGCAATCCTGATCGCAGTCGACCCGGAGCTCGACCAGCCTTTGCACCTGGCCGGAGCTCTCGCCCTTGCGCCAGAGCGCCTTGCGTGAGCGCGACCAGTAGCACACCCGCCCGGTTCTGAGGGTCTCATCGACCGCCGCGCGATTCATCCAGGCGAGCATCAGGACTTCGCCGGTATCATGCTGCTGGGCAATGACCGGCACCAGCCCGTCCTTGTCGAAGACGATGCGGTCCAGCAGGGTGCTCGCGGTGGATACGTCGGCTGCCATACTCATTGCGCAGCGTTTCCATTTGATAGGTTGCTGCGCAACCGTCCGAAGCCGGCCTCGAGGTCGGCGATCAGGTCGTCCGGGTCCTCCAATCCGGCGTGGAGCCGGATTGTGGGTCCATCGGTCTTCCAGGGTTTCACCGACCGCGCCTTCTCAAGGTGCGAGGGGATGATGAGGCTTTCATAGCCGCCCCAGGAATAGCCCATCCCGAAAAGCTCCATGCCATCGAGCATGGCAGCCAGCTGATCCCGCGAGCACGGCTTCAGGACCATGCCAAACAGGCCCGACGACCCCGCATAGTCGCGCTTGAAGAGGGCGTGGCCGGGATGGCTGGGTAAAGCGGGATGCAGCACGCATTCGACCTCGGGCCGTTGCTGCAGCCATTCGGCGAGGCGCAGCGCCGTCTGTTGGTGCTGTGCCAGCCGTGCGCTCATGGTGCGGAGGCCGCGGAGTGCGAGATAGCAGTCATCGGGACCGGCGGCATATCCCATGCCGTGAACCTGGCCCTTCACTGTGGCGTAGTGCGCCTCGCGCATGGCGATCACGCCCATCATCACATCGGAGTGACCGACGATGTACTTGGTGGCGGCGTGGATGCTGAGATCGACCCCGTGATTGAGCGGTTTGAAGTAGAGCGGCGACGCCCAGGTATTATCGATCATGGAGATGCAGCCGCGTGCGCGCGCCACTGCGGCGATCGCCGGTACGTCCTGCACCTCGAACGTGTGCGAACCCGGGCTCTCCATGTAGATCACCCGTGTATTCGGCTGGATCAACTTTTCGATATCCGCGCCGATCGTCGGGTCATAGTAGGTGGTCGCAATGCCGAGCCTTGCCAGTTGGCGGTCGCAGAGCTTCCGGGTCGGGAAATAGGTCGTGTCGGTCATCAGAACGTGATCGCCGGCCTTCAGGAAGGAGAGCAGGGCGCCCGCGATGGCCGCCAGGCCGGACGGCATAGAGACGGCGCAATCCGCCTCCTCGAGGTCGGCGACCGCTTGCTCGAAAGCCCAGGTGGTCGGCGTTCCGGTGCGGCCGTAAGTGACGTTGTCGAACGGTTTGCTCTCCTTGGCCTCCATCTCGGCCATGGTCCGGTAGAGCACAGTCGAGGCATGGTAGACCGGCGGGTTAACGATGCCGTGGTTCTCATAGGGGCTGTTGCCCGAATGGGTGAGCTTGGTGCGGTCCCGCCAAGCCTTGGCAGGAGCCGTCGTGCGACCCCGTGTCGGAGTTCTTGGAGCCATGATTCTCTTAGCCTGCACGCGAGTTAATTAACGGTCCTAACAAACTTGTAGCAGCCGCAGCGGTTGTGTTAAAGGTGGCTGAAATCCCCGAGAAGAAGGTCCCCCAGAAGAAACGACAGGGAGTGCCGGGGATTATCTAGCCAAGCTAAGAAACTCACATCAGGGAAGGGGTATACTATGAGCTACCTTCGTATCGCCGTCGCCGGCATCGTGGCGGCCGCCGCCTTTTCAACGGTGGCGCAGGCGGCGTCCACGCTCGACACCGTGAAGCAGCGTGGCAAGCTGGTCTGCGGCGTGAACACGGGCCTTGCCGGCTTCGGTGCTCCGAATGACCAGGGCCAGTGGTCCGGCCTCGACATCGATCTCTGCAAGGCGGTTGCCGCGGCGATCTTCGCGGATCCCAGCAAGGTCGACTACAAGCCGCTGAACGCCGAGCAGCGTTTCACCGCCCTGCAGTCCGGCGAAGTGGACATGCTGGCTCGGAACTCCACCTGGACGCTCTCCCGCGACACCCAGCTCGGTCTCGACTTCGTTGCCGTCAACTACTACGACGGCCAGGGCTTCATGGTGAAGAAGGAGCTCGGGGTGAAGAGCGCGCTTGAGTTGAAGGGCGCGACAGTCTGCGTGCAGGAAGGCACGACCACCGAGAAGAACCTGGGCGATTTCGACAAGGCCAACAATCTCGGCCTGCAGCCGGTCAAATTCAAGGAGTCCGACCAGGCCCGCGGCGCCTATGACGACGGCCGTTGCGACGCCTATACGACCGACGCGTCCGGCCTGGCCGCCGAGCGCACCGCGCTGAAGAACCCGGACGACAACGTCATCCTGCCCGAGCTGATCTCAAAGGAGCCGCTCGGCCCGGTGGTGCGTCACGGCGACAATCAGTGGGGCGACCTCGTCCGCTGGTCGTACTTCGCGATGCTGGTCGCGGAAGAGCACGGCATCACTCAGGCCAATGTCGATGACGTGAAGTCGAAGAACGGCACCGACAATCCGAATGCCAACGCCGAGGTGCAGCGCCTGCTCGGCATCACCCCTGGCTTCGGCAAAGGTCTCGGGGTGGACGACACCTGGGCTGTCAACATCATCAAGGCTGTCGGTAACTACGGCGAGTCCTTCGAGCGCAACGTCGGATCGCAGACCAAGCTGAAGCTGGAGCGCGGCCTGAACGCGCTCTGGACCAAGGGCGGTCTGCAATACGCCCCGCCGGTGAACTGAGCCAGCGGCACAGATGAAACGCCCGGCGGACTGACCGCCGGGCGTTTCGGTTTCCGACACGTTGGAGGGCGAACGTGGCCACGGAAGTCCAAGGCATAGCTAGGGCAACGCCAACTGAAACGACCGCCTGGTGGCGAGACGAGCGCAAACGCGGCATCGTTGCCCAGATCGTCACGATCCTGATCGTCGTCGGCTTCTTCTGGTTCTTGATCTCCAACATGCTGGAGAACCAGCGGCGGCTCGGCGTTCCGCTCAGTCTCGACTTCCTCGAGGGCACCGCCGGCTTCCAGGTCAGCTTCTCGCTGATTCCGATCACCCTCGATTCCACGATCCTCACGGTCATCAAGACCGGCATCGTCAACACGCTGCTGGCCTCGGCGCTGTCGATCGTCATCGCCACCCTTCTGGGATTCTTCGTGGGCGTGCTGCGGCTATCGACCAATTGGCTGATCGCGCGCATTGCCACGGTCTATATCGAAGTGGTCCGGAACATTCCGCTGCTGGTGCAGCTTCTGTTCTGGTACATAGGCATCACGAAAATGCTGCCCGTGGTGCGGCAAAGCATCATGATCGGGCCCAGCATCGCCCTGAACGTCCGCGGGCTGTTCGTGCCGAAGCCGGTTCCAGGAGAAGGGTCGTGGATCATCCTCGCGGCCCTGATCGTCGCCGTGATCGGGGCCGTGGCGCTGCATGGATGGGCCAAGCAGCGGCAGATGGCGACCGGACGGCAGTTTCCGTCGATCTGGTCCGGTGTCGCGTTGGTCATCGTCCTGCCGGTCGTTGCAAATCTGCTGGCGGGTTCACCTGTTACCTGGGATCCGCCGGTCCTCAAGGGGTTCAATTTCCAAGGCGGGCTATCGCTGGCGCCGGAGCTGGTTGCCCTGGTCATGGGCCTATCGGTCTACACTTCGGCCTACATCGCGGAGATCGTGCGCGGCGGCATCGTGGCGATCAGCCATGGCCAGACCGAGGCGGCGCTGGCGCTGGGACTGAGGCCGAGCTGGAACCTACGTTTGGTGGTGATTCCGCAGGCTTTGCGCGTGATCACTCCGCCGCTGACCAGCCAGTACCTCAACATTCTCAAGAACTCGACGTTGGCGGGCGCCACCGGCTTCCCTGATCTCTACGCAGTGATCGGGACATCGCAGAACCAGACCGGCCGCGCAGTCGAATGCGTCACCATCCTGATGCTGTTCTACTTGGTCGTGAGCCTACTGATCTCCGTATTCATGAACTGGTACAACAAGCGCATCGCGCTGGTGGAGCGATAAGCCATGGCGATGTCAGAAGCCGCCGACGGCGTCGTCCCCTACGAACCTGGTAATCACCCGAGCCTGCCGCCGCCGGCCAGCGAGCGTGGTGCGATCGGCTGGCTCAGGCACAATCTGTTTTCGAGCTGGATCAACTCAATTCTGACGGTTCTCGGCGTGGCCTTGATTGTCGTGATCATACCGCCAGCGCTGAATTGGCTGATCTTCAATTCCACTTGGACCTATCCGGCTGACGTGCTGAGCGGGAAGCGCGGACCCAATCTGCAGGATTGCGCGCCCGGTGGTGCGTGCTGGCTATTCGTCGAGGCGCGTTTCGGCCAGTTCGTCTACGGCTTCTATCCGGTTGCCTCGCGTTGGCGTCCTGACGTTGTCTTCGTCATTCTCTGCACCTGCATCTATTGGCTCCTCGCTGGCTGGACGCCGCAGAAGAAGCGGGTGGCACTGTTCTTCTTCGTGATCTTCCCGTTCCTGGCGTTGTGGCTGCTCTACGGCGGATTCGGCCTCGATGTCGTCCCGACCCAGAATTGGGGCGGCTTTATGATGACGCTGATCATTGGCGTTGTCGGCATCATCGTCTCCCTGCCGCTGGGTGTGTTGCTGGCGCTGGGACGCCGGTCGATGCTGCCGATCGTGCACCTGCTGTCGGTGGGGTTCATCGAGTTCGTGCGCGGTGTGCCGCTGATCACCGTCCTCTTCATGGCCAATGTGATGCTGCCGCTGTTCCTGCCCCCGGGGGTCGAGTTCGACATCCTGCTGCGGGTGCTGATCGGCGTCATCCTGTTCTCCGCCGCCTATGTGGCCGAGGTCGTGCGCGGCGGCCTGCAGGCGATCCCGAAGGGCCAGTACGAGGGCGCCATGGCCATGGGGCTCGGTTACTGGCAGATGATGCGGCTGATCATCCTGCCGCAGGCGCTGCGGATTTCGATCCCGGCGCTGGTGAACTCCTTCATCGGGCTCTTCATGGACACGACACTGGTCTCCATGGTCGGTCTCTATGACTTCCTGAATATGGTGAAGGCGGGATTCAAGGACGCCAATTGGATCGGCAGCGAGATGACGGGCTACGTCTTCTGCGCGCTCGTTTATTGGATCTGCTGCTTCGGCATGTCGCGCTACAGCATGCATCTCGAGCGAAAGCTCCACACCGGTCATAAGAAACACTGAGGTTTCCGATGGCACAGGCCGCCATGCAGCAAGTCCAGGACAATGCGACGCCGATGATCGAGCTCTCGGCGGTGAACAAGTGGTACGGCCAGTTCCATGTCCTGAAGGACATCAACCTCACGGTCTATTCCGGCGAGCGCATCGTGATCTGCGGCCCATCGGGCTCCGGCAAGTCTACCATGATCCGTTGCGTCAATCGGCTCGAGGAGCACCAGAAGGGGCGGATCGTGGTCGATGGTGTCGAGCTCACCCATGACCTGAAGAAGATCGAGCAGGTGCGTCGCGAAGTCGGCATGGTGTTCCAGCACTTCAATCTGTTCCCGCACCTGACGGTGATGGAGAACCTGACCCTGGCGCCGATCTGGGTCCGCAAGATGGCGAAGAAGGATGCGGAAGAGACTGCCATGACCTATTTGAAGCGGGTCAAGATCCCGGAGCAGGCAAGCAAGTATCCGGGCCAGCTCTCCGGTGGCCAGCAGCAGCGGGTCGCGATCGCACGGTCGCTGTGTATGAACCCGAAAGTGATGCTGTTCGACGAGCCCACCTCAGCGCTCGATCCCGAGATGATCAAGGAGGTGCTCGACGTCATGGTCGAGCTCGCCAGAAGCGGGATGACCATGCTCTGCGTCACGCATGAGATGGGCTTTGCGCGAACGGTGGCGAACCGTGTCATCTTCATGGACCGCGGCGAGATCATCGAGCAGAACGAGCCGGAGGAGTTCTTCAAGAACCCGAAATCCGAGCGGACCAGGCTGTTCCTCAGTCAGATCCTGCATCATTGACGGCCGGCGCCGTTCGATGCGCCTCTTCGGCGACAGTCATCGCCGTGCCTTGTCCCCCGCCGACAAACCGCGCGACGCCGAGGCCATGGATGTCGGTGTCGCTCTTTCCGTCGACGATCAGGTCGGCGAGCACCGCGCCGACGCCGGGGCCAAGTTGAAACCCGTGACCACAGAACCCGAAGCCGTGGAACAGACCCGGCGTCGTCGTTGATGGTCCTACTACGGGTGAGCCGTCGGGCGTGTCGCCATCGACACCGGTCCAGGTCCGGATGACGTTGAGATTTCGAATGCCCGGCACGATGCGACAGGCCTCGGCGGCTGTACACGACGCGATTTCGGGGAGCGGGCGCGACCGGTTGTGTCCCGGCTCGGTGCGGCCCTCGCCGCCACCGAAGATCACGTTGCCTCGCGGAATCTGCCGGAAGTAGAGATCACCGCCGACGACCCCGAGCACGGGACCGTAGCGATAGGGTGCCGGCTCCGTCACCATGACCTGCGGCACTTCGGGTTTCAGGGTTACGCGCTCGCCGAACCAGTCGGCGACCGTGTCGGCCCAGGCGCCGGCGGCGTTGACCAGATTCGGCGCCTCGTAGGTCAGTCCGTCGCGCGTGCTCACCGTAAAGACTCCGCCGTCTTCAACCGCGCGGATGACCTCTGCGCCTTCGACGAGAGTCGCGCCGGCCCGTCGCGCCGCCATGCCGAAGGCGGGCGAGACCAACCGCGGATTGGCCTGGCCGTCGGTCGGGCAGTGGGTCGCTGCGATGATGTCGGGACCGAGCCAGGGAAATCGCCGGTCGATGTCGCTGCGATCGAGAAACTCCAGACCGAGCCCGCATTCGGAGACGGCCTTAAAGTGTGACTGAAGTACGGCGATATCCGACTCTTTGCGCGCGAGCCGCAGATGGCCCGTGACCATGAACTCTCCGTCGGTGCCGATCAGGTTCGCAAGATCAGCCCAGATCCGCCTGGCGCGCATCGAAAGCGGGATCTCGGCCAAGGCACGCCCATGCTGACGGACACCACCGAAGTTGACGCCGCTTGCACGGACTCCCGCCTGGTCACGTTCAAGCAATATGACGGATCGGTGCATCTTCGCGAGATGAAGCGCGGTCGAGCAGCCGATGATACCGCCGCCGATCACGATCACGTCGGCGTGCCGTGATCCGCTCATTCGTGGGCTCCCGCCAGCGCTGCAATCGGCACCGGTTTGATCGGGGGCTGGGCTCTCAGGCGACCGACGGAATCGACACTGACGCCGAGCCGTGCCGCCAGCACTTCTGCTCCAGCCGGACCGCAGATCCGCCCCTGGCATCGCCCCATTCCGAGGCGGGTCGCTGCCTTCACGCGGTTGATCTCGCGTAATCCCCGGTCCGCAGCGCTCCTGACCTCTCCGGTGGTGACGTTCTCGCAGCGGCAAAGGATAGTCTCATCCGGCAAATCCTTGGCCAACTGGCGGGGGAAGGGGAAGGCGCGATCCAGGGCGCCGCGGAATTGCCGCCAGCGTGTCAGTTGCCGGAGTGCTGAGTCTGCGTTGTCGTCGCGGCGCGGCAGGTCGAGATCTTGCAGCACGGCCTCAGCGGCCAGTACGCCCCGCAATTCAGCAGCGTCCGCGCCCCCGATACCGGCACCGTCGCCGGCCAAGTATAGCCCTTCGCGGCCGACAGAGCGCCCGTAGGCGTCAATCTCCGGAATCCATTGCTGTTGGTCCCGGTCATAAGCGAACCGAGCCCCGCACAATTCAGCAAGTTGGGTTTCGGAATTGAGGCCATACCCCAGCGCGACGGCGTCGCAGGGGGTGGTCCGGATCCGGCCGTCCACCAGGACCTCGAGCGCCTCGACGGTATCGCGGCCGAGCAGTCGCGAGGGGCGCGCGGCGCCGATGACCGGAATGCCCCAGCTCCGGAGCTTGGCGAGGTAGGCCATGCCTTTCGCTGCAGTGGCGGGCTGCGCCGCCAGGCCGAGAAGGTTGCCGGCGAGGGAATACAGCGAGGCACTGCTGACCACAGCCGCCACCGTCACGCCAGCCTTCGCGTATTGATAGGCGGTGAGATAGAGCAGGGGGCCTGCGCCGAGGAACGCAACATGATGGCCGATGGCGCACCCCTGGTGTTTCAGCGCGATTTGTGCAGCACCCAAGGTGAAGACACCCGGCAACGTCCAACCCGGAAGCGGCATCACTCGGTCCATCGCGCCCGGTGCAAGGATCAGGCGATCGAATCCGATCTCATGTCGTTTGCCTTCGATCAACGCGATCAGGCGGTCGTCGGCGACGTCAAACACCAGGGCACCAGCCCGATGCTCGATCGATTCCCTGATCCGTTCATGGGTGGCGAACAGCCGCTCGGCCTTCCCGGCCTCGAAGCCGTAGAGCGCTTTCGCGCTTCGCCGAAAGCCGGCAGCTTCCGGTGCCTGCTGATAGATGCGCCCGCCGACGCGCGGCGCTTCGTCCAATAGTATGGGGCGGAACCCATGATCGACCAGCCGCTCGGCGGCGCGGACGCCGGCCGGACCCGCGCCGACAATGACGATGCGAGGTTGGCTCATTTCCGGGTCACGATCGCCATGCCACCCGTGACCATCGTCGTGCAGGCACGCAGCGGTGCTCCCCCAGCGTCGGCTACCCAGCAATCCTGACAGGCGCCCATCAGGCAAAACCCGGCGCGTGGCGCCTCGGTGAACTCGGCGATCCGAAGCCGGTCGCGGATCAGCAGAATCGCCGTCAGCAGTGTATCGCCGTCGAGAGCCTCGGCAGGCTCGCCGTCCAGCGTGAATGCGATTCGCCGGCGATCCCGCTCGGCCACGCGTCGGAACAGACCGTCCTGGCGCGCCATGTCAGCTCTCGGCGTCGTCGCGGCGAGGTACGGTCCTACCGCCCTCGATGCCGAGGCGCTCGATCTCCTCGGCCACCAGATGCTGCAGTTGCCAGAGGTTGCGGTCACGGATCCCGTGCTCCTCCAGCTTGGTCACGGTCTGGAAGAGGTATTCGGCGCCGGACCCGATATGGCCGCAAGCCTGCGCGAGTATCGCCGCCACTCGCCGATGGTCCTGTTTCTCGACACGAAACGGGCCCTTGATGCCGGTCCAGAAGCTTAGTGCCTGGGCCGTCCCGTACGGCGTCTTGATCGAGATCCATCGGACCGCATGGGCACCCTCTCGTGAGGCCGTCTCGCGCTTCAGCAGCCGCACCATCTGCCCATGATGGTCTTCGTCGGGCAGGCGGTAGGCTACCCCGGTGCAGCTTCCACCGGGCTCCAGCACCATCATCAGCCCTGGTTGCTGGGGCGACCCGCGCCAGCGCGTCAGCTGCATGGTGAAGGCGCGATGCCAACCCTTGGCGGTGGCACGGCAATGCTCGACCGCATCGAATGCAGGCTTCCAGATCAGCGAGCCATAAGCGAACAGCCAGAATGCACCGCGCCCGCGCCGCTTCAGCAACTCGGTCGCGAGGCTTTCATAGTCCGCATCGGAGAGCTGGGTCAGGTCCGGCGGCAGGCCGGGATCGGCCTCGACCCGATGGCAGCGGGCGACCAGTTCCGCGGTCAGCGCCATCTTGGACCGGCTCTTGCCGGTTCGGGTGGTCGTCTTCCGTTGCGACAACGCAGGACTCCGGAGCGGTCTCAACTCGGGCCGCGACGGGAACCAAAATACCAACCCGGCCGGCCGTCCGCCATGGTCGAAATGACGGGCTGCGGCGCTTCGGGCGTTCAACTCTGCGCGACCGCCGGCAGGCGCGGGATCACGTGCATTGGCGCGTAACCCTCGAGCCGAGGATCGAGCATGCGCTTGTGCACTTGCCGTACCGGCTGGAAGCCAGCCCGTTGGTACTCGCCGATGGCCCGGGGGTGGTCGAGCGAGCAGGTGTCGACGATCAAGCGGTCCGGACCATAGGACCACGCCTGGTCGATCGCCCAGTTCAACAGGTACTTGCCGAGGCCCATCCCGATGAATTCGCGCACGAGGCCGAAATAGTTGAAGGAGATCGCCGGCTTCGGCCGCCGGTCGATCTCGACGAAACCGGCCGGCTGTCCGCCGGAGTAGAGCACCGTGAGTTCGACCTCCGGATGGTCGACTTCTTTCAGCAACTGCTCGTCGGACATGCGGCGGCGGTCGGTCCAGAGCCATTCCTCGCCGACCGTGTTGTAGAGGAAGCGATAGAACTGGATCGTCGGTTTCTCGACCCTCAGCAGAGCATGCTTGCCCGGCGGCAGCGGTATGGACGGCCGCGTCGGTCGAGCGGCCATCTCCATATACGTCACGATGACGTCGATTTCCGCGGAGCTGAGGTCGACGTCGCCCTTGTTGAGCCAGCGGCCCATGACTGCATGGCTGGCGGTTTCGTATCCGAGCTGTTTGTAGAACTCGATCACGCCGGGATTCTCAGCGCGTACCATCAGGTTGGTCTTCGGCATGTCGCGGGCGACCAACCACGCCTCGGCAAACTGGACTAAGCGCCGGCCGTGGCCGCGACCGCGCTGATCCTTCGCGATGGCGAGCTTGTAGATCCAGCCGCGATAGCCGTCTTGCCCCACCAACACGGTGCCGACCACGCGCTCCTCCACGCGGCCCACATAGAGCAGGCAGTTACCGTGCCGCTGGATGCGGGCGATCTCGGCCTTGGGATCGTTGTAGTCCTTGAGGAGTTCCGCCTCGCGCCAGAGGGCTAAGACGCCATCGAAGTCCGCATCGGCGTAGGGCAGGATGATCATGACTGGAGCGTCGCCGGCTCGACGGGCGTATCCCCCGGCAATCCCCATTCTGCCCAGGATCCGTCATAGACGGCAACATCACGCTGGCCCACGAGATCGAGGCCGAGGGCAAGCACCGAAGCGGTGATTCCCGAACCACAGCTGGTCACGACCGGCTTCTTCGGATCGATCCCCGCTGCGGCGAACTTTGCGCGCAACTGCTCGGGCGGCAGGAATGTGCCGTCCGGGCGCAGCAGCTGGGTATAGGGCAGGTTGAGCGATCCGGGGATGTGGCCGGCCCGGCGCCCCGGCCAAAGCTCCGGCTCCGTGGCGTTGAAGCGGCCCGATCCCCGCGCGTCCAGGACTTGCTCGCGGTTGGTCCTAAGATTGCCGAGCAGCTGTTCCTTCGACCGTACCATCGTATTGTCGAAACGTGGCGTGAAGTGGCGCTCCTGCGGCGTCGGGACGACGTCGTCGACCGGGCGGTCCTCCGCGAGCCACTTCATGAGCCCGCCGTCCAGCACGGCCACGTCGCGAGCGCCGAACACGCGGAATGTCCACCAGACCCGGGGCGCAGCCAATCCGCTGTTGCCGTCGTAGACCACGATCCGGCTGCCGTCGCCGATGCCGAGTTTGCGGACCCGGGCGGCGAACTTGTCGGCAGGCGGCAGCATGTGCGGGAGTTCGCTGGTCGTATCGCTGATCTCGTCGACGTCGAAGAACACGGCGCCAGGAATGTGTCGTTCGTCGTATTCAGCGCGTGCGCTCTTCTTCTGCATCGGCAGGTAGTAGGTCGCATCGACGATGCGGAGATCCGGCTGGCCCATATGAGTCTCCAGCCAGTCGGTGCTGACGAGCGCGTTGGATGTTGCCAAGATTCAGGCCTTGAAGGCGAGGTTGACGCGACGATTCATCTTGCCCTTGCTCTCGATCTTCACGCATTCAACAGCGCCGATCTCACCAGTGCGGGCGACATGGGTGCCGCCGCAAGGCTGGAGGTCGACCCCATCGATCTCCAGGAGCCGCACGCGCCCTAGCCCCATCGGCGGCTTCACCGACATGGTGCGGACCAACTCCGGCCTTGCCTGCATCTCGTCGTCGGTGATCCACCGCGTCCTGGTCGGGTGATCCTCGGCGATCAGGCGCTGCAGCTCGGCGGTGATCTTGTCCTTGTCGAGCGCCTGGTCCGGCAGATTGAAATCCAGCCGCCCCTTGCCGTCGCTCACCTGGCCGCCGGTCACCTCGCCAGAGATGATGCAGGAGAGCAGGTGCAGGCAGGTATGCATGCGCATCAGCCGGTGCCGGCGATCCCAGTCGATCTCCGCCGTGACCTTCGTCCCCGGCGCGAGCGGTGGCGCGCCATCCGACGGCACATGGACGACTTCGCCGGGCACGGCGCCCTTCAGCGTGTCGCGGATCTCGATAACCACGCCTTCGGCGAGGCGTAGCCGTCCGGTGTCGCCCGGCTGCCCGCCGCCGGTCGGATAGAAGATCGTCTGGTCGAGGCGGATGCCCCGCTCATCCACCGAGGTCACAGTCGCCTCGCAGGTCTTGATGTAGGCGTCTTCGCGGAACAATTCCCCGGTTCGGGATTCCATTCTCGGCGCTCCAGGCAGGTCCCCCATGGGGGAAACGTGATCCAGGAGCGGCATCATATCGGGGCCGCCTTGACGGTCAAGGATACCCCTCCTACCGTCACCGACGCGGAGAACGGGGAGATTCCGATGGGCAAGCCGATCGTCTATGGGCCGCGCTACAGTACCTATGCGCGCAGCGTCATCATGGCACTCATGGAAAAGCGGGTGCCGCACGACGTGGTCCACGTCGATATGGACAAGCGGGAGCACAAGGCGGCGGAACATCTCGCACGACATCCCTTCGGCATGCTGCCGGCCTTCGAGCACAACGGCTTCAAGATCTACGAGAGCCTGCCGATCCTGCAATACATCGACGATGCCTTCCCCGGGACCCGGCTGACACCCGCCGACATCCACCGCCGGACCCGCGCGTTGCAAATCATCAGCGTCATCAATGCCTATGCCTACCGGCCGCTGGTCTGGGGAATCTTCGTACCGCGCACCTTCACCGAGCCTGGGCAGCCGGTGGATGAGGCGGCGATTGCGACGGCGGTCGAGGCCGGCACGCTCGCCCTGAAGGCGATCGAGAACCTGATGACCGAGCCGGATCCCTATCTGGTCGGACGCCAAGTCAGCCTCGCCGATCTCCTCCTCGTTCCTGTCCTCCACTATTTTGCGGGCACGCCGGAAGGCGGGCAGCTGATGCCGCGCTTTTCCAAGCTTGCTGCCTGGCACGCGGCGCTGAAGACTCGGCCGAGCGTCGCGGAGACGGTGCCGGCGCTATAGCCAGTCCGGTGCCGGCAGGTTCCTCGAGCGCAGGAACTCCGGATTGAACAGCTTGCTCTGATAGCGCGTACCGTAGTCGCAGAGCAAGGTGACGATGGTGTGGCCAGGGCCGAGTTCCCTGGCGAGGCGGATTGCGCCGGCGACGTTAATGCCGGTCGAACCGCCGAGGCAGAGGCCCTCATGCTTCAGGAGGTCGAAGATGATCGGGAGCGCCTCGCTGTCCGGGATCTGATAGGGGAAATCGACCGGTGTCCCTTCGACGTTCTTGGTGATGCGGCCCTGGCCGATGCCCTCGGTGATCGAGCTCCCCGATGACTTCAACTCGCCGTTCTTGAAGAAATTGTAGAGTGCGGCACCCTCAGGATCGGCCAGCGCGATCTTCACCTTCGGGTTCTTCTCCTTGAGGAACATTGCGCAGCCGGAGAGCGTGCCGCCAGTGCCGACCGCGCTGACGAAGCCGTCCACCTTGCCGTCGGTCTGGCGCCAGATCTCCGGTCCGGTCGTGGTGTAATGGCCGTGGCGGTTGGCGACGTTGTCGAACTGATTGGCCCAAATTACGCCATTCGGATTGCTGTCTTTCAGCTCCTCAGCGATCCGCTCCGAAACCTTCACGTAGTTGCCGGGGTCTTTGTAGGGGACCGCAGGGACCTCTTTGAGCTCGGCGCCGGCGAGCCGGAGCATGTCCTTCTTTTCCTGACTCTGGGTCTCAGGGATGACGATCAGGGTCTTGTAGCCCCGGGCATTTCCCACCAGTGCCAAGCCGATGCCTGTGTTGCCCGCAGTCCCCTCGACGATCAGGCCCCCGGGCCGGATTTGCCCCTTCTGCTCGGCATCCTGCAGGATCGCCAGGGCTGCCCGGTCCTTCACTGAGCCACCGGGGTTCAGGAACTCCGCCTTGCCGAGGATGGTGCAGCCAGTGAGCTCGGACGCCTTCTTCAGCTTGATGAGGGGAGTGTTGCCGATTGCGTCGACGAAGCCCTGACGAAAGTCCATGTTTCTCCCCAGAATGTCGGAGTTTTGTGTGAAATTACGCTGGCGCTAGCCTAGGTCAGCGCTCGTGGCCGGATCAACCCCCTGGACGGCCGGAAAAGACCTAGGAGTGTTGGGGATATAATGTCTTCGGGGCGTGGCGGAATCGATAGTGCCTGAGGTCGGCGGCGGCGGGGCCGGGACAATCGACGTCGATGATGGTGCGGGTGAGCGGGGTGAAGGCGGCCCGGAAGTGATTCTTGGCCTTCACGCAGAGCAGGCCAACCGTGGCGAGGTCGATCCCATGGAGTGCGAAATAGCCGGGATCGTTGGGGGTCTGGCAGCGCTCGGTGACGATGACCCGGATCCCCTCGACATCGAGCAAAGCGGTACGTCCGAGATCGACCGGCAGGTTGTGTTCCATCGGCCCCTGGTTGCGGAATCGTCCATCAGTCAGCTTCAGCACCCGCGCCCGGACCTCGATCGGCGGCCCGAAGGCATCGGTGATTCGGCCGCCGAGGCGCGCGGTGATCGATGCACCCTCGCCCTCGCGATGCGCGCGCATCACCAGTGCCGGATCGAAGAAGAAGCCAAACACGCAAGGGACGGCGGGCTTCGCGGCAAGCAACGCTCGAAACAGTCCGGGCGTGTCGCCGATCCCGCCCGACAAGGGATTGTCCGCGGGGTCGACGACTGCAGCCGGCTTCGCGCCGGACGTTGCGAGCGCCTTAGCGATGCCCTGCGCCGGTGTCGGGAGGGTGACAGTGAAGCGGTCTCGACGCTCGGCGATTGCATCGGCCAGCGTCGCGGCGGCGCGCTGCGCCAGCTCGGGATCGCCGTCCACGAAGACCAGGGCACTCGCGCCGGCGAAGGGCGAATCGCCATAGGCGAAGCCGCCGAAGATGGAGGCGTCGAGAATGCCGGGTTTCTCCCGCCATTCCGCGGCCAGCGCCGCGAGCTCGGCCATCGGCCCGTCGGTCGTACGCATATTAAAGCTGGGAAGAATCGCGGGCACCTTGGCCAGTGCGCCGCTCGGCCGCAGCTTGCCGTCTGCCATCAGTGTGACGAGCGCAATCGTCCGCGCGCCGACCTCTGCCATATCGACGTGCGGATAGGTCTTGTAGCCGACCGCAACATCGACCTTGTCGATCATCGCCTGGCCGAGATTGGCATGAAGATCGAAGCTGACGCCGAGCGGTGTGCGGCCGATCATGTCTCGCACCGCCTCCAGCAGGTGAAGCTCGGGTGTCGGGTTATCTTCGGTGACGGTGGCACCGTGGAGCGAGAGATAGACCGCATCCCATTGGTCGCGGCCGAGACCGTCGATGATGGTGTCGCGGATCTCCGCGAATGCGTCGCGGGTCATCGGCCCGCCGGGCGGGGCGGCCGCACAGAGCAGGAATTCGACGCTCCAGCTCTTGCTGCTCTCGGCGAAGTCGACGGCGGCGCCGATCTCGGTCGCCGTGCCGCGATAGAAGTCCTTCGCCGCCTGGCCTTGCAGAAACTCGCGCGCCTCGAACACCGGCAGATCCGTCGAGACCGGGGAGAAGGAGTTGCCCTCGTACCAGAGCCGCGCGACGGCGAGCTTCTTCATCGCCACTGTTTGCGCAGCCGTTCACGGTTCGTCAGCATCCAGCCGAGCGCGATGATCAGCGGCCCGTTGCCGGTATGGCCGTGGGCCAGAAGTTCCTGAATCTGCGACCCATCGAACAGTGTCGAGCGAATGTCTTCTTGCTCCGAAGCGAGGCCATGCACGCCAGTGACGTGGTTGGAATCCATCCGGCCGCAATAGAGGATAAAGACTTCGTTGGTCATGCCTGGACTCGGCAGGAAGCGGATCATCTCGACGAGGTCCGTGACCTTGCAATTCGCCTCTTCCATCGCTTCACGGCGCGCGAGATCTTCGGGCGACTCCTCGCGGTCGGAGATTCCGGCCACGACCTCCCGTTGCCAGGCGGGGAGTCCGGCGAGATGCGCCGAAAGCCGGAATTGCTCGATCAACAGGAATTTGTCCGTGATCGGATCGTAGGGGATCACGCCGACAGCCGGCGAACGCACGACCAGCTCGCGCGTCATCGGTCCAATCAGGCCGCCGTTGAACCTCTCGTGGCTGACCGTGAATCGGGCGAGCTTCATGAAGCCCTGGGACAGCCATTCTTTGCCTTGAACCTCGACTT
>Ga0335070_10001664_pt1 | contig 25799 bp, 20 predicted proteins | sample Lox_Sample_13_FD_206722 | JGI IMG/M metagenome (GOLD analysis project Ga0335070, IMG submission 206722) | Soil microbial communities from Loxahatchee National Wildlife Refuge, Florida, United States - Lox_Sample_1.3 | ecosystem: Environmental > Terrestrial > Soil > Wetlands | place: USA...
GACAACATTCCGCTGCTCTACATTTGACAATGTTGTCACAATTCCGGTGTAGACAGCGGCCACGTTTTCGCGGGCGAGGGCGCCCGCGCCACACAACCTGGCTTCGAAGAAGGCTTCGACGCGGCTGAGAACTTCGGGCGCGCTCTTTGATTCGTAAATTTCTTTGCGCAGGTGTGCGCCGCCTGGAACGCCGTGTGTGAACCAGGACGCGAACTGCTTCATCTTGCCGACGGCGTCGGGTAGCTCTTCTTCGATCAGCATCCGGAAATAAGTGCGTATCATCTGGTAGCGATCGGATTCGGAGGGCTCGTCGTAGGGTCTGGGACCGGATCTTTGATCCGGTCGTGCCGGGTGAAGCCCGGCGGAGTCCTCCAGCGGAGCCGAACCTTGCTCCACCCGTCCGGATCCGAGCCCCGGGCCCATATCGGCACAGTACTGCTCGATCTGGCGGAATATCCATGGATTCGACGGCGCACTGCGGCCGATCATGACGGCGTCGCAGCCGGTTTGGGTGACCATGGCGCAGGCGTCTTCCGGTGAGCGGATGTCGCCGTTGCCAATGACTGGAATCTTGACAGCATCTTTCACGGCGGCGATCCATTCCCAGCGCGCGTTTCCGCTATAGCCCATTTCACGCGTGCGGGCGTGCAGCGCGACCGCGGCAAGGCCGCAATTTTCGGCCATGCGGGCCAGTTCGACGCAGACGATTTCCTCATCGTTCCATCCCGCGCGAAATTTTACGGTGAAGGGAATTTTCACGGCGGCGCGGACCGACTCGAAGATGCGTCCGATGGCCGGGAGATCGCGCAACAGACCCGAGCCGCCGTTGCACTTCACGACTTTCTTTGCCGGGCAGCCGAGATTCAGGTCGACCAGATCGAAGCCGAGGCCTTCGACCATCTTTGCGGCTTCGGCCATGACGTTGGGATCGCTGCCGAAAAGCTGCGCTGAGATGGGATGTTCGTCGTCGTAAAAATGCAGATAGCGCTTGGCCTTCTGGTCCTTCTTGCGCAGGACGCCGTCGGCCGAGGTGAACTCGGTCATAATGAGGCCGCATCCACCCAGGTTGCGGATGAAGCGCCGGAAGACCGTGTCGGTCACGCCTGCCATGGGAGCGAGAACTGTGGCGGGAGAGATGGTGACGGAGCCAATTTGAAGAGAGATTGGGACGGTTTTCGGGGCCGGCGTTTGTCGGACAAGAGTGTCCGACCCACCTTTGGCCGAGTTGTTCCAGAACTTCTTCACAATTCCATTTTACCCAGCGTGCAAAACAAAGCCCCCGCTGTGGCGAGGGCTCGATTTCTTTGATGCGCGGCAAGGCGCGGCAAAAGCCTACTTCTTCGCCGTTTCGGCCTTGGCGTACTTGCGGCGGAAGCGCTCCACGCGGCCTGCGGTGTCCATCAGTTTCTGCTTGCCAGTGAAGAACGGATGGCAATTCGAGCAAATTTCAACGCCAATGTCGCCCTTATGAGTCGACCGGGTCATGAACGTATTGCCGCAGGCGCAGTGTACGCGCACTTCGTTATAAGACGGGTGGATGGCTGCTTTCATGTTCGTGAAAACCTCAATTCAGATCATTAGATTCTACCGATTTCCACAGGATTCAGCAAACGGCGAGCCCCAAGCGATGAGTCGTGAGCGATGAGCAAAACCCGTGGCCAACCGGCCCTTCCGCCGAAGTGGCTCGGAAATCGAGGCTCGTAGCATCGCTCACTGCTCACCTGTCAAAACCTGAACATATAGCTGACCTTAACGAAGAACTGGCGGCTGTCGTTGAGGTATCCCTTGGAGGTGTTGGTGACATAGCCGGGGCTGGTTGGAGTCCGGGGAACCACCTGCAGGTTCTGCAGATCGCTGTTATAGCCAATGTAGACGGCGGTGCCAGGGTGAATGAGATAGGTGATGAGGAAGTCGGCGTTGAATTCGCGCGACGTCGGCAGATAGGTATAGGGCGATCCCACGCCCGGTGTCCCGGCGAGCAGCGCATTGTACTGCAGAATGAGGCGCAGGGAGAGCCTCGGCGTGAACTGCCAATTCCATTTACTGCGGAGGATGTGGTCATTGAGGATGGAATGTCCTGCGCCTGGTACTTGCCCCTGGATGAATGAGAATGCCGAGCCGGTCGTCCGCAAGCGCTCGAACAGATACGTGTTTTCGATTTTCAGGGGCTGGATGGGCCGCAGGATCAGCGTGGCCGAAGCATTGTCTTCGCGGGCCAGGAATGGCTGGGTGTATGGATTTGTCGAGATCGCGGTAGACGGAGGGGCGGCCACGAAATTCACACCATCGCCCCAGTAATAATTGGCCGCGAGGGTTGCTTTTTTAAAGTAGCTGGTCTGAACGCCGGCGCCACTGGTGTGCTCGTGGAAATCGAGGCTGTCTGAGGTGGGCTGGCCACAAAACAGTGCATACCCGTAGAAGCAGAAGTCCTGCGGGCGAAGGCGTTCGCGCTTCTCGTCATAGGGCTTAAGGAAGATGGTGGTCTGGCCGCGACCCAGTATCGCGAGATAGGGCGAATAGTCGGTGTCGAGCCGCAGACCGGTGTGGTCGAAATCGTAGCGCACATTCAGCGACGGACCCCAGTCGACAATCCATCCCTTTTTTGGACGGAAGCGGTAATCCAGTTCCTGCGTGGTCTCACGAATGTCGACGCGGTTGATAAAGCCAGGCACGCTCGCGAAGCCCGGGGTGATGTCCGTATAAAAGCCGTCGTAGGTGAAGTGGTAGCCATCGCGGCGAAGTTCGGCGCGTTCGGCGGGTCCGGCATAGTGATTGCCGTTTCCTTGATTACCCGAACTGAAGGGATAGAGATTCGCTTCGCAATTTAGGTCCAGATCGCTGGAACTGGTGACGGCCTGGCCCTCGACCGTCCAGTTGCGATTGGGTTTCAGATGGGTATCGACGCCGCCGATGCGGTTGAACTCACCCGTAGTGGGGCATTCCCAGTCGGTGTAGAGCGCCCCCACGCTGGATTGCTTGAAGATGTCGCGGCTTACCCGCGCCACGGTGAAGTACGAACGCATGCCGGAGTATGAACTGTAGTCGGGGACGGCGAGACCGGGGCTGCGGTCGTCGCTGGTCATTAAGCCGACTGAATAGGGGCCGTCTTTTCCCGTGAGGCGAAGTCCAGCCGATGGATCGCCGATACTGCGCGTGAAGAAGAGATCGAGCGGTGTGCGGAAAAAATCTTCGTTCTCGAGAAAGAATGGACGCTTCTCCGGGAAATATACGGCGTAGCGCTGGTTGACGGTGATCTGGGGATCTTCCGATTCAACCTGACTGAAGTCGGGATTGGCCGTGACGTCGAGCGTGAAGTGATCGTGAAAGACGAACTTCGCGTCCATGCCGGGCTGGCCCTGAGCCGCAGCTTTCTGAAAGTAAGGATTGGCGGGATCGCGGGTGTCGAGCGCGCGAAACCCGCGCATCAGGCCGTAAGGAATGAGTTCAATGTCACGGCCGGGAGAAATTCCTTCGAGCCCATGGAGTGTAGCAGCCTGCCCGAGGCGGCCTTCGATTTTGTAACTCACGTGCGGCCAGAACGCGTCTTCGGTCTTGCGAGTGATGCCGCGATACAAGATGACCCCCCACTCCTGAATCTTGGTGGCGGGGAAGCGCAGGCTCTTAAAAGGAATCGAGATCCAGACGACGAAGCCTTGACCAGTGACTTTTCCTTTCGAGTCCCATACGGTGTCGAACGAAGTGTCGAAGTTGCCGCTGACTTCTTCGCGCGAGGCTTCGGTCCAGATAGCGTCCCACTGCACGCCGAGGGGTGTGGTCTGAAAAGCGTAAGCGCGGCGGCGGTCGTGGAAGGTGTCGAGCATGATCTCGACTTGGTCGTCGTCATAGACGTCTTCCCGACGAGACATGCGCGCGCGTACCTGTTTCGGATCGTCGAAGCAAACGAACACGACGTAGAGATTCTTCTGGTCGTAGCCGAGGTAGGCTTCGGTGGGCTCGGAAACATTCTCGCCATCATGCGGATTGCGCTGCGTGAAGCCCGTTACCTTGGCCATCTGCTGAGCGACGGCACCCTGCGGCTTCATGCTGAGAAAATCGTCGAGGGTCGGAGGAGCGGAAAGACGCGGAATGGTCAGCGTGGGCGGAGCGATGGCGGGCTTGGGTGCAGGCTGTGCTTCCGGATTCTTGATGGGCGGTTCGGGCTCCTGCGCGGAAGGCGATGGCACCTGCTGCGTTACGGGAGCCTGCTTTGGATTCGGAGGAACTCCCTCCTGAGTAGAAGGATTCTGCGGCGAGGTTTGAGGAGTTGGTTGAGTCGATTGCGGATTCTGCTGGGAAGGTACGTCTTGGGAGAATGAGGGACGTGCTGCGACAACGATCAAAAGAAAACTAATGGCTCCGGCCGCCAGCTTGGTGGCCATCATATGCTGTTGATCCCGAGATCGCAACGGACGCACTACTCCCCGATTCTCCTCGCCCCCCTCGAGGAAGCCATCAAGATTACATCAAGGCAGGGATGACGAAACAAGAAAGGAATGTCTTCCGGTTTACCGAACAGGGACATCAGTCGCCACTAGGATTCGAACAGGGCACGCGGCAGCTGGGACTGGCGGACAATCGAACCCAACGTACCGATCTTCAGCTCGGCGTGATCTGGAACAGGGACGGTAATAGTGGATCCCTCGATTCGCTTCTGCATCACGATGTGGCTTCCGCGTTGACGAACTTCGACAAAACCATGACGCGCGAGAATCTTACAAACTTCTCGGCCTGACAAAACTCGTAGCTTACCCAACCTCGACCTCGAGCCGAGTCACGAAAACTTCAGAGTGGATGCGTTTTTCGACCTCGTCGGGGTCGGCGGTTTCGAAAAACAGTTCCACGGCCTCCCTTAAATTCGAACGGGCACTTTCAATCGTTTCTCCCTGGCTAGCGATATCGAGTTCCGGACACAAACTCACGTACCCGTTGCCCTCGCGCTCGATGATTGCCGTAAGTTGTTGCGTTCGCTTCATATCGGTTGACCCCGTAATCATTCTAGAACAACGATGCTTGCCGACGGTTAGGAGTGATCCCGAAATGCTCGTAGGCTAGTTGCGTCGCGACTCGGCCGCGCGGCGTGCGGTTCAGGAAGCCGATCTGCATGAGGAAGGGTTCGTAGATTTCTTCGATCGCGTCGGGTTCCTCGGCGAGAACCGCCGCGAGAGTATTCACCCCGACCGGACCGCCCTGGTATTTTTCGATGATGGTCAGCAGCAGGCGGCGGTCGACTTCGTCGAAGCCATAATGATCGACTTCCAGCATCTCGAGCGCGGCTTTGGCCGTGGGTTCGTCTATCTTGCCGCCGCTTCGTACTTGGGCGTAGTCGCGGACGCGGCGCAGCAGGCGGTTCGCGATGCGCGGCGTCCCACGGGCACGACTGGCAATCTCCATCGCGCCGGCTTTGTCGATCTCGACACCTAGAATCTCTGAGGAGCGTTCGACGATGATCCGCAGATCCTCCGGCGTGTAGAACTCCAGGCGCAGCACGATGCCGAACCGCGAGCGCAGCGGTGACGAGATCAGCCCGGCACGCGTCGTCGCTCCAATAAATGTGAACGGCTTCACTTCCAGCGTATGCGTCCGCGCCGAAGGTCCCTGACCGATGATGATATCGAGCTTGTAGTCCTCGAGCGCGGAATAGAGGAGTTCTTCGAGAACGGGTTGCAGGCGATGAATTTCGTCAATGAACAGGACTTGCTTGTCCTGCATGTTGGTGAGGATCGCGGTGAGATCGCCCTTGATTTGCAGCAACGGAGCAGCAGTTGGCTGGAAGTGCACCGCCAGTTCGTTCGCGATGATATTGGCCAGCGTCGTCTTGCCCAGGCCCGGCGGGCCGTAGAGCAGAACGTGGTCCATGGCCTCGCCGCGAGAGCGGGCCGCCTCGATGGCAACTGCCAGGTTCTCCTTGACCTTCTTCTGTCCAATGAACTCGGCCAGGCGCTGCGGGCGCAGCTTCAACTCAAACGAGGAATCATCTTCGACTGGCGCGGCCGAAACCAGGCGGTCGCGATTGGGATCAGGATTGTTCTTGGCAGCAGGCACTGCTCCGGATAGTAGAACGAAATGCGAAAGTGCGCAAACGAGATTGCCAGCGAAGGAAGGTTAGAGGGCGGATCCGGCGGCGGCTTCGGAAGCGACCATCAAAGGTTCGTCTTCTGATTTGCCGGGGAACGTGACTTCTTCCCACAACGTCTTGTCGCGCAGGATGCGGGAGACCAGCGCGGTGTGCATGGCGTGTCCTGCGCGATCGGCGACGACTTTTCCGAGAATCTGTTTGCCCAGCAACGCCAGGTCGCCGACCAGATCGAGAACCTTGTGGCGAACGAATTCGTCGGGGAACCGCAGGGGTCCATTTTCAATTCCAGTGCGAGTGAGCACAATACAGTTTTCGCGCGACGCTCCACGGATCAATCCCATGTTGCGCATAGCATCCTCGTCTTCGCGCGATCCGAACGTGCGCGCGGCGGCGATGTGGCGCAGGTAGCGTCCGTTGGTCAGCTCGACCTGAAATGTTTCTTTGCCGATGAGCGGGTGGGGAAAGTTGATGGAATACGAAACGGAATAAATATCGGCGGGGTAAACCGCGATGAACTTATTGCCCTCGCGCATTTCAAGCTCGCGCGTGATCTTCAGGTATTTGCGCGAGCGCCGCTGCTTGCGGATGCCCACGCGCTGAATCATCTCGACGAAGGGCTTGGCGCTGCCATCGAGGATTGGTAACTCCAGGTTGTCGAGCTCCACAATGGCGTTGTCGATCCGCATGCCGATAAACGCCGAGAGCAGGTGCTCGGTGGTGGAGATGAGCACGCCCTTTTTCATCAGACTGGTGGCATAGCTGACGCGGGCTACGTTGCGGCTGATGGCCTCGATCTCGAATCCGTCAAGGTCGGTGCGGCGGAAGACAATCCCGGTGCCCGCTGGCGCCGGTAGGATGCTCATGGTGACCGGAGCGCCGCTATGCAAGCCGACGCCGCTGCACTTTACGGCAGCGCGAATTGTCTGCTCTGAAGTCAAAGATTTGTGGGTAACCTTGGTAGGTTACTGCTTTGCCAAGAAAACTGTCTGTGGCAAAAAAGCCACAGTTCGTGGTCGAAAGGGATGGAAGAAAAGCCAGGGAGAATCAAGATAAGTACTTATTTTATAGTTGTTTAGGAGAGTTGTGGGTGGGGCGATGCTACCGTTTGTCCACGTCCTTTGGTTTATAACCTGAGTTCGGATCGAACATGGTAGGATCGAGTCCCTGGTTGATGCTCACTGTATTCAGGAAGCGTTGGGACGACATGTCGCCATTGAAAAAACGAGTGACGTTCATAGGCGCCACTATGCCGCCTGGAATCGGCTTGTAATTCTCGTAAACTTCCTCTTCCAGATTTTTCTGCCGATCGACCGGGTCGCGCCACTCGAAGGACTTCTTAACTGGCAGGTGGTTGTCGGTGTCGAAATAGAGGGTCACCGCCTCGTTCTTCGAATTAATTAGCGTAACCTGCACCGCCGGGTGCTGGGCGGCAATCGCTTGGCCCTCATACAGAAAGATGACGGTGGGATCGTTCATCCACGTACGCAGGATGGTGTCGAGCGAGAAGTGGCGGCGGCGAAGGTAGTCTTCCAGATCCTTCGGTTCGAGCGGATGCGCGCCCTTGTAGGTAATCTCGTATCCCTTATTGCCAATATAGAGTTGGGCGATGTCGCGTTGTTTGGTGATCTCGACTCGCTCTTTGTCGGGAAATTCGGAGAAGCTCCAGAACACCGCACCGGTGCCGCTAGGACGCCCGTGATGGAAGGAATAGCCGCGCCCCTGCTGCTCGCGGTCGCGGATGGTGAGATAAGTCTGACCGCCCAGCGCCTGAATTCCCTGCTCGACGATGTTCTTGGCTTTGCGGCCATTTTCGTCCAGGACCTGAGCGGGTGGGGCGGCCGACGGTGAAGGCTGCGCCGGTGTCGATGGACTTTGCGCTTGTCCATGGCCATGCACAGACAGAGAGCACACCAACGCCAGACTGAATAAATAACCTTTCATTCCGATGGAAGAAGCACTACGCGCAACAGGAATTGTAGCGTTTTCTCAGGACTTTCTGCCTTAGCGGGAAACTCCTTAACTGCTTGGATGCACGAAATCGCGAAAAAGCAAGCCAAATGCGCAGTATTTGCAAGCTCTAGCCGACCAGTACCGCGCCGCCATTTACGTTGAAAATCTCGCCGTTGACGAAGCCGGCCAGCGCGGTACAAAGAAAAAGGACTGGAGCTGCGATCTCTTCCGGTCGGCCCACTCGGCCCATAGGGATCGTGGCGCGAATTTCGTCGCCCGTGTTCGGCTTTGCCAACGCCCCGGCACTCATGTCGGTATCGACCCACCCGGGGGCCACGCAGTTAACGTAGAATTCATCTCCCGCCAGTTCGCTGGAAAGGCTCTTGGTCATACTGATGATCGCGCCTTTGGTGGCGGAGTAATCGATGTGGCCCGCTTCGCCGCGCTGGCCGCTGGTGGAACTGATGAGCACGATGTGGCCGGTCGCTCCCTTCCCGCGCGGCTGCGATTTCATTTGCGCAACGGAATGCTTTACCAACCCGAACACGCCGTCGAGATTGATGGAAATTGTGCTGCGCCACTGCTCGTCCGACATCGCTTCGACTCCGATGTCCGCTTCTGGCCAGACTCCGTGATTGGCGACGAGGATGTCGAGTCGGCCGAAGTGCTTCACCGTTTCCGTGACGAGAGACCGCGCGGCCTCGGGAGTATTCAGTTCGCTACCGATGGGACAGCAGTTCGCAGAGCCGCATTCGTCGGCGAGAGCCTCGGCCTGTTTCTTGGCCGAGCGATAGCTGAATGCAACCTTAGCGCCCGCCGCGGTGAACATGCGGACCGTGGCCGCGCCAATACCGCGCGATCCACCAGAGATGAGTGCTACTTTTCCTTCGAGGGAGAGAGCGATGGACATGGGAGATTAGTTTGCTATGTGTGCGGACGGTACCGCAAGGGTTATGAGCGCGCGAAAAGCGGCCATGGAGCGGCGGAAGGCTTCGTCCGCTGCTCCACGATCACGAGCGCTACAACTACGACATCGTCAATACGACCCGGAAGCGCGCTTTGCCTGTGATCATCTGCTGGTAGGCGTCGGCGGCCTTCTCCAGCGGGTAGCGCTCAATCATCGGACGCACTCCGGTGAGGGCGCTATAACGCAGAGTGTCTTCCGAATCCTTTGCTGTGCCCGACGGCCATCCCTGAATGGACTTGCGTTGGGGGATCAACTGGAGCGGAGTGACCGTGAGCGGCTCGAACCCTGCGCCTACGACGATCATTTTGCCAGCCACGCCTAGACCGTCGATGAGAGCTGACATTGATTTTGAATCCGGAGCGGTCGCAAGAACGATCTTTGCGCCGCCGAGTTTTTGCAGCGCCTCCGCGGGATTTCCGGCGGATGTGTCGATGTACTCGTGCGCGCCCAGTTTGGTCGCCAGGGCCTTCTTGTCGCTGCCGCGGCCGATCGCCACGGTGCGAAATCCCATCTGGCGCGCGTATTGAATGCCGAGGTGTCCAAGGCCGCCGATGCCCTGCACGGCTACCAGATCGCCGGCGCGGGCACCGGCATTGCGCAGCGAGTTGAAGACGGTGATTCCGGCGCACATAAGCGGAGCGGCCTCATCCGCGGGAAGATCGTCGGGCATGGCCGCAACGCCTTCGGCTGGGGCGATCATGTATTCCTGATAACCGCCGTCGAAATGAATCGCAGTGATCTTCTCGTTCCGGCAAACGATGAAATCGCCCCGGCGGCAGGCATCGCAAATGAAGCAGTGTCCGCCGTGCCAACCGACGCCAACCCGTTGGCCCAACTTCCACAACGTAACGCCTTCGCCGACTTTGTCGATGCGGCCGGCGATTTCATGTCCGGGGACGCGTGGGTACTGCATGCCGGGCCAATGGCCCTCTTTCACCAGAGCGTCGCTGTGGCAAATGCCACAAGCTTCCACCTTGATGCGAACCTGTCCACGTCCCGGTTCGGGCGTAGGACGCTCCACGACTTCAAAATTACCGCCCGCTCTACTGATTTGAACAGCTTTCATGAGGGCCTCTCTGAATGAGCCTGCGAAAAAGGTTTTGTGTTTTGAGACGTTGAAACTATAGATCACGAAATCGGACTCACGGATGCAACAAAACGAGGTTGACGCGGGAGAGACGCTGGATACGGAGAAATTGTTTCTGGAGGCGTTACTATAAAAAATCTAGGGTGCGCAGTACGTGGCTGTATCGACTGCCGCGATGAACTTCATCGGCACTTTCGGAGGAACCACAAACTCGCTTTCGCCAAACTCAACAAAGTCATCGCTGCCCGGTTCCGTGTCCCAGTCAAATGTGTATCCCAGAGAGGTCCATGGAAACGGTGGATACCCTTTGGGCAAAGCAAACCGATTGTAATAAGTGTTGAGAAACCAGAATCGATGCCTTATCGACGCTGTTTTCCCCGCAGCCTGTGGTTGAGCAGGTTGGCCGCTCACGTCAAGATCGGCCTGTAATTCCTGTGCGGTCCTGGGCAAGCAGTTCTCAGGACGATTAGACCAGTTGGTGCAAGCAGGCGTGAAAGCGGGTTGACATGAATTGCTGGTCGGTGATGGATCAATGCAAGGACGGAAAAACTGGCTCGCGTCGGTAGGCGTAATGCTAAATTCCACGAAAGTCTCGTATCCCGAGTCGCGGGGAAGTCCCAGCCTCTGCTCCAGGCGCCGCGTTAACTGGGTCTTGTCTGATCCGTGATCTCGCACGAAATCCTGGCAGAACTTCTTTACTTGCGGAGCGATTGTGACCCACGTGTCCTTGAATGCGGGCGTTTCTATCTTGCCCCGGTAATCCTTCACGCCGTCGCGCTTGGCCCAGGTAACCACTGTGATCTCTTTACCAAAAGTTGCTTGAAGAAGCGAATGGGAAACGTCGGCGTCGCCGGGTTGCGACGATTTGTGTACGGCGCGGATGAAGGCTCCTTCCGGGTTCGGACGGGACCGCGTTGCCAGCCAAATGAGCAGAATCACCGGCACGAGCAGGAAGAACGCGGCCAGAAAGAAGATCGATGCGTGTGATTCCTGCGTATCAGTCGCCGGCATAGGCTGTCCTCCTATGAAAATGAAAGCATCGCGAACCCGTTACTTGGTTGGTGTGCCCGTCGAGGTCCCCGTGCTCTTGCCAGCGTCAGTTGTGTTCTGCACCGGACTCAGCTTGTCCTTGGTATCTTTCGCCTTATCGGTTTTGAAAAGAGTGTCGAAGACCTCGCCCAGCTTCATCGTGGCAGCTTTTGAGAACATACCCACCAACGCCGAAACGCCTACGATGCCGAAGGGATTCAACTCGGACGCACTCGAATTCGAACCGGTTGCGATTGACATGAAGCCGCCGCGAATAGCGGTATAGAAGACCAAGGCCAGCCCCGATCCGATGAATGGTCGAAGGTAATACCACCACGCCCAGCTTTCCTTGATCGTCTTGTTGCCAATGTAGTCGGAGAATGATTGAGACATGTGCAGGAAAGCGCCAAGACATCCGCTGAGTAGGACGAGCCAGAGAAGGTCTAATTCGCGGTTAATCCGGCCGACCAATCTCGTGTCGATGTCAGGATTGTTCACCTTCTCTTCGATCTCGCGCTTCTTCTGGAGATCCTTGGCAGCAAAATCTCTTGCCTCTCCTGAGCGCGAACGTGCCGAGTTCGCAGTGTCCAGATCAGCTTGAGCATCCGTGGCGTCGGTTTGCGCCGACCCCGTCTGTGTCGTTGCGGATTTGGCCGTGGAAGTCGCAGCCGCCTTCGCAGTGGTGAGCCGCGCTTGGGCTTTAGCCACTGCGATTTCTTTTTGCGTCAAATCGTTCGTTCGGTCGTCAAGCGTTTTTTCTGCCTCAATGCGATTTGCCTTGGCGGTGTCGGGACTAGGCAAGGCAGGTGGCCAAAGGAGCACGATCAAGAACACAAGGCTGAAGACCAGAAAGAGGTAAAGGCCAAGTAACTGCACGCCACGTCCGGACCACGGAGGGGACATCAGGCTAACTGTCGCAGTTGCCTGCTTGCCGCTGGCTTTGCTGCTGGCAGTCACGCTAATAGCGGTGGTATCAGGAATATCAGCTGGAACCCGATAGAGGCCATTGTCGTCTAGCGTGCCTACCGGCGGGCTCAGGATCCAGAGGACGGGCGAGGCCGCAGTAGCGGGTTGTCCGCTTGTTCCCTGACTTTCGGAAGTTGGTCCGCCCGCCACAACGGCCACAAACTGCTGCGACTGGTTGGGTTTCAGGTCGACTTTCGTAGGAATGACCGAGATGGCGTCGGGTGTCAGAGAAACGGTAGCGCTGCCGGAGTCTGTGTCTCCACTCGCGATGACTGCAATCATTTGAGCGCTGGTTATTAGCGGCGCCACATAAGTAGCCGAGGAAACCCTCGGATTGGCGGGTGGGGTCGCCGCTGTAGTCGCGGTTGACGTGGCAGTCGCCAGGGTAGCGGGCGTTGCTGTGATCAGTGTGCCGACTGCGGGGCTCACGCTCCATGCCACTGCAGTCGGCTTCCCGCTATCGTCGATTGCTTCGAAGGTCGTGGCTTGGCCTGATGTCAGCAGTACTGAGGATGGTCTAATTGTCAGTTTTGGCACGTGCACTCCTCGAGCTTGCGAGCGCTCTTATCGGGCAATCTTTAAAAATCGCAGCGTCGTTGACGGACTGGGCCTAATCACTAAAAGACTGGTCGCTTTGGGAAGCCATAGCGACATAGGTCCGGGCATCTTGGGGAGCCCCGATGTTGTCCAAGTAGGAGGAAATTACTTAGGCGGAAGTAACATATCACAAAATTGTCGAAAGTACAGAGATAACAAATCTCGACTTAGAGGATCATGATTGATGTCTAGCAAGTTCTCGATAGGTGACCGGTGCAAATTGCGATTCAATCCAGCTTGCGAAGAGCCTCTCCGATTCTGGCGAGAGTGATTTCCCTTCCCAGCACCTGCAGCGTTTCGAAAAGACCTGGGGCATTCTTGCGCCCGCACACAGCGACGCGAATCGGCTGGAACATTTGTCCTGCTTTTACGCCGAGCTCCTGGGCTGCGGTGCGCAAAGATTGATCCAGCGGGTCGTGTTTGAACTCAACACCCGCCAAGACCGCCTCAGCCTTTTCCAGAACTTTTTTGGCCATCGCGGCATCGCCCTTCTGCGGGGTCAGTTCTGCGGGATCGTATGGTGGCAGCTGATCGACGAAGAAGAAGTCCGCAGCGGTCAGCACTTCGCGCAGTAATTTGATGCGCTCGCGGATGAGCGGAGTGACCCGCAACATCTTTTCCGGCGTAACCGCGGGCCAGTTTTCATGTACGATGGGCAAAAGACGCTGGCTCAGATCGTCAATCGTCAATCCTCGAATGTGCTCCGCGTTGAGCCACACCGCTTTGGGATCGAACGTTTCTTCAGGGGTGGTTGCCGGTTCCTTGAAGTTCACCACTGCATTAGCACGATTAATGCCTTCCAGAGAAAAGATCTCCACCAGTTCCTGCTGACTCATCTTGGTACGGTCATCTTTCGGAGACCAGCCGAGCAGACAGAGAAAGTTGATAAATGCCTCGGGAAGAAATCCTGCATCGCGGTACGTGGTCACGCTCACCACGGGGCCGTGGCGGCGCTTCGATAGCTTGGTTCCGTCGGGCGCTACCAGCAGCGGAAGATGCGCGAATTGTGGCGGTGTATAACCGGCTGCCTCGAAAATCAGAACATGTTTAAACGTGTTCGAAAGATGGTCTTGCCCGCGAATGATGTGGCTGATGCGCAGGTCGGCATCATCGGCGCAAGACGCTAAGTGGTACGTTGGGTTTCCATCGGAGCGCAGCAAAGCGAAATCTTCAATGTCGGCGCCAGCCTTCATCTGCTCGCCGTAAACGGCGTCGGTAAAACGCACAATCTCTCCCACATCACGCGGCACGCGAAAACGCAGCGCAAACGGTTCGCCCGCGGCGGCGCGCCGGTCACTCTCTGCTTTCGACAATTCCCGCATCCCGGGATTGAACAGCCACGTGCCCTGGGCCCCAGACTTCTCGCTGTCGCCCGTGTGTGCCGGAGTGAAATCGCGATAGGCGAGTCCTTTATCAAAGATGGTCTGCGCCATCTGCCGATGCAAGGCTCCGCGGTCGGACTGCTTATACTCCTCGTCCCAGCCCAGGCCTAGCCATTTGAGTCCTTGGAAAATCGAGTTCACCGAGGCGTCGGTGTTGCGCTCGACGTCGGTGTCGTCGAGGCGCAGGATCATGGTGCCGTTGTTGCGCCGAGCGTATAACCAATTGAAAATAAAGGTTCGAGCGCTCCCTACATGCAGAAACCCGGTGGGCGAGGGTGCGAAGCGGACTCTCGGTCTGGCGTTGGAGCTTGTAGTTTCGAGCATGGAGTCTGTGCAGGTCGTCTGAAAGCCGGGAGACGACGCAACGGCCTGACAACTGCCCTTCGATGGTACGAGCCATAAAAAGCATCGGTCAAGCGGACCCCGGTAAAAGGTTGCCTCACAACCGGTAACACTGAAGTGCAATCCAACTGAACGATGTACTGAAATCCTATTGAAGTGGGGGTGCGCCGTATGAAACGATTGACCCACTGTTTCCCCCCGAAACTGAGCGAGATCATCCGCCCAGAGGTGTCTCTAGGGACGCTATGAACAGCGTAGTCATGTCGACGGTGGTAATCCCGGGATTCGTCTCGGTGCTGCTCTTTTTGGTTTTTACGTATTTGCATGAGCAGAGCCGTCAATCCTATTTTCGGGCATGGCAGCTGGCGTGGGCGTTCTACTCCGCGCACTATGTTCTCGATGCGTTTCCCGACTCATCGATCGCCTTCCTGATCAGCCAGCTTTTCGTCGTCGCCATGACGCTATGCATCTTCGTCTCCACCCGGCTGATGCGCGCGGCGTATCGCTTTCGCTGGTACGACGTGGCGGTCGGGACCTTCGGCATTGCTCTCGCTGTATTTACAGTGAAGGGCCACATCATCGGCGGAATGTTCCGGCCCGATGCGCAACCATCCATCCGCCTCGGCCTGGGACTGGCCGTGATTCTTCTCTATTGTTCCCTCGTGTTTTATCTGAATGGCTACCGCCGCGGATCGCTGGCGTTCCAGGTCCTCGCCATCTCGCTCGCCCTTTGGGCTGTGTTGATGGGCGTTGGACAATTGCAGAATCCGTGGGTCGCCATGTTCGGCAACGCCTCGCGCCTGTTTGGTCCGGTGCCGCAGATGCTGCTCGGTATCGCCATGGTGATGGTCCTGTTCGAGAACCAGCGCAATGCCGTGCAGGAAAACACGCTGGCGCTTTCCACCTTGGGTGTTGATCCCAGCGAGTTACTGTTTGCGGAAGACCTGATTCCGAGCATGCAAGCCGCATTGGAGCGCCTACGCACCGCACTACCTGTGGACTGCGCTGCCATTGTCATTACCGAGCGCTGGCGCGGGCTCCTGCCTTCCGTGCAACAAGGCTTCTCGGGGGGATTTCTGGAGGCGCTCGAGACTTCGGGCGCAGGCGACTACATTTGCCAGCTGGCGTACCGCCAAAGCGGAATTGTGACGGTACAGAACTTGGCGGAGATGACGGAGCCTCCGGTACCCGTCGGTTCGGCTGGAACATTCGCGGAGTTCAAACGAATCTTGACCGAGGCCAACGTGCGGCATCTCACCGCCGTGAGCCTGCAGACGCGCGAGCACAATTTTGGCGTCATCCTCTTTCCTCACGCGGAACGTAAAGCGTTCGGATCCTCCGGCCCACGGCTGATGGTGGGCCTGGCCCTGCAGCTTGGGCTTACACTGGAAAACTACGTCGTCAGTCACGATGCTCATCGCCGCACCAAAGAGTACGAACTGCTCACCGAGATCGGCAAAGCGATCAGCTCGCGCCTCGATCAGGACGAAGTGCTGCGCACCATCCAGATCGAGTTGGGACAGATCTTCGACACTAGCCACTTCTACATCGCTTTTCAGGAAGCCGACGAGATCCGCTTTGAGCTCGAGGTTCGAGACAACCGCGTACTGCCCAAACGAACCCGTGAGCTACGCAACGCGTTCACCGAATACGTAATCCGCACCGGCGAATCGCTGCTGATCCGCTCCGACCTGGAGAAAACCAGAAAACGCTTTGGCATCAGTCATGTTCCGGAGCGCCCTGCGAAGTGCCTGATCGCGACCCCGATTTTCATGGGGAACAAGTCGTGCGGCGTGATGGTTGCGATGAATCCGGAACGCGATTTTGTATTCGAGCAACGCGATCTTGACGTCCTGGTCACCGCTGCCGGGCAAGTTTCCGTCGCGGTGGAGAACGCGCGCCTGTTTGCCGACGAGCAGCGCCGCTCACGCCAGTTGGCGTTCCTCAACAACGTTTCGCGCACCGCGATCTCGAGCGACGATCCGGTCCACATGCTGAGTCAGATTGCCAACGAGATTCAAAAGAACTTCAGCTTCGACCACATCGGAATCGGCCTGCTCGACTACGGCACGAAAGAGATCGAGATCAAGGCTGAGGCCGGCGTGACGGGGCACGCAACCGGGAAACGGATTCCGCTCGGTACCGGCATTCTCGGTCGAGTGGCGCGCACGGGTGAGCGTGCCCTGGTGCAGAACGCTTTGCCTGGAAACCTCACCGGCATTCTTCCCGATTCCCGCGCTGTCCTCTGCATTCCGATTACGTACGGTGAGTCGTTGCTGGGAGTGCTCAACATCGAAAGCCGCGACGAGAATGCGTTTTCGCCGCAGGACGTCCTGATTCTGAACACGCTGGCGGATTTGCTGGCCACCGCGCTGCACAACGCATTCGTGTTCCAGAAGCTGCAACAGCAGTCGATCACCGATGGCCTGACGGGAATCAAGACGCGCCGCTTCTTCTGGGAATCGCTGTCGGCGGAGTGGAAACGCGCCTCGCGCTCAGGGCGCCCGTTCTCGGTCGTGCTCATCGACCTCGACAAGTTCAAAGAAGTCAACGATACGATGGGTCACTTCGAGGGCGATCTGGTTCTGGCGCGCGTCGGCCGCCTGCTCGAGCAAAAGTCGCGGCAGTCGAACGTGGTCGCCCGCTACGGCGGCGACGAATTCATTGTACTGATGCCCGACACCGGCGCCGAACAAGCGCAGGTTCTGGCCGAGCGCTTGCGCCAGTGGATCGCGACCGACCCGATGTTGAGCGAGCATGAGATTACCGGCAGCTTCGGCGTGGCCAGTTTTCCCATTCACGGCTTCTCGATTGAAGACATCATTCGCGTGGCCGACGCCGGCATGTATGTGTCGAAGCGATCCGGCGGCAACCTGGTTTCGACGGCGCAGGAATTTGTCGAAGGCCAGGATTTCGCCCGCCAGCGCCAGCAAATCTCGGCCTACATCGAAGGCTTCCTGCAGCGGGAGCGCACCGGGCCGGAAGACGTCGAAGAGCTCACCTCTACTCTTTTCAAGCTTTGCTCCTCGGGCGATGACTGTAACGTGCCGTTGCTGAAAGAGGCGATTGAATCGTTGAGCCGAGCCGCTGAGTCCCGCGAATTGCAAACTGCCGGACATGGCGACCTGGTCGCGCGCTACACCGAGGTCGTGGCGCGCGGCATGCGCATGTCACCGGAAGAAACCACCGATCTGGTTTACGCGGCCCGAGTGCATGATGTCGGCAAGATCTTCGTTTCCGAACGCATCCTTAACAAACCCGGCCCGCTGAACGAAGAAGAATTTCATCAGCTCAAGGCGCATGCCCGCGTGGGCGCGCAGATCGTGGGCGCGATTCCCAACAGTATGTTGATGCGCACGGCGATCGAGCACCACCATCAACGGTTCGATGGATCGGGATACCCCGACGGGCTAAAAGGTGAAGAAATCCCCTTGTGGGCGCGCATTATCGCCCTTACCGACGCTTACGCCAACATGGTCACGGAGCATTCCATATCGGCGGCGCGTACTCCCGACCAGGCGCTCGACGAACTCTCGCAGATGAGCGGAACGCGCTACGACGGCATGCTCGTGCGCTTGTTGTTGCGTGGACTGAAGGCTGAACGGACCATCCCGAATTCGGCAAGCTGATCCTGCTAAGAAATTCATCATGGAATTCCGGACACCTTGTCCGGGCAGGGAGCGCCACAACTCCAGCCGGGTGACAGACTGCATCCGCCTCTTTAATGTCTACTCTAGGTTCTCGCGATCTTTTCTACTCGTTGTAGGATCTCCCGAATATCGGACGCTGTCGTTCGCGGATTCATCACCACCAGTCGAAGCACTCTACGATTCTCTAGAACTGTGGAACTGATGTAGGCGTAGCCGCTTTCATTCAGCTCTTCCTTGATATCCCAATGTCGTCGATCCGAGTCACGGCCTCTGCGATTTCGCAATTCGAAACAGAAAATATTCGATTGCGGGCGATGAACCGGTTTCAGGATCTCCGATTGCTCGCAGTATTCGTATGCTGCCGATGCGACCTCGCACACGTGCGTGGTCAGCGCGTCCCAGACTTCAGAGCCATAGGCGCGCCAGGCGATCCAGACTTTGAGCGCGTCGAAGCGTTGCGAGCAGGCGATCGTGACCTGTCCAATGTCGGGATAGCGCCGCTTCGATCCGAACAGGTACGGCGCCTGTTCCTGCAGTGGAGAGAGCAGATCCGCGCCGTTGCGCACCAAAACGCCACCCGCGGCCAGTGGCATGAACATCATCTTGTGCGGATCGAAGGTAATGGAGTCGGCGCGCGCTATACCGCGCAGCACGCTGCGAAACTTGCGACTGAAGGCGAGGCCGGCGCCGTGAGCGGCGTCGACGTGAAACCATGCCCGATGCTTGTACGCGACGCGGCCCAGCGCCACTAGATCGTCGAAACTTCCCGTTGGCGTCGACCCGGCGGAGCCGACCAGGATGAACTTGCGGAATCCCGCTTTGCGGGCAGCCGTGAAAGCAGCTTCAACCTGTGCAATGTCGCTGCGGAATTCGCGATCCAGCGGAACCTTGAAGACGGAATCGCGGCCCAGCCCCAAAATGCCCGCCGAACGCGACACTGAGTAGTGCGCCTGCGCGCCGACAACAATGGCGATGCGGGCCTTCCCGCTCTTCGAGGCACGAGGTTCGAGCGCATCGCGCGCAGCGAGCATCGCAGTCAATGTGGCGAATGCCCCTCCCGGCACAAGCGAACCGCCGGAGCTCTGCGGGTAGCCAAAGAGCTTCTTGAATCTCGTCATCAGGTCGCGGTCAATGGCGGTGCCAATCGGCGACATCTCCCAGACGGCCAGGCTCTGGTTCATAGCCGCGACAACGGATTCGACTAAAGCGGCCGCTGGAATCGGAGCGGCGACCTGCTGCGCCGCGAACTTCGGGTGGGAAAGATTAAGGCTGACTCGCTCGATCTCGCGGACCAGCGCTGCGACATCTTTCGTGTCGGTCGGACGAAGAATGCTCGCGGCAAGTTCCTCGGCGCGGGGTTGCCGGGCGAAATTCGAAGGGCCGACCAGCACGTCGGCCGCAATATCAGCCAAGTCTCGGGCCAGCTTGCGCACGCCGGATGGCTCCCATAACTGGTCAACGACGGTTTCGTACGAGGAACGAGCTTTCGAAGTGGGCATCGGTATGAGGCTTCAGGCACCGTAAAGACCGTCCGCGCCATCAGTCTAAGCATTGCGCAGCAGACCCGTCCAATTCCTAACAAGCCCCTATTCCCTCAGTTAGTTAGGGATGGCCTGTTTCTCGTCGTTCCAGCTTCCCTGAGAAAATTCTGCAAAAAAGCTTGACAATTACTACCGTGTATCATACAGTGTGTGTCGTACACTATATGCCAAAAGGTATCCAAGCCGACCCCGAGATCTTCGAAAACCTCCGCATGGAGCTTCGCCGCGGCTGCTTGTCATTGGCGGTCCTGACCCAGCTTCGGACCGAGCGTTACGGATACACCCTCCGCAAGGCGTTGGCGGACGACGGCCTGGAGATCGACGAAGGCACGCTGTACCCCCTGCTCCGCAGGCTTGAAAGCCAGGGATTGCTGGTCAGCGAGTGGCGCGAAGAAGATAAGCGCAACAAGCGTTTCTACAAGTTATCCCCTCAGGGTGAGCAGATATTGACCCAGCTTTTGGACGAGTGGCAGCGCATCAACGCGTCACTCAGCAAAATTCTTCAAGAGGCATAGCACTATGAGCAAAGCAAAGAATCCCACGGAACTGGTCGACCGTTATCTGCAGGCGGTGCGTTTCTGGATGCCCAAAACGCGCAAGCAGGGAGGCCTGCTCGCTGAACTGGGCGACGACCTGCGCTCGCAGATCGAAGATAAGGAGACGGAACTGGGACGCCCGGTGGACGTTACGGAAGCTGCGGCGATCCTGAAGCGCTGTGGCAGTCCGATGCTGGTCGCTGCCCGCCTTGGCCCCAAGCGCCATCTGATTGGGCCCACGCTGTTCCCGATCTACACCTTTGTGCTCAAGATGGTGCTGCTCTGGATTCTGGTCCCTATCTTCGTCTTCATTCTTGGACCGATCAATTTCGCGAACTCCTCCGGCAACATAGGGGTGGCCATCGGTACGACAATCGGCCAACTCTGGTCGGCAATCTTCATCGCTGCGGGGGTGGTCACCATGGTCTTTGCCTGTCTGGAATGGACGCACGCCATCGCCGACATCGATTGCAAATGGGACCCGCAGACTCTTCCGCCGGTGCAAAAGTCTGAGCAGAAGACGTCGCTGGTGAAAGCGGTGTGTGAGCTCGCGTTCGCCTGGATCGGCCTGCTGTGGATTCTGGCTCTGCCGCACTATCCATTTCTGATCTTTGGTCCAGCGGCTGCCTTCCTGAAGGCCGGGCCGATCTGGCACAGCTTCTATATCCCGATCGTGCTGATGAGTGTCTACGGTCTTGTGCGTTCGGCCGTGATTCTGGTGAAGCCTGAATGGGACTGGTTCCCATCCGCCTCGGAATTGGTCCGAACCGGACTGAGCCTCTTGCTGCTGCATTTCCTCTTCAACGCTCTAGGCCAGCCGGGTATGGGATGGAATTCCTTCGTGGTCTTGACTGACGCGGCGAAACACTCATCGCAGTACATCAAAGTTGTGGCCGTCGTGAATGTCTCGATTCTGATCAGCATGGCGGGAGTGTGGATCGGCCTGTGCATCGCAGCCCCCATCCAGCTCTGGCAACTGCTGGTGTACTTGCGCAAACGAAGAAATGGCATTCACGAATCCCCGTCGCTGCAGTTGCAGTAACAGTGATTCCGAAGAGCTCATACCACTACGCAGGCGGACGAGGGCGTCAGCCCCTCCATGATCAGTAGTACCTGAAGCCTGATCGCTGACCGCCGGCCCCTGTTCGTTTAAATCTCACAGAACCAGGAGACACCAGCCATGTCTGCTTCTGTAATTGCGGTGCCGCCACCGAAACCTCTCGGCTCCGTTCTTGCACCGCGACGGTCGAAGATCCTGTACAGCTTGGGCAACAACGCATACGGCATGTATCTGATCCACTATGCGTTCGTCAGCTGGCTGCAATACCTGGTGTTGCCTGCGGCGTGGCCGGCAGTGTTCAAGGGCTGCGTAGTTTTCGCCGGGACAACCTTACTGAGTTGGGGATCCACGGCAGGGCTGCGCCGCATTTCCGCGATCGCTCGAACGATCTGAAACATGGAGATTCCAAACCCTGACCCCTAGTCCCCGACCCCAGCTGTTAGGTTAAGATCAAAGATCATGAATCCCACACCAGCCGAGGCCGCTGTGAACGAAAATACTGCCCCCGAGCCTCGCCCGTCGAACTTTATTCGCGATCGATTTATCGAAGACCTCAAGACCAACAAGTACAACGGCCGCGTGCAGACGCGCTTTCCTCCCGAGCCCAACGGATATCTCCACATCGGCCACGCCAAGGCCATCTGCATCGACTTCGGCTATGCCGACGAGTTCGGCGGACACACCAATCTCCGCTTCGACGACACCAATCCCGAGAAGGAGGACGTCGAGTACGTCGACGCCATCATGGCAGACGTGAAGTGGCTCGGCTTCAAGTGGGATGGTCTTTTCTATGCCTCCGATTATTTCGATCAGCTCTATGAGTGGGCCGTCAAGCTGGTCAAAGACGGCAAAGCGTACGTTGACGATCTGTCGGCGGAGGAGATTCGCAAGCATCGCGGCACGCTGACCGAACCGGGCAAGGACAGTCCGTATCGAAACCGCTCCGCCGCAGAGAATCTCGATCTGTTTACGCGCATGAAGGCCGGGGAGTTTCCAGACGGCTCTCGCGTGCTGCGGGCGAAGATTGACATGTCATCGCCGAACCTCAACATGCGCGACCCGGTGATGTACCGCATCCTGCACGCCGAGCATCACCGCACCGGCAACAAGTGGTGTATCTACCCAATGTATGACTACGCGCATGGGCAGTCGGACTCGCTGGAAAAAGTCACGCACTCCATGTGCTCGCTCGAGTTTGCCGACCACCAGCCGCTCTACAACTGGTTCATCGAGCAGCTCGGGATTTACCCATCGCAACAAATCGAATTCGACCGCCTCAGCCTGACTTACACCGTGATGTCGAAGCGCTTGCTGCGCCGCATGGTGGAAGATGGCACCGTTCGTGGCTGGGACGACCCGCGCATGCCCACGCTGGGTGGCTTGCGCCGCCGCGGATACACGGCCGAAGCGATTCGTAACTTTGTGGCTGCGGTCGGCGTGTCGCGCACGAACGGAATTGTTGAACTTGCCATGCTTGAACATTTCGTCCGCGAAGACCTGAATAAGCGCTCAACGCGGGTTATGGCTGTGCTGCGTCCGCTGAAGGTTGTCATCGACAACTATCCCGAAGGCCAGGTCGAGGAGATGGACGCGACCAACAATCCGGAAGACGCGAGCGCCGGCACGCGCAAGGTTCCCTTCTCGCGCGAACTCTATATCGAGCAGGACGACTTCCGCGAGGTGCCTCCGCCAAAATATTTCCGCTTGTCGCCGGGGAAAGAAGTGCGCCTGCGTTACGGCTACTTCATCACCGCGAAGAGCGTTGTGAAGAATGACAAGGGCGAAGTCGTCGAAGTACATTGCACCTACGATCCCGCGACGCGTGGTGGCAACGCGCCGCCGGATGGACGCAAAGTGAAATCGACCATCCACTGGGTCTCGGCACAACACGCGGTCAACGCCGAAGTGCGTGTCTACGAAAGTCTCTTCACCAAAGAAGATCCGATGGACGTGCCCGAAGGCCAGGACTTTACCGCGAACCTGAACCAGAACTCTCTCGAAGTGATCGCGAACGCGAAGCTGGAGCCGTCTCTGGCGAACGCGAAGGCGGGCGATCGCTACCAGTTCGAGCGCCTGGGGTACTTTTGCGCGGATGCAGATTCGACGCCGGGCGCCCCCGTATTCAACCGGACGGTGGCGTTGAAAGATACTTGGGCGAAGGTGGAGAAGAAGCAAGGCGGAAAGTAACAAAACATTGTTCGGCGGCGGATGGTCACGAAACCCGGCCACCACAATCGCGATCCGTCTCCCTCCAATTACCGTCGACTTTCTCAAATATCAACGTGCGGCCGTTCCCGCAAAGTGAGCCACAGTAAAAACCGTAGCTGACCAAGGCTCGTCGCCTGTCGCTGTCAAAGACGATTTCTGACATCGAAAACAGGCCGTGGGCAACAGCGTTGTCGACCGCATCTTTCACCGACCTTCCTTTGCGCATCGTAGCGTCTGGATCGTTCTCGGAGGCAATCGCATTATGCTCCTTTCTGCTGACAACTCGTATACCCTTTATGGGAAGATCATTCGCGGTTAGCACGTGAAACGAATGCGACGCCCCTAGCAGACTTTCCGGTGAGAAACCAGACCAGCACGCGCACTCAGTGGATTCAGACGAAAATGTTGTTTCGAGCGGGAACGTCTCAGCGGAGATTGTCAGCGGCTTGCCATCCGAATTCCATCGCTGAACTACTATTCTGTAAATGGCCAGTTCGTCAGCGTCCAATGGGCTGGTGAGTCTGACGGCCTTTTCGTGTCCGGAAGTGATTGACTGCGAAGAAAGCTCTACGGCCCGTCGGACCTCGCGACAGTCTTCTGGCAATTGAGGCGGCTTAGGCTGCTTGAGGGATAGTTCACCGGGACTTAGCTCAATTAAGCGGTAGTGTCGTGCCGCAAGTAGAAACGCCCAGCACAACATCATGGCTGCGATGAAGAAAAAGAGTCGGCGCTTCACTAAGTGTTAGACTCCGCTCGTGGTTCAACAGTTCCCGAGCCTGCCCCCTCCAACAATGCCCATCCGTGACTGCGTTTTCCGGCCGGGGTCAGCACATCAACCCATCGAGCCACAAAAGCCATGGCGTCATTTAACTACCTCTGAACCTCGTCATCCGGAGGCGCGGGGTTTTGCGCCGAAGGATCGATCCATTTCTCTGCGTCACTACCGATGTTGGCGAATGCATAGGTCCTTCGCTTCGCTCCAGGATGACAGGCTGTCCTGCCACTCGAAGTCCGAAGTGGCCTGCTGTTTTCGTGCTAAGTGGTCATTGATGCAATCCCAGTAAGCTCATAGCCTAGTCATCAATGAGTTGGGGCTAAGTGCATCCGGTTGCGTGCCCCGACTTCCGTTGTTGAGCAACCACGAAATGAACTAGCGCCCGATCAGCATGCACCCAGACATCCACGGAATCTACCCTGCCGTTCTGTTCCTCGAGTTCTCGCGCACGGCTTTCTCCATGACCGCCGCGGGCATCGCGGTTCTCCCAATTGCCCTCTGGTTCGCGAAAGACGCCCTCGCGCAGGCTCGCGGTTTCGACAAAGTCGTCATCCTCACCAACCTCTGTTTTGCGGCGCCGCTCGCCGTCTTCGGCGCGGAACATCTCTCTGGGGCGCGATTCATCCAGGAGTTGGTGCCGGCCTACATGCCATGGCGCTTGTTCATTGCGTATTTCGTTGGCGTCGCCTTGATCGCTGCGGCTTTGAGCATTGCCACAAAAATCGGTGTGCGCTGGTCCGGGTGGCTTTTCGGCATCATGATGGTTTCGTTCGTCGCCATGATCCACTTGCCCGGTGCGCTAGCCAGTCACGGCGACCGGTTCATCTGGACGATTGTGTTCCGCGAAATGGGTTTCGCCGCAGGCGGGTGGCTTCTCGCGACCACGGCGATGTCCGACCGCGCTGCCGGGAAAAACGCTCTCTATACCATCGGACGCCTGCTGGTTGCCATCGCGGCGCTGGTCTTCGGCGTCGAACACTTCTTGCACCCGACGGGAGTGCCCGGAGTTCCACTGGAAAAACTAATGCCCACGTGGGTTCCGGCGGGAGCTTTCGTTGACTATCTGACGGGTGCGATCGAACTTGTTGCGGGAGTCATGATTCTGTTGGCTCGCAAGACGCGGCTCGCAGCCGCTTATCTTGGAACATGGATTCTGATCCTCGTGATCTGCATTTATGGGCCGATTCTGATCACGTCGCTGCTGAACCCGAGCACTGCGATCAAGGTGGAAGGCCTGAACTACTTCTTCGACACGCTGCTATTCGCGGGAGAGATTTTGGCACTGGCCAGCGCAACGCCCAAGCCTGCCTAACCCGGAGAACTTGTCATGCTGAGCGCAGGAATGAAGGGAGCGAAGCGACCTTCATTGCGGAGTCGAACCATCCCTACCCTCGGCACACTTTATTCATAAAGCCGGCCCGGCGTTAGCTCCAAGATCGAAATTGCAGTTAGCGTAGGGATGCTTCGACTGCGTGACTCGGATCGCTCCGCTCCCCTCGCCACTCCGCTCAGCATGACAATATGTGTCGGTTGGTTGCAGCTACTTAACAATTGCCGCTTCCACTCCAGCCAGCATCTTGTCCAAATCAGCGCGTGAGAAGTAGCGCCCATTCGCCACAACTGCAGCGATCTT
>Ga0335070_10001665_pt1 | contig 25793 bp, 26 predicted proteins | sample Lox_Sample_13_FD_206722 | JGI IMG/M metagenome (GOLD analysis project Ga0335070, IMG submission 206722) | Soil microbial communities from Loxahatchee National Wildlife Refuge, Florida, United States - Lox_Sample_1.3 | ecosystem: Environmental > Terrestrial > Soil > Wetlands | place: USA...
GTCGGTCGTCCCCTGCGCCACCCGTGCGTCGGCGAGCAGCACGTTCCGGGTGTTGAAGGACAGGACGTGGAACACCTCGTGGCGGAGCAGCGCGATGCGCGGTGCGAGGTAGCGGTACACCTCCTCGGCCGTGCGCAACCGGGGCCGGCCGTCGGGGGCGAGGTGCGCGCGCCGGGCCAGCTCGAGCGCGGCCAGCACCTGCGCGGCTCGCTCCCGCCCGAGGCCGGCGGCGGTGCACAGCTCGGACGGCTCCATGCTCGCCAGCGCCCGGAGCCCACCCGCCGCGGCGAGCAGCGACTCGCCCAGGCCGCGCACGGTGCGGCTCCGGCCGCCGAACAGCAGCCAGAGGAGCTCGGCGTCGTCCAGCCCATCCGGCGCCTCGAGCAGCCGCTCCCGCAGGGATTGAAGTCGTCCGTCCTCCGTCTCGGCAGCCCCCCGCTCCACGGCCCGGGCAGCAGAGCAAGCCACGTGCCCGCGGCTCGCCGTGAACGCAGGTTCAGCGCGCCGTCCGCAGCGGCGGCCGTCCGGCGTCCTAGAACTTGGACATCGTGAACAGCGCCTTCATCTTCTCGTTGGTGTCCCGGAGCCGGCCGGAGAGCGTCCGCACCAGCGCCCAGAGTACCGAGTAGGCGAGCTCCTTGTCGGTGAAGAGCAGCTGGTCGAGCGGGTCTCGCCCGATGCGAAGGAGCACCGCCTCGCCCTCGTGGGCGAGGGCATCCGCCGACCGGACGCCCTCCTCGACCACCGCCATCTCGCCGAACGCCGCGCCGGGCTCGAGGATGGCCAGCGCCTCCTCGCCCATCCCCGGGAGCTGGCGGCTGATGCGCACCTTGCCCTCGACGATGACGTACATCGCGGCGCCCGGCTCGCCCTCACGGAACACGTACTTGCCGCGCGTGACCCGCTCGCTCTCGCAGACGCCGGCGAGCTTCTTGAGCTGGGCCTGGCTCAGCCCCTCGAACAGCGGCACCCGCGAGAGCAGGTCGAGATTCATGGCAATCGTGGGACCCTCGTAGCACTCTTTCTGGCATGGCAGACACCGTGCATGCAGTCACCATCATCGGGTCCGGGCCGGCGGGATACACCGCGGCGATCTACGCCGCTCGAGCAAACCTCGAGCCCGTCCTCTACGCCGGGGGACCGGCCCTCGACGAGCCTGCCCGCGTGCCAGGCGGCCAGCTGATGATCACCACCGATGTCGAGAACTACCCCGGGTTCCCGGAGGCCGTCACCGGCCCGGAGCTGATGGAGCGGTTCAAGGCCCAGGCCGAGCGATTCGGCACCGTCATCCACATGGAGAACGTGACGAAGGTGGACCTCTCGGCCCGCCCCTTCACGCTCCGGGACGAGAGCGGCCGCACGGTGAAGACCGAGACGGTCATCATCGCCACGGGCGCCTCGGCCAAGTGGCTGAACGTGCCCGGCGAGGCCGAGTACACCAACCGTGGCGTCTCGGCCTGCGCCACCTGCGACGGCGCGTTCTTCAAGGGCGAGGTGGTCTTCGTGGTCGGCGGGGGCGACACGGCGATGGAGGAGGCGACCTACCTCGCGAAGATCGTCGACAAGGTGCTCCTGGTCCACCGGCGCGATCAGTTCCGGGCCTCGAAGATCATGCAGCACCGGGTGCTGTCCAATCCGAAGATCTCGGTGGTGTGGAACACCGTGGTCGAGGAGGTGCTCGGCGACGGCAAGCGGATGACCGGCGCCAGGGTCCGGAACGTCAAGACCGGCGAGGTGATGAGCATGAGCGCCGGCGGCTTGTTCGTGGCGATCGGCCACCAGCCGACGACCGCGCTCTTCGAGGACTGGATCGAGACGCACGAGACTGGCTACGTGAAGACGGTACCCGGCAGTACCCGCACCAGCGTGGACGGTGTCTTCGCCTGTGGCGACGTGCAGGACTCGGTGTACCGGCAGGCGGTCACCGCCGCGGGCACGGGCTGCATGGCGGCCATCGAGGCCGAGCGTTTCCTGGTGGAGCACGGGAAGTGAGCGCGTCCCGGACACCGGCCGCTCTGGCGACGCTGGCGATCCACGCCGGAAGCCGGCTCCCGGAGAGCAGCGCGGTCCCCATCACCCCGGCGGTCCACACCGCGGCGGTGAGCTGGTTCGACTCCGCCGACGAGCTCGACGCGGCGCTGGACGGCAAGGACTTCGTCTACACCCGCATCCGGGGTGAGAACTCGGTGCTGCTCGAGGAGGCGATCGCCGCGCTCGAGGGCGCCGAGGCCTCCGCGGTCTTCGGGAGCGGGATGGCGGCGCTCCGGGCAGTCTTCGATGCCCAGGGCCTCGCCCCCGGTGACCGGGTGGTGCTCCCCTCGGACGGCTACGGCGCGACCCGTGCGCTCTTCAAGCGGCTCGCCGAGCAGCAGCGGGTGGAGCTGCACGCGCTGAAGCTGAGCGATCCCCCCTCGCTGGAGCGCATCGCGGCCCTCCGCCCGAAGCTGGTCCTCGCCGAGAGCATGACCAACCCCTTGCTCGCCGTTCCGGACCTCCCGGCCATCGCCCGCGCGGCGCACGCTGGGGGGGCGGTCCTCGCCGTGGACGGGACCTTCACCTCGCCGATGCTGCAGCGGACCCTCGCCCAGGGGGCGGACTACGCGCTGCACTCGACCACCAAGTGGATCAACGGTCACTCCGACGCGACCGGCGGCGTCGTCTCGGGGACGCGGGCGCGCATCGATCCGCTGCGCGGGGCGAGGGTGCTCGAGGGCGCGCTGCTCGGGCCGTTCGAGGGGTGGCTCACGCTCCGCGGGCTCCGCACGCTCCCCGTCCGGATGGCGGCGCACTCGGCGCACGCGCTGCACGTGGCGCGGCGTCTCCGTGAGCACGGGCGCATCGCCCGGGTGCTCTACCCCGGGCTCGAGGACCACCCCGACCACGCGACCGCCCGGGCTCTCCTCAAGGGCGGCTTCGGGGGGATGGTGGCCTTCGAGATCGCCGGCGCGGGCCGGGCCGAGTCCTTCCGCTTCCTCGAGTCGCTCAGGCTCTGCCGGCCGGCGCCCTCGCTCGGGGACGTGACGACGCTGGTCATGCACGCGGCGAGCGCGAGCGCCCGTCGGCTCACCCCCGAGGAGCGCGCGGCGGCGGGCATCGGCGAGAACCTGATCCGCGTCTCGGTGGGCCTCGAGGACCCGGAGGAGATCGCCGAGGATCTCCTCCAGGCGGTGGGCCGGCCATGAAGATGGTCGACGTCGGCGGCAAGGACCGCACCGAGCGGGTCGCCGTCGCGACCGCCCGCCTCCGGATGCAGCCGGAGACGGTGGCCCGCATCCGCGACGGGCGGGTGGAGAAGGGCGACGTGCTCGCCGCCGCCCGACTGGCCGGGGTGATGGCGACGAAGCGCACCCCGGACCTGATTCCGCTCTGCCACCCCATCGCCCTAACCGGAGTGACCGTCGACGTTGTGCTGGACGAGGGCGGGGCCCGGGTCCGGGCCGAGGTCAAGACGCTCGACCGGACGGGGGTGGAGATGGAGGCCCTCACTGCGGCGGCGATCGCGGCGCTGACCATCTACGACATGGTGAAGGCCGTCGACCGGGGGATGGTCATCGAGTCGCTGCAGCTCGAGCACAAGGCCGGCGGCCGGACCGGCGCCTGGGACCGCGGCTCGGCGGGTTAGGCCGGACGCACGGGATGGGCATCACCCCGGCGGAGCTCGCCCTCGACATCCTGCTCGGTGCCGGCATCGGCGTGCTCAGCGGCATCGTGGGAATCGGCGGCGGGCTGTTCATCATCCCCCTGCTCGGGGTCTTCTTCGGGATGACCCAGCAGCGGGCGCAGGGGACGGCCCTGGTGATGGTGGTGCCCAACGTGCTGCTCGGGCTGTGGCAGTACGCCCGCCACCGGGGGTTCGACCCGCGGGGCGCGGTGGTGCTCGCGGTCTCGGCGCCGGTGTTCACCTACGTCGGGGCGCAGATCGCCACCGCGGCGCCGTCGAGGACGCTCCGGATCGCGTTCGGCGGCTTCATGCTCGCCCTGGCCGTCTTCTACGGGCTGCGGAGCCGCTCGGCCGAGCTGCGCATCGACCCCGAGGCGCGGCTCCCTCCGCCGGTCGGGGTGGCGCTCGGTGTGGTGGGTGGATTGGTCTCGGGGCTCTTCGGCGTGGGCGGCTCCCTCTTGACCGTGCCGCTGATGACCACGCTCCGGGCGATGGGCCAGGCGACGGCACAGGGGATGGGTCTCGCCCTCGTCGCGCCGGGCACGGTGGTAAACTTGCTGGTCTACGGACGGGCGGGGAACGTGGACTGGGTGCGGGGCATCGCGCTGGCGGTGGGCGGCGTGGCGACGATGCCCCTCGGCGTGGCCATCGCGCACCGGTTGCCGGAGCGGGTCCTCCGGGCCATCTTCGGGGCGGTGGCGCTGATCAGCGCGGTGGGCCTCTTCCTGAGACGGTGACTCAGCCGAGCGCGAGCACCGCGGCCAGGCTCGCGGCCTTGTGGTCCGCGGTCCAGGGCGGACCGAGCTCGTGCCCGACGTGGGCCAGGAAGCCCGGGACCTCGCCGCCCGAGAGCCCCAGGGCGCGCGCCGCCCGCTGGACGAGCTCCGGCGCCGGGACCGGGAAGACTCGAAGGCCGAGATCCTCGCTCGCGCCGTGGATGACCGAGCGGAACAGCGCGCCCTCCGCGGCGTGGACCAGGGTGTGGCTCCGGAGGATCTCCTCCAGCGGCCGCGGAGGTGCCTCCCTGGGGGTGATGATCGCACTGCCGATGACCTGATGCCCCGCCGCCCGGAGCTCCCCGACCGCAGCGCCGAGCGCCTCGCGGGCCTTCGCGCGTGCCTCCTGCTCCGCGATGCGCACGAAGCGCTCCGCCTCCTCGAGCGGGAGCTCGCGGGCGGCGTGGAACACGTGCGGGTAGGCGTCCTGCCGGGGCGTGGCCGGGACGGGCAACATCCCGACCCGCCGTCGATCGAGGACGGTCATCCTCGAGGCCGATCGCGACACCGCGACCAGCGCCGCCCAGCCCGTGTGGACCGCGAAGCCGAGCGCCACGGCGCGCGGTGAAGGTTCAGCCGTCGCCACGCCGCGACCATAGCCCCAGCCGGTTGATGCCTGCCGGTGGGTTTGGAGAGCCCCCCGCTGGGTGCGGGTCTTAGTGCGACGCCCCGGCGAACCAGATCTCACTGACCGCCGTGACGCGCACCGTCCGTCCCTCTCCGAGGACGACCTTCGCGTACTCGCCGGGGAGGATGCGGGTCGCCGGCTCCTGCGACGGACGGTCGACCCGGACCGGGACGCCAGCCGGTGGAATCTCCACCTCGCTCGCCGGCTGGACCCGGACGACCTGCGCGAAGAGCGTCCCGGCGTGCACCAGGTAGAGGCGATCCGGCGTGCCCAGCGCGCGGTAGGCGAGCCCGCGGGCGATGACCGGTGCGATCCGGTCCTCGCCCTGGACCTCCGCTCGCACCCCGTCGCTCAGCTTCCGCCCCTCGGGGCTCTCCGCGCCGAAGCGCCACAGCGTCCCGCCGAGCTGCTGCCCCCGCCGGGTGGTGGGAGGGACCTCGATCGCCAGACGGTACTCGGCATCGTCGAAGCTGCGGCTCTCCGGCAGCTCGAGGTGGGTGACCCGCACCCGCAGGAGCCTTAGCGTGTCGCCGGGCCCCGCCGGACCGACGAGGAGGAACGTCGCCTGACCGCTGCCGAAGAGGAGCGGGCCCTGGCGGGCACGGGCTGCCTCCGGGGACATGGTCAAGGAGAGGACCAGCGCGAGCACGGCGCTCACCGGAGCATCCCTCGCACCGCGGCCTGGCACATCGAGGCGAGCACCAGGGCGTGGGTGATCTCCCCGCTGGCCACCCGCGCGGGCAACGAGGCCGCCGGGACGAGCTCCACCCGGATGTCCTCGCCCGAGTCGAGGCGCGGCTCCTTCCTCCGCTGGCAGTCGAGCGCGAGGAAGGTGTGCAGCCGGTTGGTCTGGATGGCCGGATTGGAGTGACAGACCCCGAGCGCGGTCCAGCGCGCGGCGACGAAGCCGGTCTCCTCCTCGAGCTCACGCGCCGCCGCCGCATCTGGCGTCTCTCCGGGGTCCACCATGCCCCCGGGGAACTCCAGGGTGTCCTCGTCGATTCCCGCCCGGTACTGACGGACCAGCACCGCCTGGCCCTCGGGGGTGAGCGCGAGCACGTGCACCCAGTCCGGGGCGGAGATGATGACCCGGGGGTGCTCGCGGCCGAGCGGGTCGGCCATCAGGTCCTCGCGGATGCGGAGGATGGTGAGGTCGAGCTCGTCGCCGCGGCGGAGCGTCCGCCAGCCGGTGCTCAATTCAGGAACTCCAGCCGGTGGCGGAGCGCCTGCGCGGTCAGCTCGAGCTGCGCTTGGTCGGGCGCGTCGGGCGACAGCTCGAGGCACCGCTCCACGTCGGCCAGCGCCGCGCGGTAGGCGCCGAGGGCGGAGAGGATGGCGGCCCGCGCGCGCAGCTCTCCGGGGTGGTCGGGGTGGAGCTGGAGCAGAAGGTCCACCGCGCGCGCTGCCCGCTCCCCCTGGGTCCGCTCGAGCCAGGAGCGCTTCACGTTGTTGAGCATGCGCCAGACGATGACCCTCGCCGGCGCGGGCGCGAGCAGCCGCGGCTGGAAGCGGACCTGGGGGGCGACCTTGGCCAGGAGATCCTGGCAGCCCGCCTCGGTGAGGATCTTCCCGCCCTGGAACGGATCGAGGACCAGCTTGCCGTCTTCCGAGGGGCAGGCGACGAGGAAGTGGCCGGGGAAGGAGACGCCGAAGAGCGGGACCCCGGCGCGGCGCGCGACCTCGAGGTAGACCACCGCCAGGGTGATGGGGAGCCCCTTCTTCCGGGCGAGCACCCGGTCCAGGAAGCTGTTCTCGGGCGCGTCGTAGGTGTCGGTGTCTCCCCAGAAGCCTTCCTCGTCGGCAAGCACCCGCCGGAGCGCCTGGGCGCGGCCCAGCGCGTCGAGGCGTGCAGGCTCGAGCGCCCGGACCCGTGTGCCGAGCCCGTCGAGGGTGTGCAGCACCCGGCCGAGGTCGAGCGCTTCGTCCTCGAGCGCGGCCACGGCGCAGGCGGCCAGGTCCAGCCGGGGGGGCTCCGAGCCGAGCCCCTCGGTCAGGAGCGCACGTGCCCGGCTGCTGTGCAGGGCGAGGCTGCGCATCAGGGGGCCGTTCGCTGCCGGTGCTCGGCGCGGATCGCGACCTGCGCGGCGACCAGCCCGCTGAGAAGACCGTCCTCGAACTCGAACGTGGGGTGCGCCTTCAGCTCGGGGAAGTCGTGCGGATTGAGCACGTCGTCCGGCCCGAGGTTGGGCACGGCCTCGCGGGCGAGCCGGAGCACCTTGGCCCGCTGCTGGGAGATCATCTGCTCCAGCAGCGCCTCGGCGGCGGGGAAGAAGTCGTCCACGGCCGGTGTCATGCCCCCCCGTCACCCCGGCGGTCAACATGGGGCTGCGGGCGTGGGGCACACCCGCACCCCCTGGCGCCCGGGCGAGGTAGTGTGCCGGGCATGGCATCGCCCCATCGTCTGGAGACCGAGGAAGCCGTCCGCGACCTGGTGAAGCGCATCCGCCGGGTGGCGGTGCTGGGCATCAAGACCGAGGCGCAATCGGACCAGCCGGCGTTCTACGTCCCCGAATATCTGGCATCGGTCGGCATCGAGGTGGTTCCGGTGCCCGTCTACTACCCGGAGGTGAAGGAGATCCTCGGCAAGCCCGTCCACCGGCGGCTGGTGGACATCCCGGGCGAGCTGGACCTGGTGGACGTCTTCCGGCGGCCCAAGGACCTCGAGGCGCACCTCGAGGACATCCTGGCCAAGAAGCCCAAGGCGGTGTGGCTGCAGGCTGGAATCCGGAACGACGCGGTCGCCGACCGGCTGGCGGCGGCGGGCATCGACGTGGTGCAGGATCGCTGCCTGATGGTGGACCACCGCCGCTACGCCTGAGCGGCTCACTCGCCCGTCCGGGGGAAGAGCGGGGCAACGCTCCCTTGCCGTCGCGCCCCCATCGACATATGAACACCCGTTGATATGGAGACGCTCTCCCAGTCCTTCCGGGCGCTCGGCGATCCGACCCGCCTCCGCATCCTCCGGCTGGTGGCCGCGGCGCCGCTGAACGTCTCCGAGCTGGTCTCCGTCGTGGGCGTCGCCCAGTCCTCGGTGAGCCACCACCTGGGCAAGCTCCGCCAGCTGGGCCTCGTCCGCGAGGAGCGCGCCGCCGGCTTCACCTACTACTCGCTCGCCGTCGACGCGGGGGACGTGCAGGCGCCGCTGATCAAGATGGCGTGTACGGCCGAGGACGGGACCGGCGACCTGGCGCGGCTCAAGGACCTGCTCCGGCAGCGCGAGGACCGGCAGCTCCTGAACGAGCGTCTCCTCGAGCCGGGGCAGTCCTGGTTCCTCTGGGCCGGCGCGCTCGCCTCGCTGCTTCCGCCCCTCGACGTCGCCGACTTTGGCTGTGGCACCGGGGTCCTCAGCACCTCCATCGCCCGCTGGGCGCGCTCGGTCGTCGCCATCGACCAGAACAAGGTGGCCCTGGCCCAGGCACGCGCGCGGGCGAAGCGCGAGGGCCTCAGGAACGTGACCTTCCTTCGCGAGGACCTGCACCACCTCTCGCTGCCGTCGGGACGGACGGGCCTGGTGGTCCTGTCGCAGAGCCTGCACCACGTGGAGGAGCCGGAGGCCGTTCTCGGCGAGGCGGCGCGGATCCTCGCCCCGGGGGGGAAGATCGTGGTCCTCGAGCTGATGATCCATCAAGAGTCGTGGGTCCGCGACCGGCTCGGCCACCGGCACCTCGGCTTCGGCCCGCCGGAGCTCGAGTCCACGCTCCGCGCCGCGGGCTTCCAGTCGCTCACCCGCGAGGTTCACCCACGCCAGGCGAGCTCTCCCTTCCGCGTCTTCCTGCTCACCGGGGAGAAGCGATGAGCGCGTCCACCGACCAGCGCGTCCAGCAGCTCCAGGAGACCCTCGCCGCGCGGATCCTCGTGCTCGACGGCGCGATGGGCACGCTCATCCAGGGGAAGAACCTCAAGGCCGCGGACTTCGGTGGCCCCGAGCTCGAGGGCTGCAACGAAAATCTCGTCGTCACCCGTCCGGAGCTGATCCGCGACATCCACCGGACCTACTTCGCCGCAGGTGCGGACGTGGCCGAGACCGATACGTTCGGCGGCACCCCGCTGGTCCTGGCCGAGTACGGGCTGGCCGACCAGGCCCTCCGGATCAACGCCCGGGCGGCCGAGCTCGCGCGCGAGGCGGCGGACGCGGCCCAGGCGGCGGACGGTCGTCCCCGCTGGGTCGCCGGCTCCATCGGCCCGACCACCAAGGCGATCAGCGTCACCGGCGGCATCGACTTCGATTCCCTCCTCGAGACCTTCGCCATCCAGGCCGAGGGGCTGCTGGTCGGCGGCTCCGACTACCTCCTCATCGAGACGGCGCAGGACACCCGGAACGTGAAGGCCGCGCTGCTCGGCTGCGAGCGCGCCTTCGCCAAGGTCGGGCGCCGCATCCCGGTGGCCGTCTCCGGGACCATCGAGCCGATGGGCACGATGCTCGCCGGCCAGTCGGTGGAGGCGCTGGCCACCTCGGTCGAGCACGCGGAGCTCCTGTACCTCGGGCTCAACTGCGCCACCGGGCCCGAGTTCATGACTGACCACCTCCGGTCACTCGCCCAGCTGACGGCGTTCCCGGTGGGCTGCGTGCCCAACGCCGGCCTCCCCGACGAGAACGGCCGCTACCTCGAGACGCCGGCGATGCTTGCCCGGAGCCTCCGCCGCTTCGCCGAGGAGGGCTGGCTCAACGTGGTCGGGGGCTGCTGCGGGACCACGCCCGAGCACGTCCGGGCCATCGCCGGGGCGGTCCGCGGCCTGCCTCCGCGCCGCGCTCACCCCCGCCGGGCCTCGCGTCTGTCCGGCGTCGACTACCTCGAGGTGGGAGACGACGTCCGCCCGGTCGTCGTCGGCGAGCGGACCAACGTCATCGGCAGCAGGAAGTTCAAGGAGCTCATCGTCGCCGAGCAGTGGGAGGACGCCTCGGAGGTGGCCCGGGCCCAGGTGAAGCGCGGCGCCCAGGTCATCGACATCTGCCTGGCCAACCCCGACCGGGAGGAGCTCCGGGACATGGAGCGGTTCCTGGCCGCGGTGGTCAGGAAGGTCCGCGTGCCGCTGATGATCGACTCCACCGACGAGAAGGTGGTGGAGCGCGCGCTGACCTACTGCCAGGGCAAGGCGATCATCAACTCCATCAACCTGGAGGACGGCGAGGAGCGCTTCCAGAAGGTGGTCCCGCTCGCCCGGCGCTTCGGCGCGGCGCTGATCGTGGGCTGCATCGACGAGACCGGCATGGCGGTGACCCGCGGCCGCAAGCTGGAGGTGGCCGAGCGAAGTCACGCGCTGCTCACCGGAAAGTACGGGGTGCCAGAGGAGGACCTGTACTTCGACCCGCTGGTGTTCCCCTGCGCCTCCGGCGATCAGCAGTACGTGGGCAGCGCGGTGGAGACCATCGAGGGCGTCCGGGCGATCAAGCAGCGCTTCCCGTGGAGCAAGACGGTGCTCGGCATCTCCAACGTGTCCTTCGGGCTGCCGACCGCAGGGCGCGAGGTGCTGAACTCGGTCTTCCTCTACCACTGCACCCAGGCCGGCCTGGACATGGCGCTGGTGAACTCGGAGAAGCTCGAGCGCTACCCCTCGCTCCCGGAAGAGGAGAGGCGGCTCTCCGAGGATCTCCTGTTCAATCGCGGGCCCGACCCCATCACTCCGTTCGCCGCGCATTTTCGCGAGCGCAAGCCGCCGGCGCGGGCGACCAGCACCCTTCCCCTGGACGAGCGGCTCCAGCGTTACGTCATCGAGGGGAGCCGCGACGGGCTCCTCCCGGATCTCGAAGCGGCCCTGAAGACCCGGAAGCCCCTGGAGATCATCAACGGCCCGCTGATGGCCGGGATGGACGAGGTGGGCCGGCTGTTCGGGAAGAACGAGCTCATCGTGGCCGAGGTGCTCCAGAGCGCCGAGGTGATGAAGGCGGCGGTCAGCCACCTCGAACCGCACATGGACAAGAACTCGACCGCCACCCGGGGCAAGGTGGTCCTGGCCACGGTGAAGGGCGACGTCCACGACATCGGCAAGAACCTGGTGGAGATCATCTTCGCCAACAACGGCTTCCAGGTGGTGAACCTGGGCATCAAGGTTCCGCCCGAGCAGCTGGTGGCGGCGGTTCGCCAGCACGCCCCGGACATCCTCGGGCTCTCGGGCCTGCTGGTGAAGAGCGCGCACCAGATGGTGGCCACGGCGGAGGACCTCTCGCGCGCCGGGGTGAACGTGCCGGTGCTGGTGGGCGGGGCGGCGCTGTCGCGCAACTTCGTCGACCGCTCCATCGCCCCGGCGTACGCCGGGGGCACGGTGGCCTATGCCCAGGACGCGATGAGCGGGCTGGAGCTGGCCAAGCAGATGGTGGAGCCGGGCGGCCTCGGCCGTCTGAACGAGGAGCTGCGCGTTCGCCGCGCGAAGCTCGCCGCCGAGACGGCCAACCGCCCCGCGCCGGCGCCGAGCGTGCCCGCCACCCGCTCGGGCGAGGTGCGGATCCTCGAGTCGGTGCCCACGCCCCCGGACTGGGAGCGGCACGTGATCTCCAACACGCCGCTGGAGCAGATCTGGCGCTTCGTGAATCCGGTGATGCTCTACGGACGCCACTTCGGGGTGAAGGGGTCGGCGGCGCGCGCGCTGGACACGCCGGCGGAGTCGAAGCTCGCCGACACCGAGGACGGCCGGAAGGCGCTGGCCCTGAAGGGGACCCTGGACGCGCTCAAGTCCGAGCTGAAGGGCGAGATGCAGGCCAGGGCGGTGTTCCGCTTCTACCGGGCCGGCTCGGAGGGGAACCGCCTGGTTCTCTTCGAGGGCGAGACCGGCGCCCAGGTGACCGCCTTCGAGTTCCAGCGCCAGGCGCGCCCCGGAGGCATCTGCCTCGCCGACTTCGTGAAGCCGCTCGAGGCCGGCCGCCCCACCGACAACCTTTGCCTCTTCGTGGTGACCGCCGGCAAGGGCGTCCGCGAGCTCTCGGAGCGCTTTAAGGCGGCCGGTGACTTCGTGAAGATGCACGGCGTCCAGGCGCTGGCGCTGGAGACGGCCGAGGCCTACGCCGAGCTGCTCCACTCCCGCATCCGGAGCATGTGGGGCACACCGGACCGACCGGACATGACGATGCTGGAGCGCTTCCGCGCCGAGTACCCGGGGAAGCGATACTCGTTCGGCTACCCGGCCTGTCCGCGGCTCGAGGACCAATATCCACTGTTCGCCGCGCTCCGGCCCGAGGACATCGGCGTCACCCTGACCGAGGGCTGCATGATGGAGCCCGAGGCCTCGGTCTCGGCGCTGGTCTTCCACCACCCCGACGCCTTCTACTTCTCGGTGACCTAGTGCTCCGACCAGGGTGTGCTGACCGCTGCGGCGGCCGATCCTCTCGCTGCGACGCGCAGCCTGGTCGCTGCGCTGCTCGACGTTCCGCCGTTCTCACCACACCGCGGTCGGAGCACTGAATGGCCGACGTCCGAGCTGCACTGTCCTTGCTCCCCCGTGGCGCCATCACCGGCATCGGGAGCCTGCCCCACACCCAGATGGAGCTGGCGCTGCAGATGGCGCTGGCGGTGGACGTGCCGTACCTGCCCCAGCTGCCGACGGGGAACCCGTCCGAGCTGATGGTCCCGGCCGCGCTCGAAGGGCTCCCGGGGCTCCACGCCGGGGAGGACGGTGCGTGCACGGTGGACCTCGGCGCCTGGGAGGCGGGGCGGGGCGCGCTGGACGCCCGCATCGACGCGGCGCTGAGGACCGGAGACGCCTCGGCGTTCCTGCCCGGGGTCACCGCGACGCGGGCGCTCCGGCCGTTCCTCTGGGAGGTACGGGAGCGGAAGCTCGCCTTCGCCAAAGCGCAGCTCGCCGGACCGGCGACAGTGCGCTGGAGCTCGCAGCTCTCCGGGGGAGCGCCGCTCTCGGACCACCCGGGGCTCGACGCGCAGGTGTTCCGGCTGGTGCTGGTCCGCTCGCTGGCCCTGGTGCAGGCGCTCCGGGCGGCGGGGGCCACGGTGCTCTTCTACCTGGACGAGCCGGGGCTCTATGCGCTCGACACCGCGGACCCGGCGCACCTGGCGGTGCTCTCCGAGCTCCGCCTCCTGGTCTCGGCCTTGCGGCAGCAGGGCGCGCTGGTGGGGCTGCACTGCTGCGGCAACACCCGCTGGGGTGCGCTGGCCGACCTGGGCATCGACCTCCTGTCCTTCGACGTCCGGCTGTCGCTCGACGCCGTGCTGGACGAGCCGGGGGCGGTGCGGCGCTTCCTGGACCAGGGCGGAGCGTTCTCGCTGGGGCTCGTGCCGACGGACCTCGGCCAGGAGGCGGACGCCCAGGAGCTGGCCCGGGCGGTGGAGGCGTCGTTCGCCGCCGCGCTGCCGGACCGGCCCGAGGCCCTGCGTCACTTCGTGGCCACGCCGGCGTGCGGACTGGCCATGCGCTCGGTCCTCGAGGCCGAGCGCATCTTCGAGCAGCTCAGGGCGGCGCGGTCAGCCCTGCTGCGCTGAGCGGTCCGGGCTGCACCCCGCCAGGAGCTCGCGCTCGGCCTGGGCCCAGTTCTCCCGGTCGCGACCGCAGGCACACCCGCTCTGCTGCCAGATCTCGTACGCCCGCCGGGCGACCTCCTCGCGGGTGGGCACCGGCCGCAACGGAATGGACACCCGGTGCAGCTCGGACTTGCGAGGGGCCGGGATGACGGCGGCGCCGCGAGGCGGGTGCGGAACAGGTGCGCGGGGCGCGGACGCGCGCGTCTCGGTTGCCGGCTCGCTCGGCTGGTGAGAGCCCGTCGGCTCGCGGGTGCCCTGGGCGATGGGGTTCCTCTTCTGCGACGGCATCGGGGGTGTCTCTCCTCTTCCTTGCGCTCCATTCTCTCTACCCTCAGGCCGGGGTCCGTCCAGACACGGGGTGTGCCGGCGGCATTCGGGATGGGCGAAAAGGTGGGCAAAGTTCCGCAGAAGACGCGCGGCGTCGTCCGTGGTCCAGGGAGTTAGACGCAGAGCGTCACGAGGGTGTCGAGCGATTGCTGCACAGGCGCCTCTTTTTCGCTGGTGCCGGATACCGCGCTGACCTACTCCCGAGCGGCCTGAACGAACGGAGGAGTGAATCGATGCGCGTCCGTCGTCTCGTCCTCGCCGTCGCCGTCATCGCCCTCGCGGGTTGCCAGCAGAGCAAGCCGGGACGGATCGGGATCATCACCGCCCTCACCGGGAGCCAGCAGGCCTTTGGCCAGGCCCACGACCGCGGCTACGCGATCGCGCTCGAGGAGATCAACGGCTCCGGCGGCGTCCTCGGAAAGCCGCTGGAGATCGTGAAGTACGACGACCAGAGCAAGGCGGACAACGCCGCGCAGGGCGTGGCGAAGCTGGTGGATCAGGACAAGGTCAGCGCGCTCATAGGCTCGTACTCCTCCGAGAGCACCAAGGCGATCGTCCCGCTGGTCGCCCGGCGCGGCGTTCCGCTCCTGATGCCGACGGCCACTGCCGACAACGTGCTCGACAACACTCAGGGCTGGAGCTTCCGCCTCTGCTCGGGGGCGACCGACTACGCCAACGCGATGGTGGCCTTCTGGAAGGACGCCGGGACGCCGACGAGCGTGGCCATCGTCTATGAGAACACCAACTTCGGTCAGGCCAACGGGGCGGCGATGAAGAAGGCGGCCACCGAGGCGAACATCCCCATCGCCGGCGAGGAGTCGTACACCGCCAAGTCGCCGAGCTACACCGCGATGCTCACCAAGGTGAAGGAGAAGAGCCCGGACGCGATCTACTTCGCCAGCTACCTGCTCGACGCCACGAGCCTCATGCACCAGGCCCGGCAGGTGGACCTGAACCCGCGCTACTTCACCGCAGCGGGCACCGGCTTCAGCACGCCCGAGTTCCCCACCGAGGAGAAGGGCGCGGGCAAGGACGCCGACTACACCTTCAGCGTGACCCAGTGGATGCCCGAGTCGAAGTGGCCGGGCAGCGCCCAGTTCGCCGAGAAGTTCAAGGCCAAGTACGGCACCACCCCCGCCTACCACGCGGTCCAGGCCTACACCGCGTTGAAGGTCATGGCCGAGGCGGTGGGGAAGGCCGGCAAGTGGGACCCCATCGCGATCCGCGACGCGCTCAAGGCCACCGACATCCCCCAGACCACGTTCGGGCCGGTGAAGTTCGATGCCCGCGGCCAGAACCTCCACCCGGTGCTGGTGACGCAGATCCAGAAGGGGAAGTACGTGATCGTCCATCCCAAGTCCGAGGCCACGGGCGATCCGATCCTGCCCACCCCGAAGTGGAGCGGGCGCTGACGTGTCGTTCGTGCAGGCCTTTCTCAATGGCCTGCTGGTGGGAGGCGTGTACGCCCTGATCGCCAGCGGCATGGCGCTGATCTTTGGCGTCATGCGCCTGGTGAACTTCGCTCACGGGGCCTTCCTGATGCTGGGGACGTACCTCAGCTACTACGGCTGGACGCTGCTGGCGCTGAACCCCTACTTCGCCTTCCCGCTCTGGGGCGCGGTGCTCTTTCTGCTCGCGGTTGGCATCTACTGGCTCCTGGTCCGGCGGGTGATGGGGGCCAACGACTTCCTGCAGATCCTCCTCACCGAGGGGATCAGCCTGACGCTGATCGGCCTGGCCCAGCTGGCCTTCGGGGCGGACTACCGGCAGATCAACCTTCCGGTCGCCAACCGCATCACCGGGTTTGGCCCGCTGCACTTCAGCGTGGGCTACATCCTGTCCTTCGCGGTGTCCTTGGCGCTGGTGATCGCGCTCCGGCAGTTCCTCGGCCACACCGAGATGGGCCGGGCGATCCGGGCGGTGGCTCAGAACCGCACCGTGGCCCCGCTGATGGGCATCCGGGTGGAGCGGGTGTCGGCAATCACCTTTGGGTTGGGCATCGCCTGCGCCGGGGTGGCCGGGGCGCTGCTCCTGCCGATCTTCTGGACCAACCCCACCGTGGGTGGCCCCTACACCCTCAAGTCGTTCGTCATCGTGGTGCTGGGGGGCATGGGCAGCGTGCAGGGCGCGGCGCTGGGCGGTCTCCTCCTCGGGGTGGCGGAGCAGTTCACCGCGTACACCTGGGCGGACCGCTACACCGAGGTGGTGAACTTCGTCATCTTCCTCCTGGTGCTGCTCCTCCGTCCGCAGGGGCTCTTCGGGGGCAAGGCATGAGCCATCTGCCGCGCTGGTGGCCGACGGTGGTCTTCTTCGTTGCGCTCACCAGCATGCCGCTGTGGTTGCACGACGGGTACCTGCTGCAGCTGGTGTTCCGGGTGATCGTCTTCGCGGTCCTGGGCATCGCCTGGAACTTCGTGGGCGGATACGCCGGCCAGCTGAGCCTCGGGCACGTGGCGTACTTCGGCATCGGCGCCTACGCGATGACGCTCTCCACCGAGCGCATCGGCTGGAATCCGTGGCTGGGGGTGGTGCTCGGGGCGGTGCTGGCCGCCCTGATGGCGATGCTCATCGGGAGCATCACCTTCCGGCTCCGCGGGCCGTACTTCACGCTGTCCACCATCGCCGCGGCGGAGATCATCCGGGTCCTGATCCAGAACCAGGATACGCTGACCCACGGCGCAGTGGGCACCAACGCCCCGCTGCTCTTCCAGCCGCCGGACCTGGACGCCAAGTTCTTCTTCGGGGCGATGCCGCTACTCGGTGGGGCGTTCGCCCTGGCGACGTGGATCCACTCCTCACGCTTCGGCTACCGGCTCCGGGCCATCCGGGAGAACGAGAACACCGCGATGGCGGTGGGAGTGAACCCGGCGGTGGACAAGCTCCTGGCGCTGCTTCCGAGCGCGATGGTGACCGCGGTCGCCGGAAGCATCTACTCCAGCTACTTCAGCTTCGTCGGTCCGGACACGGTGCTGAACATCGAGATCTCGGTGCAGGCGGCGCTGATCGCCATGCTCGGCGGGGCGGCCACGGTGTGGGGGCCCATCCTCGGGTCGATCGTGCTCACCCTCACCGCGGAGGGCTTCAAGACCTACTTCGAGCACACCCACCTGGTGGTCTACGGGCTGCTCCTGATCGTGGTGGTGGTGTTCCTCCCCGGCGGGGTCATCTCGCTCTTCCAGCGGCGGTGGCGCATCCGGCGGCAGACCGGACCCATCGGAGCGCAGCAGTAGGTCGAGCGACCGGCCATGGCGCGCATTCTCGAGTTCGAGAAGGTGACCAAGCGGTTCGGGGGACTGCTGGCCACCAACGACGTCAGCTTCCACATCGACGAGGGGGAGATCGTCTTCCTCATCGGGCCAAACGGCGCGGGGAAGACCACCGTCTTCAACCTCATCACCGGCTACGTGAAGCCGGACGGCGGCACCATCAAGTTCGCCGGCCGGGACATCACCGGGGGCGAGCCGTACCAGGCGACGCGGCTGGGCATCGGCCGGACCTTCCAGGTGGTGCAGCCGCTGCCGGCGCTGACCGTGCGCGAGAACGTGATGCTGGGCACCTTCCTCCAGCACCCGCGGCGGGCGGACGCGGCGGCGCGCGCGGACCAGGTGCTCGAGTTCATGGGGCTGCGCTCGCGGGCGGACCAGCTGGCCAGCGGGCTCCCGCTCGCCCAGCGCAAGCTGCTCGAGGTGGCGCGGGCCATCGGCACCGGGGCGCGGCTGCTCCTGCTCGACGAGGTGATGGCCGGGCTGAACCCCCGCGAGGGCGAGGAGGTGGTGGGGCTCATCCGCCGCCTCCGCGAGTTCGGCATCACCAGCGTGGGCGGGGTCGAGCACATCATGCGAATCGTGATGTCCCTGGCCTCGCGAGTGGTGGTGCTGGACCAGGGACGGAAGATCGCCGAGGGGCCGCCGGCGGAGGTGGTGCACGACCCGAAGGTGGTGGAGGCCTACCTGGGCACGAAGTTCATGGCCGGAGGAGCGCGATGACCGCGCTGCTCACCCTGAAGGACGTGGTCGCCTACTACGGCGACTTCCAGGCCCTGTTCGGGGTGAGCTTCGAGGTGCGGCCCAACGAGGTGCTGGCCCTGCTCGGAGGAAACGGGGCGGGGAAGACCACCTGCCTGCGGGTGGTCTCCGGGCTGCTCCGGCCGCGCTCCGGCACGGTGCACTTCGAGGGCAAGGACATCACCCGGACTCCGCCGGACGTCATCGTCGACCTGGGCATCGCGCACGTCCCGGAGGCGCGGCAGCTCTTCCCCGAGATGACGGTGGAGGAGAACCTCTACCTCGGCTCGCAGCTCCCGCGGGCGCGCGTGCACCGGCAACAGAACCTCGAGCGGATGTACGCGCTCTTCCCGCGCCTCGCCGAGCGCCGGAAGCAGCTGGCGGGGACGCTCTCCGGCGGCGAGCAGCAGATGGTGGCCATCAGCCGGGCGCTCATGTCCGAGCCGAAGCTCTTGATGCTGGACGAGCCGTCGCTCGGCCTCTCGCCCAAGCTGACCGAGCAGACGCTGGCCGCGGTGCGGGAGATCTCGAAGTCGGTCACGGTGCTGATCGTCGAGCAGAAGGTGATGGAGGGGCTGGAGATCTCCGACCGTGGCTACGTCATCGAGCACGGGATGCTGGTGAAGGAGGGCTCGGCGCCCCAGCTCATCGCGGACCCGAGCATCCGCGAGGCGTACCTCGGCCTGTGAGTGGGACCTCGAGGCCGACGGACCGAGGTGGCGTCGCTGGGCCTGTGAGAGGGCCCCTGAGATCCACGCATCGGGGAAGCGTCCCTCGGGCGGTGAGGGTGGGCGGGGCCACCGCGGCGGTGCTGCTCGCACTGACCCTCGGCGCCCGGTGTCCGTGCTCGCCCCGGTGCGTTCCGGTTTGCTGACCTCCGCGCCACGGACTGTCCTAGAGTGCCACCACGAGGCGGACGATGGCCTGGGTTCGCTCGGTGACGGTGGTGCTCCTCCTAGCCGGCGTCGCCGGCGGCCCTGATGCAGGCCGGGCAGCCGATCCCCGTGCCGCCGAGCGGCTCCGGATGGTGGAGCTGTACATCGCCGGCGAGGGAATCCGCGATCCGGCCACGCTGCAAGCCATGCGAACCGTACCTCGCCATGAGTTCGTGCCCCCGGGGCTGGTGAGCGCGGCCTACGAGAACCGCCCGCTGCCGATCGGCCTCGGCCAGACCATCTCCCAGCCGTACATCGTGGCCTACCAGACCGAGGTCGTTCGTCCCCGCGAGGGAATGAAGATCCTCGAGATCGGCACGGGCTCGGGCTACCAGGCAGCGGTCCTCGCCGCCGCCGGCGCGCGGGTCTACACGATGGAGATCTTCGCCGAGCTGGCCGCGAGCGCCCGGCAGCGGCTCGAGCGCCTCGGCTACCAGGCGACCGTGCGGCACGGCGATGGCAACCTGGGCTGGCCCGAGGAGGCCCCCTTCGACGCCATCGTGGTCACCGCCGCTGCCTCTCACGTCCCTCCGGCGCTCCTGGAGCAGCTCAAACCCGGAGGGAGGATGGTCATCCCGGTGGGGAGCATGTTCGGGGCGCAGAATCTGCTGCAGATCGACAAGGAGCCCTCGGGAGCGGTGCGCACCCGCATGCTGCTTCCGGTCGCCTTCGTGCCGATGCTGAGCGGCTTGCGGTGAACGCGCCGCCGCAGCGGAGCCTCACCCCGGCGGTGACGCTCCTCTCCGCGGCGACGACCGCGTACGAGATCCTCCTGGTCCGGCTCTTCGGGGTGGAGCAGTTCCACCACTTCGCCTCGATGGCCATCGGCGTGGCGCTGCTCGGGCTGGGAGCGAGCGGAACGCTGGGCGCCCTCTGGCCGCCGGTGGACTCCCGAGCGGCGGACCGTCGGCTCCGGGCGGGAGCGACCGCCACCGCCCTGGCGCTGATCGTCGCCCCATGGATGTCCCACCGGTTGAACGTCGAGCCCACCCAGTTGCCCTTCGAGGGCGGGCAGTGGGTGCGTCTGGCGGGACTGGTGGCGCTGCTCTCCGTCCCCTTCTTCGCCGGAGGCCTGGCCACCCTGACCAGCCTCCTGCTCGCGCCCGGGCGAACCGGTCGCCTCTACGGGGCGAGCTTCGCTGGCGGGGCGCTGGGAGTGGCGCTGGCCTTGCTCGTGCTCTTCGTTCTCCCGCCCGCGAGGTCGCTCGTGCTTCCGCCGCTGCTCGCTGGTCTCGGAGCAATGGCGCTGGGGTGGCGGAGCCCGTCGGGCGCGGTGGCGGCGGTCGCCGGGCTCCTCGCGGCCTGGCTCTTCCTCGGACCGAGCTGGGACCTGCAGCTCACCCCGTACAAGAGCCTGCCTCAGCTCTCGGCGCTGCCCGGTGCACGCCGGGTGGCCGAGCGCTTCAGTCCGCTGGGATGGGTCCTGGCCGTGGACGCGCCGTCGTTCCACATGGCGCCGGGTCTATCCCTGGCCTTCCGTGGGAGCTTCCCCCGGCAGACCGCGCTGCTGGTCGATGGTGATCTGGTCGGAGCGGCCACCGACCTGACGGACCCCGGCGCGGAGGAGCTCGCCCGGGCCCTTCCCACCTCGGTGCCGCACGCGCTGGCCGCGCGGCTCCGCGTCCTCCTGGTCGGGGTGGGGGACGGGCTCGCGCTCGAGGCGGCGCTGGCCTCCGACGCCGAGCAGGTGGTGACGCTGGAGCCGAACCCCGACCTCTTGCGGCTCGCGCGGGAGCTGGGCCGCTTCGAGTTCTGGCAGCAGCAGCGGCTCGACGACCGGGTCGGACAGGCGCGGGCGGTGCTGGCGCGGGAAGGAGGGCCCTTCGATCTCATCTCGCTCGCTCCCGGTGCCGGCCATGGGGCGTCGGTGGGCGGGGTCCGCGCCCTGGAGGAGGACTTCCTTCACACGGTCGACGCCTATGCGCTCTTTCTGAGCCACCTCGGCCCGGAGGGCATCCTCTCGGTCACCACCTGGCTCTCGACGCCCCCGCGGGAGAGCGTGCGGACGGTCCTCAGCGTGGCGGCGGCGCTGCGGCGGCTCGGCCACCCCCCCTCGCTCCGGCTCGTCGTGCTCCGGAGCTGGGGAACGGTCACGGTGCTGGCGCGGCCGGCGGCCTTCAGCGCTGGCGAGATGAAACGGGTGCGCGCGCTCGGCCGTGAGCGGCAGCTCGATCTCGAATGGCCCGTGGACGCCAGCTCCCCCGAGCCTCCGTTCAACGTGCTCGACGATGTCTCGATCCGGCAGGCGGCCGCCGCGGCCACTCGCTCCCCCGAGGAGGCAGTTCGCTTCGCGGCGGAGTACCCCTTCGAGGTCGCACCGGTGGACGACGCTCGCCCGTACCCGCACCACTTCGTGCGGCTGAAGAGCCTTCCAGCGCTGGTGCGAGGCGCGGGCGGCGCCTGGCTTCCCTTCGCCGAGTGGGGGCCCATCGCGGTGCTGGCCACGCTCGTGCAGACCGTGCTCCTGGCGGTGCTCCTGCTGCTCGTTCCGGTCGCGGTGTGGGGCCGCCGTGCCGGAGGGCACGCGCCCCTGTGGGCAGTGCTCGGCTACTTCGGCGCGCTGGGCTTCGGCTACCTCGCCGCGGAGATCGCGGCCATCCAGCAGCTCGGCCTCCTGCTGGGGCATCCGGTCTACGCGGTGGCCGCGGTGCTGGTGATCTTCCTCGCCCTCTCGGGGCTGGGCAGTGCCTGGTCGGATCGCCTCCGGCCCTCGCGGGCGGGCCAGGCGTGCGTGGCGCTCGCGGTTCTCCTGGGAATGCTGGCGGTGGCGCTGCTCGGCGTGGTCCATCTGCTGCAGCCGGCGGCGGGTCTGCTCCGGGTACTGGCGGTCCTGATTTGCCTCGGTCCGCCGGCCTTTCTGATGGGAACGCCCTTCGCCCTCGGGCTCCGCCAGCTCGCGCCGGAGGGCGGAGCGCTGGCCTGGGCCTGGGCGTCGAATGGATTCGCCTCGGTCGTCGCTGCGCCGCTCTCGGCGCTGCTGGCGCTCGAGCTGGGCTCCCGGGTGCTCCTCTGTGCAGCTGCGGCGGGGTACGCGCTGGCCGCGGGCGTGCTGTCGGTGGCGCGACGGGTCCGCGGCTCGCCAGCTTCGTCCCTCCGGGGTCCCCTCACCTCGGCCTACGGCACCGAGTAGCTCGCGCTCGCTCGACTTGCCACCGCGACCAGGCTCAGGCGCTCTGCCCCAGGCCCACCGGGCAGCTTACGCCGGTGCCGCCGATGCCGCAGTACCCACCCGGATTCTTGGCCAGGTACTGCTGGTGGTAGTCCTCGGCGTAGAAGAACTCGGGCGCCTCGCGGATCTCGGTGGTGATCTGTCCGTGTCCGGCGGCGGTGAGCATCTTCTGGTACGCCTCGCGCGACGCCTCGGCGGCCCGGCGCTGGTCGTCGCTGAACGCGTAGATGGCGCTCCGGTACTGCGTGCCCACGTCGTTGCCCTGGCGCATGCCCTGCGTCGGGTCGTGGTTCTCCCAGAAGGTGCGGAGCAGCTTCTCGTAGCTCGTCACCTTCGGGTCGAACACCACCAGGACCACCTCGGCATGCCCGGTGCGGCCCGAGCAGACCTCCTTGTAGGTGGGGTTGGGGGTGAGCCCGCCGGCGTAACCCACCGCGGTCACCGTCACGCCGGGCATCTGCCAGAACAGTCGCTCCGCGCCCCAGAAGCAGCCCATGCCGAACAAGGCTTGCTCCTTGCCGGTCCACGGTCCGACCAGCGGCTGGCCGTTGACGAAGTGCTTGTCGGGGACCGGCATCCGCGTGCTCCGGCCCGGCAGGGCCTCGGCGGCGGTGGGAAGACCGAGCTTGGCGGAACGCGATTCGAAGTAGCCCATGACACTCACTTTCTAAGGCGTGACCAGGGGGCATGCCAGACTCCGTTCCTACGCGGAGGACATCGATGAAGTTACGCAGCCTCGGGCCCTACCTTCTGCTCGTTCCGCCGGCGGTGGCGCTGGTCCTGCTCGCCGACCAGTTCCCCTCGCCCATGCCGGTACACTGGGACATCGCCGGCCGGCCGAACGGGTTCTTTCCGCGCACGCCGCTGGCGATGGCCTTCCCCATCCTCCTGTTCTGCGGAATCCTGCTCCTCATCGACGGCATCGTCGCCAGTGGAGCGCGGGTCGGTCCGCCTGCGATGACCGAGGGGGTGCGGCGGCTGCTCGCCCCCATCCGCTGGGTGCTGGGGCTCATGGCGACCCCGGCCGCGTTCGCCCCCCTCTGGGGGCCGACCCCGGTCCTGATCCTCGCCGGGGTGATGGTGGTCGTCGTGGTGGCACAGATCGCCAGGGCGCCGCGGATGGCTCCGACCTCACCGGAAGGCTGGCGCGGCGGGCTCTTCTACGTGAACTCTGCCGACCCGCGGCTGCTCGTCCCGAAGCGCTCGGGACTGGGGTGGACGTTCAACTTCGCCCGCCCCGTCGCGTGGCTCCTCCTCGCCGTGCTGCTCCTCTTTCCTCTCGCGATTGTGGCGCTGGCGGCGCTGAACCACTGACTCCGGGGCCGCTCAGGCCCGGAACCGGGCGCTCACCGAGCCGAGCACGCCGAAGTCGACGCGCACCTCGTCGCCGGGCTCGATCTCCAGCGACGCCATGCAGGTCCCGGTGATCACCACCTCGCCTGCCCGCAGGGTCGCACCGATCGCGGAGAGCTCGTTGACCAGCCAGGTGAGCGCGACGCGCGGATCGCCGAGCACGGCGGCACCGCTGCCCTGTCGCGTGTAGCGGCCCACCACCTCGGCGGACACCCGGTGCGCGACCAGGTCCAGCCCGCGCCAGTCCACCGTCGCGGCCGGGCCGAGGACCAGGTCGTTCGCGCAGGCGTTGTCGGCGATCAGCTGGGGTGCACCCGCGTGCACGAAGTCGGCGTAGCGCGAGTCGGGAACCTCGATCGCCGGGTGCAGGCGGTCGACCGCCTCCAGGACCTCGTCGGTGCCGTACGGCGCCGCACGCGGCGGGAGGTCCCGGCCGAAGCCGAAGGCGAACTCCGGCTCCGCGACCCGCATCAGGTTCCCGCCCAGCGGAACCTCGGCGCCGCTCGGGAACCCGCGTCGTTCCAGCAGCCTCCCGGCCAGCGGGCCGTCGACCCCGATGTGGCGCTGCCCGGGGAGGCTGGTGGCGGCGATCTTCCAGCCGAGGAGTCCCTTTCCGGAGCAGGCCTGCACCGCGCGCTGGATGGCGTACCCCTCGGCCCTGGTGTGCGGCCGGATGCTCTCCGGGAGCGCATCGAGGTGGGTCCCCTGCCGCCAGTGCTCCCAGAGAAGCTCTGCGGCGCGGCGGGTGGCGGTGGTGTCCGTGTTCGTCTCCTCGATCATGCCCGGCGAGCAGCCCCAGCGTCCCCCGTCTCGGCGGCGTAGGCGAGCGCGACCGCCTCGTGGAACCCGGCCAGCTCGACCGCGGCCCGCTGGAGCCTGCGAGCGTCGGACTGCTCGAGCGGGGGCAGCTTCCCCCGCGCCCCGCGGCGGTGTGCCGCTCCGCTGAGCGCGCCAAGGAAGGCGAGCGTGGGGGCGCGCTGCTCCGCAGGGAGGGTCGCCCAGTCCAGCCGGTCGTCCTGGGGTGTGAGGCGGCGGATCAGGAGACCCTGCCCGAGCACGCGGGCCGTCCCCAGCATCGCCGGGGGCTCCCGCAGCAGGGTCCGCAGCGCCTGGACCACCCGCTCCGGTCCGGGTTCCGGGGCCTCGGTGGCGAGCGCCGAACCGGCCGGCTCGCCCATCGCCTTCATGTCGAACAGCCAGGCGCTGTCGCGCGCGCCGTGACCCTCCACCAGCACCGCGACCCGGAAGGTGCCCAGGCTGCCGGTGCCCGCGACGCGAAACGCAAGGTCGAGGACCCGGAACCGCTCGGCGGACTGCCCGCCCTGCTCCATCTCCTGCCTCCCGAAGCGAGTGAAGGCGCGGGCACACGCCGCCCTCACCGTCCGGGGGAGTGGCCGGAGGGTGTCGCCCAGCTTGAAGCGGCGGTGGTGTCCCACCACGCGGGTATAGCGGTCGAGGAAGGCACGCCGCTTCCGGGCGGCCACCTGCGCGAGCAGAGCCGAGACCGGTGCTGGAGCCGGGGGGAGCCGCCCCGAGGCGCGGACCCGGCGGTATCCGTCGAGCAGCGCCCAGGCGAGCTCGAGCGCGCCATCCGTCGTGCAGCCCCACCCGCGCGCGGCGAGCAGCACGCTGGTGAGGACGCGGAGCACGTCGAGGTGGAGGTGGCCGACGAACGCCTGGTCCAGGTCGTCGAGGTCGAAGGCGACTCGGTCGCCGCCGCGCGAAGGACGGTCAGGGCGATAGACGCCGAAGTTCTCGAGGTGGAGGTCGCCGCAGAGCAGCCCCTCGTCCTCCGGCCCGCGCGCGAGGCGGGGGACGTTCCGGAGGATCCGGTAGAAGAGCGGCGCCGATCCGCGCAGGAAGGCGAACGGCGAGGCGGTCATCCGCGCCCGCTTGCGCGCCAGGAGCGCCGGCATCCGCCGCATCCGCTCCTGGTCGCGCTCGATCTGCCAGCGGGCGAGCTCGAGCGGGCGAAGCTTTCGGGTCGGATCGGCCATGGGGAAGTCGGGATCTAGGCCATTCGCTCGCGCGGAACACTGGTGACGGGAGTGTGTCCATCCATCAGCCAGTTGCATCTGGCGCTGTGGCTTCCGAAACCTGATACCCGGGCCACCGCGAGGGAGGGCTTCCCATGGGCTGGGCAGACGGTCTGGGTCAGGTGCTGCAGGGCGTGCTCGGCGGCAACGCCTCCGAGGCGGACATCCACTCGGCGTTCGACAAGGTGGCGGGCGCGGTGCCTCACGGCGCGCTGGCCGAGGGCATCAGCCACGTCTTCAACTCGGACCAGACGCCGCCGTTCGAGCAGATGCTGAGTGGACTCTTCGGCCAGTCGTCACCTGACCAGAAGGCGGCGCTCGTGAACCAGGTCCTCTCGGGGCTCGGGCCCGCGGCGGGCAACGTGCTCGGCGGGGTGGGCGGCCTCGGAGGACTGGCCGGCGTGCTTCAGGGTGGAGGGACGGTCTCTGCTGCCCAGGC
>Ga0335070_10001667_pt1 | contig 25770 bp, 21 predicted proteins | sample Lox_Sample_13_FD_206722 | JGI IMG/M metagenome (GOLD analysis project Ga0335070, IMG submission 206722) | Soil microbial communities from Loxahatchee National Wildlife Refuge, Florida, United States - Lox_Sample_1.3 | ecosystem: Environmental > Terrestrial > Soil > Wetlands | place: USA...
TCTTGGGTGACACCTTTGACGCCGCGCGCGCGCGGCTGCGCGAGATCATTCTGATGCAATCTTCAGCCTTGGCAACGTCGGCCTCATACAGCGCGGAGACACAGGCCTGAGTGCACGCCACGGCAACGGCTGAAGCACTCGAACGCGCGCGCAACGCAGTGCACGGCGCGCGCGCGGTGCTGCCGGCGCATGGGCAGCTGGCGTTCACGCTGCTGCAAATGGGCCGCCCGGCCGAGGCCGAGGCGATCGCAGCGGAGGCTGCGGCACTCGAATTGACCGACCCCGATGCCTGCGACGGCCTTGCCTACGTGTCAATGCTGCTCGGCCAGCACGAACGGGCGAACCGGCTTTACCATCGAACGGCCGCGCTGGCGCCGCGCGATGCGCGCTTCTGGTACAACCTCGCCTGCAGCGAGCGCAGTTTTGGACGGTTGACGGAGGCCGCAACGGCGCTCGAGCGGGCGATCGCCATCGACGCCACGCATTACTCCAGCTACCTGCTGCGCTCGGAGCTGCAGGTGCAGGTGTCATCCGACAACCACGTCGACGAACTTGCTGCGCTCATCAGCCGCAGGCCGGGCGATTATCGCGCGCAGCTGTTCCTCGGCTACGCTCTCGCAAAGGAACTGGACGACCTCGGCCGCTATGAGGAAGCCTTCCAGCGATTTTCCGCTGCGGCAGCGGTGAGGCGCGCGCGGCTCGACTACGATGTCGCCGTCGACGAGCGCAAGCTGGCGCGCATCGCAGCCATCTACGACAGGCCGTTGCCGGGCGCATCGCACGCTGCGGAGGCGGCATCCGCCGCGGCGACAGAATCCTCGCGCTTCATCTTCATCGTCGGGCTGCCGCGCTCGGGCACGACACTGGTTGAGCGCATCCTGCTCGGGCTCCCCGGCGTGCGCTCGAACGGCGAAACCGACAATTTCTCGCAGGCGCTCCTGGCCTGCTCGCGTGGCGAAGGCGATGTGTTTGCGCGCGCGGCGCAGGCCGATGGGGCTGCCGTCGCGTCGGCCTATGCGACGCGCGCGCTGGCGGCCTTGGATCGGAAACGCGTGATCGAGAAGCTGCCGCTGAACTACCTCTACCTCGGGGCCATCCGCCAGGCCTTGCCCGAGGCGCGCCTGGTGCTGGTGACGCGTTCCGCCATGGACAGCTGCTTCGCGATGTATCGCACGCTGTTCGCCTCTGGCTACCCGTTCAGCTATGACCTCACCGAACTCGCACGCTACCACGCGGCCTACAGCCGCCTCATGGACCACTGGCGCGCCCTGCTCGGCGATAGCCTGGTCGAAGTGGTCTATGAAGATCTCGTGCGGGCTCCACGCCTGCACGGCGCGCGGCTCGCGGCCGCCTGTGGACTTGCCTGGGATGATGCGGCCCTCGATATCCAACAGGCACGGGCCGTTTCGCTCACGGCCAGTGCCTCGCAGGTGCGCCGGCCGATCTACGGGAGCTCATCCGGACGCTGGCGCCATTACGAGCGCCAGCTCGCACCGCTCCTGGCAGCGCTCGGTCAGAAGGCGTAACGAAGTCGCAGCCCGATTTCGCGCGGCGGGCTTACCAGGTAATCGTTGGTCAGGTCGTTGAGCTGGTTGGGCTGCGAGGGCTGCCCGAGTATCGCCTGGCGGTCGAGCGCGTTGGTCGCGTACAGCGTAGCCAGCCAGGGACCCTGCTTCAGCGCCGCGCTGAGGTTCAGCACCTCGTACGTGGACGAATACTGCACGGTCGTGAGGCTCAGGCTCGGCGCTACCTGCAATGCCACTTTGTCGCGATAGACACCATTCGCCGACAGCGTGAGCTCATATCCGGCCGCGAGCTTCATGTCGTACAACAGCGCCAGGCTGACACTCGTCTTGGGGCTACCGGGCAGCTGCTGGCCCGACTTGCCCGAGAGGAGGCCTGGCACGATATTCCCGTAGCCGTCATTGGCCGGCAGCGAGAAGTCGCTGGTCAGCTTTGCATCGGCATAGGCAAAGCTCACGGAATAGCTCAGCGATGGCAGCCCGAGCGGACCGCTCGATTCGAACTCGAAGCCCTTCGATTCGGCTTTGTTGGCGTTGTATACGGCGAGGTTGCCCGACGGCAGGCTCGAAGAGATCTGCGGCTTGTCCCAGCGCACGTCGAACACGGCTATTGAATAGCTGTGGCCGCTGTTGAAGCGGCCCTTGATGCCGATCTCGTAGTTGTTCGTCTGGTCCGGAGCATAGGTGCGCAGCAACGGGCTTTCCTGGAAGATGCCGGTAGCCGGCACGGAATTGGCGCCGCCGCGGCGAAAGCCCTCCGACCACAACGCGTACACGTACTGGTGGTCCGCAAACTCATAGGACGGATTGACTTTGCCGACTGTCCGCGACGCTGGCGATGACCAGGGGATCGGGGGCACCAGGACGTTGAACGTGTAGTCCTGGTACAGCTGCCGGTCGGTGAAGCTCTGGCTGAAATGCCGCATGCCGAACGTCACCTGCCCGTGCGCGGAAGGATGCCACGACAGTTCGCCGAAGACCGACTTGTCCTCGAATGTCTGCGTGTCGATCTGCTGGAACGTGACGTCGTCCGGTCCGCTGAGCAACAGGCAGTAGGAGGGAGGCAGCGGCGTGGTCGAATAGTAGTAATAGTTCGTACAGCCCTGGGCAACGGAGCGCTCCGGAGACCCGGGATTCGTCACCAGCCAGGCGCCGTGGCGCGTCTGCTTGGCGTAGAAGAGCCCCAGCACGTAGTCGAAGCGCGCATCGGCGGAGGTCTTGGACACCAGGCGCAGTTCCTCGCTGAAATCGTGCGCCGAATCGGTGAACTGGAAGGGATAGATGAAGCGCGGGTTGGTCGGTACGCCCGCGTAGTACGGCAGGTAATACCCGCCGGCGAAGCCCGTGTAGTTGAACGTGGAATCCTGTATCAGCGAGCCATCGGTCTCGTGGTACGAGGTGGTCGACGACAGCGTCGCGAAGCCCGCATCGTAGCTCGCATCCAGGCTCACGAGGCTGGTGCTGCGGCGAAACGGTTCCTGAACCAGCGCCAGTTCCTGGTACGGCCCACCCGCCGGATAGATCTGCTGCGGGTCGATGGGTGATACACCGCCCTTGTAGTCCAGGTTCACCTGCGGTCCGCCGTTGCCGGTCACGTGCGCGCTCATGAATGCCAGCTCGATGTTGAACACCTCGCTGGGTTTCCACAGCAGGCTGGCGCGGCCGCTGAACGTCTTCTGGTCGTTCCAGTCGCTTTGCGTGCCGTAGATGGGCGGGCTATCGATGATGTCATTCGGGTCCGCCGGCACGGGCGTGCCGTACAAGTCATCGCTGGAGCGCTTCAGGATGCCGAATACCTTGATCCAGCCGGGCTCGTATGCGTACTTGGCCGACGCGCGGAACGCGACGGTGTCGGACAAGGGCGCGTTGACCAGGCCCCTGACTGTGTAACCCGTGCCGCCGGAGTGCGCGGTACGCGAACCACTGCTTTCCAGTTCGCCGGAAAAGCCCGACAGGTCGGGCGAATTGGGAATCAGGCGCAGCGCACCGCCGAGGGCGCCCGCGCCGTAGAGGGTGCCCTGCGGACCGCGCAACACCTCGATCCGCCGCAGGTCATCGAGCTGGAAATATCCATCGATAGGGCTGTTGCCGATGTAGGTTCCGACCGGATCCTGCTCGAACGTGCGGAAGCCGCGTGCGGGGCTTCCGGTCGCGTTGATGCCGCGGATGATCGGCGCCGTCGCGCCGGCGAAACGCGCGCCGTAGTCGTACATGCTGAGCCCCGGCACGGCGGCGCTTAGGCTCGCCACGTCGGTGGCGCCGCTTGCGGCGAGCTGTTCCGGACTGATCGCTGAAATGCTGTACGGCACGGCCTCCAGCGCCTGCTGGCGGCGCGTGGCCGTCACGACGATTTCCTCCAGCTTCGCGCCGGATTCGGCAACGTCGGCCCTGGCCTGGGGCAGGTTGCCGTGCAGGATCGCCAGCACGGCGGCAGCAACCGTGCCACCCGACCACGCCCGTCCCGCTGTCACGGCCGGTGCCGCACCGTTCGTTCGATTCGACTTCATGGCTGCTCCCCCGGCGCTCAGGGCGCCCAGCGATAAACGGCCCCCGTGAACGGGGCATTCCATTGATCAAAGGCGCCGGTGACGAACACCACGCCGTCAGTGCCGAATGCCAGGTTCGTGACGTATGGGGTCGGAACGGCAATCATGCGTACGAGAGCCCCCTCCGCGTTCACCACAAGCACCCGGCCCGAGCCGTTCTGCGCCACATAGTAGTTGCCGTCGGGGCCCAGCTTCAGTCCATCGGGGCCGTTGTAGGCGTCTTCGTTGGGCGTGGGCGGCGCCAGATCCTGCAGGCGTGCCCAGACGGTGCGCGCACCCAGCGATCCATCAGCGCGAATCTCGAATGACAGGATACGACCGGCGAGCATCTCGGCCACCAGCAGGTAGCGCCCGTCGGCACTTCTCGTGAGGCCGTTAGGATAGTGGATGGTATCTGCCACCTGCGTCAGCCGGCGACCGTCTGCTGCGAGGTGCCAGATCGTGCCGTTTATCGGCGCCTTCTTTTCATACACTCCGGAGGCCGACACGTACACGCCGCCCCGGCCGTCGTCGGCCAGATCGTTGGGGCCGCGCATGGAGTCGGCGTGTCGGGGAGCGCGAATCACAGCCGACTCACGCCCCCCCGCATCCAGCAGCACCAGCGCGTTTTCATCGTAGCAAGCCACGAGCAGCCCACCGTGGAATTCGATCAGCCCGCTGGGGCCGCAGCGGTCGCGGTGCCAGTACACGTGTGCTGCCGTGCCGTCCCAGGTCATCACGTTGTGAGCTGTATATTCGACGTAGTACAGGCGTCCCTCGTGCCACAACGGCCCTTCAGGGTAGGCTGCCGTCGTGAGCATGCTTGCCGCATGCTCGGCGCAGGCAGATGCGGCCGAGGCGAGGCTGGCCAGGATCGCGAGTGCGGTGGTGGCCAAGCGCTGCCGGCGACCCGCAACATGTTTGCGCTGGCGGAGTGTCGCCGGAAAGCATCTGCTGCTGGCGTTCGACATGCGCATGACCCCCTGCGTTGCGATGATAGTGGGTTCGCGATCGGGTTTGTAGCCAGATTGGTGCGCTACTTTTCCGACCCGCAGTCCGCGCTGATCCACCTGGACTGGGAGTCGGAGTGCATGTTCACCGGCTTGCCGTGCATCACCATCTCAAGCGGCCGCATGCCGAAATCGCGAACCATTCGCCCCTACGACACCGAATGCTGTCAATGTGTCAATGGCCTTCAATCCGCGACCGAATTGCACGGGTGTCCGCTACTACCGGCCTGATTTGCTAGGCTAATGCGGCGGTCGGATGAGCTGGCTTCGAACCACGTGTTCGGCGGTTCGAATCCGTCCGGGCGCGCCATGCGAATTTGCCCGACGACTTGCTCGATCGACTCACTCCAACTCATGCCTTGGAGCCCGCCCATGACCCCACCGTCCCTTGATCGCCGCCAACTGCTGCTGGGTGGCGTGGCGCTCGCGCTCGCGGGCCGCAGCGCGCCGCTCGCCGCCACGATGGCGGAGCGCAGGTCGCCGCAGGCGCAGCCGTTGCCGCTCGCAGCCGTGCGGCTGCGCGCCTCGGACTTCGCCGAAGCGCTCGAGGCCAATCGCATGGCGCTGCGGCGGCTCGATCCGGATCGGCTGCTCCACACCTTCAGGGTCTATGCGGGCCTGCCGCCCAAGGCGCCGGGCTACGGCGGCTGGGAGGCCGACACGATCGCCGGGCACACGCTCGGGCATTACCTGTCCGCGCTGTCGCTGTGCGGCCAGCAGACCGGCGATCCGGAACTGCGCCGGCGCGCCACGTACATCGTCGGCGAGCTGGCGTTCGTGCAGGCGCGCCGCGGCAGCGGTTACGTCGGGGCCCTCGGACGCAAGCGCGCCGATGGCCGCGTGGTCGACGGCGAGGAGATCTTCGGCGAGATCTCGCGCGGCCAGATCCGTGCCAGCGGCTTCGACCTCAATGGATCGTGGTCGCCCCTCTATACCGTGCACAAGCTGTTTGCCGGCCTGCTCGATGTCCACGGCGCCTTCGGCGACCGGCGCGCGCTCGCGGTGGCCACCGGGCTGGCGGGCTATTTCGAGCGGGTGTTCGCGCCGCTGACGCCGGCGCAGGTGCAGGAGGTGCTCGCCTGCGAATACGGCGGCCTCAACGAGAGCTACGCCGAGCTGTACGCGCGCACCGGCGAGCGGCGCTGGCTGCGCATGGCCGAGCTGCTGCGCGACGAACGCGTGATCGGGCCGCTGGAGCGGCGCGAGGACCGGCTGGCCGGTCTGCACGCCAATACCCAGGTGCCCAAGCTCGTTGGCCTGGCGCGGCTGCACGAGCTGACCGGGAGCGAGCCGGCCGGCACGGCCGCCCGCTGCTTCTGGGATGCGGTCACGACCCATCACAGCTACGTGATCGGCGGCAATTCGGACCGGGAGAGTTTCTCGGCGCCCGACACGCTCGCCGATCATGTCACCGAGCAGACCTGCGAGCACTGCAACACCTACAACATGCTCAAGCTCACGCGCAAACTGTGGTCGTGGGCACCCGATGGCGCGCTGTTCGACTACTACGAGCGCGCGCACCTGAACCATGTGCTGGCCGCGATCGACCCCAGGCACGGCCGGTACGCCTACATGATGCCCTTGATGAGCGGCACGGCGCGCGAGTACTCGAGCGCTGCCGACGAGGATTTCTGGTGTTGCGTCGGCACCGGGATGGAGAGCCACGCGAAGCACGGTGATTCGATCTTCTGGGAAGGGCGTGACGGGACGCTGTATGTGAACCTGTATATCCCGGCGGAGGCGGATTGGGCCTCGCACGGGGTGCGCATCGGGCTCGACACCGCCTATCCCCATGACGGCAAGGTGCGCCTCGAATTCGCGCAGGTGCACAACGGGAATTTCCGGCTGGCGCTGCGCATTCCCGCGTGGGCCGGTGGGGCTGCGAGCCTGGCCGTGAACGGCCAGCCGGTCGATGCCCGGCGCGAGCGCGGATATGCCCTCGTCGAGCGCGCGTGGCACGCCGGCGATGTCGTGGTGCTCGAATTGCCGCTGGAGTTGCGCACCGAAGCGACGCCGGGCGATGCGCGCCTCGTGGCGGTGCTGCGAGGCCCGTTGGTGCTCGCGGCCGACCTCGGCGCGGCGGAAGATCCGTGGCAGGGGCCCGAACCGGCGCTCGTCGGTGCGGCGCCGCTGTCGGGTTTCACGGCCGACGATGCGGCGGCCTCGCGCTATGCCACGCGTGGCACGGTGCGTCCAGCCGACCTCGGGTTCGTGCCCTTCTATCGCCAGTACCAGCGCCGCAGCGCGGTGTACCTGCGCCGCTACACCGACGCGGAGTGGGCGTCGGCCGCGGCGGCATGGCAGGCCGGGCAGGCCCGGCAGCGCGACCTCGCCGCGCGTGCGGTCGACATCATGGCGTTGGGCGAAACGCAGCCCGAGCGCGAGCACCAGCTCGCCAGCGAACTGTCGTGGCCGCTCGTGTACCGCGGGCGACGCGGGCGCGATGTGCGTTCGGGCGGCCATGTCGAGTTCAGCATGAGGTGCCGCCCCGGGCCGCTGGTGTTGCAGGCCACCTATTGGGGCGGCGAAAGCGCGCGCGACTTCGATCTTTTCGTGGACGGGCGGAAGATCGCGACCCAGCACCTCGACAACGACCGGCCCGGGCAATTCATCGACGTGGACTACGCGCTCGATCCGGCCCTCACCGCCGGCAGGGCCAGTATCCGCGTGCGGATCGTGCCCCACGAGCGCAACACGGCCGGGCCGGTATTCGGGCTGCGCCTGCTCCCGGCGGATGCCGGGGCGGTTCCGGGCGCCTGAGGGCCTGCGCTGGGCGGCGGCCTGCTCGACGCGCCGAGCTGGGATCGGGTGCGCTGGGTTATCATGGCCCCGATGCGCACATCCCTTGCAAATATGCTCGCCACGAAGCACGTGCTGCTGGCCGACGGTGCCACCGGCACGAATTACTTCAAGGCCGGGCTCGCCGCCGGCGAGCCGCCGGAGTTCTGGAATGTCGACCGGCCGGATGAAGTCACCGGGCTCCACCAGCGTTTCGTCGATGCGGGCGCGGACATCATCCTGACCAACACCTTCGGCTGCAATCCGCACCGGCTGAAGCTCCACAACGCGCAGGATCGCGCCTATGAGCTGGCGAAGCGCGCCGCCGAGCTGGCACGCGGCGTGGCCGACCGCGCGCCTCGGCCGGTCGTCGTCGCGGGATCGGTCGGGCCGACCGGCGAGCTGTTCGAGCCGATGGGCACGCTGACGAAGGAGGCGGCGGTCGCCTCGTTCACGACGCAGCTGCAGGGGCTGCGCGACGGTGGCGCCGACGTGGCGTGGATCGAAACGCTCTCATCGCCGGAGGAAGCGCGCGCGGCCGCCGAGGCAGCCATCGCCGTCGGCCTGCCATACGTGCTGACCTATTCCTTCGACACCGCCGGCCGCACGATGATGGGATTGCCGCCGAGCGCCGCGCCCGCGTCGGTCGCGGAGCTTCCGGTGCCGCCGCTGGCGCTGGGCGCCAACTGCGGCGTCGGCGCACCCGACATCCTCGTCAGCCTGACGGAGATGCGCGGCTCGCCGTTCCCGCTGGTCACGAAGGGCAACTGCGGCGTGCCGCATTTCGAGGGCACCGAAGCGGTGTACTCGGGCACGCCGGAACTGATGGCGAACTACGCGCGGCTCGCGATCGACGGCGGCGCGCGCATCGTCGGTGGCTGCTGCGGCACGACCCCGGAGCACCTGGCGGCCATGCGCGCTTCGATCGATGAGCACGAGCGCGGGGAATACCCCACGCACGACACCATCCGCGCCAGGGTCGGGCCGCTGAAGAATTCGGCGCCGGTCGTGAACGCCGAGCGCCCGGCGCGCCGCTCGCGGCGCTGACGACCGCCGCGCCCCGCGCGGCCCTTCGGCGCTATTTCTCGTCGCCGCAGTCGGGGCCGACCCAGGTCGACTGCAGGTCGGTATGCACGGTCATGGGCGTGCCGTTGACCACGATGTTCATGTCCATCGTGCCCTTGACCTGCGTGGGCGAGACCGCGGTGAAGCGCACCGTGCCCTTGTTCGTCGCGCCATCCTCCGCGCACTCGAAGCTGACCGCAGTGGAGTGGGCATCGTTCTCGATGACGGTGTGCGTGCAGTGGCCGCGCATCTCCTTGTCGTTGAAGAAACCGTCGCGGTGCATCTTGTCCTCGGTCATGCAGCTGCGGTACTTGTGCTCATGGGGTCCGTTGCGGTTCTGGTTCGCGCGCGACATCGCCGCAGCCATCTGTGCGCGCTGTTCGGGCGACAGGTGTTGCATGGCCTCGGCCATGCGCTCGCTGACCCCGGGTGGCATCGCCGGGGCGGTGGCCATGCCGGGTGCGCCGGGCACGCCGTTGTGCGTGACGGTCGTCGTGGTTTCCCACAGGCCGAGGCGCACGTTGAGCTTGGGACTGTCGGCGGCGAGCGTGGCCAGCGGAGCCGCCGCGAGTGCGGCGGCGAGCCAGCGAACGGTTGCGTGTGACATGGTGGCGGGCTCCTCATGATCGGGACGACTGCGCACATCATAACGTCGAGGCGAGTGCGCGATACAGCCCGGCGCCGCCGAAAAGCCTTAAGATTGCGGCTGGCGAGGCCGTGCCGGGTGCGGCGCAGCGAGGAACCTCATGGCGACACCGAATCCCCAGCCCCTCGGCGGCAACCAGATGCCGCGGTTCGCGGGGCCCGCGACGATGATGCGGCTGCCGCAGTTCGCGTCCGCGGCCGGGCTCGACGCCTGCTTCGTCGGCGTGCCGCTCGACATCGGCACCTCGCTGCGCGCCGGCGCGCGCTTCGGGCCGCGCGACATCCGCCAGAACTCGGTGCTGATCCGTCCCTACCAGATGGCGACGCGCGCACGGCCCTTCGATTCGCTGCGCGTCGGCGACATCGGCGATGTGGCGATCAACACCTTCAACCTGCAGCGGTCGATCGCGATCATCGAGCAGGCCTACGACGGCATCCTCGGCGCCGGCTGCATCCCGCTGACACTCGGCGGCGATCACACCATCGTGCTGCCGATCCTGCGCGCGATGCGCCGCCGGCATGGGCCGCTGGGATTGGTGCACGTCGACGCGCACGCCGACGTCAACGACGAGATGTTCGGCGAGAAGATCGCGCATGGCACGCCGTTCCGGCGTGCGGTCGAGGAGGGGTTGCTCGACACGCGGCGCGCGGTGCAGATCGGGCTGCGCGCCACCGGCTATGGCGCCGACGACTTCGACTGGCCGCGCCAGCAGGGCATGCGCGTCGTGCAGGCCGAGGAATGCTGGCACCGTTCCTTGGTTCCGTTGATGGCGGAAATCCGCAAGCAACTGGGCAACGGTCCGACGTACCTGAGCTTCGACATCGACGGGCTCGATCCGGCTTTCGCGCCGGGCACCGGCACGCCCGAGATCGGCGGCCTGACGACGATCCAGGGCATGGAGATCATCCGCGGCTGCCTGGGCCTCCAGCTTGTCGGCTGCGATCTCGTCGAGGTCTCGCCCCCCTACGATCCCTTCGGCACCACCTCGCTCCTGGCCGCGAACCTGCTGTACGAGATGCTGTGCGTGCTGCCGGGCGTGAAGCGCGAGGCGGGTTGAACCGGCGATGACGGAAACGAGACCAATGCGGTCGCGCCGGAGCCATCCCCGGCCGCGCACGCGGCATAGTCTTGGGGCCTCATCCCGCGGGGCGCGCAGGCGGCAGGTGCCAAGGCCATGAATCTCAGCGTGTTCGATATCTTCAAGATCGGCATCGGCCCGTCGAGTTCGCACACGATGGGCCCGATGAACGCCGCGCGCGCCTTCGTCGATTCGCTCGCCGCGCAGGGCCTGCTGGCGCGCACCGCCGCGGTCACCGCCGAGCTGTTCGGCTCGCTGGCGCTGACCGGGCGGGGCCATTGCACCGACCGGGCGATCCTGCTCGGGCTCGAAGGCATGCGCCCCGAGACGATCGATTCATCGCAGGTGGAACCCACCGTGGTTCGCATCCGCGATACCCGGCGTTTGCGATTGGGCGGCGACCACGAGATCGTGTTCGATGAGGCGCGCCACCTGTTGTTCCACCACGACCAGGTGCTGCCGGGGCATTCGAACGGCATGCGTTTCACCGCCCATGACGCCGGCGGCGCCGTGCTGCTCGGCGAGGTGTACTACAGCATCGGCGGCGGGTTCATCGTCAGGGAAGGCGAGGCCGCGGGTGGCGTGGCGCCGCGGGCGCAGGCGCCGTATGAATTCGGTTCGGCGGCCGAACTGCTCGAGCACTGCGGCAAGCACGGCCTCGAGATCCATGAGCTGATGATGGCGCGCGAGCGCACCTGGCGGAGCGAGGCCGAGGTCAAGCGCGGGCTCCTCGAGCTGTGGCGCGTGATGCGCGAGTGCGTGCAGCGCGGATTCACCGCGCAGGGGCTGCTGCCCGGCGTGCTGAAGGTGCGCCGCCGCGCGCCGAAGCTGTACCGCCAGCTCGAATCGGGCGACGCCAAGGATCCGATGCACGCGATGGACTGGGTCAACGCCTTTGCGCTCGCAGTCAACGAGGAGAATGCCGCGGGCGGGCAGATGGTGACCGCGCCGACCAACGGCGCGGCCGGCATCGTGCCGGCGGTGCTGCACTACTACGACCGCTTCGAGCCGGGCGCCGATGACGAGGGCGTGATCCGCTTCCTGCTCAGCGCCGCGGCGATCGGCATGCTCTATAAGAAGAATGCCTCGATCTCGGGCGCCGAGATGGGCTGCCAGGGCGAAGTGGGCGTCGCCTGCTCGATGGCGGCCGCGGGCCTGGCCTCGGCGCTGCACGGCACGAACGGGCAGATCGAGAATGCCGCCGAGATCGGCATGGAACACAACCTCGGGCTCACCTGCGACCCGGTCGCCGGGCTGGTGCAGATCCCGTGCATCGAACGCAACGCGATGGGGTCGCTGAAGGCGATCAGCGCCGCGCGCCTCGCTTTGCACGGCGACGGGTCGCACAAGGTGTCGCTCGACCAGGTCATCAACACGATGCGCCAGACCGGCCACGACATGGGCACCATCTACAAGGAGACCTCGCAGGGCGGTCTCGCCGTCAACGTGCCGGAGTGCTGAACGACTAGCGCGAGTTTTCCCAGTCGAGGATGACCTTGCCGCTCTGGCCCGAGGCCATCACCTCGAAGCCTTCCTGGTACCTGCCGATCGGCAGCCGGTGCGTGATCACCGGGCCGACGTCGAGCCCCGACTGCAGCATCGCCGCCATCTTGTACCAGGTCTCGAACATCTCGCGGCCGTACACGCCCTTCATCATCAGGCCCTTGAAGATCACCTCGTCCCACTTGATGCCGGTGTCGGCCGGCATGATCCCGAGCAGCGCGATGCTGCCGCCATGGTGCATCGTGGCGAGCATCTGCCGGAAGGCCGGCGGCGCGCCGCTCATCTCGAGGCCGACATCGAACCCTTCCTCCATGCCGAGCTGCGCCATCGCGTCCTCGAGCTTCTCGGTGCGCACGTCGATCGCCAGCGAGGCGCCCATCTTCTTGGCCAGCGCGAGGCGATAGGGATTGACGTCGGTGATGACCACGTGGCGCGCGCCGACATGGCGCACGATCGCGACCGCCATCACGCCGATCGGTCCGGCGCCGGAAATCAGCACGTCTTCGCCGACGACGTTGAACGACAGCGCGGTGTGCGTCGCGTTGCCGAGCGGGTCGAGGATCGAGGCGATCTCGTCGGTGATCGCCGGCGGCAGCTTGAATACGTTGGATGCCGGCAGCGACATGAATTCGGCGAAACAGCCCGGGCGATTGACGCCGACGCCCACCGTGTTGCGGCACAGGTGGCGGCGACCGGCGCGGCAGTTGCGGCAGAACCCGCAGGTCACGTGCCCTTCGCCCGAGACGCGGTCGCCGACCTTCAGGCCGCGCACTTCGCTGCCCATCTCGACGATCTCGCCGCAGTACTCGTGGCCGACCGCCATCGGCACCTTGATCGTGCGCTGCGCCCAGTCGTCCCAATGGTAGATGTGCATGTCGGTGCCGCAGATCGCGGTCTTCTTCATGCGGATCAGCACGTCGTTCGGGCCGATCGTGGGCCTGGCCACGTCCGCCATCCAGATGCCGGGTTCGGCTTTCGCCTTGACCAATGCCTTCATGTGCTGCCCTTCAGGATGCCCATTTCGCGGCCGGCCGTCGTGAACGCGGCGACCGCCTGGTCGATCTGCGCGCGCGTGTGCGCCGCGGTCAGCTGCGTGCGGATGCGCGCCTGGCCCATCGGCACGACCGGGAACGAGAAGCCGATGACGTAGACGCCGAGCTCGAGCAGCCGGTCGGCCATGCGCGTCGCGAGCGCCGCGTCGCCGAGCATGACCGGCACGATCGGATGCTCGCCCGGCACCAGCGTGAAGCCGGCCGCCTGCATCTGTGCGCGGAAATGCCGCGCGTTGTCCTCGAGCCGGCGGCGCAGCACGTCGCCGGATTCGATCAGGTCGAGCACCGCGAGCGTCGTCGCCGCGACCACCGGCGCGATCGAATTGGAGAACAGGTACGGGCGCGAGCGCTGCCGCAGCCATTCGATCACGCGCGCCGGACCCGAGATGTAGCCGCCGGAGGCGCCGCCGAGCGCCTTGCCGAGCGTGCCGGTGAGCAGGCCCACGCGCCCCATGACGCCGGCGCGTTCGTGCGTGCCGCGCCCCCTCGCGCCGGTGAATCCGGTGGCATGCGAATCATCGACCGCGACGATCGCGCGATAGCGCTCCGCCAGCGCGCAGATCCCGGCGAGCGGGGCGTAGGTGCCGTCCATCGAGAACACGCCGTCGGTGATGACGAGGCGCGTGCGCGCATCCTGCGATTCGGCGAGGCGCGCCTCGAGTTCGGCCAGGTCGCGGTTCGCGTAGCGCAGGCGCCGCGCCTTGCACAGCCGGATGCCGTCGATGATGGAGGCGTGGTTGAGCGCGTCGGAGATCACGGCATCCTGCTCGTCGAGCAGCGTCTCGAACAGCCCGCCGTTGGCGTCGAAACACGACGAATACAGGATCGTCGCCTCGGTGCCGAGGAAGGCCGACAGGCGCGTTTCCAGTTCGGCGTGGATCTGCTGCGTGCCGCAGATGAAGCGCACCGAGGCGCAGCCGTAGCCGTAGCGGTCGAGCGCGGCGTGCGCCGCCGCGATCACGTCCGGATGGCTGGCGAGCCCGAGGTAGTTGTTCGCACAAAGGTTGATGACCTCGCGCCCGTTGACGCGGATCAGCGCTCCCTGCGGCGAGGCGAGCACGCGCTCGGCCTTGTACGTGCCCGCGGCGCGCAGTTCGGCGAGGCGCGCCTGCAGGGCGGCGCTCAGGACTTCGATGGCGGGGCGGTCGGGCTGCAAGATGGGCTGCGGGGATCTGCTGCGGGTCAGCGGTACGGTATCCTGCCCTGCCACGGCGGGCGCGGCAACACCGGGGCGCGCCGGGCGGCAATCGAGCAGGATCCGGTGTGGACTTGCGCCCCGTGGGTGACACAATGGCGTCCATGAAACCCCAATCCATCGTGCTGCTGCTCGCCGTTGCCGGCGCCGCGCCGTGGGCCGCCGCCACGATGCCGGCCGCCTCCACCGACTCCTCTTCGCCGGTCGTCCAGGATGAAATCACCGAGATCGTCATCCGGGCGCCGGAGCCGCGCTACGTGGCGCCGACCCGTCGCGACCAGATCGGCCGCATCTGGGCGCCGGTCATGATCAACGGCAAGGGTCCGTTCCGCCTCGTGCTCGACACCGGCGCGAGCCGCTCGGGCGTGACCACGCGGGTGGCCGAGACTTTGGGGCTCGTGCCCGATGCCTCGTCGCCGGTGAAACTGCGGGCTGTGACCGGCAGCGCCACGGTGCCGACGATCCGCGTCGACACGCTCGAGGTCGGCGACCTGCTGATGAACGACTCGAAGCTGCCGGTGCTCAATGACGCGCTCGGCGGCGCCGATGGCGTGCTCGGCAACGAGGGCCTGGCCGATCGGCGCGTGTACATCGATTTCAGGCACGACCTGATCGTCATCTCGCGCTCGCACGGCCGCGCCGCGCCGGAAGGCTTCATGACGATCCCGTTCCAGCTCGAGCATGGCCGCCTGTTGATCGCCAACGTGCGGCTCGGCGCCGTGCAGGCCAAGGCGATCATCGACACCGGCGGCGAGATCACGGTGGCCAACCTGGCGTTGCGCGATGAGCTCGTGCGCTACAAGCGCCACGAGAAGACCACCGTCGATCAGATCGAAGGCGTCACGCACGACATCCAGGACGGTGAAGGGCGCAAGGCTCCACCGATCCAGTTCGGTCCGATCCAGATCCAGACGAGCCACATGACATTCGCGGACATGCGCATCTTCGAATACTGGCGGATGACCCAGGAGCCGGCCGTGCTGATCGGCATGGACGCGCTGGGGCTCCTCGACACGCTGATCATCGATTATCGCAGGCGCGAGCTGCAGCTGCGCATGCGCGCGGATTCCTGAACCCGCGCGCCGCGCGCGGGCGGCCCCGGCGCGGCGCGCGGCGGAGGGCTACTTCGCGACCACCGTTCCGTCGACGATCTGCACGGCGGCGCCGACCGCCAGCGTCGGCTCGTTGTCCTGGCTCACCGTCTGTTCGGTGCCATTGTCGAGCCGCACCTTGATGTCGTAGTGCGTCGTTGCGCGCACCTTCTTCTCGATCTTGTTGCCGAGATAGGCGCCGCCCGCCGCGCCAGCGATCTTGGCGATGGTCTTGCCGTTGCCACCGCCGACCTGGTTGCCGACCACGAGGCCGGCGATGCCGCCGGCGACGGCGCCCAGGGCCGTGCCCTTGCCTTCTTCCTTGACGGCGGTGATCGATTCGATGACGCCGCAGTTGCTGCAGACGGTGATCGGCGTGCGCGGCGGCGCCGGCATCGCGCTGCCGGTGGAACCGGAGCCGCTCGCGCCGGCCGATGCGCTGTGCGCCTTGTGCACGGTCTTCTTCGGTGCAGCCGGCGCCGGCGCGGGAGCGGGGGCCGGTGCGGGAGCCTCGGCGGCCGGCGGGGGCGCAGCCGGTGCGGCCGCGGGCGGCGGCGCGGCTTCGGCAGCGGGCGGCGGCGGCGATTGGTTGCACGCCGACAGCAGCGCGAACGCGGCGCCCGTCAGCAGCAGCTGGGCGAGGTGCGAGGAGCAGGACTTCGGTGTATTCATGTCTGGCGTACCCGGTGGAAACAAGACGGACACGCAATCTACCCCATTCGCGGTCGGACGCAAGATTCCGCGCCCCGACTGTCGCCAGCCGCCGACGCATTTGCGATCATGGTGCACGATGAATCGCAGGCGCCGGACGCGCAGCCCCTACCTGGCCGTCGAGCTGGCGCACATCGCACTCATCCGCGGCGGGCGCCGCGTGCTGCGCGGCCTGCGCTGGCGCATCCGGCCCGGCCAGCACTGGCTGCTGCAGGGCGACAACGGCGCTGGCAAGACGCAGCTGCTGAAACTCATCGCGGGCGACGTGTGGCCGCAGCCTTCGCGCGCGGCGCGCCGCGTGTACGAGCTGCGTGGCGAGCGGAGCGATGAGCCGGCCGGCGTCAAGGAACACATCGCCTACCTCGGGGCCGAGCGCCAGGATCGCTACGAACACTACGCGTGGAACCATCGCGCCGCCACGATCGTGGGCACCGGGATCGAGCGCAGCGATGTCCCGCTGCGCCGGCTGACGAGCGCCGAGCAGGGGCGGGTCGGGCGGATGCTGCGCCGCCTCGGCATCGACGGGCTCGCGCGGCGGCGCTTCCTGACGCTCTCGCAGGGCGAGCGCCGGCTCGTGCTGCTGGCGCGTGCGCTGGTGTCGCGGCCGGCGCTGCTGCTGCTCGATGAGCCGCTGAACGGCCTTGACGCGCCGAACCGGCTGCGCGTGCTGGCGGCGCTGGCCCGGCTGCGCCGTTCGAGGCTGCCGTGGATATGCGCCACGCACCGCGCCGAGGAGGCGCCCGCCGGCACGACGCATCGTGCGCGGCTGCACCGCGGCCGGCTGCGGACCGCCGCGTGGCGGGCGCCGTCCGCGCAGCGTGCGCGCGCCGAATCCCGTGCGCCCGTGCCGCGCCGCGGGCGGGGGCCGGATCGCCACCGGCTGCAACTCGAGCTGCGCGACGCCTCGGTGTGGCGGGAAGGCGGTGCGGTGCTGCGCCGCGTGTCGTGGGCGATTCGCGGCGGCGAGTGCTGGGTCGTGCACGGCGCGAACGGCAGCGGCAAATCGACGCTGCTGGCGACGCTGTACGGCGATCACGGCGTCGCCAGCCACGGTTCGGTGTGGCGGCGCGGGCACGGGCCCGGTGCGCCATTGCAGGAATTCCAGCGGCGCGTGGGCCGCGTCTCGCCCGAGCTGCAGGCCGCGCTGCCGCGCCAGCAGACGGCGCTCGATTGCGTCGTGGCCGGATTGCGCGGCGCCTTCCGGCTCGACGGCGTGCCGCGCGCCGGCGAGCGACGCGCCGCGCTGCAGGCGCTGCGCCGTGTCGGGGCAGCGCGGCTGGCGCGCCGCCCCTGCGGCGAGCTCTCGTATGGCCAGGCCCGGCGCGTGCTGTTCGCGCGTGCCCTGGCGCTGCGGCCTGATATCCTGCTGCTCGATGAGCCCTATACCGGACTGGACGCGCCCACGCGCGCAAGGCTGCAGGCGCTGGTGGATAATCTGGCCGCCATGCAGCACGCCATCGTGATCGCCACCCACCACCGCGACGAATGGCCGCGCCACGCGACGCACGAGCTCGAGCTCGTCGCCGGCCGCGTCCGCTATCTCGGGCCGCGGCGCTCGCCATGATTCGCCGGCACCCGTTCGCATGGTTCGCGATCGCAGCGCTGCTGCTCGCGTTGGGCGGATTGTGGCAGTGGCGGCATGCGCATCCGCACGATGCCGGCGGCGTGCCGATCGGTGGCGGCGATGGCGGCGGCTTGCCGCGCGCCGAGCCGTCCGGCGAAGGATTCGATCCGCAGGCCTTCCAGGCGGCGGTGGACTGGGCCGCGAAGGAGCGCGCCGGCGCGTTGCTGGTGTTGCGCCATGGGCATCTGCTCGTCGAGCGCTATGCCGGCGACGTGGACAAGGAATCCCGCATCGATGGCGGCAGCGGGTTGTCCGACGCGCTGCTGCTGGTCGCCGCCGGCGTCGCCGTGGCGCGGCACGGGCTGGCGATGCCCGCCGGCGAGCCGATCGATGCGGGCTCGCTGGCGGCGGCGATCGCGGCGGCGAGCGGCCGCAGTTATCCGCAGTTCCTCTCGCGCAATGTCTGGCAGCCGCTGAATGCCGCGCCGGCGCGCTGGTCGGCGCCGGACGTGAGCGCGCGCGCCGTCGACTGGCTGCGCGTCGCCGAGCTGCTGCTGCATGATGGCCGCTTCGAAGGCACGCAGGTCGTTCCGCCGGGCTGGGTGCAGCGGCTCCATCCGCTGCGCACCGCGCCCGGCGCCGAGCCCTTCGCCGACCGCGACATGTACTATCTGCGCGGGCAGGGCGCGACGCGATTGTGGCTGGCGCCGCGCTTCGAGCTGGCGATCCTGAGCGTGGCCGCGAGCCCGGCTTCGGCGGATGAAACACGGTTGCCGAACATGATCGTGCGCGCGCTGCGCGAACGGCCGGGCGTCAGCGGCACCAGCCTCAATGACCTGGTTCCCGGCCATTGAACGCGACCCGGGCAGGCTGAGGAGCGGTCGGTGGACTTCGCATTCGAAGGCAAGCGCCTGCGCACCGCGGGCGACTTCTATTACGTGGCGCCCGGCGCGCAGTTGATCGGCGACGTGCGGCTGGGCGAGGGCGCGAGCGTGTGGTTCAACGCGGTGCTGCGCGCCGACGACGACTACATCGAGATCGGCGCCGGCAGCAACGTGCAGGACGCCACCGTGATCCACTGCGACGCCGGCATGCCCACGCGCGTGGGCCGCAACGTCACGATCGGGCACCGGGTGCTGCTGCACGGCTGCACGATCGGCGATGATACGCTGGTCGGCAACGGCGCCATCGTGCTCGACGGTGCGCGCATCGGCCGGGGCTGCCTGGTCGGCGCCGGCGCGATGGTGACGCCGGGCAAGGAATTCGGCGACGGCAGCGTGCTGATGGGCGCGCCGGCGCGCGTGGTGCGCGCCACGGGGACGCGCGAACTGGCGATGATCGGGCATGCCGCGCGTTCCTACCAGGAGCGCATCCGGCGCTACCAACGGGAGCGGATCGATGGCCAAGGGCGATGAGCGGGGGCGATGAGCATTAGCGACGGCGGGCCGGGCCAAGGCGGCGGCGATGGCGGGGCGCACGAGCGCGGTGCACTGCTCGGGCAGCTGCGCATCGGCGCGCATGAGCGCGACGCGCCCTCGGGCGATGGCGGTGCGGCGCTGTGGCGGCGGTGGCCGGTGCGCGCCGGGGCATTGCTCGCCGTGGCGGCGCTCGCGTTGTTCGGCTGGCTGAAATGGCGCGGGCCGGTGTTCGAGGTGCAGGTCGCCACAGCGGTGGTCGCCAGCCCCGCGCAGGGCCCGGCGGCGGTGCTGCAGGCGAGCGGCTACGTGACCGCGCGCCGCGAGGCCACCGTGTCGGCGCAGATCACCGGCACGTTGCGCGAGGTGCTCATAGAGGAAGGCGAGCACGTGAAGGCGGGGCAGGTGCTGGCGCGCCTCGACGATTCGGCGCTGCAGGCCAACCTCGCGCAGGCGCGCGCACAGCTCGCTGCCGCGCAGGCGGTTGCCGTGCAGCTCGAGGCGCAGCTCGCGCAGGCCCGGCGCGATACGCAACGCGCCGAAGGCCTCATCGATCGCCAGCTGGTCTCGAAGCAGGCGCTGGAAGCGGCGCAGACGCAGCAGGCGACGCTGGCCGCGCAGCTGCAGGCGCAGCAGCGCCAGATCGCGGTCGCTGAAGCCGCCGTGCGCGGCGCGCAGGTGCAGCTCGACTACTGCACCGTGCGCGCGCCCTTCGCCGGCGTCATCGTTGCCAAGGCGGCGCAGGCCGGCGAGATCATCTCGCCGATCTCGGCGGGCGGGGGCTTCACGCGCACCGGCGTCGGCACGATCGTCGACATGGATTCGCTCGAGATCGAAGTCGACGTCAACGAGTCGTACATCAACCGCGTGCAGCCGCAGCAGGCCGCGCAGGCGCTGCTCGACGCCTATCCGGACTGGACCATCCCGGCGCACGTCATCGCGATCATCCCGACCGCGGACCGCAACAAGGCCACGGTCAAGGTGCGGGTCGCGTTCGACCAGAAGGATCCGCGCATCCTGCCGGACATGGGCGTGCGCGTGTCGTTCCTCGAGCCCCGGCGCGACGCCGCCGCGCCGCCGCCGGTGCCCGGCGTGCTCGTGCCCGCGAGCGCCGTCGTCAGCGCCGGCGATGGCGGCGCGAGCGGCGGCAGTGTAGTTTACGGGCTGGAGGGCGATCGCGCGCACGCGCATGCGGTCACGCCCGGCCAGGTTTATGGCGACCTGCAGTCCGTGACCGGCATTCCGGCCGGCATGCGCGTGGTGCGCGCGCCGCCGCCCGGGCTGGCCGACGGGGCGCGCCTTGCGGTGGCCGCGGCCGACAAGTAGGTCGCGCCGCAGGGTTCATTCCACGGGGAACAATCTCGTCATGGGTGGGCAGGCATGAATACGCTGGTGCAGCTGCAGGATGTCAGCAAGACCTATGCGCGCGGTTCGCAGAAGGTCGAGGTGCTGCACGGCATCGACCTGTCGATCGAGGCCGGTGATTTCGTCGCGCTGATGGGGCCGTCGGGCTCGGGCAAGACCACGCTGCTGAACCTGATCGGCGGGCTCGATGCGCCGACCGGCGGCAGCATCAGCGTCGGCGGCGAGCGCATCGACCAGCTGTCGGAGAACGCGCTGGCGAAATGGCGCGCCGCGCACGTCGGCTTCGTGTTCCAGTTCTACAACCTGCTGGCCACGCTGTCGGCGCGGCGCAATGTCGAGCTGCCGCTGCTGCTGACGCGGCTGTCGGCCGCGCAGCGCCGCGCCCGCGCCGACATCGCCCTGCAGCTCGTCGGGCTCGCCGACCGCGCGGCGCACAAGCCCGGCGAGCTCTCCGGCGGCCAGCAGCAGCGCGTGGCCATCGCGCGCGCGATCGTCTCGGATCCGGCGCTGCTCGTGTGCGACGAGCCGACCGGCGATCTCGACCGCCAATCCGCCGCGGAAGTGCTGACACTGCTCCAGCAGCTCAATCGCGCGCACGGCAAGACCATCATCATGGTGACGCACGATCCGAAGGCCGCCGAGTTCGCGCGCCGCACCGTACACCTCGACAAGGGCACGCTGGCCGACAGCGGTGTGCGCCCGGCGGCGTGAAGTACCTGCAGCTGGTGTGGGCGGCGCTGCTGCGGCGCAAGACGCGGACGCTGTTCACGCTGCTGTCGATCGGCGCCGCCTTCCTGCTGTTCGGGCTGCTCGATGCGGTGCGCAGCGACTTCGCCCGCGCCGGCGCGACCGTCAACGGCGTGAACCGGCTGGTCACGATCTCGAAGATCACGTTCACGATGCAGTTGCCGAAGAGCCTGCTGGAGCGCATCCGCGCGGTGCCGGGCGTCGCCGACGTGACCTACGCCAACTGGTTCGGTGGCATCTACCAGGATCCGAAGAATTTCTTCCCGACCGAAGCGGTGTCGCCGAATTTCCTCGATGCCTATCCGGAATGGCGCATGAGCGCGGAACAGCGCGCCGCCTTCCGCAACACGCGCACCGGCGCGGTGGTCGGGGCCCGGCTGGCGAAGCAGTTCGGCTGGAAGCTCGGCGACCGCATCCCGCTGCAGGGCACGATCTTCCCGCAGAAGGACGGCAGCAACACCTGGATCTTCGACCTGGTCGGCATCTACACGGTGGACGACCCGAAGCTGAAGGCGCAGGAGAACGCGCTGCTGTTCAACTGGGATTACTTCGACGAGGCGCGCCAGTTCGGCAACGGCTCGGTGGGCTGGTATGTCGAGCGCGTCACCGACCCGGCGCGCGCCGATGCGATCGCGCAGCAGATCGACGCGCTCTCCGCGAATTCCGACCATGAGACCAAGACGCAGAGCGAGCATGCCTTCCAGCTCGCGTTCGTCAGCCAGTTCGGCGACATCGGCCTGATCGTCGGCGCGATCATGGCCGCGGTGTTCTTCACGCTGGTGCTGCTGACCGGCAACACGATGGCACAGGCGGTGCGCGAGCGCATACCCGAGCTCGCGATCCTCAAGACCATCGGCTTCACCAGCGGCAGCGTGCTCGGCCTGCTGCTCGCCGAGTCGGTGCTGCTGCTGCTGCTCGGCGGCGTCATCGGCGTGCTGATCGCCGGCAGCGTCGCCACGACGCTCGAGGCGGCCACCGGCGCCGTGTTCCCGCCGATCGTCGGCTCAGCGGCGATCTGGGCGCGCGCGCTCGCGCTGATGCTGCTGATCGGATTGGTGGTCGGCGCGCTGCCGGCCTATCGCGGACTGCGGCTGCGCATCGTCGATGCGCTGGCGGGACGCTGAGGCACCGCATGGCCGGGCGCAGGAATCGGTGGGTGTCGATGGCGGCCTGGCTCGGCATCTGGGCGATGCTGCTGGCGGCGCTCGTGCTGCTGGTGATCGTGCCCGGCTGGCTCCTGGCGCTGCTGCTGGTGCCGCTGGCGCTGTGGCTGGCGGGCACGCGCATCGGCCGGCAGGCCTGGTCGGCGACCGAAGTGGCTGTCGCAACGATCCCGCAGCGACTCGGATCCTCCTCGGTGGTCGTGGTCGGCATCGCCGGCGTGGTCGGCGTGCTCGTGGCGCTGCTGGCCATGGCCGCCGGGTTTGCCGCCACGTTGCGGCAGAGCGGGAGCGATGACACGGCGATCGTGCTGCGCGCCGGCGCGCAGACCGAGCTCAACTCCGTGCTCGACCACGACACCGTGGCGCTGGTGTCGCAGTTGCCGATGGTTCGGCGCACGCCTGCCGGGCAGCCGATCGCCTCGGGCGAGCTCGTGGTCGTGGCCGCGTTGCCGAAGCGCAGCACCGGGCTCGATGCCAACGTGGAACTGCGCGGCGTGGGCGAGCGCGCCTGGGACCTGCGGCCGAACGTGCGCGTGATCGCGGGCCGCCGCTTCACGCCGGGATTGCGCGAACTGATGGTCGGCAAGCGCGCGCTGCAGCAGTTCGCGGGCGTTGGCGTCGGATCCTCGCTGAAGCTGGGCGGGCAGGACTGGCAGATCGTCGGTGAATTCGCCTCGGGCGATGCCAGCGAATCGGACCTGTGGGGCGATGTCGACGTCGTCGGCCCCGCCTACCGGCGCGGCTCGGGCGCGACCTCGGTCACCGTGCGGTTGACCGACGCCAGCGCCTTCGAGTCCTTCAAGGCCGCGCTCGCCACCGATCCGCGCATCAAGGTCGACGTCAAGACCACGCGCGACTATTTCAACGAACAGTCGGCGCAGCTGACCACGCTGATCAACCGGCTCGGCACCGCGATCGGGCTGATCATGGGCATTGGCGCCGTGTTCGGAGCGCTCAACAGCATGTACGCCGCGGTGGCCGCGCGCACGCGCGAGATCGCCACGCTCCGCGCGGTCGGCTTCCGCGCCCTGCCGGTGATCGTCTCGGTCATGCTCGAGACGATGCTGCTGGCGACGCTCGGCGGGGTGGCGGGCGCGGGCATCGCCTGGCTGCTGTTCAACAACTACACCGCCTCGACGCTGGGCGCGAATTTCACGCAGATCGTGTTTGCGTTCCAGGTCACGCCGGAGCTGCTGTGGCGCGGCCTGAAGTGGGCGCTGGCGATCGGCCTGCTGGGCGGACTGTTCCCGGCGCTGCGCGCCGCGCGCATGTCGGTCGCCGAAGGGCTGCGCGAGCTCTAGCGCGCCGCGCGCCGGCCGGTCACGGCAGTCCAGCCGTGGCCTCGAAGGCGATCACCGCCTCGCCGGCGATCCGAACGCCGCTGACGGCGGCGCCGGTGCGGCGCATCAGCACCTCCACGACGCCTGGACGACCAATGTGATGCCCCTGCCGGCCGGTGAAGCGCAGTTCGCCGGCGCGTTCCGCAACGAGGCCCAGCGAGTGCAGGTGCACGGCCAGCAGCGCATGCGCGTTGCCGCTGACCGGATCCTCGTCGATGCCGATCGCCGGACAGAACATGCGCGCTTCGGTATCGCAGCCAGGCACCGCGGGCGAGCGCGTGTAGACGAAGTAGCCGGGCGGGCAGCCCGCGGCCGACAGCGCGGCGAGCTGCGCCAGGTCGGGACGCACTCGCGCCAGCGTCGCGCCGTCGCGCACGGCGATCAGTGCGCGCGCGCGACGGTCTCCGGCCGCGATGGCCGGGCAGCGCGGGTCGAGATCGCCGGCGTCCAGTCCGAGCGCGGCCAGCACCGCGCGCAAGGCCTCATCCGCCAGCACCTCATGCAGCGGGGGCGGTGGCTGCTCGAAGTAGTAGCGCGTGTGCGGCGGGGCCGCGGCGGCGACGTCGATGCGGCCGGCGTCGATGATGCGGTTGCCCTGCTTCTGGCGGCGGCACGGCGGCAGTCCGAGCGCATCGCGCACCGCGTGCACGGCCAGCGTGGCGTGGCCGACGAAGGCGGTCTCGGCGCGCGGCGTGAAGAAGCGCACGCGCAGGTCATGGTCGGCGCCATCGGGCGGCAGCACGAAGGCCGTGTCGCCGCCGCGCAGCTCGCGCGCAAGCGATTGCAGCTCCGCTTCCGCGAGCTGCTGCGCATCGAGCACGACGGCGGCCGGGTTGCCGGCGAACAGCCGGGAGGTGAATGCATCGACCTGGAAAATGCGCACGCGCCGCGTCATCGGTAACCGCCTTGCCGCCGTGCCCCGCATGGTACCCGAAGCGGGCGCGGCCCCGGCCGCATGGTATAGTTCGCGTCGCAAACCTTGGGGTGGCCCTGGCTTGGGGCCTGAGATGCCGGCGATACCGGCGAACCCGTTGAACCTGATCCGGTTGATACCGGCGTAGGGAGCAGGTCCGTGACCACATTCATTCGATACACCGCCGCGGCCGCGATGGCCGCGTTCAGCGCCTGCGCCGTCGCGGCGACCGCGCCCATTTCCGGGCCGGCCCCCGAGGCGCTCGAGGAAATCGTCATCCACGCCAGCCTGCGCGCCGTGCCGCTGCGCGATCTGCCGCAGAGCGCGACGGTGCTCGATGCGACGACGCTGTCGGCGGCCGGCGTGCAGCACTTCGAGGACGTGCTCGGGCTCGTGCCGGCCTTGAGCTGGGCGTCCGGCACCTCGCGCCCGCGCTACTTCCAGCTGCGTGGTATCGGCGAGACCGAGCAGTACCAGGGTGCGCCGAACCCTTCGGTCGGATTCCTGATCGACGACATCGATTTCTCCGGCGTCGGCATGCCGGCCACGCTGTTCGATCTCGATCACGTCGAAGTGCTGCGCGGCCCCGGCAGCACGGTCTACGGAGCCAATGCGCTGGCTGGCCTGATCTCGCTGCGCAGCCACGATCCCGGTACCGCGTTCGACGCCCGCGCCGAGGCCACGCTCGGCGACTACGGCACGGACTCGCTCGGCTTCGCCGTGGGCGACGGGCGCGCCGATGGCAGCGCCGGCTGGCGCCTGGCTGCGCAACGCTACCGGAGCGATGGATTCCGCCGCAACGCCTTCCTCGGGCGCGATGACACCAACGGGTACGACGAGAGCACCGTGCGGGGCAAGCTGCAGTGGGAGATTGCGCCCGGCACGCGCGCCGCGCTGACGCTGCTGTATGCCGACCTCGACAACGGCTACGACGCCTGGTCGGTCGACAACTCGCGCGTCACGGAATCCAACCAGCCCGGGCGCGATGCGCAGCGCTCGGCCGGTGCGGCGCTCCGGCTCACGCATGCCACCGCCACCGGTGAGTGGCTCAGCGTCAGCAGCGCCGCCGTGTCGCACATCGATTAT
>Ga0335070_10001668_pt1 | contig 25765 bp, 31 predicted proteins | sample Lox_Sample_13_FD_206722 | JGI IMG/M metagenome (GOLD analysis project Ga0335070, IMG submission 206722) | Soil microbial communities from Loxahatchee National Wildlife Refuge, Florida, United States - Lox_Sample_1.3 | ecosystem: Environmental > Terrestrial > Soil > Wetlands | place: USA...
ATGCGCAGATCCTGAATCGCCTGCAGGACGGTCGGCGCGCCCGGCACCTTGGCCAGCTCGGGACGCAGGCGCGCGATCACCTGGTCCACGCTGAGCTGACGTTCTTGAAGCGGTTTCAACGCAATGAACATGCGGCCGCCGTTCGTGTTGCCGCTCCCGCCGCTGAACCCCGTCACCGTTTCAACCGCGGGATCGCTTCTGATGATGTCCACAACTTCCGTCAGCTTCTGGCGCATCGCTTGAAACGAAATGTCCTGGGCGGCCTGAATGTTCCCGAACATGCGTCCGGTGTCCTGCTGAGGGAAGAATCCTTTGGGGACGACGGTGTAGAGATAGACGCTCAACGCCATGGTTGCCAACGTGAGTGCGAGCATACTTCTCGGATGCCGCAAAACCCAACTGAGACTCCGGGCATATCCGCTTCGCATACCATCGAAGAACCGTGCGCTGAGCCGGTAGCACCATCCATGAGAGCGACCCTGGTCCGACTTCAGCACCCTGGCGCACATCATGGGCGTCGTGGTGAGCGACACGACGAGCGAGACGAGAATCGCCACGGAGAGGGTGACGGCGAATTCCCGGAACAGCCGGCCCATCATGCCGCCCATGAAGAGGATGGGGACAAAGACGGCGACCAATGACAAGGTCATTGACAGGACGGTAAACGTGATCTCCCGTGCCCCGCGCAGAGCGGCCTGCATCGGAGCCATGCCCTGTTCCCGATATCGGCTGATGTTCTCCAGGACCACAATCGCGTCGTCGACTACGAACCCGGTCGCGATCGTCAGGGCCATCAGCGAGAGATTGTCCAAACTGTACCCGAGGAGGTACATCACCCCGAACGTACTGATCAACGAGACCGGTACCGCCACACAAGGAATGAGCGTAGCGCGGACGTCCCGGAGAAACAGGAAGACGACCAGGATCACGAGGAGCACGGAGATCGCGAGCGTCCGTTCGACGTCGTGCAGGGATGCGCGGATGACCGGAGTGCGATCGACCACGACCGAGAGGGTCATGCTCCCGGGGATGGAGGCTTCCAGTTGCGGAAGCATTGCCTTCACACGGTCGGCAGTCTCGATGATATTCGCGCCCGGTTGTCGGCTGATAATGATGAGGACGGCCGGCGTGCCGTTCGCCACGCCCATCGTCCGTATGTCCTCGACCGAATGTTCCACGGTCGCGACGTCCGACAGTCGTACGGCCCGCCCCTGCCGGTAGCTCACGATCAACGGGAGATAATCTTCCGCGCTGTGGAGCTGGTCGTTCGTCCGGATCTCCCACGTGCGCGTCGCATCGGTGAGCTGACCCTTCGGACGATTCACGTTCGTACTGCTCAACATCCGACGGACGTCGCCCAGTCCGATCCCATATTTGTTCAGCGCGGTCGGATTGAGATCGACACGCACAGCTGGAAGCGAGCCCCCTCCCACGTAGACCTGGCCCACACCATCGATCTGCGACAGTTTCTGCTGAAGGATGCTCGATGCGACGTCGTACATGCGGCCGCGACTCACGATATCCGAGGTCAGGGACAGTATCAGGATCGGCGCATCGGCCGGATTGATCTTGCGATAGGTGGGTCGGTTTGGCAGGTTCGCCGGCAGATCGCTGCGCGCCGCCATGATTGCCGCCTGGACGTCCCGAGCGGCACCGTCGATATCACGGCTCAGCTCGAACTGGAGGGTAATATTCGAGGAGCCGAGCATGCTGGTGGAGGTCATCTCCGTCACGCCGGCGATGCGTGTGAACTGGTGTTCGAGCGGAGCCGCCACCGAAGTCGCCATGGTTTCCGGGCTTGCGCCGGGCAAAAAGGCTGACACGTTGATCGTCGGAAACTCTACTTGTGGCAGAGCGGCGACGGGCAGAAACCGGAACGCCACGATCCCGATGAGCGTGACGCCGATGGTCAGCAGGGTGGTGGCAACCGGCCGTTGGATGAACGGGGCTGACACGTTCATACGGCACCGGGGGTCAGTGCTTCGGGAGTCGGTGCCGGAGACCGGTGGGATCGGACACGGCGCGCCAGCCGGTCGAAGGCCAGATAGACGACCGGCGTGGTGTACAGGGTCAGCGCCTGACTCAGAATGAGGCCGCCGATGATGGCGATCCCAAGCGGATGCCGCAGTTCCGATCCGACCCCCGAGCCGATCGCCAGTGGCAGCGCTCCGAGCAGAGCCGCCATCGTCGTCATCATGATCGGCCGGAAGCGTAAGAGACAGGCCTCGTAAATCGCCTCCGTCGGCTGTTTGCCTTCTTTACGTTCCGCATCGAGCGCAAAGTCGATCATCATGATCGCGTTCTTTTTCACGATCCCGATCAGGAGAATGATGCCGATCAGCGCGATCACGCTGAAGTCGGTCCGGAACAGCATGAGCGCAAGCAGCGCGCCGACACCAGCGGATGGCAGCGTGGACAGGATCGTGAGCGGGTGGATGTAACTCTCATAGAGAATCCCGAGCACGATGTAGACGGTGACAAGCGCCGCGAGAATCAGCCACGTTTCGTTCGCCAGCGATGCTTGGAATGCCTGCGCGGTGCCTTGAAAACTCCCACGGATGCTGGCCGGTAGCCCGATCGCCTGGGCCGTTTGCTCGATCGCCTCCACGGCGTCACCGAGGGAGGTCTCCGTGGCTAGGTTGAAAGAAAGCGTGACGGCGGGGAACTGCCCCTGACGACTGATCGCCAGCGGGGTCGTCGTCTCTGAGAACTGAGTAAACACGTTCAGCGGAACCTGACCTCCGGTCAACGACCGGATGTCGAGAAACTGGAGCGCCTGCGGCCCGCTCTGGAATTCTGGCATCACTTCAAGCACGACGCGATACTGGTTCAGTTGCGTGAACATCGTGGAGACCTGCCGTTGCCCGAACGCGTCGTACAGGGTGTCGACGATCAGCTGAGGCGTGATGCCGAGCCGCGAGGCCGTGCTGCGATCGATGACCAAAAGGGACGCGAGCCCCTTGTCCTGTTGGTCGCTGCCCACGTCGCGCAATTCGGGCAAGGCCTGCAGCGCCTCGACAAACCTGGGAGCCCATTGACTCAGCTCCTCCGGGTCCGCGTCTTCCAACGTGTATTGGTACTGGGTGCGGCTGACACGGTCTTCGACGGTGAGATCCTGCATCGGCTGCAGAAACAAGGTGATGCCTTCGATGCCGGCCACCTGCGCTTGCAAGCGCAGGATCACGTCCTGCGCGCTGACGTTGCGTTCGGCCAAGGGCTTCAAGTTGATGTGGATGCGTCCGCTGTTGAGCGTCGTGTTGGTCCCGTCCACGCCGATGAAGGAAGACAGGCTGGCTACGGCCGGATCGGCGAGGATGGCGCGGGCCAGCGCTTGCTGGCGTTCGGCCATGGCAGCGAACGAGATCGACTGGGTCGCTTCAGAAATGCCCAGGATCCCGCCCGTATCCTGCACGGGGAAAAAGCCCTTGGGCACTATGATATACAGCACGATGGTGAGCGCGAGTGTCCCGGCCGCCACCGCCAGGGTGGCGGACTGATGGTTCAACACCCACCGCAGCGTCCTGCCGTAGGCCGCGATCGTCTGATCGAAGACCACTTGAGACATGCGGTAAAACGTCCCCTGTTCCGCATCACGGCGGTGGCGCAGCAGCCTGGCGCACATCATCGGCGTCAGCGTGAGCGAGACGACGGCCGAAATCAGGATGGTGATGCTCAGCGTGACGGCGAATTCGCGGAACAGCCGGCCCACGACATCGCCCATGAACAGGAGCGGGATCAGAACCGCAATGAGCGAGATAGACAGCGAAAGAATCGTGAACGCGATTTGTTCCGATCCTTTGAGCGCGGCCTGGAGCGGCGAGTCCCCCCGCTCGATGTACCGCGAGATGTTTTCGATCATGACGATCGCGTCGTCGACGACGAAGCCCGTCGAAATCGTGAGCGCCATCAAGGTCAGGTTGTTGAGGCTGAACCCCATCACGTACATCGCGCCGAACGTGCCCACGAGCGACAACGGAACTGCCGCCGCGGGTATGACGGTGGCCGACAGCGTCCGCAAGAAGAGAAAAATGACCATGATCACGAGCGCGACGGCGAGCATCAGCTCGAACTGCACGTCGCGGACCGAAGCCCGAATGGAGGTGGTCCGGTCGGTTAGCACCATGACCTGCACGGAGGACGGCAAGGCGCTCTGAAGTTGCGGCAGGAGTTTCTTGATGCGGTCCGCCACTTCGATGACGTTGGCTCCCGGTTGCCGTTGGATGTTGACGAGGACGGCCGTCGTCTCGTTCATCCAGGCCGCCTGCCTGACGTTTTCCACGTCGTCGACGACGTCGGCGACGTCCGACAAGTGGACGGGTGCTCCGTTGCGGTAGGCGACAATCAGCGGTTGATAATCGCGGCTCGACAGCAGCTGATCGGTTGCGTTGATGATGGAGGCTCTCCGCGGCCCGTCGAACGCGCCCTTGGCCTGATTGACGTTGGCGGCAGCCACGGTCATGCGCAGATCCTCCAACGTAAGCCCATAGGCCGACAGGGCCCGGGGGTTCGCCCGGATGCGCACGGCCGGCCGCTGGCCGCCGCTGATGCTGACGAGTCCCACACCGGAGAGCTGGGAGATTTTCTGCGCGAACCGTGTCTCGGCCAGGTCTTCGACCTGGGGAAGCGGCATCGTACTCGACGTTAGAGCCAAGGTCAGGATCGGCGCATCGGCCGGGTTCACTTTGTTATAAACCGGCGGGTTCGGGAGGTCGCGCGGCAGAAACGTGGAGGCGGCATTGATCGCAGCCTGTACTTGTTGCTCGGCGACGTCCAAGCTCAGGTCGAGGCTGAATTGCAGTGTCACGACCGAACTGCCGCCGGAACTCGTGGAGGTCATCTGGTTCAACCCGGGCATTTGACCGAACTGGCGCTCGAGTGGCGCCGTGACGGAGGAGGCCATCACGTCGGGACTGGCACCGGGATAAAACGTCAACACCTGAATCGTAGGATAATCGATCTGGGGAAGGGCCGAGACCGGAAGCTGGCGATAGGCCAGCACGCCGGCAAGCAGGATGGCGAGCATCGATAACGCGGTTGCCACCGGCCGCATGATGAAGAGGCGGGACGGATTCACGATCGTGTTCCTTGCTGCGGCTTTTCGGATCCAGCCGGCGGAGCGCCGGACCCTTTGGCGGGCCGGTCATTCTGGTTCCGGACCTCGACTTTGCTGCCTTCGCGAAGTTTCTCGGTGCCGTCCACAACGACCAATTCGTCCGGAGAAAGCCCGGAGCTGATCGACGTGTCGTCCCCATGGGAGGTCCCCACGGCAACTGTCCGCAGGGCGACCGTCCGGTCGTCGTTCACCACGTAGACGAACGTCCCCTTCGCTCCCCGCTGAACGGCCGCGGAGGGGATGATGGTCACGCCGTGCTTCATCTCCAACAACAGGCGGGCGTTGACGAACTGATTGGGAAACAAGGCGCTGTCTTCGTTCGGAAACACTGCCTTGAGCCGCACGGTGCCTGTGTTCGGATCGATCTGATTGTCCACCGTCAACAGGGTGCCGGTGGCCAGCTTTTTCTTCTGCTCCCGGTCGAAGGCGTCTACGGTCAGCTGTTCTCCAGCTTTGAGCCGTTCCAGCACCGCCGGCAAACTGTCCTCCGGAATGGTAAAGACGACCGTTATCGGCGTGAGTTGCGTGATGACCAGAAGCCCATTGTTATCGTTGGCACGGACCATGTTGCCCGGATCTACGAGCCGTAACCCGACCCGCCCGCTGATGGGCGCCGTGATGCGGCTATAGACCAGTTGCAGTTTGGCGTTGTCGATCTGACTCTGATCGGCCTTCACGATGCCTTCCAACTGACGGACCATGGCGTCCTGGGTATCCAGTTGCTGCTTGGGAATAAAGCCTTGTTCGTACAGCCCCTTGTACCGCTGCAAGTCGAGCCGGGCGTTCTTCAATTGCGCCAGATCGCGCGCCATCTGTCCCTCGGCCTGGCTCAATTGCACTTCAAACGGCCGGGGGTCAATCCGCGCCAAGAGCTCACCGCTGCGGACGATCTGCCCTTCTTGAAACAGCACTTGCATCAGTTGTCCGTCGACCCGGCTTTTCACATTGACGGTGTTCAGAGGAACTACCGAGCCGAGTCCGTTCAGATAAATTCCGATGTCGCCCATTCGAGCCGACGCGGCCACCACCGGGAGCACGCGCGTGCCGCCCGGCGTTTGGCCGGCACGAGAGGGCTCTTCGCCAGACTTCGCCAGGAGGGCGTACCCGCCCACCGCGAGGAGACAGGCCGCGGATAGCCCCAGCAGCCATCGTTTTAGCGTGGTCGCAAAGTGGATGGATTCCGGCATGTCGTCCTTCTTGTTTGCGGTTTCGCCGCTGGTCACGCGATGCTACTGCGGCGTCACTTCCTTTTTCTTTGCGTTCAGATAGTCGCGTGAGACCTGCCAGCGTTGCTGCAATCCCGCATACATCTTGTCCAATTCTGCTTGCTGCGCGGGAGACAACTTGGTCTTGAGGTCCGCCATCCCCCTGGTCAGAATCTGCTCGATGTCGGCCTGATGCGAAAAACGCAGTTCGAGAATGGCCACGTGAGCGCGAGTCACGATCGAATCTATCTCCGTTTGCTGTTGCGGCGTCAGCGACAGCTCCTGCGTGAGCCGATTCATGATCCGCTCGTGCTGGGCGGCCGGGCTCCGATCTCCACGATGCATCCGCTCGGAATCATGATAGAAACAGGTTCCGACGATCCCGGTGAGAACCCCAGCGGTAAATAAAACGATCAGACCCGCCCATAGTTTGAATCGTGACATGGTGTGCTCCTCTATCCGATTCAGTAATCCCCGAATAACGGGGTCGACTCGAATTCTTCTGCCAGCAACCCCGCGCTCTCTCCCGCAGTAGGTTGAAACATCCCGACCGCGAGGATCGTCACGACCAAGACGACCGCTGCTGCGATGGTCGCTGTCCGCCACACGATCTGATCAAGCACGACCGAAGGTATCCATCGACCGCCCTCGCCGGCCGATCGGCGAATAGCCCGCATGACGTCCTGCGCCACGTTGACCTTGTCAAGGGGGATGTCCGGCCGAGAGCGATAGGTTTCGGTCAGGGCGCGCTCAAGTTTGTTGATCTCGTCATCACGATATCCCATCATGTCCCCCTTCGCGAGCTGTTACTCAGAATGGTGCGAAGCGCCTGTCGGGCACGATGCGCTCGCACTTTGACGTTGACGACACTCCATCCCAACAAACGAGCCGCGTCACGCACGGAGTGGCCCTCGAGATGGACCAAGGTCACCACGGCCCGATTTTCCGGTGACAGCTGTTCGAGGGCCCATTCCAGGATTTCCCCCGCCTCCCTCCTTCGCACCTGATCGCGGAACTGATCATCCGACTGTGTTACCAGCACCTGCTCGATCCAGCGATGGTGCTCCTCGGTTAAGGCACTGAGCGGCAGCTCGTCGCGCTTTCTTGCTCTCCAGAAATCGTAGCAGGCACGGACGGCGATGCCGGCCAGCCAATGATCGAAGGAAACCGAGTGTGAGAACTGCGCCAAACCGAAGTAGGCTCTGACGAATACATCGTGAACGATCTCCTCGACGTGATCGGCCGGCACTCGCCGACCCACGATGCGGATCACGTGGTGTTGATACCGATTGATCAGGTCGGCGAATCGGTCGGTTTCTCCTCGGCTGATACGCCGGAGGAGGTCCCCGTCGTCTGGTGCACCCTCTTGAACCGTCAGCGACTCATCGGTCATCGGCAGGTGTATTCCTGGCACACCCAATAGGCACGTCACCACAGAACCGTCGCTCATGATACCACCGTACAATGTCCTGTCGCGCGTGAGCCGGTTCGCCAGGTCACCCGGCCGATGATCCACTCTCCACGTCGCTCGTCCCGACTTCGGAGCCATCTCTGCCGTCTTCAAAACCGACGGCGTCATTCGCTGAATCCCCAGTCTCGGCCCGCATCATGTGGCCCCGATCATGGTGCCGGTACTGTTGCCACAAGGTTTTCTGCTTGGCCTGCTGCTCCGGCGTCAGGACGCCCATGAGGTCTCGTCTGGCTTTGATGCCGATGATCCGGACTGTGGCGTCGAAGGCCTCCGCTTCCTTGACCTTCGCCTCGATCGTCGGCAGTTGGGCCTTCTCATCCCACAGCATCGCGCGCAGTTCCCGTTCGCTGACCATCACATCGGCCTCCGCGCGAATACGTGCCCGATCCGCATCGAGAGCCACCGTCCGCAGCTTCGTGATCTGCTCATCGGTGAGCCCCAGTTCCTGCTTATTCTTCAAGAGGTGTCGGAGCAAATGACTCGTTACACCACCATGTCCATGTCCCCCGTGACGCGACATCATATGGGCTTTGCCGCCCGCGCAGCGGGCTCCACCATCGGCCCAGGCCATGGGCGCCGTCACCAGCGCACTTGCCAACCCAATGCCGAGAATAACTAATGTGCTCCGTCTCATGGTGTCCTCCTTTATATAAGCTCAAGAGTGCACAAATCTGGATGGGACCCGGCTCTCTCCTTCTGTTTCCTAGTCGTGGTGAGCTCAGCGGAGGTTACATGTCGACATAACCATCAGAAAGAACAAGGGCTTCTCTGCTCCCGCGACGGGCAAAGCCGCAAGGCCTTGGAGTTGCTCAGCTGTGTAACTTGTTCCATTCCAGAGGATGACTGAATGGATCGTCGAGCGGGGCTCGGCGTCAGCTGCGACGATCGTGCCGACACGACCCTGCGACCCATCGCAAGGCGCGGTCGAGACCCACCATCCCTTCATTACACAGAAGGGGGAAATGAATAAGCTTGGAGGGAGCAATCATCGTAGGCCGTGCTCGCTTGGGAAAGAGCGTGTCTCGCACGCCGAAGGTTGGGCGGGTGGAAATGACGCGCGTGGTTGGGATCGACCCAACTATCTTTCAAAAGCGTAATTTCCCAGCTTCTGAGCCACTTTTCGCGGCGTGTAGCGGTGCTTATGTCATGAGCTTCACGATTGTCACACAGATCCCACACGTTGCTGTGTCGACGACGACACGGAATCCTCTGCACTCTTTTTCATACATTGCCCCGTTGCGCCACAAGATCCTGTGGGCCAGTTGAATCCTTTGTCCCGAATGTGGATTGGGCGTCGCACGATCTCGAGCGGTATGCGCTTTGCTCTGACGATTGCTGCAGCAAGGAGGGATGCATCATGAGAGATCCTGCCTTATGGACAAGCTGGTATGTTGTTCTGTTGCTCTTCCCCTTCATGATCCTCGTCGTGCTGGTCCGGGACTTTTTGTTCCGTCGCACACGCCGTCGCTGAGCGACAAAGCAGACGCGAACGGGGAGATGCGCGGCACGCACGCCAATGGCGCATACGGCGATATTGAGGCGGCCGCGACCAACGAGCGATTAGAGAGGATTTGTGCTTTGAAGGGAAACATGTGAATTAGGGCCTCCTCTGACGGGCCCCCACACCCTGTCGAAGGTGGCCGCCAGGATGCCGAACCCAAAAAACAGCCCCACACCGATGGCAAAGAGAATAATCAACGCCGGAATCGACGCCATTGCCCACTTCACCATAAAGACGACCATAGAAGAGAACCGCATCTGGACATCTGTGACCACGACTGGCGCGGCATTGTGAGTCATTGCAATCTCCCTGTTTGAGTACTCACTGCATACGTCTCATCCTCAAAATTACTTCCCCCTCGGCCTCCACTCCCGGGCCAGGCGTTGCGCCTCCGCAATCTCGGCGGGGGTCATTGTCTTGGTCAATGCGTCTCGAAATGCCTCCGCCAACTCAGATCCCTCTGCCGACGCCAGACTGAACCACATGTGGGCCTGAACGCGGTCTTGAGGCACTCCATGACCATCCTCATACATGATCCCGAGTTTCGTCTGGGCCATTGGATGACCTTGGGCGGCAGCAGCGCGGAGCCATTTCAGGGCTTCGGTGTAATCCTGTGGGATTCTATCTCCCAAGAGATAGAGACTTCCTAGATTGGTTTGGGCGTCACTATCTCCTTGCTCTGCGGCCTTGCGGAACCAGCGGATTGCCTCTTCGTAGTCCTGAGGCACCCCACGACCGATGAGGTACAGCCATGCGAGGTGATGCTGGGCCGTGGCATCTCCCTGCTCTGCGAGGGGCCGCCACTCTTTCACGGTGGCGGCATAGTCGCCACGTTCGTAGGCCGCCATCCCTTCCTCGAATCCCGCCCACACGGGCGAGTAGAACGCGCCTAGCAAAACCATGGTGAAGAGGATGCGGGTCGTCATGGGGAGTCTCCTTGATTGTAGATACGCACGATACGCCGACTGCGCGGGCAGGGCAACGCTTGCACGGAGCTGTGCGGAATAGGTCGTCACCGGCAGGATGTCAAGGCTGAATGGAGATTACTTTCCGTCCCAACTTATGTGTTCCAGACGAGGATGGAAATTTGGATAGCCTTGGGAATCACCACTCTAGCCCAGTGGTATCGGGCATGGGATACGGGTGAAGGTGAAGGTAGTTGACTACATGATGTTCACGAAAACTTCTTCATTCCATCCAACGTCGAGCGCTTTCGCTCAACGCGCACAGTCTGAAGAACGAGAGACTCTCTGAAGTTCAATCGTCATCATCAACATCCATCTGTGCTATTTTCTCAATCCCTTTGGTTTTGAACCCTCTTCCAAAGAATCTCGGATCGCCTCTCAAGCCCATTGAAGCGGGACCAAAACTTGCTTATTCCTCGTCTCTCCATACAGAGGGTGCGGTGAAACTCCGATCAAGCTAATGTACGAAGGATCTTATTAGACCAAGGGAGGAGCGTATGCTGCAGCAAGAAACCATCGGCGATCAGATTCTCGAAGTGGTGAGGGCGAATCCGGACTGTACGTTGGAGGAGGTCACGCGAGAGTTGCAGGAAGTCTACTGGTCCGAAGTGTTTCTCGAAGTGGAACGTCTGAGCCGCTTGGGCCAACTGCGCCTGATCCAGAGCAGCTTCGGATTGACGACGACCTTGCGCCTTCCCTAACCGGTCTATGGAGATCTTCGTGCCATCATGTGGAATCAGATCTGCCGTCTCCTCGATCAGTGGGGCCCTGGCTGTTGAAATGGAAATGGGAGGTGGTTCTGACTGTAGGTGCCGCTGCGATCTGTAAGCATTCTCTTCCCCTGCTGGGACAGGTCTCCATCCCAATCCATCGTTCATCCGAATTTCTTTATCGCGGCCCAGACGATCCAGTCGTTCTCCCCCGTAAATGTCACCTCATTCGCCGAGAGCTAACGCAGTTAGACGCGCAGTAATAGACTCTTGACTTGAAACTCTGTACTCTCAGGCGAGGTTCCTCCGGGGGAGTGGCTTGGGAACACTCGCCCTAAAACGAGGGTACCGGTGAGGGACCCAGGGGCCTGCTTTGTCCTAGAAAGAGGAAGAGGAACGTGGAGGGAGAAACTGCGGCTTCATCGGTTTAAAGCTGAAGCTGCTGGATAATCTCGACGAGACATTCATATGCCTTGGTTGTGAAGGCCAAAAAGGATAGACCAAATTCCTCCCCTCTGACCCACCGCACCTCAGCTCGTTCAATTTGAATCGACTCCTCAGATCCGGGAACTTCCATGTGCAATGTGAACACCATTCCGGGATAGACCGGCGTGGTACTTCCAATCCGGCAGCCGAGCAGTGAAAGGTCTAGCACAGTACCGTTCGTGGCGGGATGGTCGTCAGCGGATCGAGAGCTCCGTAATCGTACCGGGAATCGTGGATCTTTCCGTGCTTCCATAGGCACCCCTGCGGCATCCTTCAGAATACGTCAACATGGTCTCAGACATAGACGGACCGGGCAAGAGCTTTTGCTCTTTGAAATGTGTCAGTGAGGAGAATCTGTTTCGTGAGAAACTGGTCCCTATCTTGAAAGGCTTCCAGTTGCTACGAGAATCCCTAGTAGTTCTTTACAGGTTCTCTATCCCGGCCATCCGTTGTCTCACTTGCCCTTGCTAAGGATCTGATCGGCATTCTTCCTCTGATCTCCCGGCATTACGTTATAAAGCGCCTCGAACACCGGGACGAATTTTGTAAGTCCCTCTGCATGGGCAGCGGCGATCTCGGCATAAGATTTAAGATCGTCGACCGCGGTCATAGTCTCAGCTTTTTCTGATCTTGACTTATGCAGAGCGTCCATCGTTGTCTCATTCTCCCGCATTACCTTGGCAACGTTCTTCCAAAGATCTTCTTGGGCTGGTGTGATGCGGAGCTTGGCATGAAGCTTTTTGATATGCGCATCGATGCGATCGTCGGCTGAGGCCTTTATCTTGGTCCTCGCACGTGGAGCCTGCGTGTTCTGAGCCGGAGTTGGGGAAGAAGGTGCCTGGGCTAACAGGATGTATGACGGAGCCAGCCCAGTTGAGGCTGTAGGAGGGAGGTCAACCGAGGCCGCGTCTGAAAGACTCGCGAGCGCGATCATGACGAAGAGCGCCGCCGTCGGATAAGCGGACAGATTGGGAATTCGTCTCATGTGTGCCTCCTGATTAGGGGTTCATGAGTTTGTGCACGGTGGACACTTTCGACCCGCCTTCGTAGTCACCAACTCGATGAACGCAATGGTGATGCTGAGCTACCAGCGCCTAAAGCGTCCACCGTGCCAACGCCCACCGTAGCGGAGACCGTGCGGGTAGCCGAACGGCGGTCGTATGATGACGGCTCCTGGTCCATAGTAGCCAGGAGCATAGTAATAGGGCGGGTAAAGGTACGACCCCACATAGGGCGGCGGTACGACCGGGGCCGCTGGTACTGGCGGGGCTGCGACAGGCGGAGGAACACTTTGCGTGACCGGTGGGACTGCACTCGGATTGTACTGGTCGTCAAACTCCTCACAGTCATCGGACGCTTTTGGCTTGCTGGTCCAGATATCCCCCTGCGGTGTATGACACTTCCAGACATAGGCAGAAGCGGGACTGGTGAGTAGCAAAAGCACCGTTCCGAGAACGGCGGCGGTTGCACGCGACATACCTTGCCCCCCCCTGATCAGTCGTGCGCCGTTTCCCAAAAGCCGTCACATGCACTATTGAAATCAGACTGATAACTTCACTCGGGAAAGGCTATGCCCACCATAGGCTGGAGTCAAGGGTAGTAAGGTGGGAAGTGGAGTCAAATCATTTCCATCCCGAATTTATGGTTTCCAGGGAGAGACGGGAAATGGTTGAGTACGAGAGAGGGAGTAGCTTGGGAACCACCTATTCCATTCTGAGGGTGCCCTATACAGAGACCCGCGTGTGTGCAGTAGCTTAGGAGGGGACAGGTCACATGTATAATAAAATATGAACGTAGAATAAATGGACTATGAGCTGGCCCGGGTTTGACGGACACCTCAAAAGGGGGCACGATGGCCCCTAAGGAGGTGGGCGATGGGGCAACGACGACGGTTTACTCCTGAATTCAAGCGTCAGGCGGTGCAGCTGCTGAAGGCGGGCCAACGGCCCGCTGCTGAGATCGCGCGCGAGTTGGGCATCCCGCGCAATCGGCTCTACAAATGGCAAAAAGAAGTCGCCGCGCACGGCGGGGCGTTCCCCGGGTCGGGGCGTCAGGCAGAGCCAGCGGCGGAACTGGCCCGGTTGAGACGCGAACTCGCGCGGGTCACCGAAGAGCGGGACATTTTAAAAAAAGCCGCCGCGTACTTTGCGAGGGAGTCGCCATGAGGTACGCCTTTATCCGAACGCAGGAGCACACCCATCGGGTGACGCGCCTCTGTCACGCCTTGGCGGTCAGTCGCAGTGGCTACTATGCCTGGCGGGATCGCCCGCTGAGTGCGCGGGCCCTGGAGGATGACCGCCTTGTCCCGCTCCTCCGTCAACTCCATCAAGAGATGCGGGAACAGTACGGCGCCCTGAAGCTCTGGCGGGAGGCCACACGCCGTGGGATTCGGTGTGGCCGGCATCGGGTGGCGCGGCTGCGCAAGCTCGGCGGGCTGGAGGCCAAACGGGTGCAGCGCTTCCGCGTCATCGTCGAACACCATCAGTTGCCGCCACCGGCGCCCAATCTCTTACAGCAGTGCTTTGCGACGACTGGGCTGAATCGCGCCTGGGTCGGCGATTTCACCATGGTGGCGACCCGGGCAGGCTGGCTCTATGTCGCGGTCCTGCTGGATCTGTATTCGCGACGGGTCATCGGCTGGGCCATGAGGAGCACGCCGGACCAACAGCTCACCCTGGATACCCTGGCGATGGCCGTCCGCCAACGACGTCTTCGACCGGGCCTCGTGCATCATTCCGATCAGGGCGCCCAATACAGCTGCGTGGCCTATCAACGGCAGCTCACCGCGCTCGGCCTGACGCCGAGCATGAGTCGGAAGGGCAACTGCTATGACAACGCGGTGGCCGAGAGCTTCTTCAGCACGCTGAAGAACGAGCTCATCCACCACCAGATCTATCACACGCGGGATGAGGCGAGCCGGGAGATTTTTGCGTTCATCGAAGGGTTCTACAATCGCCAGCGGCTGCATCAGAGCCTTGGCTATGTGAGCCCGCTGGAGTTCGAACGACGGATCGGTGGGTCTTAACCCGGTGTCCACGAAACCCGGGCCACCTCACTATGACCTTTCTTTATAAGATGCCTCAGGCGAAACACCTTCGATTCGGTCAGGCCGCGATGGTCATCGGGCTGGTGATATTTGGACCACAGGTCACTGTCACTCAGGCTCAGCTCAGCCCATGCACCCCACTGCAACAGGAGCGTGGCGATACCTCCTGTGAAAGTCCCAGGGAAAATAGCAAGTCCCTTTTCGATACCATGAAGGGGTGGCTTGGGCTCAGCAGCGAGGAACCCAAGAGAGAGAGCTTGAGAGATTTGAATCCGTTGCCGAAACCACGTTTCAAGAACGACCCTTACCTGCTGGACCCCATTGTGAAGCCGAATCAACCGCCTATTGATGGTGTCCGTGATTATTTGAACCGGCAGGACCCCGCTCACGCGATTTATCCTCTTGAGCCAGGGACATCTGCGCTGGATAGAAGATGAGTCCTGAGTAGTAGGGGATAGCCTTGGGAATCCTCCCTTAGGGACGCATCGGCTCCGGCTATGGGACCCGCGTGGTCGAGACGCGGTACAGGATGGGCGAGCGGCGGGACCGGCTCGTGTCGTTGATTTTCTGGGTAGCGTGCTTAACTAAGAATTGAAGGAAGTGTTGATCGCTCAGTGAAGGTCAGTAGCCTGTGAAGGTTTTTGACTCGCCCTTATGCCGCCAACGTGCACAAGGGCACCGCCTCTGCTTCAGTGGCGGGAGGGTGGTTCAAGGTACGCGCCTGTGTCGCTCGATGCCAGTAGGCATGGCCGTCAATGCGAGCCCGATGACCACGGCGCGGGGCAACCAACGTGGGTGACTGAAGGGTTGCCGAACCTGATCCCGGCGAGTCGATAGACCCGGTGGTCCACATAAGGGCGGGCCGTTTTTTATTGCCATTCACTCCTCTTTCCCTCCCCCACAAGCGTCTCTAGTTTTATGATCTGGCATCAGGCTTCTTCAAGTGTGGAGTCCTGCCCCAACCAGGGATGGAGAAAACGCTTCTTCATGTGTTTCTTGGGGGCATACCGGCCTTTCCTCTTATATAGGCCTCCAAAATACCACTACCAGCGAGTGGGGAAAGAAATCTGTGGTGTGTGATCAAAAAAAGGAGGAGCGGAGGCGGGTCCAGAGAGCTTCGTCTACATGGTGAAGGTCTTGGAGGGGTTTTAGGCTTCCCACCCATCGGTAGGCCTGCTCACCGCCCCTACACCCGACCTCGATGTCCGTGAGTGTTCCTCTCACCGAGGCCTCCGCTCAATTCTTAGATAACATGATTTCGCCTATGATCAAGGACGGAAGCCCGGACGGACTACCGGATGATCGGTAAACTTTTCTCTATTCTTCCGTGACTCTCCGCGGGGCTTGGGATGAGCCTTGCTAGGAAGCCCCGCTCTTCCTGGTGCTTCTTGGCCTTACGGGTGAAACGACTTGGTGCGATGTTGCCGGTCTCGCACCACGAGCGAGGGCTCGCCTTGCTCATCCAAACTCATCACCAGCCTGGTTTTTCCATCCACGTCGCGCAGAGCCACCCCCGTGTCGGTCGAAATTCCCATCCACACGCGGTAGGTGTCGAACTCATCCCGCAGCTGCAAGAAGGGTTGCCCATCCTCTGTGAACGCGAGCATGGCCCGTACGCGGCCACGGGTATCGACCAAGCGGAATTCCTGCGCGGTGATCGTTTTCGGAATATCCACTTTCCCCGTGTTCGAGGTGTCTGCGGGGGTGGGCTGTGCCACGACGGAGCTGCCCACGAGGAAAAAAGTCGCGATGACTCCACCAACGAGACCGGAGAGAAGGCTGAGCATGATGACCAACCGAAGCTGCTTTTCGAACATAGACACTCCTTTCCCCTCTAAAGGCTTCATATGACAGTACACATATCATCGTTCTGTTCCCGACTCCCACGGTAGCGCTGATGCGGGAGGCTTCTAGCTCGTTACAGAATCACTTCACAGGGCTGGAAGAACAGCTTGAGTGGGTCTCAAGTCCATACTGTTCTTCAACGATCCTAACATGCAACTCCTTCATGGCGGTCACCAGTCTGGCCATCTGTGCATAATAGTAGAGGGCGACCAGAAAGATCATGTTGCGTTTTGTCCATGCGAATTTCGCGGAGACCGCACCGGTCTCGCCACTGCCACCCGTCCCGACATGACCGTGTATCCCTTGATCCCCCGGTCCTTAAAAAGCACAGGCACCTCATTTTCGAGTTTCTCACTACAGACAGGGGTGAGCATCTTCATACCGTTCCTCTCTTTTCTTCTGGGAGAGCCAACTCCACAGAATTAGTTTGAGGTCAGCCTATCGTGAACGGGGAGAAGATTCATTTTCCTATCGGTGGGATCGTGTCTGAAAAGGATGCGCGTTACTCGACAACCCAGACGGAAAATCCTTGGCCCTTCTGAACCAGTTCTTCCCCTATGTGACGATGGAAGAGTTCTTGGAGCCATGGGAGCGTCTTCCGACCCACCACCACGGTGCCACAATCCCATTGCTTGGCTGCCTCAAGGACCTCCCGGACGACATCAGGTTTATGGATCGATGAAGAGAGGCGAGTGCTGATATTGTGTTGTGACATCCCGTGGTCCCTCAGAATGGTCTGAGCGGTATTCAGCGAAAGCTGGGCTGCGGTCTTCGCTTTCTCCATCCATTGAGCCTGAGCGGTATTGAGGTCTGTACTCAGTAACTGTTCCTTTTGGGGGTCTTCTGCTCCCCCAAATTCCAAAAGTTTCGGGGGAATGGGAGGAAGCACATGGAACAAATATATGTGGATAGGCTCACGTCCGCGCACCATCTTGGATACATAGGTGACGGCTTTCCTGGAAGCCTCAGAATCGTCTACGGCGATGAGTATCTTATTGGTCCTTCCCATGGCTCCTTTTGCTCATCCATGGACGTGATCGTAACCCCGGACTGTCCGAAAGGCTAGGCCGTCCATTGAAGAGGAGTCAAGCTCTTTAGGAAAGAAGTATGGAACCATCGAGGTTGCGTGTCGTCATGCAGGAGAGTTAGGAGAAGGTTTGTTTGTGAAGAATGAGTGAGAAACCCCAATGAGTACGAGGCCCACTAGAGAGGGCCAACTGACAAGGCTGGGCTCTAATTTCATTATTTCAAAGGCCGACATCAAAAATAATGTTCCCCCAAAATAGCGGTTTCCCTGATTCTTCGGATGCAAACGCGCATACATAGTCGCCCTCCATTAAATAAGTTGAAACTCCACCGTGCTGACCGTTGAACCGAGAGGCTAGGGTGTCCTATCGGCTGATGTCAAGTCAGGCTCTTGGTTAATTTCTGTCCCATATATTTTCTTAGGCCGGGACCGAAAGTTCGATCCAGGAAGTGCTGAACTCACTCAAAGGGACGCGATGGCTAGAAGACCGATCAGAGACAATGACAAGAATGCCATGAAGGACTGCCTGACTCGAACGGGACTCCTCATCCGGAACCCGGTTGACGTAAGTACGTCGGACGTTCTCCAAGAAGGGGGCTGAGAAATCCGGGGCGGTCAGAAAGCAGTGGAGGGCACCGGCTGCCTGCTTTATTTAGGATTTAGGCCCACGATTCGCGTGGCTCGTCGGCCTTCTCAACCTTCCCAAGGACGCCCAATCCCTTAAGCCTGAAGTAATGAGCAGGCGAGATGATAGCGTCGTTTGGCCCTATGACTGGGTATATGGGAAGGATGGCCCATGAGGTAGAGGAGGAAAGAGGCTCTACCTTTACGGCTCTCAACCTTCACATTGGCACGGGAGAGAGAAAAAAAAGACGGGGACAGCATCGCGTTCCCCCCGCCAGATTACTATGCGCTGAGGATCATTTAGCCGGTCACATCATTGATCTGGTTGACGAGCTGCTTAACGTCATTCAAGCTCCATTTATCGACCGTCGCATCGCCATCGATGTTCCCATTGGCCGTCGCGGTGAACGAGCCGGGGACACCAGCAGCCGGTACTATAGCACCGCTTCCAGGCCCGACCGCTTGTTCCGGCTGAATTATTCCCCCAGTTGTCGATGAGCCTGCAAGGCTGGCAAACATATCTTGGCCTTGGGCATCTGTTGAGGCAGCTGTCCCTGTTACGTTCGGGCTTCGGTAGGTGAAGCGGTTGCTGTCGGAGGCCACGTTAAAACCGATCGTGGCGAAGTTGGAGTAGAAGTTATTCTCTCCGAACCACGCCGTCTCCGACACGAACACCCCGCCCAGATTGGTCCTGGCTTCAGCCTGGCGGGACCGGGCCTGGTAGGCCAAGAAGTTCGGGACGGCGATGGCCGCCAAGATCCCGATGATCGCGACCACGATCATCAGCTCGATCAGGGTAAACCCCTTTTGACCCTTCACCTGCTTACACATTGTTTGGCCACCTTTTTGGTCCGTTCCTGACAGTCCCTTGTTTGTGCTGTTGTCCCCTCTAAGACCCCCCAAAGACAGCTGCAAAGACTACTGCTCGCCTATAGGGACACATCAGCAGGTTTTGTGCCGGAGAAACTTGACGCCGAACAGAGGAACAAAGTACCATAAAATCAATGACTTATCGAACATCACGCCCAGGACTCTCCTTCAAAATATTTAGCTCGCTCTTTCAGTTTTCTGGTTGAATCTGCCAAGAATTGGCACAAGACACAGCGTCAGCTCGCGAACTTGCCCGTCCATCTGAAGGCGGCCTCGAAGTAAGGTCAAGTCGACTTCCAGGAAACGCGACCAGAAGTACCCACTGGGTAGTATTCGTTCAACGATAAAGGCGATACAAAAACGAGATTTCGTGACTTGGAACCTCGAGTGGCTACGGAACCATGTGCCTCTGGTAGCACCCGTATGGGATTATAGGCTTCCTCCCACAGCCACCTCACTCGTTTTCGTTACAAATGCGTGGAACCGGCTTCCTTACCCGCTGATACCCTCCACAACCTGGTTACAACGACGTGGAAATCCGGTTTCTATAATCGTTTCAACGCGCCAGTACCGAGCAGCTACCGATGTGGTGTCCGGGTCCGCTGAGTCCCGTTCTCTGCGGCTGGGTTAAAATCTTGTGCCTGCATTGAAAGATTCCTAATCGCTTTCTCCCGGAATTTGACCTATCCTAGAGTCGGTCCAACAAGTAATCGTTCATTATCCAACTCGTACTACCGCTTCTCTGTTCGGAGGCCTGTATGTTTCAACACTTCAGCAAATACCTCCAGCGAAAGCCTGGAGGGCCAGCTGTCGAGTTTTCCGGGATCTGGGTGAATGAGTTGGGCTCGGAGATGGAATTAACTGTTCAGGGCGGCCGGGTCAACGGCAAATACAAAACCGCGGTCGGTAGAGCGAGTCCGACTGAACGATTCGAGCTCACGGGGTTCGCTTCGGGGGATCGAATCGTGTTTTGTGTCAACTTTGGTGTCTACGGCACTCTGGCCGCGTGGGCTGGCCTGCACAGTGAGGAAAAAGGGGTGGAGGAAATTTATTCCTTATGGCATCTGCCTCGGGAGATTCAAGACGACGAAGAAGCCAAGGACTACCGCTGGTCGGCTATTTTGACGGGTGTCAACACGTTCAAACGCAAGCGAGCCTGAGTAGTCTGGAGGAGAGTCGTGGAAACGATTTCTAAACCACGGGTCCGCTGGACCCGTTAGCCAGCTTCTTTTCTGGATTCCCGGATTCATCGGGGAAGATATGGGCGGCTATTTCTCACCACTACGGCGACAGGCTTTGTACAAGGCCTGGTACATGGCCCGATGAACCATGGGAAGATCTCGCTCACCCGGCCTGGCATCGAGCTCCATCTTGAGCATGGCCTGTACCTGATCGGACGTCATTCCTGCAACGCAGGAGTTGATCCAGAACAAGCCTGGCGTTTTGAGTGTGGCGGCAAGATCTAACCCGTCCACGACGCCCATGGCATACGTTGTTCGTGCAGTTGTGTTTAACCCCAACCAATCATTTCCACTCAAGAACCCTTTCGGCACATGGGCTTCATCCAGCCCCATCTCGGCTGTGGAGGAGAGGGCGATGCCGAGTAGTATGCCGAGAATCAACGGTGCAAGCCCAAGAATGTGTTTAAACATAGTGTCTCCTCGGAAGACGCAATCTCATGAGCATTGATGCACTCTCGTCTCTTTGGTGTCATCCTTCACAAATACGGTAAGACACTCCTCTGTGGCACGCCGAGGAGGCTTCGGATGAAACGAGATGGTCCATTCTCGATTCAGTGGGTCGAAGATCACACTGTTGACTTCATAGTCATCAAATTTCTTTCCCGTTTCTTTCTTTGCCACCGTTTTCGCCAGCCTCACGACTTCAGCCTGCGTCAATGTCGAGTGAGTCACCGCACCGGTCAACTGTGGCGCTGGTCGCTGGGACCGGTCAACTCGCTCGGTGGCAATGTCTGCAGGACGCTGCAGGTGTGAGGACATGTCTTTCTCTGCAGCGACAACATTCCCGAGCACAGTACAAAGAGCCGCGGCAATGACGAGTCTTTTGTGCATCGCTATTTCTGTTTTGCCACAATCTGATCCTTGATCTTATCGTAGGTCGCTTGTGGGATGAGCTTCTTCAAGACCAACTCATCTTTCCGCTTGTAGAGGCGCGCCTTGAAGATCTTGTTCGAATAGGCTTCGCCGATCCCTGGCAGAGCGTTGAGTTGTTCAGCGGTAGCGGTCTTGAGGTCGAGCGGCTCGGTTATTTCGGCGGCGTAGGCATCGGTCAAACCGCCAGCTGAAAGCGTTGTGTCGCTGATTCTCCAACTAAATGAAATTGCAAGGACTACGACGATCATCATCGTCGCAATCACGCAATGCTTAGATATCTTCATCGTGAGCTCTCCGTATTTGATGAGCCGGCGTGATTATGATCATGAACCTTTTCGTTTCAGCGAGGCAACTGTTGGCACAAAAGTTGAGCACTCACAGCTTCTGTGGATAAATCTGTGCATAAGGTTGTGTTTGAACTCGTGGGAAGCAGAGGTAGCCTTCGGAATTGCAAACTGCCTCATATTTGGGCATTGTGCCTCGCGAGCGAGACCCCCAATATCTTGCGGTCGCAAGATCACGCTATATAATTACGCCACATTTGAGTATTGACTTTTCATGCGTGATAGGCCTGAAACGTTGCTCAAATTGCTTTGCCTAGGCACATCCCTAGGTATCCAAATAGCTATCCACAGCTAAGGGTTCTTTCTGAGGATAACCGCCTCTGGAAATGCGCAAATCATACGCCCAATGCGGCATCTCTCACATACTGGAAATGGTCGCCTCATCGTTGGACCTGGTTTCGCTTTTGGATCGTTGGTCATTGAGAGAAAGAAAAGGCGGCATCCTACATTTTCTGAGCGTCTGAGCCGGTGAACTGAGGAGGCTTATACTGCGGACGGCACATGCGTCAATCGGGGGCATTGCTATCACGTGATCAATCACAGGCGGGAATGCGCTGTCGGAGGGAGCGAGATTTGAAAACGCCGCAGACCTAGAGACTATCGAGCGTCGTCTGCGCTCATCGGAACAATCTCAATCATTTACAGATAGGTTAGAGGCAGACCAATCGACGATGAAACCACATCGGACACGATACTTCTGCCACAGTTTAGCCACAGAAGAGTGGGGTGGCTAATGTGTGGCTGATCTCAGCTAACTCTCATGGACAATTCCCGCCACCCGATCCCCTGAAGCTTCCGCCACTCCCATGGCGGCGAGAAATGCCCCCATCTAACCTTGACCAGTAACAACTGTGGCTGTTATCTAGGTATCAAGAGGTTTCATCGGCGGAGAACTAACAAGGATCTTTTCCCATGTCATTCAGTCCCTCATGCAAGATCCTACCAAGGGCGTCCGTCCAGCCAGACAAATTGATCGCAACTGGAACCCGCTTGCAGGCGGATTGGACAAACGCTGTCGCCGTGGTGCTGCTGGTGGCATTGATGGCTTTCCTCCTGCTTACGCCTGGAGGGGCCTGGGCTGAAGATCCGACTTCTGGCGGTGAGGGATCAGACGAAACGGGGATCCAGGTGGCGAGTTGGGCGCTCACGGTTCCCTACATCATCGGCAAAGGTGCCTTTGCGCTTGGAGGTGCAGTCGTTGGCGGTCTCGGTTACGTGTTTTCGGGGGGAAACTACGACACTGCTAAGAGTGTTTGGACCAAAAGCATCTATGGGACATACGTTATACGCCCTGCGCATCTGAGAGGAGAAGAACCGGTGTACTTCCTAGGCAAAGCCGATGAAAGCCAAGCTGAGGCGACACCCCCTCCCGCTACACCAGCCCCAGCCCCAGAACCAGCCAAGCCCGAGAAGAAGTGATCTCACCAAGCATCTCTGTTGGCAAAACAGAGAGAGTAAACCCGCCATGAAATCGCTCCCTACCGCTGCGTCGCCACTCCTACGGCGGCACGGGCTGCGGATCAACCCACAATCTTCTTGTGCTTCTCGCGCCTCAGTTTCTAGTTTCTCTAACTCCTCATCCCCCGGGGCGTACTCCGATACCACCAACACCAGCCGTCTCTGACCAGTGCGTGATTGACGTGACTCCCAGAGGAGGGAAGGGTTTTGACAAAGGATCACGCTAACACCCATCTCCACCGTACTGTGTGGCAGGTGAGTATCCGGGGGATATGGGCGCGGTGTCTGTTAAGGCGCGGTTTCCCGCTTCTGCTCTTCCTTTTCAAGCCGCTCGAAGGCGCGGTCGGCATTCTTGCGGACAAAATCTCGCATCTGGCTATTCAGTTCATTCGATTGCATGAGCATGTCTTTGACATCCTCCAGATCCATTTTGACCACCACATAGTAGATGCCCTTCTTTTCATCCTTATATCGGTCTACAGGCCGAACGCCGTTCAGAGTGGCCGAAGCAAACGTTTTCGTTGCTTCCTCGATGTGTTGCTCCTCGCCCGTCCGTTTGAAGTCTCCTGCCGTCGTGGACGCCGCATAATCTCGCATCAAATAGGCCGTATACGTGGAGAGCACCTTCACCATCTGCGCCCGTGCCCGATTCTCCGCTGCATCCCACGCGAGGGGTTCATTCCGGATACCCATCACTTCTCCGATCCCATAGAAGGCCTTGGAGTCCTGACCTGTATAGGTACCAGTCTTGACCCACTTCGGTGTGCTCTCGCAGGCGCTCATCATGAGTGTCGCGAAGACGCCTCCCAGCACCAGCACGAGGATCTGCGTCCATCGAACTCTTGGTCTTATCATGTCTGCCTCCACCCTCTGCCTCGTTGCGTTCGTCTACGAGAACAGTATAACACTGGCTCGAATGATGCTGGCATAGCGCACATTGCTCGGAAGCCGGTGAAATCGATTTCGTGTGCCAGCTACGCTACCATGTGAGTGCTTCTTGAGGGTCTCGTTCAGGAGTTTCGCGAGTCGGACACCGGCTTTGGTCAACTGTTGATCGACCAAGGGCCAACCGCACGGCAGTGAGCCGATGGCGCTCCCCAAGAAGGCAGTCGCCTCTGCTGGCTCAAGCCGCAATGTTCCTTTGAAGCTGAGATAGCCGACGAAGATGAGTAAGGTCTCGTCTGGAACAGGGACTCCCACGATCCCCAACATTGGCAGGGCGAAGCTCGCTCCAAAGCCATGACGGCCAATCCAATCGAATCCAGTTTCCATGACTGACTCCAGCTTGGCCCCTAGTATAAATCAAAGACAACGGACATCTCGTTAGCCGCGTCTCACCACTGATGACTTGACTCCCCTGCACGGACACCCTAGCATTCCGGACTCTTAATCAGCTGATCCTGACCATGAAGGATGTGATTATGGCGAGTAAGCCACCGTGCCATCCCACTGTCGTCCGGGTGATGGTGAACGGGATGAACCGCCCACGAACGCGAGGGATCTATCTGCTATGCGAGGATGATCCGAGCAGCCCGAGGCATAGCGCGATCGGCGACCGACGCACTCCGCCAGACTCCTTTTTTCCTACCGCCGATGAACGTGACGAAGGGTGCGAGTCCATTGTACGATCAGTTCGACCACAGGAGATGCTGTAAAGGCCAGCCCACTTGGAGGAATGAGTGGACGAGTTCATCAGCGAAGACGAGCTTCAAACGTTCGAGGGTTGGTTGCGGTACCAGGCGATTGACGCGACGGCGATCACGCAAGAAGAGCTGGCGACATGGCGGCGCATCTTCGAGGAAGCAAGGCAGCGCTGCGCCGCGAATCCCAAGATCGGATTGATGAAGCTTCAGCCGGTTCCCGGTGAGTATCGGTACGCAGTGGTCATCAGGGACCTCGCCGATCTCCGGCTCACGCTCTGGGTGAAGCGTTCGCGGAAGGGCGAGTTGTTCATCATGGTCCCGCGAGGCGATCGCGAGTGGGACGTGCACACGAGTTACCATCTCGACGGCACTCTGCACATGAAAAGCCACGGGAGTACGGTCTTCACAACGGACCGACGCCAGCCGTTGAGCGGCGCGTTCCGGGGAAGTGAGCACCTTGGGGCCTACTTTGGCTACGGCCCGAAGAGTGTTGGGGCGATCTGCGATCCCACGGCCTTCTCCGGCATTGTCGAGGTCTCGCCGGACGTATGGGGGCCAATGGACGGATGGGTGGCGGTGGACCTCGTGGAACCCGGCACAGAGCCCACGATGAAGATCCCGTACTCTCGAATCATCACCCGAACGGAATTTACCGACCTCCCACCGTGGGTCGTCATCACTGTGGGGATGCCAGCAGGCTAAACCTGATTTTATCTTTCTCACCGCCACAGTGTACGGAGTACAGTACACCGCACCATGAATAAATCATCAACGAAAGCAGGCGCCTATTGGTTTCAACCTGACGGGATGTTTCGGGCGATCATGGTGGAAAGCTGATTGGCGAATGGAGAGTTGATGGTGAGGTGGCCACCACGACCGGATGAGCCAGTCGCCAGGTTGAACAGACATTGGCGCGGCGCGATCCTGTTGTCAATGGGGCCAGAGAGCCGCTAGACACTCGCCCTCAAACTCATCTCTCAGTGACGAGGTGTGGCCGGCAATTTTACCAGGAGGAGCACAATGACCATGCAAGGTACGCCCGCCGGTGGATTTAAAACAATCGGTCAAATCGATGGAACAAATGAATTGCTTTTCTCTGCCAAGCAAAGTGCATTAGCCATCGCAGTCGAGCTGCTGACATCTCATACATCTGGTGCGCCCGTTGTCGATGACAAAGGTAAGTTCATCGGATTCGTGAGTGAGTTCGATCTACTTGGCGCAATCGAATCGGGAAAAGATTTGAGCAAGGTGACCGCCGACCAACTCATGAACAAGGATCATTTTGTCGCCGATGAATCGACGACCATTGCCGACGCGATCCGGCTTATGAAGGAGAAGCATTT
>Ga0335070_10001669_pt1 | contig 25759 bp, 23 predicted proteins | sample Lox_Sample_13_FD_206722 | JGI IMG/M metagenome (GOLD analysis project Ga0335070, IMG submission 206722) | Soil microbial communities from Loxahatchee National Wildlife Refuge, Florida, United States - Lox_Sample_1.3 | ecosystem: Environmental > Terrestrial > Soil > Wetlands | place: USA...
AGTTTGTCTTGCCCGGATGGATCGAACGCCAGCGCATTCGCCGGCATATGCGCCATGAACGTGACCTTCTTTTTGTCGCCTGCGCTTTCACTTCCTCCCCACTGCACTACCACCGGCACGCCTGTCGCCTCAATCGGGGAAGTGAGCGCGTAACTCATGTCGGAGTTCTTGCTCAATTCCGCGTGTATCGTCGCATTCGTGACCAGGAAACCTTTGCGGGCGCGCACGTCGACGTCTTTCTTGTCGATTTTGACTTTAAGTTGCCGCCAGCCTGCCTTGTTGTTACGCGAATCCAGATAGTAGCCCAGCATGTAATACGAAGAGGCGTCGTCCGCGGCGCGCTTGAAACTCGTCGCTAAATCATTTGTGTTGTAGAACGCTTTCCCCCCGGTCATGTCGGCGAACTCATTGAGCGAATCAATCGTGGACTGCTGCAGCCAAGATCGGTTCAATATCTGCCGGTTCGTAGGCACGCCGGCCTTCGAAGCATCTCCAATGGGCGATGTATTCACCAGTCCGCGCACGTCCACCGGATAAACCGAGATCTGCGCCTGATTCAACGCCTGCATGGCCCGCTCATACAGCCCCGCAAGATTTCCGTTCGGAACAATATCGGGCGAGTAAATCGTGAAAGGGAATCCGCCCGTCGCCCAGATCAAGGACTTACGCCCTGGCACGCCCGACAACGTCCAGGCAATGCCCAGGAATGCCTGCATGGTAGTTTCAATCGCATTCTGCTGTTGGAACTGCGCGTAGATCGCATCACCTCGCTCGATGAAGGTCTGCATCGCCGCATCCGGATCGCCTCCCGGTGCTGGCATGTCGGGAATATCTCCCGTTGCAGCGTCAGCTTGCGCATCTATATCCACGGCCTGCATCGAGGGCATTTCGCCGCTGACCTTCTTCAACGTCTGAATCAGTTGCGCCGAATCCCCCGTCAGCCCTTGAATGATCTTAACCCCGTGACTGGTGATGATCATCAAGGCCATGACTTGGCCGGACTCCATGCTGTTCGCCAGATACTTCACCAACTCGCGTCGCCCGTAGGTTTGATCCAGAAACGGAGTGTTCACCGTGTCTAACACCACGACCGTCACCGCACGAGGTTGCTGGTCCGATAGAGTGAGATTTCCATATTGCCCCGGCTTCAGCGCGACCGCTGGCAGCGCGCCCCGAGTAGATACCAGTTCTTCAAATGTCGAGACAGTCTGCTCTTTCCCGTTCTCCAGCACTTTGAAGTCTTCCTTAGTCAGCCCGCGCACGTGCTTGCCTTGTTTATCCAGCACAATCACTGGGACCTGCACCAGGATGCTCTCGGTGCGGAACTCGATTTTGCCCTCATCGTTCGCCGACTGGGAGTTCGCTCCTCCCGTGGAGCGAGACATCGAAGGGGCGCGTCCTTGGATTGGTTGGCCTACAGTGCCCGGAGAGCGAGGGGCGCGGCCTTGACTGAGAGCAAATGAAGATAACAACAGAAGCAAGAGGGTGGTGTAGGCCGGGAAGGATCGGGCAGACATAGTCCTCCGTCGCAAAATGCCGTAAGGATTCTAACCTTGTTTGGACGGAGAAGTTGTCATAAGCCACAGCCCTTGGCCGGTTTGTCTTTTAGTCACTACGGGCGTATATTAAGAACCTGAGAACTGCTGTGTAACCGGCATTTGGCGAAGCACACCAGTGGGCGCAAGCCCACATTTTAATTTGGGCCTATCGGGTGATTGCAGCCAAAGCTTGCTAAGTTACTGGATTCATGGCGCTTGACGTTGAACGTGTGCGGGAAATCGCGGATCGCGTAGCCGCCTCCAGCGGACTCGAAGTGGTCGAAGTCGAGATCCTCGGCGGAGGTAAGGCTCGCATGCTTCGGGTCTTTCTCGATAAGCCTGCTGCCGGAAATGATCCGCTGGCTGGTGTCACGCACGAAGACTGCGCCAAGTTCAGTCGCGAGTTTGGCACGATTCTCGACGTGGAAGATGCAATGCCGGGGTCGTACACGCTGGAAGTTTCGTCACCCGGGCTGGACCGGAAGTTAATCAAGGCTGCGGACTTTACCCGCTTCGTTGGCAGCCGCGTCAAAGTGACGACTCGGCAGCCGGTGAACAACACCCGCCACTTTGAAGGGCGGCTGGAGAGTTTTGAGAACGGGCGTCTGCTGCTGGATTTGAGCGTGGCCAGCCACAAGTCGCGCAAGAAGATGGGCGAGGCGGCTGGAACGAAAGTGGAAATTGAATTCGCCAACGTCGAGAAGGCGAACCTGGTACCAGAAATTTAGTTGCTAGAGTTTTCGAGTTTAGAGGTTAGTGGGAACTGGTGACTGGCAACTGAGAACTGATTTTCTATGGCTAGCGAGCTCTACAACATCATCGAAGGCGTAAGTCGCGAGAAAGGTATTGATCCGCAGATTGTAGTCAGCGCGGTGGAAGACGCTATTGTTATGGCTACGCGCAAGCACTACAAGTCGCAGGAGAACTTTCGCGCCCACCTGGACAAAGACACGGGCAAGATCAGCGCCTACGTAGTCAAGAGTGTTGTGGAGTCGCCCGAACAGGTCGAAGATCCGAACCTGCAGATCACGCTGGAAGACGCGCGCCGCACCGATCCCTCTCTCGAGGTAGGCGGTGAGTTGCTCATTCCCCGGACGATTGATGGAATCCTGGGTCGCATCGCTGCGCAACTGGCCAAGCAGGTCATCTTCCAGAAAGTGCGCGAAGCCGAGCGCGATACGGTTTACAACGAATACATCGGCCGCGTCGGCGAGATCGTCAACGCCACCGTGAAGCGCGTGGAAGGGCCAGATGTGATTTTCGACATCGGCAAGGCCGAGGCCCGCATGCCGCGCAAAGAACAGTCGCGCCTCGAATCGTTCGCCATCGGCGAGCGCGTTCGCGTGGTGATCGCGCGCGTGGAGCGTGCCGCGAAAGGACCTGGAGTCGTGGTTTCGCGCGCCGCGCCGGAACTGGTGCAGCACCTGTTCCAGACTGAAGTTCCGGAAATTTACGACGGTACGGTCGTGATCCGCGCTATCGCTCGCGAAGCTGGCGAGCGCACCAAGATCGCGGTCATGTCGAAAGACAAAGACGTCGACGCCGTCGGCGCCTGCGTCGGCATGAAGGGCATGCGTGTGCAATCGATCATCCGCGAGTTGCGTGGCGAGAAGATCGACATCATCGAGTACCACGAAGATGCGGTCACCTTCGCCGAAAAGGCGTTGCAGCCCGCAAAGGTTAGCCGCGTCACTATCGTCGATAGTTCCGAGAAGCATCTCGAAGTCGTCGTCGATGACAGCCAGCTTTCCCTCGCGATCGGAAAAAAAGGCCAGAACGTCCGCCTGGCGGCCAAGCTGCTGGGTTGGAAGATTGACATCAAGAGCGAGGAAGAGAAGCGGCAGGAAGTCGAGCAGCAGATGGCTGCCATGGCGCCGCCTGCCACGACTCCGCTTGAGAATGTCCCGGGCCTCGGCGAAGGGATTGTCGAGAAGCTGACTGCGGCTGGCGTTAGCACCGTGGAGGCTCTTGCCGACATGACGCCGGAGCAACTGGAAGCCATCGAGGGTATCGGTCCCAAAACGGTGGAAAAAATCAGCTTGGCGGTGAATAATTATTTCGCCAGCCTCGAAGGTGCTGAGGCTGCCGAAGGCGAAGCAGAAGTTCCGGTTGAGGGCGATACCGCCGATCCAGCCGTTGAGCTGGCTGCGCAAGCTGACGAAGCCGGATCTTCCGAAGAAGCTGGATCGTCCGAAGTAGCAGAAGCCGCACCCTCCGAAGAATCCGGGCAGAAGCCAGAAGGTTCTGCTCACGAAACAACTGAATAGTGTATGGCACGCTTCGACATCTGTGGTGCGCCAACATGCGATATGGAACTCCGTGAGGCTACGATGAAGACCTAGGGCATAGCGCGGGGTACAAAGAAAGGCCGGATGAGCAAGGTTCGAATCAACGATCTCGCTAGAGAGCTGGAAGTTAAAAGCAAAGCCATTCTCGATGTGCTTCCGATTGTCGGTGTCACCGAGAAGAAGACGCATTCCAGTTCCATCGAGGACCACGAAGCAGAAAAAGTACGAGCCCATATCCGTGGCGGTTCCGAATCACCGTCGCAAGCAGCGAAGCCGTTCCGTCCGTTGCGCGGTGAAGAAGAAATCAAAACCAAGATTGATTTGTCGCATATCTCCCGGCCCGGTGATGTACTGCGCGCCATTACCCAACAGAAGGAAGCGGTAACGCCTCCAGCGCCACAACGTCCCGCCGCTCCACCTGTGATCGCGAAGCCTGCTGTTTCAGTGCCTCCCGTTGCGAGGCCCACGCCGCCTCCCGTGCCCCCGGCTCCGATCGCACCGCCTGCGCCGCCAGTTATTTCGGTCGAAGCTGCAGCTCCTGCGCGCCCCGTGATTGCTCCGCCGGCAGAAAAGCCAGCGTCTCCTGCGGCCCCAGTCGCCCCTGTCGTGGCTCCGCCGCGGACTACGCCTGCTCCGCCGCCGGCCGTGGTTGCTCCGCCCGCGCCGCCTGCCGCTCCTCAAGTTACGGCTTCTGCTGCATCGCAGCCACCTGTTGTTGCGCCGCGTCCATCAGCACCACCGGCCGGACCGCCGCAGCCTCCGGCTCCGCGCATGATCGTGCCGCAGACTGGTCCGCGTCCGGTTTATAAGGCGCCGCCGCCACGTCCAGTTGCGCCCACGGCACAAGCCAGTTCTCCGGCAGGAACCATGCGGCCCGCACCGGGTCGTCCCGTGCCCGGACAGCCAATTTTTCAGCGTCCGCGTCCCGCCGCTCCGGGAACTGGCGGCCCGCGTCCGCCACTACGTCCGGGCGAACGCCGTCCCATGCATCCCACGCGCCAGGCACCCGCAGGCGCACGTCCGCTTGGAGTTGGTCCAGGACTTCCGCCTCCAGGCCCAGTTCGCCCCGGAAGCCGTCCCGGTGCTCCCGCGCGCAGGCCCGGCCAGCGCTATGTTCCGCGCGGCGTAAAAGAAGGCCCGATGAAGGGCTATACGCCGCCACCACGCATGGTGGTGTCGAACGAGCCGATGCCCATCACGCGCAATATCACCATCACAGAAGGCATCAGCGTTAAAGATCTTGCCGAGAAGCTCGACATCCGCGCCAAGGATCTGATTTCTCGTCTACTGGGTAGGGGCGTATTCGCCACCATCAACCAGACGCTCGACGCTGAGCTCGCCAGCGAAATGGCACGCTTCTTCGGTGCCGAGACGAACGTGATCACCTTCGAAGAGCAAGCGGCTAAAGATACGGATGCTGCCGCTGGCGGTGGCGAGGAAAGCGCCGTAGAAGTGACGCCACGCCCGCCCGTGGTCACCATTATGGGCCACGTCGATCACGGCAAAACGACCTTGCTCGACGCCATCCGTCTGACCAACGTAGCCGGAGGCGAAGCCGGAGGCATCACCCAGCACATTGGCGCCTACAAGGTCCGGATCACGGATAAAGAATCGCCTGCGTTTGGCCGCGAGATCGTGTTCCTCGATACGCCCGGTCACGAAGCGTTCACCCGCATGCGCTCGCGCGGTGCCAAAGCCACCGACATCGTCGTACTCGTCGTCGCTGCCGATGACGGCGTCATGCCGCAAACGCTGGAAGCCATCGATCACGCGCACGCCGCCGAAGTTCCGATCATCGTGGCCGTAAACAAGATCGACAAGCCCGAAGCCATGCCCGATCGCGTCAAGAAGCAACTCGCCGATCGCGGACTGATGCCAGAAGACTGGGGCGGCAAGACCGTTTTCGTCGACGTTTCCGCGAAGAAGAAGACGAATCTGAATCTGTTGCTCGAAATGATCTGCCTGGTTGCCGACCTGGCAGAGTTGAAAGCGACTCCGGAGCGGGCTGCTTCCGGTGTTGTGCTCGAAGCGAAACTCGATCGTGGCCGTGGACCTGTTGCCACCGTTCTTGTTCAGAACGGCACGCTCAACGCCGGCGACAATTTTGTCGTTGGCAATGTTTACGGTAAAGTCCGCGCTATGTTTGACGATCGCGGCGCCGCGCTCGAATCCGCACCACCCTCCACGCCGATTGAAATTCTCGGCATGGAAGGTCTGCCGCAGGCGGGAGATCAGTTCGTTGTGGTCGCCGACCGCGACAAGGCTCGCGGCATCTCCGAATACCGTGAACAGAAGGCCCGCGAAGCCCAGCTCGCCAAGAGTTCCCGCGTTTCGCTCGAAGGCCTCGCCGAACAGATCAAGACTGCCGGCACGAAGGAACTCAACATCATCCTCAAGGGCGATGTGGGCGGTTCCGTCGAAGTGCTCAGCGACCTGCTGGCCAAGCTCTCGAACGACAAAGTTCGCTTGAAGCTGCTGCGTTCCGGCGTCGGTGCCATCACTGAAACTGACGTGCTGCTCGCCTCGGCCTCGAATGCCATCATCATCGGCTTCAACGTTCGCCCCGAGCGCAAGGCACAGGAACTGGCCGAGCAGGAAGAAGTCGATATCCGCCTGCACTCGATCATTTACGAGTTGCAGGACGAGATCAAGCGCGCCATGACCGGCCTGCTCGAACCGACGATCAAAGAAACCTACCAGGGACGCGCAGAGGTGCTCGAAACCTTCCGCATCCCGAAGGTGGGAACCGTCGCCGGTTGCCGTGTGATCGATGGCTTGATCAAGCGCGACGCCGAAGTGCGCCTGCTGCGCGACAACGTGGTCGTGTTCAAAGGCAAGATCGGATCGTTGCGCCGGTTCAAAGACGATGCCAAGGAAGTCACCAACGGCATGGAATGCGGCATCTCGATCGCGAACTACGGCGACATCAAAGCGCACGATGTGATCGAAGCCTTTGCCACCGAGCGCATTGCGGCCGAAGTCATCGCTTAAAACTGCTCATCGCGGAAGTCGGATGCACCATGTCTCGCTGTATTGCGAGACATGGGAGTCCAGTCCCCAGACTCACGGCTTCCAGGACGGTTGAAGCCAAAACGTATTCCACCCGGTGCCGTTCGCGACCGCTTTCAAAGGTAACTTTCCTCCTCCACTCGCGCCCACCACCCAAATGCACCAGGTGGACAAGCTTGGTGCGTCGCTCCCATCCAACGCAGCGTTCGACAGGTATGCCAGGCTTGCTCCATCGGGCGACACGGCGGGAACGTAGAGTACCACTCCGTTGGCGGTGTAAGTCGTAATCGGATGTCGGCTGGATCCGTCCGCATTCATCACCCAAAGATTCAGTGCATCGACATCCGGGTTATTCGAATTTCCATCTAACGACGATGTCGAAACGAAAACCAGCTTCGTGCCGTCCGGTGACCAGTTAACGATGCGCCCAATCATGTGGTTATAAAAATAAGTGGAACCGGGATACGATTTCACATTCGATCCATCCGCGTTCATGATCTGGATCGTGAATCCTCCGAACTGCAGGTTGGCTAGGGCAAAAGCGATTTTCGTTCCATCCGGCGACCAAACGGGAGCGTTGCCGGCAGAGTAAATCGGAACGGTGGCGAGCTCAGTTGGCGACGATCCGTCCGCATGGATTGTCCAAATACCATTGTCGGGACCTTCGTACGCGAGCTTGCTGTCATCGGGTGACCAAACGGCTCCGAAAGCTGGACCGGCGAGCAACGTCGGATTGGAACCGTCGGCATTCATGATGTAGGTGTTGATGCCGTTGCCGGGTGCCGCAGCGACTACCAGCTTCTTTCCGTCATGCGACCAATCGGCAACGTTCCCCACGACGGTGTATGCCGCGGGGCCAACCGCAGGAAGCGGAGTCTTACCCGACCCGTCGGCATTCATCACCCAGAAGTAGTAATACTGGGCCAGGCTGTTGCTGCCGTCGAACGCCCCATCAGACACATACAGAATCTTGCTGCCGTCTGGGGAGAAGATCGGTTGCAGCGCCTCGGCCGTCACGTTTACGTCGCCCCGATAACTCGTGAGCTCAGTTGCGCCGGTTCCGTCGGCGTTGATTGTCCAAATGTTGTTTGCGAGATTCGACGAGTCCGAGGCGTCCGTATTGGTGGGCAGCGCAATCACTGCCGGGGCAGGGGGCGGAGAAATCTGTGACCCGCCTCCTCCGCTGCCTCCGCACGCAGTGAATAACAGCGGAGTGAGCAGCGCCAGCACAGCAATTGGCGAACGACCCGGGGGCCTCGAATAAACCCGACGTCTCATCATTTTGCACCTCTGACTGTTTTGGACAGCACATCAGAAAGCCAATGGCAGCGGCAAATTGTAAGCTGTAATACTACTTGGAGATGTGAGCGGTATCACATTTGAAAACATATGCCCATCGCTTCTCTCACCCTCGAACTTCACATTGAAGCGGCCCAGTCCATCAAAGACCGTCGCCAGGTCGTGCGCAGCCTGAAAGATAAACTGCGCAACACGTTCAACATTGCGGTCGCGGAACTCGACTCCGCCGAACTCTGGAATCGCGCCACCATTGGCATAGTCAGCGTTTCCCCTTCCCGCGATTATCTCGACGGCCTGATGAAGAACGTCGAACGCGCCGCCACCCGCATCGCCAACAATAATGGCGCCGACGTGGCCGATTCGTTTGTCGAATACTTCTAATCTGCCCTGCGAATCGCTGCATATCGCAACAGCGTCTAACACCTTGTTACTCCCGTACTTACCCATCCCAGGCAAATTCGGGCAACAATAACGCAGGCGCCTGGCATCTGCCTCAACACCGGGACACGATTTTCTGATATTCTCATGCGTTTTACTCGGGGTGAAAGGTGCAGAAGCGTGGGGTTCAGTATCACCGGGGAAGGTTGGGGGAAGCCCTCCGCGAGGAGATTGAAGCCCTCGTGGAAGGTGAGCTCGCCGATCCTCGAATTGGGTTGGTCAGCGTGACCGGCGTGCAACTGGCCGACGATGGACGGTCCGCGCAGGTTTTGGTCGATGTCGAGGGCAACGACGATGAAGCCGAGATCAGCATGCAAGGGCTCGATGCGGCCAAGGCCTACATCCGGCACGAACTTGCCGATCGCCTACGATTGCGCCGTTCCCCAGAATTGATCTTTCGTCTCGATCGTTCCGAGCGCGAAAAGGCCCGGGTCGAAGAATTATTGGAGCGTGCGAAGAAACGCAGCAAGGCACGCAGAAACACCAGTGGAGAGAGGGCATAAAGCCGTGCTCGAAGACGTCCTTCGGCAAATCGGACAGCGCGACCGTTTCGTGCTGACCTCGCACGCCCGTCCCGATGGTGACGCTATCGGCTCGGCCCTCGCGTGCTGCCAGGTTCTCCGCTCCATGGGTAAGCAGGCCGATGTCGTTCTGCACGATCCCGTCCCCAGGATTTATCGCTCTCTTCCGTTCGCCGATCAGGTGCTGCAGTCGGACCGCGTTATTGGCAGCTATCAGGCCGCCATCATTCTGGAGTGCGACAGCATTCACCGCACGCGCCTCGAAGGACTTGAGGACCGCTTCCTCATTAGCATCGATCACCACGTCAGCGGACGTCCCTTCGCACACGTCAACTGGATCGACCCTCACGCCGTAGCTACTGCCGAGATGGTGTTCCGCTTGGCGCGTGAAGCGGGAGTGCAGTTCTCGCCCGAGATTGCCACCTGCCTCTACACCGCGCTCATGACCGATACCGGTTCGTTCATGTTCCAGGGGACCAACGAAAATACCTTCGCGCTGGCTCGCGAACTCGTACTGGCCGGCGCCGATCCTGCGCACTGTGCCCGGGGAATCTATTTCGCGCACTCCGTTGCCAAGATTCGTTTGCTCGGCGAAGCGCTCCGAAACCTGCAGATCGAGGGCCACATTGGCTACGTCTGGGTCACGCAAAAACAGATGGAACGCTGCGACGCCAAGGAAGAAGATTGCGAAGGACTAGTCAACTACGTTCTCTCCATCGGCGGCGTCGAAGTGGCGGCGTTCTTCCGTGAGCTTCCTGAAGGACGCTATCGCGTCAGCCTGCGCAGCAAGGGAAAGCTCGATGTCGCCCATATCGCCGAAGCGTTCGGCGGCGGCGGTCACGAGTGCGCTAGCGGATGTTCCGTCGAAGGCCCCTTGGCCGAGGCCGTCCGCCAGGTTCTATTCCAACTTCGCCGCGGACCTTCCGTACAATGAATTTTCGATTGTGTGATTTTCAATTGTCGATTGAAAAACCTGTCTGCTCGCTTTTCCACTCGACACTCGCAAATCGGCAATCGTAAATTCCCATGACTGCTCGCACTCGCACCGACATCCTCCTGCTCGCCGGATTTTGCGCCTTCCTTTTTTTCTATGGTTTGGGACAATTCGGCCTGACCGGCGCTGACGAGCCACGCTATGCGCAAGTCGCGCGCGAGATGCTGGACCGCCACGACTGGATCACGCCCACTCTCGGCGGCCAACCGTGGCTGGAGAAGCCGCCACTCTACTATTGGCAGGCCATGCTTGCGTATTCTGTGCTCGGCGTCAGCGATGTTGCCGCGCGCGTCCCATCCGGGATCGATGCCACCCTGCTGGTCGTAGCCGTCTATCTGTTCTTCCGCAAATTCCGCCCGGGCTCGGAAGTCGATGCCGCGCTCATCACCGCGTCTTGTGCGGGTATCGTCGGCTTCGCGCGCGCCGCATCTACCGACATGCCCCTAGCCGCGACATTTTCCATCGGAATGCTCGCCTGGTGGGCCTGGCGCGAAGGCGACAAGCGAATCTATTTGGCCGCTTTTTATCTCTTCATGGCGCTGGGCGCGCTCGCCAAAGGCCCGGTGGCGCCGTTCCTCGCTGCGGCGGTCATCATCCTGTGGGCGCTGCTCGTCCGCGAGACGCGCATAATCTGGCGAACCTTATGGTTCCCCGGCGTCCTGCTGTTCCTCGTCGTCGCGCTGCCGTGGTATCTCGCAGTCCAGTTGCGCAACCCGCAATTTTTCCGCGAGTTCATTCTGGAGCACAATCTCGCGCGCTTCTCCAGCAATCTCTACCATCATCCCGAACCGTTCTGGTACTACCTGCCGGTGGCGTTGCTGGCACTGGTCCCCTGGATTGTCTTTGTCATCGCCGCTCTTGCAGAATCGTTTCGGACGTGGTGGTCCGAACGAAAATCGCCAGCCTCCGCGCTTGATCTGCAAATGCAGTTTCGCGTCTTCGCCGGTTCCTGGCTGATCGCGCACATCGTTTTCTTTTCCATCTCCCGCTCGAAGTTGCCGGGATACATCTTGCCCGCAATCCCCGCCGGCGCGATCCTGTTAGCGGATTACCTGCGCGAGCATCTACAAGGAGATAGCGATGCAAACGTGCCTAAGTGGATGGCGATTCTGCACGCCGTCGTTGCGGCTGCGCCAATTGTCCCCGCAATGCTGGTTGGCTATCTCGTTTTGCAGCATCGATTGCCCACAGGTCGTCCACTCGCAATCGCCCTCGTCGTGGCCTTGATCGTATGCGTCGCGGTGGCACTGACGCTGATCAGCCGCATGCATCTCCGCATGCTCCGCTTCGTCACGCTTATTCCGGTGGTGCTCGCGGTAGCGGCCGTGCTCAAGATGGGCACCACCGCAATGGACCAGACGCTTTCGGTGCGGCCTCTCGCGGTGGAACTCGCCGGCATCGAAACGCAAACTCTGCCGGTCGCCGTTTGCGGCGTTCGCCGCGAGGTGGAATACGGTCTGGCTTTTTATCGCGACCAATCCATCGCCCGCTACGAGGCGGGGAGTGTTCCGACCGGAGAGCACTTGTTGGTCTCCTCTCCCGCGTGGAGGAGCGACGTCCTCAACGCAACGGCGGGCCGCCGCCTCACGCTTCTCGGCCACTACGCCGCGCAGAATCTCGATTACTACTGGGTCGCTGCGAGCAGCCCGTTGCGCTAAGGACCCTGACATATGCGGACGCAATTATTCTTCGATCTTGTGGGCGAAACGCGTCACATCTCGGTTCATTTCTGTGAGCCACATCAGATGAACGAAGTTCGAAACGACTTGCTAGGTTGTGACATTGCTCTCTTCGAAATCGTGGGAACCCAACTCTCCTCACAAGAAGCGGTTTTCAAGGCGTTCGCGATAGCTCTGAAAATGCCCGCGGGTTGGTATGGAGACGAGGAATACGCGACGAACGTGAATGCATTCCTCGAGTATTTGGACGATGTGGTCGAATGGGTTCCAGCTAAGGGACACGTAGTTGTTATCCGCGACTCGGAGCAGTTCTGGCGTGCTGAGCCACGTTTAGCTGGAGATCTGGTGGAGTGGTGGCAGCTTGCTACATATCGACAGGCTACGATTCACTTAGTTTTCGTTTGGTGAAGTTTCCCTTTGCGTCCCTTACTCCTTCGCATAGCCCACTTCTTCTAGTTCCGGCGGGCTCCCAGCCTGCACGGTCAATCCGTAATCGAATCCCTTGTCGAACGCCTTCAGATTCAATTCGCGGAAACTCGGCGGCACTGAGTCGGCCACTGCCTTGCGCACTGCATCCGCTGAAAGCAATTTCGTCACCGCCGTGAAGAATCCCACCATCACCGAGTTCAGCACCATGCGCTTGCCCAGTTCTTCGGCAAAGCGCGTAGCCGGGATGGCATAGACCTGCTTGTCTTCATTCGTATTCGAGACCCGAACCAGGTCTTCCTCAATAATCAGAATGCCGCCGGGCTTCAGTTCATGCGCGAAGCGGTTGTACGCTTCCTGCGACATGATCACCATAATGTCGGGATGCGTCGTGTACGGATACAGTACCGGCGAATCTGACAGAACCAGTTGCGCGCTGCACGCGCCGCCTCGCGCCTCCGGGCCGAAGTTCTGTGTCATGGTGGCGAAGCCATTCTCGTAAATCGACGCTGCTTTGCCCAACACAATCGCAGAAAGAATCACTCCCTGGCCGCCGAATCCTGCAACGCGAATCTCCGTTACCCGCATGCGCACTCCATTTCCGGCTGAGCTTCCCCAGTCACCTCGATGTAGCGTTCACCCAGGCTTTCCACGTACTGTGCCCGCATCATGGTCTGATAGTCGGGCCGGTCGCGGTCCACAAACTTGCCCACGGCGATCTCGCCGTTGAGCGTGAGCCCGACCTCGTTGGTCGGCGCGCCGTTCTTCACCTTGCTCGCTTCCTTGTAATACTTCATGGTGTCGAGCCCATCGCCCATCTTGTTGCGCCTCTGGTAGAGCGTCGGACAGGGCGAGATCACTTCAATAAACGAGAATCCCTTTTTCTTGAATGCCTCTCCGATCGACCGCGCCAGTTGCCGCACATGGAAGGTCGTCCAGCGCGCCACGTACACTGCGCCGGCAGCATCGACTAGAGCCGGAAGATTGAACGCCGGCTCAAACGTTCCGTAAGGATTCGTCGATGTCGTTGCGTGTCCCGGTGTGGTGGGCGCAGTCTGCCCGCCCGTCATCGCGTAAATCAGGTTGTTCACGCAAATGACCTTGAGGTCGATATTGCGCCGCGCCGCGTGAATCAGATGATTCCCGCCGATCGCCGACAGGTCGCCGTCTCCCGAATAGACCACAACATTCAACTTCGGATTGGCCAGCTTCAACCCGGTCGCAAACGGAATCGCGCGGCCATGCGTGGTGTGGAAGGAATCCAGCTTCACATACCCGGCCACGCGGCCCGTGCAGCCAATCCCAGAGACCAGCGCAATCGTATCGAGATCAATGCCAGAGTCGATCAAAGCTCGCGCGAATGAATTCACAGTCGTTCCGATGCCGCAGCCCGGGCACCAGATGTGAGGCATGCGATCCGTACGCAGAAACGGTTCTACCGGATTCACAGTTTCGTCGTTCAGAACGTTCAGCATCGGCTTGCCTCCACAATCGCTTTCAAAATCTCGCCTGGATCATGCACTCCGCCGCCCGCGTGCGACACGGCGTATGTCTTCGCCATGCCATTTGCAGAGCGCTCCACTTCCCGCACCATCTGTCCCAGATTCAGTTCCGGCACCACAAATGCCTTCACGGTCGTCGCCAGTTCAGCAATCTTCTTTTCCGGGAAGGGCCACGCCGTAATCAGCCGCAGCTTTCCAACTTTCAGTCCGCGGTCGCGCGCCATATCGATCGCCCGCTGCGCCACCCGCGATGTAATTCCATACGACACCACCACGACGTCGGCGCCCTCCAGATTCGCCTCCTCAAACAGGCAAATGCGGTCGGCCGCGTTGCGAATCTTGTTCTGCAGCCGCCTGACCAGTTTGTCCTGCGTGGCTGGCGTCATGTTCGGATACCCGCGCTCGTCGTGCGTCAATCCCGTCACGTGGAACTTGTATCCCTCCCCGGCATGCGCCATCTCCGGAACCATGTCTCCGTTGGTCCCGTACGGCAGATAGTCTTCCACCGATTTCTTCGTGTGCTTGCGCGGCACAACTTCAATCTGGTCCGCCGGAGGAATCACCACTTTCTCTGTCATGTGCCCAACCACTTCATCCATCATGAACATCACCGGCACGCGGAATTCTTCCGACAGGTTGAACGCCTTGATCGTCAGATCAAAGCATTCCTGCGGAGAGTTCGGGCATAGTGCGATGATCTCGTAGTCGCCATGCGATCCCCAGCGCGCCTGCATCATGTCGGCCTGCGCGGGAAGTGTCGGCAAGCCGGTCGAAGGCCCGCCGCGCTGTACATCCACGAACACGCACGGCGTCTCTGTCATCGCCGCGTAGCCGATGTGCTCCATCATCAGCGAAAATCCTGGGCCTGACGTCACCGTGAATGCCTTTGCCCCGCCCCACACGCCGCCTTGCAACGCGATCGAAGCCGCCAACTCATCCTCCATCTGGATGAAGCTGCCGCCTACGGTGGGAACGCGCGACGCGAAGCGCTCCACCACTTCTGTCGACGGTGTGATCGGATATCCCGCCGCGAATCTTGCTCCCGCCGCCAGCGCACCTTCGCAGCAGGCGTGGTCGCCATCAACAAAGTGCGTCCCGGTCAGAACTCCCCGCGGATCGGCTTTCATTTCTCACCTCCGGCCGGCTTTTCAGCCTTTTGTGCTGCAGCCTTTGCCTCAGCTACCTTCATGCCGTAAATCGCGAAGTCCGGGCAGTACATGCCGCACAGGTCGCATCCGCTGCACTTCTCCGGATGCACCACATGCGGCGGATGATATCCCTTCGAATTGAAGGCGGAGGAGAGCGACAGCACGTGCGTGGGACAGAACTCCACGCAGAAGCCGCAAGCCTTGCACCGCTCCACGACGATCGAAACACGTCCTTTTGCCACGAGATCCCCCAGCTAGGAGTGACTTGCCACTCCGTGTGTCCAACGTAGGCTGTGATTATGGGATGGAATTGGGGTGTGACGGTGTGATGGGAGTCACAGAACCGCGTGAGGTGGAGCACGCGGCGACAGAGTCCCAGAGTGAGTGCAACTTATTGAAAAAAAGTAAGTTGCCGTGGTTTTGCGGGGCGATGGGATCAGGAGCCTGCCCACCCGCCGAATCACCCTTCGTGATACCCGTCACGAGTGCCCGTGCGATCAAGCACACGCTCAGAAACCTCCATCCGCGCGTGTTGTGCCCTTATGTTCGCCCCGTTTGCCTCTGCCTGTCGAACCCACTACACTCGGATTCTTGCCCATTCCCAGCCGCTCGGCGGCCACGGCAGGAGCCCTTTTTGGAGATCGTTTTTGGAGATTCTTGACCTCAGGCACTTTTCGTCCGCGGACCTGCGTCCGCTGCTCGATGACGAGACGCAGCTCTGGTCGCGCCTGCTCGCCTGGGACTACACCGGGTCCTCCGACATGATCTTGCGATACGTCGACGCCAAGATTCTTCCAGGCTACGCCGCAGTCGATCGCGGACGCGTCTTCGGCTACTCCTTCTTCGTCTACGAGGGCAGCAAGGGCGTGATCGGCGACTTGTACGTCACCAATGGAACCCGTTTGCCCAACGCGCGTGAAGTTGAGATCAGGCTGCTGACGCATGTCATCGAAACCCTGCAGCAATCGCCGGGCATTCATCGCGTCGAAGCCCAACTGTTGGCGCACGAGGCCAACGCCGTTTCCCGCCCTTTCCTGGAGACTGGATTCCAGCGGCATCCGCGTCTCTTCATGGTACTGCCGCTCAATCGCGAACAGGAAAAGAGTCCGCTTCATGAGGACATCGAGATCCGCCCTTGGGCCGAAAGCTACTACCAGCCCTTAGCGGCTGTGATCACCGCCTCCTACCGCGGTCACGTCGATGCCCAGATCAACGACCAGTACCACACGCTCAGCGGCTCGCTGCGCTTTCTAAACAACATCGTCCGCTTTCCCGGATGCGGTGTATTCGATCCCGAATCGTCATTCGTAGCTCTCGATCGCAGGACGAAGAATCTGATCGGATTGATTCTGTGCTCGCGAGTACGGGGAGATGTGGGCCACGTCACGCAAGTCTGCGTGCTGCCGGAATATCGCTCGCGAAGGATCGGAGAATCCCTGCTCCTGGCCACGGCGTTGAATCTGCGCAAGCGCAACTTCACCTCGCTGTCATTGACGGTGACCGAAGCAAACGCCGGAGCAGTAGCTCTCTATCGCAGGCTGGGATTCGACACAAAACGAATCTTCGACGCCTTTGTGTGGGAAGGGTAGCAAGAGCGTTCAGAGAGGAATCGCGGGCGGGAATTTCAAAGCAAGAACTCGAAGCTCAGAACTCGAAGCTCAGAACTCGAAGCTCAAAGCTATCGTCGTAACACCCACATCACCCAGCCTGCTGCAAACACGCCGCCCAGAAACATGGCAAAGCAGTACAGGCCGTAACGCACCATCTCGCGGGTCGTATCGCGGTGCGTGATCCCGAATACAATCGAGGCAAACAGGGCAAACACAAACGCTGCGCTGAAGTGATTGAGTGTGATGTTGGTCAACGAAATCCTCTCAAGAAAGTGGCAAAGTGACAACGTGGCAAAGTGTCAAAGCGGGAACAAACTCAATGCCAAGCAACCTTGCCACTTTGTCACCTTGCTCTAATTCTTCTTCCCAATCGCAATGTGATACGCGTCCGCCACCGCGATAAAATTCAGCAGTCCGGCAACGATCATAAACTTGGTTCCGTAGTCCGCCGTGGCAAAGGCGATTGCGCCCTGACCCCAGTCGTTGGCCAGCGTCAGAATGTAAAGCGCCCCTGCCCCGACGTCGCCCACGAAGCCCAGCATGTCGAGAATGTCTCCGCCATTCGCCTTGTAGATGCGGCCCTGCATGGCTAGTCCCAACAGAAACATCGTCCCTATCGAGATAAATAACAGGGCGCCGCGAATCCAACGCTTCTGGATCATGTGTCCCGCGCCGGGGATCAGCCACCCAATCGCGGGAGCCAGAACGGCCATCATGCTCGTCGCGGCTGGTTGCGCCGCATTACTTCTTTCTGTCGTGGAATTTGCCATTCAGATAATCACAATCTCGCGTTGAATTTTTCCCGTGACTTCCGCCGACTTCGCGCGCACCAGAATATTCACTTCGCTGCGCACCCCAAACTCCGGCAGGTAAATTCCCGGCTCGATCGAGAAGCAGGAGTTCGGCAGGATCTGCCGCTCGTCGTGAATTTCCAGGTCGTCCATGTTGGCCCCATTGGAATGGACGTCGGTGCCGATCGAATGTCCCGTGCGATGGATGAAATATTCGCCGTACCCGGCTTTCTTGATGTGCCCGCGCGTCGCTCGATCCACTTCCCATCCGGCAATGTGGCGGCCCGAATTGATTGCGTCCAGAACGGTTTTCACGCCAGCGTCGCGGGCATCGCGCACAATCTCAAACACCTGCTTCATGCGATCCGAAGGGCCAGAGCCTACAAATCCCATCCAGGTAATGTCGTAATACACCGCGCCGGGCGTACTCTTCTTGCCCCACACATCGAGCAATACGAGATCGCCTTCGCGAATGGGCACTGGATGGGATGCGCTCGGCTCGTAGTGCGGATTCCCGGCATTCGCATTCACCGCCACGATCGGCGGATCGTCCGTCAGCAAATTCTCCCGCGCGAACGCTTCTCGGAACCAATTTTGAATCTCATGCTCTTTCGTCCCGCCATTGCGCACGCGCCGCCCAATCTCCTGGAACGATTCCGCGACAATGCCATCAATGCTGTCGCGCGCCGCGAAGTGCGTCTGGATCTGCTCTTCCGTCCACGTCGACTCAAATTGCGCAACGAGATCCGCGGAACTGACAATATTCTTCCCCAGTCCGCGCAGCAAATCCGCGGTGCCGGCATCGACCAGCGAAATGGTAAACACGCTATTGTTCGGCGAATACTGCATGGCCAGGTCGCGATGCTTGGCCAGCATCGTCTTCAACTGGTCGAACAATTCCTGCCAACCCGAATACTGATTTTTCTTGCCGGGCAGGGAGTCCAGATGCCCCGCTTCAATCTTGTGCACCAGTTTGACCGGATCGCCCTCCGCGGGGATCAGGTAGAACCACCGCCGCGTCACCATCAGACCTTCGGGCAGCCCCAGCACCCGGTACGCGATGGGATCGCGATGGTGATGGTCGTAGAAAAGCCACGCGTCAATATTGCGCTCGCGAAGGGCTGATTGAATGGCGGCGAGGTCCATGGGCAAACGTCTATTGTAAACAAGGGGAAGGAGTTTGGGCGAATCCGCCTGTATTTCTTGCTAAACTACCGCGATGTCGTCGGCCGTCTCGTCCATGGCGCAGGTCACGCCCTCAGCCGCAACACGCACGCGTATCGAGTCCATCGACGTCCTCCGCGGTGTCGTCATGATTCTGATGGCGATCGATCACACTCGCGACTTCTTCGGGCAGCCCGGAATCAATCCGACTGATCTCACCACCACAACGATTCCGCTCTTCTTTACTCGGTGGATCACCCACTTCTGCGCGCCCACATTCTGCCTGCTGACGGGAACAGGTGCGTTTCTCGCCGGACGCCGCAAGTCGAAGCCGGAGCTGTCGCGGTTCTTGTTCACCCGCGGCCTCTGGCTGATTTTCCTTGAAGTCACGGTTTGCCGCTGTCTCGGCTGGTCGTTCAATTTCGACTACCACATCACTGCGCTGCTGGTGTTGTGGTCGCTCGGCTGTTCCATGATCGTTCTTTCGGCGCTTATCTATCTTCCGAAAGCCGCCATCCTTACTTTCGGGGTCGTCATGATCGCCGGCCACAATCTGCTCGACCCATTGCCGTGGAGAAACTGGTTCTGGTCGATCTTGCACGTTCCCAATGTTCTGGTCGCGACTCCGCGTTTCTCCCTGTTTGTTGGTTACGTGCTCATTCCGTGGGTTGGTGTCGCCGCCGTTGGATACTCCCTCGGCCAAATCTACACTTGGCCCGCCGAGCGCCGTAAACCCGTGCTGCTCCGTCTTGGATTGGGATTGATTGCCGCATTCATCGTGCTCCGCGCCATCAACATTTACGGCGACCCGTTGCCTTGGAGTCATCAGCAATCGCCAGTCTTCACTTTTCTCTCCTTTATCGGGACCACGAAATATCCGCCATCCCTGCTCTTCCTCCTGATGACGCTCGGTCCCGCGCTTCTGCTTCTCTACTCGATGGAATCGACCATCCCAAGCTGGTTGCAGCCTGCCCTCATCTTTGGCAAAGTGCCGATGTTCTATTACCTGCTCCACATCACGCTCATCCACATCATCGCGGTTGTCGTCTGCTACACGCGCTACGGCCACGCCTACTGGATGTTCCAAACTCCCAACTTCCGTTCCTTTCCGGTGGCAACTCCCCCAAGGTGGGGATTTTCCCTTCCAATCGTCTATCTGATATGGGCGATCGTAGTGATTGCGCTCTATCCCCTCTGCCGCTGGTTCGCCGCCCTAAGGCAACGCCGCACCGAAGTCTGGCTAAGCTACCTGTGAGTTCATGGAGCCCTGACGCCTTGTCCGGGCAGCGTCCGAGCGCGGCAGCCGCGAAGCGGCGTACGTGAAAGCCCGCCACGGCAGTGGCGGGTGGCCGGAACATAACAAGAACGAGTCCTGCGGAGACGGCACTCCAGACTCTAACTCTTCTCCAAAATCTTCATCCGGGTTGCCTCCGGCAACGTTTCGCACGCCGTCCGCAATACCAACCTTGGACTCCGCCTGCGAATCTTCATCAAATACGGCACCGTCCGCTTCGCGTCGAACTTCGCCGTCTCGCGCAGCAACCACCCAGCCCCTTCTGCACCATGTCGTCCTCGTCCGCGAGCAACGAGTTCGACAACTTCACGATCTCAGGAAAAAGCTGCTTTGCCCTGGCCGCCCGGATCAACGCCACACAAGCCGCCCGCCGATGCCACCGATCTTTTGACTTAGCCCAGCGAAACACTCGCTTCACGCGCGACGGTTGCGCCGCCACCATGAGCGAGATCAGAGAGTCACCAGCCCATCATGATCAGCCCAACTGCTGATCCGGTCGAGCCACGCCTCGAAGAGTGCGAATTCCCGATCCCCACATTGAGTATCGAGATTTTCCAGCAGGAAGATCCCAGCAACTTTCTCTTCCAGCACAGACCCGAAAAACAGCTGGTCAGCGACCCGCACCAGAAAATCAAAATTACGCTCCGCCAGAATCTGCTTCCTGCAGAGCCGAATCGTGCGCCGCAAATCCGCCGTATACCATCCGTGCGACTTGATTTCATCCTTAAAGAACCATTGCACGCCGGAAGCGTGCTCGGCCGAACCACCGTCTCTCAGCAAGCGTCGAATTTCAGTGGCTACCTTGTGCGGACTGGATGGCATGCCTGCGGACTCGCATTTGGCCGACTTTTGTCCGGGAGGCATCATTGCGTCGGCGCGTCGACGCTCTCCGCTCGCACCACCCGGTCGTAAATCCAGAGCAGGACGGTCGTCACAATTCCAACCCCGACTACCGCCCACCACACCATCTGCGGCTGGTGGAGTTCCTCACCGTAATGATGCATCAACCACCCGCTGAAGGGCCCCGCAATGAACGAGCCGACTCCCAATGGCAGGAAGGCGAATCCCATGTATGTGCCTTGTTGATCCTTGGGAGCGAGCCGCGAGATGTAGTCATAGTAGCGAGGCTGTTGCATGATCTCACCGATCGCTACCACCACCAGCGTTGCTACCGCCATCCATACCGATGGATGCACGATTAGAAGAATCCATGCCAGGCTCGTGATCAGGGTGCCCAGGACGATTGCGTGGAACGCATGTAGGCGCTTGGTAAGAAATCCAATCAGCAGCGTGAACGCAATCACCACGATCGGATCGGTCGCCAAAATCCGCGCGGTGTTTGCCTTCGGATCGATATACGTCGAGATGTACAGTGGCAACGCGATGAATTCCTGCCAGAAGACAACCCAATATCCGGTAAAGATGAGCAGGAATAGCATGAAGCGCGGGTTCGAAAGGACAGTCAGGAAATTCCTACCCACTTGGCCCAAGCTCGCAGCCGGAGCATCGTCTGTACGGCGCGGTTCCTTGAACAGGATCAATACCAGGAAGAACATCAGGAATACGCTGAGAGCCGCGATCCGAAATAGATTTTCCGAGCTACGCATCCATCCCGCGAGCAACGGTCCCAACGTGCTGCCCACGTTGACCAGCGTGTAGTAAATCGAATATCCGACAGAGCGAACATTTTCTTTGGAAGAACGTGCCGTGGTCCCAACCACGCACGGTTTCACCAATGACACGCCCAAAGCCGGCAGTACCAGAATGATCGCTACCAGCGTTGGCAAGGGCATCGTATTCCGTAACGGCGCAAACCAGTCGGCGCCGATTGAGCCCAACGAAAAATAAGCAATGCTCAGAAATAGGTAAGCCAGCGACAGAGCCCGCCGGAACCCGAGCCGGTCCGCGATTGCACCACCAAATACGGCCAGGAACCAAACCCATCCGCCGAACATCCCGGTCAGACTGCTAGCCCGTTCCACATCGAAGTGCAGCCCCTCATGCAGATAGCGTGCCAGCACCGCAAACACGGCGTAATACGAAAGCCGCTCAAACAACTCGCTGATGTTGGCAATCCAGAATGGCCGCTCAAATCCGGTGCGGATCTCGTGGAAACGTTCCGAGAAGGTCAAAGGCGCTCCTTAGAAAGTCAGAAGGCAGAAGTCAGAATGCAGAAGTAAAAAGGCAAATAACTGCGGTTTGTACCGGTACTTCTGCATTCTGACTCCTTACTTCTGAATTTCAACGTTCGTCCAGGCGGTCGCGAACATACGCAGCCGTGACGCCCACAACGCGAATGACTTTGTTCCGGCTCGTCAGTCCGGACGCAATGGTAACGGAAGATCGCGGCACCTTCAAAAGTTTTGCGAAGAACTCGATGCAAGCTTCATTGGCCCGGCCCTCGACGGGCGGCATGGTCAGAGAGACTTTGAGCGCATCACCAATCTCGCCAGTAATGGCGTTCTTCTTCGCCCGCGGATGTACTTTCACCGCGAAGCTGACCCCGCCATCGCCCTCCCGAATGGCAAACATAGGTTTCGCCCGGTAATCCAAAACTCAACTTGTCATCCTGAGCAAAGCGAGGGACCTATGTATTGTGCCGAAAGCGTTTGCGCCGCCCGCGAAATGCATAGGTCCTTCGGTCGCAAAGCACGCGACCTCAGGGATGACGACGCAAGTTAGGGATAAGACCGCTCCCCAAAAATCGCCGTCCCCACCCGCACACATGTGGAGCCCTCTTCAATCGCGATTTCGAAGTCGTGCGACATGCCCATCGAGAGAACATCCATCTTTACTGAAGGGATTTTTCGTGCGGCAAGCGCATCCCGCAGTTCGCGTAGCTTGCGGAAAAACGGCCGCGCTTCTTCGGGATCGTCAGCAAACGGCGGCACTGTCATGAGCCCGCGAAACTCCAGAGCCTCCAGCCGCGGACTCACCGCCAGCAGTTCTTCGAGCTCTCGCGATTCGGGGGCGACTCCGCTCTTCGCAGCCTCGGCGCCAACGTTAATTTCAATCAGCACCGCCAACCTCTTATTCGCTGCCCGCGCGGCCCCATCCAGTTTCTCAGCGAGCTTGACCGAATCTACCGAGTCCACCGCGCCAAATAATTCTGCTGCCTTGCCAGCTTTATTCGTCTGCAGATGACCGATCATGTGCCACGAAGCACCCGTCAAGTCGGCCAGAGCCGCAGCTTTCCCCGCAAACTCCTGCACGCGATTCTCGCCAAACAACCGCAACCCTGCCGCATACGCCTCGCGAATCCGTTCCGCAGGATGCGTCTTGGTCACGCCCATCAGAGCAATCTCCTCCGGTCGCCGCCCAGCCCGCCGCGCGGCCGCAGCGATCCGTTCGCGAACCCGCGCAATGTTCTGAGAGATGCTCATGGAAAACGAAACCACAGAGGACACAGAATCTCACAGAGAGAAGCATTCCTCCGTGAAACTCCGTGCCCTCCGTGGTGAAGAATTACATAATCGCAGTCGGCGGGGCCGGGTCTTCCGGCCGTCCACAGCTAGCCAGCGGCACGCGGATCATGACGATCGCCAGAATCGCCAGCGCTCCCAATGCCAGCAAGAACGGCGGCGTCCACTTGAACAACGTCACGTCGTGGTTCGATCCCACCAGGCCCGCGATCACCAGCCCGCAGAGCGCTTCGCCGGCGATCATGCCGGAAGCAGTAAGCACGCCGGCGTTATCCACCCGAGCTTTCTGCGCATCGTTGAAGCCGCGGCGGTCCCGCAATATGTCGGTAATCCAGCGGATGACTCCGCCGATGAAAATCGCGAACGTCGTCCCCAGCGGCAGGTACATGCCCACCGCGAACAACATCACGCTCTTCACCTCGATCATGATCATCCCCAGGCCCAGCAGGATGCCCACAATGACCAGCGGCCACGCCATGTCTCCACCCACAATTCCCTTCGACAACATAGCCATCAACCCGGCCTGCGGAGCGGGAAGTTGAGCGCTTCCGAAGTGGTACGCCTTCGCCAGAATCGCGATGGGGAAGAAAAGCACGAGGGATGCGACGACGATGCCGAACAAATCCCCGATCTGCATCTTCGCGGGAGTGCCGCCAAGAATGTGTCCGACCTTCAAGTCCTGCAGCATCTCGCCCGCCACCGCGGACGAAACGCAAACTACCGCCGCCACGCCCAACACGGCTGCCACTCCGCCGACTCCCTTGACTCCCATGGCCACCATCAGCAGCGCCGCAATGACCAGCGTGCACAGCGTCAGCCCCGAGACCGGATTATTCGACGATCCGATCATGCCCACCAGATTCCCGGACACTGCGGCGAAGAAGAATCCCACGATGATCATGACGCCCGCCGCCACCAGCGATCCCGACAGTACTTGCGATCCAGAGAGCCCGCCCGCGCCGCTAATGAAGTAGTGATACAGCACGATCATGGCAACAAACACCAGGCCCACGCCGGCAAAGATGATTTTCGAGGGCAAGTCCCGCTCGGTTCGACTGGTCGCCGCCTGTGCCGACGCTGACTTCTTCAGATCGGAAACCGCGCGACCCATCCCGAGCGCCAGTTGCTTGCGCATCTTGAACAGCGTGTACGACGCGCCCACCAGCATGCCACCCACTGCGATGGGGCGCACGATGGAGAAGTAGATCGCCCCGGCCAGCAGCGTCCACGAGATCGGTTGGCCCGCAGGCTGTGTCGCTTGGATGTAAGGACCGATCGTAAAAGTTAGAAGCGGAACCAGCAGGCCCCATGCGAGCACGCCACCGGCGAAGTTCAGCGCGGCCAGGCGCGGTCCAATAATGTAGCCGACCCCCAGGTACGCAGGGCTGACGTCAGGCGCTGTGAACAGCGTGGTGCCTCCCGTGATCGTCGTAGCTACGTTCGGATTCGTGCTGGTGCGCAGCAACAACTTCTTGCCCAGGTTGCCGATGGTCACCGGGAACGTGTTGTTAGGGTTAAAAACATTCACTGCGCCCAGCAAATACATGAAGCTGCCAAAGCCCATGTTGGCGAACAGAATCTTGGCCGCAGTCGATCCCTGTTGGCCAGCCTTGTGAATCTCTGAGGCCGCCACCGACTCGGGGTAGGGCAGGTCTGGATCTTCCACCATCACCCGGCGGAGCAAGGTGACGAACAAGATGCCGAGCGTTCCGCCGATCACCATCAGCGCGACCGACTTCCAGTATTCGGGAGTCCTGAAAGCCGCAAAGCCTGGCGTAAGCTCAGGCCAGAGATCGGCCATCACAAACGCCGGGATCGTGAAGATGGCGCCCGCCGCCACCGACTCTCCAATCGAGCCCACGGTTCGCGCGATATTTTCTTCCAGCAGCGAGCCCTTCATCAGCCGCAGCAAAGCCATGCCGATCACGGCTGCCGGATACGTCGCGGCGATCGTCATTCCGGCCTTGAGCCCCAAGTACGCATTCGCGGAGCCCAACAGCGCCGTCAGGAACAGGCCGATCAGCACTGCTCGGAAGGTGAACTCCTTCATCTCCATGGTTTCGGGTACGTAGGGCGCATGTTTTTTGCGAGGCTCTGTGACGACTGGGCTACTCATCGGCGATCCTTTTTATGGCGTGGGATGGAGGCAAGATGGTTGGGCTGCCTTCTCAATCGAAAAACTCACGAACGGCGCACGTTAGCACGCGGCAAGGGCCCATGACAAGTGTGCGGACCCATTCTAGCCCCATGGCAGTAGAGAATCCGGCTGGAATTTATAATCGGTCCATGTGTGGGCGCTACAAACTGTCGCGGCGCAAGCAGATCATTGAAGAACGATTTGACGTTCCGCCGGACGAGGCCGAGGAGTGGGCGCCGCGCTACAACATCGCGCCGACGCAAAGTGTTCCGGTCATTCGCCAGCATCCCAAAGAGCCACGCCGGGTGATGAACCTGATGCGCTGGGGCCTGGTCCCCGCGTGGGCGAAGGACCTGTCCGATTCGGCGCGAAGGATTAACTCCCGCTCGGAGACGGCGGCAACTCTTCCCGCCTTTCGCGACGCGTTCCAGCATCGGCGATGCCTGGTTCCGGCGGATGGATTTTACGAATGGCAGAGAGCGAAGGGCACGAAGCAGCC
>Ga0335070_10001670_pt1 | contig 25749 bp, 19 predicted proteins | sample Lox_Sample_13_FD_206722 | JGI IMG/M metagenome (GOLD analysis project Ga0335070, IMG submission 206722) | Soil microbial communities from Loxahatchee National Wildlife Refuge, Florida, United States - Lox_Sample_1.3 | ecosystem: Environmental > Terrestrial > Soil > Wetlands | place: USA...
GGCACCACACGCAGTCTCACGAGGAGTCCGCCGGGCGCCTCTGCACGGCCGCCGCCGAGCTCGAGCGAGAGGCCCAGGCGCTCCGCGAGACGGTGCGGCGGTTCCGCATCTGAGCGCCCGGCCCGGGCCGTGGAGCGGGTCTCCCGAGCGGTCTTTTTCGAGAAACCTCTTGCGATTGCGGCAGGCCCGCGTATAAACAACGCGTTCAAAGGAGAGGACCACCGGCGCGAGTGCACGGCGGCCTGCTTCGTAGGGGGGTAGAGGTTCCCGCTTCGCCGGTCTTCGAAAGCGCCGCCTCGCGCGGGGCTTCCGGGCAACCGGAGACGGAGTCTTGCGCCCCGGAGTTCAGATGATCCACCCGGACACGCGGCTCGGTCACGCTAGCGATGCAATCGGACTCGGAGTCTTTGCCACGAAGCCCATCCCAAGAGGAACCATCCTCTGGGCACTCGACGACCTCGACCAGCGGCTCTCGCCGGTCCGGGTCCGGCGCCTCGGACCGCGCTACGAGGCGCTGCTCGACCGCTACGCGTTCTTCAACGCGGAGGGCGAGCAGGTGGTCTGCTGGGACATCGCGCGCTTCGTGAACCACAACTGCGAGGCGAACGCGATCAGCACCGGCTGGCACTTCGACATCGCCGTGCGTGACATCGCCGCCGGCGAAGAGATCTGCAACGACTACGGCGCGCTCAACCTCGAGGAGAGCTTCACCTGCCACTGCGACTCGGCGGTCTGCCGCGGGACCATCCACCCCGAGGACTTCGACCGCCATGCCGACCGCTGGGACGTGCTGGTGCGGGCCGCCTTTCCGCAGGTGACGCACGTGGCGCAGCCGCTCTGGGACTTCGTGTCGCCGAAGCGTCTGGTGGTCGCCGCCGCGCGCGACCCGCGGCGGGCGCCTTCGATCCGCCGCCACCGCCGAGTCGCCGTCCCGCAGCTGGCGTCGCGCCAGCTCGCGGCGCGCACCTGACGTCACCTCGCCGGCGGATCGAACTCCGGCCACGGGCGCGTCGCCATGAGGCGCGCTCGAGTCCGGCCGCGCGCACGGGAACGCCCTCACCCTAGTCGGGGTCCGCGAGCAGGTCGCGGAAGTCTCGCGATGGCAGAGCGCCGGCCGCGGCCCGACATTCGGGCGCTTCCGCGTCCTCCACCGTGGGAGAACCGCCCTGCACTACCGAGACGCCGTCCTCCCCGTGCGCGCCCTCGCCGACGGAGTCGCCGCGTGCGAGTCGGCGCTCGAGGGGCTCGCGCGGCGAGGCGCGTTCGATCCCGCGGCCTTCGCGGCCTTCGCCAACGCCCAGGTCCTCACGGTCTGGCTCGCGCCGCTCGCCGACAGCGCCTCCGCGCGCGCCCTCCTCCCGGGCGCGTTCGTCGAGCTGCTCGAGGAGCGGCGCCGCGCCCAGCCGGAGCGCGTGGCGCGCCTCGTCGCGCAGGCGGCCGAGCTGCGCGACGCGCTCGCCGCCGCGGGCGTCGAGAGCCTCGTCCTGAAGGGCGGCGGGCTCGCGGTGCGCCTGTACCCCGCGCCCGAGCGGCGCCATCAGTGGGACGTCGACCTGCTCGTGCGCGAGGGGGCGCTCGGCGAGGCCTTCCAGGTGCTCGGGCGGCTCGGCTATCGCGTGCGCGAGCACCCGGCGGACGGCGCCTTCGTCCGCGACCGCATCGAGCGCATCGAGAGCGGCGCCCTGCACCGCGGCAAGCACTCGCTCGAGGCGCGCCGCGAGGACGCCCGCGTCGACGTCCACTGGCGGATCGGCGGCCGACTCGCCGATCGGGTCGACCACGCGGCCCTGTGGGCGAGCCGCGCGACCTGCACGCTCCGCGGTGAGCGCTTCGAGACGCTGTGCGAGGAGCACGCCCTGTGCCTGCTGCTGCTGGGCATCGCGGCCGACCTGAAGCGCGGCGCCTGCCGAGGCAAGCAGCTGCTCGACCTCTTCCTGGCGCTGCGCACGTGGGGTCCCGGCACCGATTGGGAGGCCTTCCTCGCGCGCCGCTCGCGGGAGGGACTGCTGCGCGTGGCGGTCAACGTCCTCGGTCTGATGGACGTGACGTGGGGCGGCGTCGATGCGATCCCCGCCCTGGCGGAGCGGCTGACGCGCTTCCGCAGCCGCATCCTGCTGCCGGATCCGGCCGACGCGGAGGCGCTGCTCCAGAACCCGCGCGGCGCGGCGGAGAACCGCGCCTGGTACAAGCGCCTGTACCCGCGCTCGCGGATCCAGCACGTCGCGTGGCAGATCGCGGACGCGCGCCTCCGCTCGCGGACGCCGCGCGGGCACGCGTCGGCCTCGCCGTAGCCGTCGCGCCTCGCGAGAGGCGCTACACGCCCGGCGTCAGGGAGGTCTCGGCCAGCGCGGACGGCGGCGCCGCGACGGGCAGCGCCGACGGCTTCGCGGCGGCCGCGGGCGCGGCGGGCTTGGGCGCAGCCGGAGTCGCGGCGCGCGCCGCCTTGCGCGGCGCCGGCCTGGCGCGCTTCTTCGCGCGCTTCGGCTCGAGCGACGTCTCCAGGCGGCGCAGCAGCTTGACCGCGTCGTGCCGCGCTCGCGCCGTGCGCGCGCGCCACTCGCGCTCGCCCCGCGCCTCGATGCTGCCGAGCTGGTGGCTGACCTCGCGCAGCAGGCGCGCGAAGCGCTTGCGCGCGTCGCGCTGCGCCGTCTCGATCTGCCTCTCGAGGCGCGAGAGCCCCTGGCGCACGCGCTTCACATAGCCGCGCAGCTCGGCCGGCAGCTCGTCCTGGATGCGCTGGATGGCGGAGCGCTGCGCGCCGCGCGCCGTACTGCGTTTGCGGGTCTTGCGGGTCGGCATCGGGTTCCCCTCCTGGTCTCGACGCTACGGCGTTCGAGAACGTCGCGTTGCAAAGCAGGTTCCATGCCGCGCGGCCTCAAGGCAAGGGCCGGGCGCGCGCGGAGGCGCGCCACTCCCAGGGCGGCGTCCGCTGCGCTGCGGGCAGGCTCCAGAGGCCGCGCCGGGCGGCGCGCGCCTGCGCCTCGAGATCGAGCAGCACGGGGTCGTGTGTGTAGCGGCGGTACACCCAGGCGTGGCCTTCTCGCACCAGCTCGCAGCCGACGCAGACTCCGTCGGCGTAGACCTCGCCGACGTGGCGCCCGTAGCGATCTACATCCACCTCGAGGACGCGCACGTCGCGTCCCGCGACGCGCCGCGCCAGCGCCTGCTTGCTGCGCTCGGCCCACGCCTGACCGCGCTCGGGCGCGTCGATGCCGTGGATCCGCACGCCGACGCGACGCTTGCCGACGCGCAGCTCGAAGCTGTCGCCGTCCCGGATCGCCACCACGCGGCCCTCGAGGACCCGGGTGCCGCCGGCTGCGGCGAGCGCGGCCGCCGCGAGCACGAGCGCCGCCGCGAGGCTCGCGCGCGCCCGCGCCCGGCTCAACGATCCGCGCCGCCCTTGCCGAAGGTGCGCTCGCGGTAGCGTCGCGCGGCCTCGAGCGAGTCGGGGTCGAAGACCGTGCCGAGCAGCACGTCGCCGTCGGCGAAGGACGTGAGGCCCGCGCCCATCGCGCGCGTCACGGCGTTCACGTGCTCCTTCGTCACGATCACCGGCACGGCGGGCTTGGCCGCCAGCTCCTCGGCCAGCGCGCGCGTCTCCGCCTCGAGGCGGGCCTCGGGCACGACGCGGTTCACGAAGCCGGCGGCGCGCGCCTCCGCGGGCGTGAAGCGGCGGCACGTCATCACCAGCTCCTTGGTCAGCGCGGGCCCGATCTCGCGCACGAGGCGCGGGATGCCGCCCCACGCCAGCGGGATGCCGAGGTCGATCTCGGGGATCGAGAGCACGGCGTCCTCGGCCACGACCCGCAGGTCGCAGGCCGCCATCAGCACGATGCCGCCTCCCACCGCGTGGCCGTGCACCTGCGCGAGGGTCACGGCGCGCATCTGCTCGACCGCGTCGGCCATGCGCAGGCCGAGCTGACCCACCTCGCGCCGCGCGGCCCAGGAGCGCCCGGCCCGGGGCGACGCCTCGCCGACCGGGGAGTCGCGCAGGTCCGCGCCCGCGCAGAACGAGCGCCCCTCGCCCCGCACGATCACGACGCGCACGTCCGCCTGGTCGTCGAACCAGTGCGCCGCCGCTGCGATCTCCCGCATCGCCTTCGCGGAGAGCGCGTTGCGGCGCTCGGGCCGCGCCAGCACGAGTGCGCCGATCGGACCCTCGGCGTGGACCCGGAGCGTCTCGAATTCCACCGCGCCCTCCCTCGGCCCCAGGCTAGCTCTGTTCTTCGCTCGGCCTATCCTCGGACCACCCCGGGTGACCCGGGCCACGAGGAGGATTCGAATGAGGAGCAAGACCGCCGCGCTGGCCTCGGCCGCCGCGCTGCTGTTCGTCGCGGGAGCGGCCGCCGCCGCCGGCGACGAGTCGACGCCGGCGGGCAAGGTGCGCTGCCAGGGCGTCAATTCCTGCAAGGGCAAGGGCTCCTGCCACAGCGCAGCCAACGACTGCTCCGGTCAGAACTCGTGCAAGGGCAAGGGCTTCCTGCTGATGACGGCCGCGGAGTGCGCCAAGGCCAAGGGCACCGTGCTGCCCGACGAGGACGAGGAGTAGGCCTTCCCGCTCCCGGGCCGTCATGCGCCCCACCAGCCCCCCGCGTCCTCGCGAGGCGCCGTACCTCGGCGTCGGCGTCGGGCTGCGTCCGCCGCACTACGCCGAGGTGCTCGAGCGCGGCGCGCGCGGCGGGCTGCACGTCGACTGGCTCGAGGTGATCAGCGAGAACTTCATGGTGCCGGGCGGACGCCCGCGCCGGATCCTCCGCGAGGTGCGCGCGCTGCTCCCGGTGGCCCTGCACGGGGTCTCGCTGAACGTCGGGTCGGTGGATCCGCTGGACGACGCGTACCTCGGCGAGCTCGACGCCCTCGCGCGCCGCGTCGAGCCCGCCTGGATCTCGGACCACCTGTGCTGGACGGGAGTCGGCGGACGCCAGCTCCACGACCTGCTGCCGCTGCCGCACGCCGAGGCCGCGGTGCGCCACGTGGCCGGGCGCGTCGCGCGCGTGCAGGACCGCCTCGGGCGCCGCATCGCGCTCGAGAACGTCTCGTCCTACGTGCGCTTCGCCGCCGACGAGATGAGCGAGTGGGAGTTCCTGGTAGCGGTGGCCGAGGCGGCCGACTGCGGGATCCTGCTCGACGTCAACAACGCCTTCGTCAACGCCTGCAACCACGGCTTCGACGCGCGCGCCTTCCTCGACGCGATCCCGCCGGAGCGCGTCTTCCAGATCCATCTGGCGGGGCACAGCCGGCAGGGCCCGCTGCGCATCGACACCCACGACGCGCACGTCTGCGACGAGGTGTGGGAGCTGTTCGCCCACGCCGCGGCGCGCCTCGGCCGCGTCTCGACGCTGATCGAGTGGGACGACGCGATCCCGGCCTTCGACGTGCTCGCAGCGGAGGCGGCGCGCGCCCGCGCCATCCTCGACGCGGTGTGCGCGCCCTGCGAGTCGACGTCCCCGGAGAGCCGCCGTGCTGGACGCGACGCAGCGTAGGTTCGCGGCGCTCCTCACGGCACCGGACGGTGTCGGGGCGGCGCTGCGCGAGGCCGGCGACGCGCAAGGCGCCTCGCTGGCGGGCTTCGTTGCGGGCGACGCCCGCCTCGATGCGACCTCGCGCCTCGAGGTCTACGCGAACGCCTACTTCGCTCGCATCCTCGACGTGCTGACGCAGGACTTCGGCGCGCTCGCCGCGGCGCTCGGCCGTGAAGGCATGAACGACGTCGCAACGGCGTACCTGCTGGCCCACCCCTCGCGCCACTTCTCGATCCGCCATGTCGGCGCCCGGCTCGCCGCGTACCTTGCCGACGATCCGCGCGCCGCTCCTCTGCGCGTGCGCTGGCCCTGGTGCGCGGACCTTGCTCGGCTCGAGACCGCGCTCGGCGACGCCTTCGACGCCGCGGACGTGCCGCTGCTCTCGCGCGAGGCGCTGGCCGCGCTGCCCCCGGACGCCTGGCCCGACCTGCGCCTGCACTTCGCGCCCTGCGTGCGTCTGCTGCGCCTGGCCTGGCCGGTGCGCACCCTGCGCGAGGCCTTCGAGCGCGACGCGACGCCTCCCCCCCTCGTGACACCCGCCCCGGAGACCCTGCTGGTCTGGCGACGCGACGAGTCCGTGCGGTGGCGCGCGATCCTGCCGCTGGAGGCGGAACTCCTCGAAGCCGCCCTCGCCGGCGCCCCTTTCGAGGCGCTGTGCGCCACCGCGGCGGGCGCGCTGGGGGAGGCTGCCGCACCCGGCTACGCGGCCGAGTCGCTCGCGCGCTGGGTCCACGACGCTCTGCTCGCGGCGCAGTAGCTTCCAGCCGATGGATGGGACGGGGACCATGCAGGGGTCCGAAGCCATCGAGCCGCGTCCGGGCGTCGTGCTTCGCGCCGTGGGCCTCACCAAGGTCTATCGCACGGGAGAGGTCGAGGTGCAGGCGCTGCGCGGGGTCGACCTCGAGCTCTCGGCCGGCGAGCTGATCGTCCTGCTCGGGCCCTCGGGCAGCGGCAAGTCGACGCTGCTCAACATCCTCGGCGGGCTCGACTCGCCGACCTCCGGCCACGTGTGGTTCGACGGCACGGAGCTGACCCTGCGCAACGAGACGGCCCTCACCGAGTACCGCCGGCACCACGTGGGCTTCGTCTTCCAGTTCTACAACCTGATCCCCTCCCTCACCGCCAAGGAGAACGTGGCGCTCGTGACCGAGATCGCGACGGCGCCGATGAAGCCCGAAGATGCCCTCGCCCTGGTCGGCCTCGGCGAGCGCCTGAACCACTTCCCTGCGCAGCTCTCGGGCGGCGAGCAGCAGCGTGTCGCGATCGCGCGGGCGATCGCCAAGCGGCCGGCGATCCTGCTCTGCGACGAGCCGACGGGCGCGCTCGACAGCCAGACGGGCGTCCTCGTGCTGGAGGCGATCGAGGCGGTGAACCGCGAGCTCGGCACCGCGACGGCGCTGATCACCCACAACGCGGGCATCGCCGACATGGCCGAGCGGGTGCTGCGCTTCGGCGACGGGCGCATCGTCGAGACGCGGGTGCACGCGGCGCGCCGCGCCGCGCGCGAGCTCTCGTGGTGACGCGATGACGGCGCTGCAGACCAAGCTGCTCCGCGACCTCTGGCGCCTGCGGGGCCAGGTGGCCGCGATCGGGCTCGTGATCGCGTCGGGCGTGGCCGTGCTGGTGATGTCGCTCGGCACCATCGAGGCGCTGCGCGACACCGCGGCCGCCTTCTACGACCGCTCCAACTTCGCCGACGTCTTCGCGACGCTGCGGCGCGCGCCCGAGGGCCTGGCGCGCCGCATCGAGGAGATCCCCGGCGTGCAGGGCGTCGAGACGCGCATCGCGCGCTTCACGCTGCTCGACATCGAGGGCTTCGACGAGCCGGTGATCGGGCGCATCGTCTCGCTGCCCGAGGCCCACGAGCCCGTGCTGAACCGCCTGACGCTGCGCAGCGGCCGGCTCGTAGCGCCGGGTCACCCCGACGAGGTGGTGCTCTCGGAAGCCTTCGCCGAGGCGCACCGCCTCGGCCTCGGCGATCACCTGCGCGCGCTGATCAACGGCAAGCAGCGAACGCTCGAGGTGGTCGGCACCGCGCTCTCGGCCGAGTACGTCTACGCCATGGCGCCGGGCTCGCTGATGCCCGACGAGCGGCGCTTCGGCGTGCTGTGGATGGGCCGCAAGGCGCTCGAGGCCGCCTACGACCTCGACGGCGCCTTCGACGACGTGACGCTCTCGCTGCTGCGCGGCGTGTCGCCCGACGGTGTGATCGAGCAGCTCGATCTGCTGCTCGCGCCCTACGGCGGCATCGGCGCCTACGCCCGCAAGGATCAGCTCTCGAACTGGTTCCTGATGAGCGAGATCGACCAGCTCGGGAACATGGCCACGATCATGCCGACCATCTTTCTGTCGGTGGCGGCGTTCCTGACGAGCATGGTGCTGAACCGCCTGATCGCGATCGAGCGCAGCGAGATCGGCCTGTTCAAGGCCTTCGGCTACAGCAACGCGGCGGTCGGCTGGCACTACGCCAAGCTCGTGATCGGCATCGCCGTCCTCGGCACGGCGCTCGGCGTGGCACTCGGCGGCTGGTTCGGACGCGCCATGACGGCGATGTACGCCGAGCTCTACCGCTTCCCCTTCATCATCTTCCGCCCGCGGCCGTGGGTGTTCGCGGTGGCGATCGCCGTCAGCGTCGGCTCGGCGCTGCTCGGCACGGCCCGCGCGGTCGGTCGCGCCATTTCGCTGCCTCCCGCCGAGGCCATGCGGCCGCCCTCGCCGACGCTGTTCTCGCGCTCGGGCCCGACGGCGCGCCTCGAGCGCCTCTTCGACCAGCCGACGCGCATGATCTTCCGCCAGATCACGCGCTTCCCGGCGCGCACGGCCGGCACGGTCGTCGGCATCGCCATGGCCGTGGGCCTGCTGGTCACGTCGATCCAGTGGAACGACTCGATCGACCAGATGCTCGAGACCTACTTCTTCGACGGCCAGCACCAGGACCTCACGGTGGGTCTGGTGGACGCAAAGAGCACCGAGGTGGTCGGCGAGCTCGCGCGCCTGCCGGGCGTGCTGGCCGCGGAGCCCGTGCGCACCGTTGCGGCGCGGCTGCGCCACGGCACGCACTGGCGCCGCGAGGCGCTCCAGGGGATTCCCGAGGGCGCGACGCTCTCGCCGGCGTACGACGCGGAGCAGGGCCCGGTGCCGGTGCCGCCGGCCGGACTCCTGCTCTCGAGCAAGCTGGCCGAGCTGCTCGCCGTGGAGCCGGGGCAGCGCGTCACCGTGGAGGTGCTCGAGGGCCGCCGCCCGGTCGTCGACCTGCCCGTCGTGGGCCTCTTCGAGACGAACATCGGCACGCCGGCCGTGATGAGCATGGACGCGCTGAACCGCATCCTGCGCGAGCGGCCCGTCGCCAGCGCGGCACACCTGCTCGTCGACCCCGCGAAGGAGCCCCAGCTCTTCGCGGCGCTCAAGCGCGTGCCCGCGATCTCGGCCGTCTCGCTGCGGCGCGCGGCGGTCCAGAAGTTCAACGAGACCATGGCCGAGACGCTGCTGATCTTCACCGGCATCTTCGCGCTCTTCGCCGCCACGCTGGCCTTCGGCGTCGCCTACAACGCGACGCGCGTCTCGCTCTCGGAGCGCGCCCGCGAGCTCGCGACGCTGCGCGTGCTCGGCGAGACGCGCTTCGAGATCTCCTACATCCTGCTCGGCGAGGTCGCGCTGCTGGCCTTCCTGGGCCTGCCCCTCGGCTGCCTGGTCGGCGCGGGCATCGCCTGGTACATGAGCGAGCGCTTCGAGACCGAGCTCTACCGCGTGCCCCTCGTGCTGAACGACTCGACCTTCGGAACGGCCGTCGCGATCGCCGTGGTCTCGGTGGCGATCTCGGCTGCGATCGTGCGCCAGCGGCTCGACCGCCTGGACCTCGTCGCCGTGCTGAAGACCCGGGAGTAGGCATGAACGTCCGGCGGCGCAGGATCCTGCTGTGGAGCGGGCTCGGGGTGGTGCTCGCGGTGGGGCTCGTCTTCGCGTTCCGCCCGCAGCCCGTGCCGGTCGACTTCGCGCGGGTGACGCGGGGACGCCTCGTGGTGACCGTCGACGAGGAGGGCGAGACGCGCGTGCGCGACGTGTTCGTGCTGTCGGCGCCGGTCGCGGGGCGCGTGCGGCGCATCGAGGCGGAGGTCGGCGACCCCGTGGAGGCCGGCAAGACCGTGCTCGCGCAGATCGAGCCGGTGGACCCGGATCTGCTCGACGTGCGCAGCGAGAGCGAGGCCCAGGCGGCGGTGCGCTCGGCGCAGGCCGAGGTCGACTTCGCGAACAAGGAGCTGAAGCGCCAGCGCGAGCTCGGCCAGCGCGGCGTGGCGTCGCGGCGCGACCTCGACGCCGCGGAGCGGGCCTACCGCACGGCGCAGGCCGCGCTCGAGGAGGCGCGCGCCGCGCTCGAGGCGCGCAACCTGGCCGTCGCGCAGGCGCGGCGCCCGCAGCAGTTCAAGCGCGGCAGCAAGCCCGACGAGCAGTGCGCCTGCATCCCCGTACGCGCGCCCGTGTCGGGACGCGTGCTGCGCGTCGTGCGCCAGAGCGAGGGCGTCGTGCGGCCGGCCGAGCCGCTGCTCGAGATCGGCGACCCCGTGGATCTCGAGATCGTCGTCGATCTGCTCTCCGCCGACGCCGTGCAGGTGTCGCCCGGGCAGGAGGTGCTGATCGAGCAGTGGGGCGGCGGGCAGACGCTGCACGGGCGCGTGCGTCGCGTCGAGCCCACGGGCTTCACGAAGGTCTCGGCGCTCGGCATCGAGGAGCAGCGCGTCAACGTGATCCTCGACCTGACCGATCCGCCTGCGGAGTGGGGGCGCCTCGGGCACGGCTACCGCGTCGAGACGCGCATCGTGCTGTGGCGCGGCGAGAACGTCCTCAAGGTCCCGCTCTCGGCGCTGTTCCGCACCCGCAACGAAGGCGAGGACGGCAACGAGGCGGCCGGCGACTGGGCCGTGTTCGTCGAGACGGGCGGACGCGCGCACCTGCGCCCCGTCTCGCGCGGCCATCACAACGGCCTCGAGGTGGAGATCCTGAACGGGCTCTCCGAGGGCGAGCGCGTGGTGCTGCACCCATCCGATCGGGTGGTGGACGGGGTGCGAGTCAACGCGCGCAAGTGATCACTCGAGCGGCGGCTGCGGCGTGCGCTCCTCGTGCTTCTCCTCGATCTCGGTGAGCGTCCCCTCGGCCAGCAGCAGCACGCCCGCCACCGACGCGGCGTTCTCGAGCGCGAGGCGCACGACCTTGGTCGGATCGATGATGCCGGCCTCCACCAGGTCCACGAACTCGCCGCGGCCCGCGTCGAAGCCGAAGCTGCCGCCGGCGGCGCGGACGCGCTCGACCACCACTCCGCCGTCGGCGCCCGAGTTCGCGGCGATCTGGCGCGCCGGCGTCTCGAGGGCGCGGCGCAGGATGCGCAGGCCCGTCGCCTCGTCGCCCTCGGCCTTGCGCTCCTCCTTCTCCACCGCCTCGATCGTGCGCAGCAGCGCCGAGCCGCCACCCGGCACGATGCCCTCGGCGATCGCCGCCTTGGTGGAGGCGATCGCGTCGTCGAAGGCGTCCTTGCGGTTCTTCATCTCCGCCTCGGAGGGCGCCCCCACGCGGATCACCGCGACGCCGCCCGCGAGCTTGGCGAGCCGCTCCTGGAGCTTCTCCTTGTCGTAGTCGGAGGTGGTGTCCTCGATCTCGCGGCGCAGCACGTCGCAGCGCGCGGCGATGTCGGACTTCTTGCCGGCGCCCTCGATCACCGTGGTGTCGTCCTTCGTGACCACCACCTTCTTGGCGCGGCCTAGCGAGGAGAGCTCGGTGTTCTCGAGCTTGAGCCCGAGCTCCGAGGCGATCACCTGGCCACCGGTCAGGATCGCGAGATCCTGGAGCATGGCCTTGCGGCGGTCGCCGAAGCCCGGCGCCTTCACGGCGACGCAGCGCAGCGAGCCGCGCAGCTTGTTCACCACCAGCGTGGCGAGCGCCTCGGCCTCGACGTCTTCCGCCACGACCAGCAGCGCCTGCCCCTCGCGCGCCACCTGCTCGAGCAGCGGCAGCATCTCCTTCATGCCCGAGATGCGCTTGTCGTGGAGCAGGATCAGCGGCTCCTCGAGCACGGCCTCCATCTTCTGCGGATCCGTCACGAAGTAGGGCGAGAGATAGCCGCGGTCGAACTGCATGCCCTCGACGAAGTCGAGCGTCGTCTCCGTGCCCTTGGCCTCCTCGACCGTGACGATGCCCTCGCCGCCCACCTTGCCGAGCGCCTCGGCCACGCGGTCGCCGACGGAGGCGTCGCCGTGCGCCGAGATGGTCGCCACCTGCGCCTTCTCCTTCGAGCTCGACACCGGCTTCGAGATGCCCTTCAGCGCCTCGACCGCGACGCGCACGCCGCGCTCGATGCCGCGCTTCAGATCGATGGCGCTGGCGCCCGCCACCACGTTGCGCAGGCCATCGGCGAAGATGGCGTGGGCGAGCACGGTCGACGTGCTGGTGCCGTCGCCCACCGCGTCGCCGGTGCGGACCGCGGCCTCGCGCAGCATGCGCGCGCCGAGGTTCTCCTCGGGATCCTCGAGGTTCACCTCCTTGGCGATCGTGACCCCGTCGTCGCAGACGACCGGGCTGCCCCACTTCTTCTCGATCAGCACGCAGCGCGACTTCGGGCCGAGCGTCACGCGCACCGCATCGGCGAGCACCGTCGCGCCCGCGAGGATCTTCGCGCGCGCCTGGTCGCGGAACAGCAGACGGGTATGGGGCATGGCTTCCTCCGCGGAGGGTCTCCCGGATCCGATTAGCAACGCGCGTGCCGCGAGGCGGGATGCCGCGCCGCGGCGCACCGCGGCCCGCCTGGGGGCGAACCTGGACTCCTGTACGCACTCCTGTTTCCTTATGCCCCAACGGTCTCGTGAAGCTGGGGCGCGGCGGCTCGTCCGCACCGGTGGCCGCCTCCCCTTCGGGTACGGCCGTTGCAGTCGGGGAGGCCGATGCCCGAGAACCCGCTCGCTCCGCTCGCCGACATCGTGCTCGAGACCATCTGGCTGCTGCTCCCCCTGCTCGGCGGCGCCCTGGTCCACGGCCTCTGCATGAAGTACGGCTGGCTCGGCTTCCTCGCCCGGCCGATCGACGGGGGACGGACGTTCCGGGGCCGGCCGATCTTCGGGCACAGCAAGACCTGGCGCGGACCGGTCGCGGTGGCGATCGGGGCGTCGGCAGTCTTCGAGCTTCAGCGCCGCGTGCTCGCCGACCTCGAGGGGCTCTCGGGGCTGGCACCGGCCGGATTCGCGAGCCTGCCGCTCTGGTTCGGGGCGGCGCTCGGGGCCGCCGCCGAGCTCTCCGAGCTGCCCAACAGCTTCGTGAAGCGACAGCTCGGCATCGCGCCGGGCGCCACGGCGAAGGGGCCCCTCTCCCTGCTCTTCTACCTCTGGGACCAGCTCGACCTGCTGCTCGGCTACTGGCTGGTCCTCGCGGCGGCGATCCCCCCGACCCCAGCGCACGTCGCCGCGTCGCTCGTGGTGGTCGCGGCGATCCACCCGCTCTCCACGCTGACCGGCTACCTGCTCGGCATGCGGCCCACGGCGCGCTGAGTCAGGCTTGGCGCCATGGATCTCTCCGTCCTCCCGCTTCCGCCGCCTCCCGCGGACGAGCGCCCGGTCGAGGTGGTCGAGCGCAAGGGGCTCGGCCATCCGGACAGCATCTGCGATGCGCTCGCCGAGGAGCTCTCGCTCGCCTACTCGCGCTACGGCCTCGCGCACTTCGGCGCGATCCCCCACCACAACGTCGACAAGGCGCTGCTGCGCGCGGGAAGCTCGCTGGCGCGCTTCGGCGGCGGCGAGGTGCTGGAGCCGATCGAGATCCTGCTCGCGGGCCGCGCGACGACACGCATCGGCACGCACGCCGTGCCGATGGAGGAGCTGGCCCTCGAGAGCACACGCCGCTGGCTCGCCGCGAACCTGCGCGGCGTCGACGCGGAGCGCCACGTGGTGCTGCGCTGCCTGGTGGGACCCGGGTCGGCGGATCTCGTCGACCTGTTCGGGCGCCGCGGCGAGGCCCCGCTCGCGAACGACACCTCGGTCGGCTGCGGCCACGCCCCCTTCTCGGAGCTCGAGGCGATCGTCTACCAGGTCGAGCGCGCGCTGTCGGGCGCTGCGGGCCGCGACCTGCCCGCCGCCGGCGAGGACGTGAAGGTGATGGGCGTGCGCTCGGGCGATCGCATCCGGCTGACGATCGGCTGCGCCGCGCGCGCGCCGCTCCTGCGCGACGCGGTGGCCTACCGCGCGCTGCGCGCCGAGCTCGCCCGCCGCGCCCTCGCCTGCGCGGAGAAGCTGACCGCGCGCGAGGTGGAGGTCGCCGTGAACGCCGCGGACGACGACGCGCGCGACGTCTACTACCTCACGGTGACGGGCACCTCGGCGGAGGCCGGCGACGACGGCCAGTGCGGCCGCGGCAACCGCGTCAACGGGCTCATCACGCCCGGCCGCCCGATGACCCTCGAATCTGTCGCGGGCAAGAACCCCGTCACCCACGTCGGCAAGCTCTACAACCTCGCCGCCGGCCTGCTGGCACAGGCGCTCGTCGACGAGATCGACGCGATCCGCGAGGCCGAGTGCGTGCTGGTGAGCCGCATCGGCCACCCGGTCGACGATCCGCAGATCGCCGAGCTGCGCATCCGCGCCGACGCGGCGCCCGGCGACCGCGCCTATGCGCAGGCCGCGGAGCTCGCGCGCGAGCACTTCCGCGCGGTGCCGGGCCTGTGGCGCGAGCTCGTCGACGGCCGCATCGCGCTCGACCGCTGGCCGCTGAGAAGCTAGGCGAAGACGCCGGTCGCCGACGGGCTATTCCGACGCCTCGAGCCGCCAGATGCGACTCGCGTACTCGCGCACCGCGCGGTCCGACGAGAACCAGCCCATGCGCGCGATGTTGCGGCCCGCGCGCAGCGACCAGGCGTCGGCGTCGGCATGGTCGCGGCTCGCGCGATCCTGCGCGTCGCAGTAGGCGTCGAAGTCGGCCAGCACGAAGTAGGGATCGCGCTCCTCGAAGAGATGATGGAGCAGCGGGCCGAAGGCGTCGCCGGCCTCGCCTGCGAAGCGCGAGCTCTTCAGCGCGTCGATCACGCGCGCGAGCTCGGGGCTCCCGGCGAGCGCGTGGTGCGGGTCGTAGCGTCCGCTGGCGCGCAGCGCCGCGACGTGCTCCGCCCGCAGCCCGAAGATGTAGAGGTTCTCGTCGCCGACCGCCTCGCGGATCTCGATGTTGGCGCCGTCGAGCGTGCCGATCGTGAGCGCGCCGTTCAGCGCGAGCTTCATGTTGCCGGTGCCGGAGGCCTCGAAGCCGGCCGTCGAGATCTGCTCCGAGAGGTCCGCGGCGGGGATGATCACCTCCGCGAGCGACACGCGATAGTCGGGCACGAACACGACGCGGAGCTGCTCGCGCACACGCGGCTCGGCCTCCACCGCGCGCGAGATCGCGCACAGCAGCTGGATCACGCGCTTGGCCAGGAAGTACTCCGGGGCGGCCTTGCCCGCGAACAGGCACACGCGGGGATGCGGCAGCGTCTCGCCGTCCTCCGCCACGCGCAGGAAGAGATGGATGGCGTGCAGCGCGGCGAGGAGCTGGCGCTTGTAGAGGTGGATGCGCTTGACCTGCACGTCGAACATCGCGGAGGGGTCGATCGCGATGTCCGTCTCCTCGGCCACCCACTCCGCCAGCCGCTCCTTGTTGGCGCGCTTGACCGCGCGCAGCTCGGCGCGGAAGGCCGCGTCCTCGAGCGCGGGCTCGAGCTCGCGCAGCGCCTCGAGGTCGCGGATCCAGCCCGGGCCGATGCGGCGCGTGACGAGCTCGGCGAGCCGCGGGTTCGCCTGCAGCAGCCAGCGGCGCGGCGTCACGCCGTTGGTGACGTTCTCGAAGCGCTCGGGCCACAGCTCCACGAAGTCGGGGACCAGGCGCGTGCGCACGAGCTCCGAGTGGAGCTTCGAGACCCCGTTGACCGCGTGGCTCCCGACGATGGCCAGGTGGGCCATGCGCACCCGGCCCGGGTCGCCATCGATGATCGACAGGCGCCGCAGCCGATCCACGTCCCCCGGCCAGCGCCGCTCGACGTCGGCGAGGAAGCGGAAGTTGATCTCCTCGATGATCTGCAGGTGACGAGGCACGACGCGGGCCAGCAGCGGGCGCGGCCAGGTCTCGAGCGCCTCGGGGAGCAGGGTGTGATTGGTGTAGGCGAGCGTCGCGCGCGTGATCTCGAAGGCCTCCTCGAAGGCGACGCCGTGGTCGTCGACCAGCATGCGCATCAGCTCGGCCACGGCGAGCGCCGGGTGCGTGTCGTTGAGCTGGATCGCCGCCCGCTGCGGCAGCGAGCGCAGACCCTCGTGCGCGTCGAGGTGCCGGCGCACGATGTCGCGCAGCGCGCAGGCGACGAAGAAGTACTCCTGCAGCAGCCGCAGCTCGCGGCCCGCATCGGTCGAGAACGACGGGTACAGGATCTTCGAGATGCTCTCCGTGGAGAGCTTGCGCTCGAACGCCCGCAGGTAGTCGCCCTGATTGAAGAGCGCGACGTCGAAGTCGTCGGCGGTGGTGGCCGAGTACAGGCGCAGCCAGTTGACCGTCTGGCCTCCGTAGCCCGCGATCGGCATGTCGTAGGGGACGCCCAGGATCACGCGGAACTCCGACCAGGCATTCCCCGCGCCGCCCTGCGGCGGCCCCTCGGCGCGCCCGTAGACCGGCACGGCGACGGGATGCTCGGGATGCGGGATCAGCCAGGGCGAGCCGAAGCGCTGCCACGAGTCCGGGCGCTCGTGCTGCTCGCCGCCCTCGATGACCTGGCGGAACAGCCCGTGCTCGTAGTTGATCCCGTACCCGTAGCCGGGCAGGCCCAGCGTCGCGAGCGAGTCGAGGAAGCAGGCGGCGAGGCGCCCGAGGCCGCCGTTGCCGAGGCCCGCGTCCGGCTCGCGCAGGCACAGGCCGTCGAGGTCGATGCCGTGGGGCGCGAGCACACCGCGCAGCTCGTCGTAGGCGCCGAGGTTGCGGAGCGAGGCCTCGAGCGAGCGGCCGAGCAGGAACTCGAGCGACAGGTAGTAGACGCGCTTGGCGTCGCGCTCCCGCACCACCCGCTCGCTCTCGAGCATGCGGTCGACCATCCACTCGCGGGACGCCAGCGAGACCGCCTCCAGCAGGTCCTGGGGCGTCGCCTGCTCGACCCGCTTGCCGCGGCCGTAGTGGACGTAACGCCGCACAGCCTCGGCGAAGTCGCCCGCATCGAGGGCGATCCGCTCTTCTGGCCTGAGGTTCATCCTCGCCCCCCCTCCCCGGTGCCGGATTCTAGTGCAGTGTGCGCGCTTCGCGATCGGAGCGGGGCGAGCCGGTCCGCCAGCGCGGGCGAGCGCACCAGGGACGCGAGCGGCTCGCGCATGCGCCGCGACCAGCTCCGGTGCTGCTCGATCGGCACACCCGGGAGGTTCACCGGCTCCTCCTCGCCCGCGAGGTCGTCCAGCGAGGCGGCCACCAGCACCGAGGGCACGCCCGCGAGGAAGGCGTGGGCCGCGCGGATGACCTCGTCCGGCGCGGGCTCGCCGCCCGGCGCGAGCAGGCCGTCCTCGCGCAGCCGGGCCAGGAGCTGCTCGCATTCGGCGGCGCGCTCCGAGCGCGCGAGCGCGAGGTCGACGTCCGAGGGCAGCGCCCCGACCGCGCTGCGCAGGTCGAGATCGGCGCCCGAGAGGAAGCCGGCCAGCGGAGGCAGGTCGTGGGTGCCGAGCGTGGCGAGCGCGCGAGGCGGGTAGTGGCTCGCCGGCCGGTAGCGGCCGTCCGCCTCGCGCTCGAAGCGCGTCACCGCGGAGCGCAGCAGCCCCCAGTCGGCCAGCAGGCCGGGCAGCTCCGGGGGCAGCGTGCCCAGGTCCTCGGCGATCACCGCCGCGCGCTGCCTCGCGCTCTCGAGCGCGATCACGCCGAACAGCTCGTCGGCGCGGCAGGCCACGTAGGCGCCCTCGGACCCGGGCCGGCCTTCCGGGATCCAGAACAGGCGCACGAGGCCGATCGCGTGGTCGATGCGCAGCGCGCCCGCGTGGGAGAGCGCCGCGCGCAGGACCCGCGCGAAGTAGCGGTAGCCGTCCTCGCGCATCCGGTGCGGATGCAGCGGCGGCAGCCCCCAGTCCTGACCCTCGGGTGCGTAGGCGTCGGGCGGCGCCCCGAGCGACGCCCCGGCCGCGAAGGCGCGCTGCTCCATCCAGGTGTCGGCCGAGGCGCGCGAGACACCGAGCGCGAGGTCCTGGTAGAGGCCGAGCCGGCAGCCCGACTCGCTCGCACTCTTGGCCGCGAGCGCGAGCTGCCGGTCCAGCTCGAACTGGAGCCAGCGGCGGAAGTCCACCTCGTCCGCGTGCCGGCGCCGCAGCGCCTCGACGGCGCCCGAGCGCGGATCGCGGTACGCCTCGGGCCAGGTCCACCACGCAAAGGCGGGCGGCGCGCCGGCGGGCGCGAGGCGCCGGCACAGCACCTCCCAGGTCGCGAAGTCGTCGAGCGCGTCGCCCTCGCGGCGGCGATAGGCGGCGTAGGCCTCCGCCCGCTCCCCACCTCGCCCCGCGCGCGCGCGGAAGCAGCGGTGCAGCGCCTCGAGCACGGGCAGCAGCGCCTCCTGCACGGCCTCGTGGTCGATGTGCGCGGCGGCCCGCAGCGCGTCGCGGCGCAGGCGCAGCGACGGCTCGTCCAGCAGCGCGCGCGCCTCGGCGCACTCGTGCAGCTCGGGCACCGCTTCGGGATCGAGATACAGGAGGTTGCGGTAGAGCCGGCTCGACGGACCGTAGGGCGCGAAGGCGAGACCGCTGTTGGGCACGGCGTGCAGCGGATTCACGCCGACGAAGGCGGCGCCCGCCTCGCCGGCGAAGCGCGCGAGCGCCGCCAGATCGCCGAAGTGGCCGTGTCCGAAGCCGCGCTCGCCGCGCACCGAGTAGAGGTTGGCGACGATGCCGAAGGCCGGGCCCGGGCCCGCCTGCTCGGGCTGGAAGGCGGTGCGCGGCGCGAGGATCAGGCGCTGCTCGGCTCGCCGCGGGCCGCCGGGCGTGCCCAGCTGGAGATGCAGCTCGTGCCAGCCCGGCGGCACGGCCCCGGGCAGGGCCAGCTCGAGTGGCGCCTCGGGCGGCGCCGCGCCCGGGTCGGCGCGGCCTTCGCCGTGCAGCCGCTCCCCGCTCTCGAGCCGGACCTCGAGGGCGTAGTCGCAGGCCGCGCGCAGGGCGCGCCGGTTCACGGCGAGCGCGGGCGCGCCGTGCTCCCATTCGCGGTACACCAGCACCGGCTCGACGAGGCGCCCCGCGTCGGCGCGCGCGAGGGCCTCGCGCTCGCGCCGCGCCGACGCCTCGTCCCCCGCCTCGTGGCCGAGCGCCCGCAGCAGCCGCTCGCGCGTCGCGTCGCTCGTCTCGCGCTCACACCCTGCGGTGTCGCGGTACGAGGCGACGATGCCGAGCCGGTCCGCGAGCGCCCGCAGCTCCGGACGCGGCGCGCTCACTCGGGCTCCGGCACGAGGATCAGCGCGGAGAGCGGCGGCAGCCGCAGCCGCAGCGAGCACGGCTGTCCGTGCCACGGCAGGGCATCGGACGCGACGAGCCCCTGCCCGGCCGCGAAGCCGGACCCGCCGTAGGCGGCGGCGTCGCTGTCGAGGCGCACGCGGTAGCGCGGGCCGGACGGCACCCCGACGCGGTACTCCGCGTGCGGCGTCGGCGTCAGGTTCAGCACCACGGCCACGTGGCGCGCGCCGTCCTGGCGCAGGTAGGAGAAGATCGAGTGCTCGCGGTCGCGGCAGTCGATCCAGCGGAAGCCCTCCGGATCGGGATCGCGGCGCCAGAGCGCGGGCTCCTCGCGGTAGAGCACGCCGAGATCCGCGAGCCAGCGCGAGAGCCCCGCGCGCAGCGGGTCGTCCGCGAGTCGCCAGTCGAGGGTCGCGTCGTGGTTCCACTCGTCGGGAGGCGCCAGCTCCGTGCCCATGAACACGAGCTGCTTGCCGGGCCGCGTCCATTGGTAGGCGAGCAGTGCGCGCAGGTTCGCGAGGCGCTGCCATGGGTCGCCCGGCATGCGCGCGTAGAGCGAGCCCTTCCCGTGGACCACCTCGTCGTGGGAGAGCGGCATGAGGAAGCGCTCCGAGTGCTCGTAGAGCATCGCGAAGGTGAGCTCGTCCTGGTGCCAGCGCCGGTGCACCGGATCGCGCGAGAAGTAGCGCAGCGTGTCGTGCATCCAGCCCATGTTCCACTTGAACGTGAAGCCGAGTCCGCCGTCCCGGGCCGCGCGCGTGACGCCCGGCCAGGCGGTGGACTCCTCGGCGGCCGTGAAGCAGCCCGGCTGCTCCTCGGCCACCGTCTCGTTCAGCAGGCGCAGGAACTCGACCGCGTCGAGGTTCTCGCGGCCGCCGTGGCGGTTCGGCGTCCACTCGCCCGGGCGCCGCGAGTAGTCGAGGTAGAGCATCGAGGCGACCGCGTCGACGCGCAGGCCGTCGACGTGGAACTCGCCGAGCCAGTAGAGCGCGTTGGCCATCAGGAAGTTGCGGACCTCGCGCCGGCCGTAGTCGAAGATCAGCGTGCCCCAGTCGGGGTGCTCGCCGCGGCGCGGGTCGGCATGCTCGTAGAGCGCCGTCCCGTCGAAGCGCCGCAGCGCGAAGTCGTCGCGGGGGAAGTGCGCCGGCACCCAGTCGAGGATCACGCCGATGCCCTGCTGGTGGAGGTGGTCGACGAAGAAGCGGAAGTCGTCGGGCTCGCCGTAGCGCGACGTCGGCGCGTAGTAGCCCGTCACCTGATAGCCCCACGACGGCGCGAAGGGATGCTCGGTCACCGGCAGCAGCTCGACGTGCGTCATGCCGAGTGAGCGGACGTGGCGCGCGAGCGCCGGCGCGATCTCGCGGTAGCCGGGCGCGCGCCCGCCCGTCCCCGCGGCGCCGCCCCACGAGCCGAGGTGGACCTCGTAGACCGAGATCGGCTCGCGCGGTGGATCGCGGCGGGCCCGCGCCTGCATCCACTCTGCGTCGCCCCACGCGTACGCGCTCTCCGCGATGCGCGACGCGCTGCCCGGCGGCGCCTCCATCCAGCGCCCGAGCGGATCCGACTTGAGCCGCAGCGCGCCCTCGCGCGTGCGGATCTCGTACTTGTAGTACGCGCCCACCTCGAGCCCCGGCACGAACAGCTCGAACACGCCCGAGCCGCCGAGGCAGCGCATCGGCAGCAGCCGCCCGTCCCAGCCGCAGAAGTCGCCCACCAGCGAGACGCGCGAGGCATTCGGCGCCCACACCGCGAAGCGTACGCCCGGCGTGTCGTCCGCGCGCAGCCGCCGCGCGCCGAGCGCCTCCCACAGCCGCCGGTGCGTTCCCTCCGCGATGAGGTGCAGGTCGAGCTCTCCGAGCGTCGGCAGGAAGCGATACGGGTCGTCGCGCTCCCAGGTGCGGCCGCCCTCGAAGTGGAAGCGCAGGCGATAGCGGAGCGGGGGGCGGCTCGCCGGTACGAAGACGGCGAAGAGCCCGCGCGGATCCGCGCGCTCCATCTCCAGCGCGGGCGCGTCGCCCAGCAGGCACTCGACGCGCACGGCGTCCGGGTGGAACGCGCGCACGGCGGAGCCGGCGACGCCGTCGCGGCTGCACGCGTGCGCGCCGAGCAGGCGGTGCGGATCCGGGTGGCGGCCCGACGCGAGGCGCGCGACCTCCTCCGCGTCGAGGTCCGGCCAGAGCGGCTCCGCGGCGGCGGATCCCGGGCGGCCCTTCACGCGCCGGCCTCGAGCTCGAGCAGCACGAGCGAGTGCGGCGCGAGGCGCAGCGCCGGACCCTTCAGCCGACGCGTGCGCGTGTCGCAGGCGGTGTCGAGCACGAGGCGCCAGCGCGCGCCGGCGCCCGCGTCCGGCAGGGCGAAGGCTCGGGCGCCCGGCCCGCCGTTCAGCAGCAGCAGCGCGCTGCGCGCCGGCTGCGCGCGGCCCGACTCGTCCACCGGATCCGCGGCGGCCGCGTCGAGCCGGAACGCCACGCAGCGCGCCTCCGGATCCTGCCAGTCCGCGGTCTGCATCGGCTGGCCGTCGGGCCGCAGCCATACGGCGACGTGCCCCGGCTCGCCGTCGAGCGTGCGGCGCCGGCGGAACACGGCGTTGGCGCGCCGCGCGGCGAAGGCGCGCTGCACGAAGGCGAGGAAGCGGCGCTGCGCCGCGCCGACGCGCCAGTCGACCCAGCTCGTCTCGTCGTCCTGACAGTAGGCGTTGTTGTTGCCGCGCTGCGTGCGCCCGATCTCGTCGCCGGCCAGCCACATCGGCACGCCGTGGGAGAGGGCCAGCGTCGCCGCGAGGCTCCGCTTCACCCGCCCGCGCGTGCGCAGCACGAGCCGATCCTCCGTCGGGCCTTCGACGCCCCAGTTGTCGCTGTCGTCCTGCGGTCCGTCGCGGTCGTCCTCGCGATTGGCCTCGTTGTGCTTGCGCGAGTAGGACACCAGGTCCTCGAGCGTCATGCCGTCGTGGCTGCACACGTAGTTCACGCTGGCACGCGACCCGCGCCCGTTCCAGGCGAACACGTCCGAGGAGCCGGTGAGGCGGCGCGCGAGGTCGGGCAGCGCGCCCGCGTCGCCGCGCCAGAAGCGCCGCGCCGTGTCGCGGAAGCGGCCGTTCCACTCGCTCCAGGCCTGCGGAAACGCCCCGAGCCGGTAGCCGCGCGGACCGAGATCCCAGGGCTCGGCCACGAGCTTGCGTCCCGACAGCAGCGGATCCTCTCGCAGCGCCTCGAAGAGCTCGCTCTCGCCGTGAAAGTCGTCCGGGTCGCGCGCCAGGACGGGCGCGAGGTCGAAGCGGAAGCCGTCGACGCCGAGCGCGCTCCAGTGGCGCAGGCTGTCGAGGACGAGCTGGCGGACGCGCGGGTGCGCGGTCGCGAGCGTGTTGCCGGTTCCGGTGTAGTCCACGTAGCGGCTCGGATCGTCCTCCTTCAGGCGGTAGTAGGACGCGTTGTCGATGCCGCGCAGCGAGAGCGTGATGCCGTCGTGCCCGCCCTCCGGCGTGTGATTGAACACCACGTCGAGCCAGACCTCGATACCCGCCTCGTGCAGCGCCTCCACCATGCGGTGGAACTCGGCCACCTGCTCGCCGCGGCTGCCGCTGGCGAAGCGCGCGTCGGGGGCGAAGAAGCCGAGCGGCGAGTAGCCCCAGAAGTTGGGCAGGCCGAGTGCGGCCAGGTGGGCGTCCTGCGCCGTCTGCGCGACCGGCATCAGCTCGACCGCCGTCACGCCGAGTCCGCGCAGGTGGTCGATCACGGCGCGCGCGGAGAGCCCGAGGAAGCGCCCGCGCCAGGCGTCGGGCACCTGCGGGTGGCGCTGCGTCAGGCCCTTCACGTGGCACTCGTAGACGAGCGAGCGCGACCACGGCACGGCGGGGCGCAGCGCGCGCGGCAAGGCTGCCGCGAGGTCGACGACCACGCCGCGGGGCACGAAGGGCGCGCTGTCGGAATCGCTCGGAAGCGAAGGATCCGCGGGGTCGTGTCCGAAGAGCGCCGCGTCCCAGCGCAGCGGCCCGCACAGCGCGCGCGCATACGGATCCACCAGGAGCTTGCGCGGATTGAAGCGGTGGCCCGCCTCGGGCGCCCAGGGGCCGTGCACGCGATAGCCGTAGAGCGCTCCCGGACGCAGCGCCGGCAGCCGCCCGTGCCAGACGTCGCCGCTGTGGCCGGGCAGCTCGACGCGCGCCGACTCGGAAGTCGCCTCCGGCGCATCGAACAGGCACAGCTCGACGCGCGTCGCGTGCGCCGAGAACAGCGCGAAGTTCACGCCCTCGGCGTCGCAGGTGGCGCCGAGCGGCTCGGGGCTGCCGGGGAGGATCTTCATCATGCTAGGCGCGCGTCGCGCCCTCGGCAGCCACCGCGGCGAGCTCGCGCTCCCAGCGCGCCGCGGGCTTGCGCCAGGAGACGTCGGTGCCGAGCAGGCGGCGGATCAGCACGGCACCGTCCCGCGCCAGCAGGGCGGCGGCCCGCTCGGCGGCCGCGACCAGCGCCTCCACGGACAGCGGCTCGAACAGCACGCCCGTCTTCTCGTCGCGGATCGTGTCCTGGAGTCCGCCCACGCGGTGGGCCACGGGCAGCGCGCCGTAGCGCTGCGCCAGCAGCTGCACGAGTCCACAGGGCTCGAAGCGCGAGGGCACGAGCACCGCGTCCGCGCCCGCGTACAGGCGCCGGGCCAGGCCCTCGTCCCAGCCCGTGCGCAGCGCGACACGGCGCGGGAAGCGGCGCGCGGCCGCGCGCAGCGACTCGGCGATCTGCGGGTCGCCCTCGCCGAGCAGCGCGAGGCTGAAGCCGCGCTCGATCAGCGCGGGGATCGCCTCGGCGAGGACGTCCCATCCCTTCTGGACCGCGAAGCGCCCCACCGCCGCGAGCAGGCGCCGCGGCCGCACCGCCTCGAGACCGAGCTCGTCCCGCACCGCCTCGCGGCAGTGCTGGCGGCCCGCGAGGTTCTTGCGGTCGAAGCGCGCCGGCAGCGCCGCGTCGCGCGCGGGGTCGAGCCGCTCCACGTCGATGCCGTTCACGATGCCGACGAGCCGGTGGGCGCGGTAGCGGTACAGGCCCTCGAGGCCGACGCCGAACTCGGGCGTGGTGAGCTCGGCGGCGTAGCTCGGCGAGACGGCCACGACGCGGTCCGCCCAGGCGAGTCCGCCCTTCAGCAGGCACAGGTCGCCGTGGAACTCGAGGCCCTCGGGCCGGAAGTGCTCGTCCGGGAGCCCGGTCTCGCGGAACAGCGCCGCCGGGAAGCGCCCCTGGTGCGCGTTGTTGTGCACGACCTGGACGCTGCCGATCGCGCGCGGCGGGCCGACGCCGTAGAGCGTATGCAGGGCGCAGACGGCGAGCGCGGCGTGCCAGTCGTGCGCGACCAGCACGTCCGGGACCAGCTCGGCGCAGCGCGCGGCCGCGGCGCGCGAGAACGCCACGAAGCGCAGCCCCTCGTCGCGGCCGCCGTAGGGCGATTCGCGATCGAAGAGCTCGGGCAGGTCGCAGAGCTCGATCGCGACGCCGCCGAGACGCCCCGCCAGCCAGCGCCCCGCCCGCCCGCCGCCCGGCAGGGCGCCCGCGGCGACCGCCACCTCGAGCAGCTTCGGGGCGTCCGCGCCCTGGGTGGCCGTCCGCCAGGCCGGCATCAGGCAGGTGACCGCGTGGCCGCGCGCCGCCAGCGCGGACGCGAGCCCCGCGACCGCCTCGCCGAGCCCGCCGGTGCGCACCAGCGGCGCCAGCTCCGCCGACGCGAATACGATGCGCAGCGGCCGCACCGGAGGCGGGGACCGTCGCTTCGCCGGGGTCACTAGACGTCGAACTCGTCGCGCTGGCCGAAGTGCGCGCGCGTGACCACGACCACGCCGCCCTCGCTCACCGCGAAGCGTGTGCGGTCGCGCGGCGGATCCTCGCCGATCACCTCGCCGGGGGGAATGCGCACGCCCTTGTCGACGATGCAGCGGCGCAGCCGCGCGCCGCGGCCGACCTCGACGCTCGGGAACAGCACGCACTCCTCGACCTCGGCGTAGCTGTTCACGCGGACCTGGTGGGAGCAGACGCTGCGCTCGACCTGTCCGCCCGAGACGATCGTGCCGGCGCCCACGATCGAGTCGAGTGCGAGGCCCATGCGCCCGTGCTCGTCGTCGGCGAACACGAACTTGCACGGGCCGACACCCGGCTGCGCGCCGCGGATCGGCCAGAGCTCGTTGTAGAGATTGAGGCGCGGCTCTACCGAGACGAGGTCCATGCTGGCTTCGAAATAGGCGTCGATGTTGCCGACGTCGCGCCAGTAGCCGCGCGCGCGCTCCGCGTCGCCGGGGCACAGGTCCGACGCGAAGTCGTAGGCCGTGACGCGCAGCCGCTCGTGGGCGGTGCTCAGGATGTCGCGCCCGAAGTCGTGCGTGGTCTCCGACGGACCGAGGGACGCGTTGCGGCGCAGCTCCGCCAGGAGCGCGGGCGTGCGGAAGATGTAGTTGCCCATCGACACCAGCGTGCGATCGGGGTCGCCGGGCAGGCCCGGCGGATCCGCGGGCTTCTCGACGAAGCCGGTGACCTGGCCTTCCGCGTCGACGGCCACGCAGCCGAACGCCGTCGCCTCCTTGCGCGGCACCGAGACCGTCGAGACGGTGACGTCCGCGCCGCTGCCGCGGTGGTGCAGCAGCATGCGGCTGATGTCCATCGTGTAGATGTGATCGGCTCCGAAGACGAGCACGTCGCGCGGCTGCACGTCGCGCAGGAGATCGATGTTCTGCCAGATGGCGTCCGCGGTGCCGCGAAACCAGGTGGGCCCCAGATTCATCGAGGCCGGGACGGTGTCGATGTACTCGTCCA
>Ga0335070_10001671_pt1 | contig 25748 bp, 19 predicted proteins | sample Lox_Sample_13_FD_206722 | JGI IMG/M metagenome (GOLD analysis project Ga0335070, IMG submission 206722) | Soil microbial communities from Loxahatchee National Wildlife Refuge, Florida, United States - Lox_Sample_1.3 | ecosystem: Environmental > Terrestrial > Soil > Wetlands | place: USA...
GGTTGGAAGTCTCTCACCACGCGCTTGCGCCTAAGTCAGCACTTGCGTGCGAATGGGGTGCAAATCGCTCACGCTTTCGACTTCTACACCAACCTGACCTTGATTCCAGCGGCCCGGCTGGCGAGAGTGCCGGTCGTGATCGGCAGCCAGCGCCAGCTCGGAGATCTTCTGACACCCGCACAGTTCCGAGCGCAGGCAGCGGTGTTTCGCTGGTGTGATGCCGTCGTCTGCAACTCGCGTGCGGCCGCCGATCGGCTCGAGGCACACGGCCTGTCGCGTGACAAGCTTCTTGTCATCGGGAACGGGCTTCCGGAAGAAGCCTTCATCGCCGCGCCCGAGGCGGCCCACCATCTCCGCGGCACGATGTGCGTGGGTATGGTGGCGCGCATGAATGCACGCTACAAGAACCACTCCGGATTTTTGCGGATTGCGGCGCGGGTTCAGCAGCATTTCCCACAGATTGATTTCCTGCTGGCGGGTGACGGTCCACTGCGCAAAGAACTCGAGCAGGAAGCGCGCAACCTCGGCTTGGGGAAGCACGTGTTCTTTCTCGGAGACCGGCGCGATATGAACGCCGTGCTGGCTTCGATGGATGTCGCGGTCCTCACCTCTGATTCGGAGAGCCTGTCGAACGTGATCCTGGAGGCCATGGCGGCCGGGTTGCCGGTCGTGGCTTACGATGTGGGCGGGAATCGCGAAATCGTCAGCGAGAAATACGGCGTGCTTGTGCCCCGCGGGGACGAAGAGGGCTTCGCCACGGCCGTTGAGCGCTTACTGACCGCTCCCGAGTTGCGCAAGGGGATGGGTCGCGCGGCCCACGCATTCGTACAGGAGAACTTCAGCCTCTCGCGCGTGCGGCGCCGCTACGAGGATCTCTACGAAGATCTCCTGAAAAAGAAAGGCCGAAGGAATCCGGCGAGATGACACAGGCCGGCAGCTCAGAGAAGCGGCTGAAAGTCGCGATTGTAGCTGCGAGTCTCCGCTACGTCGGCGGGCAGTCTGCCCAGGCCGACTTGCTCCTGCGCCTCTGGCACAACGATCCCGAAATTGAAGCCAGTTTCATCGCAGTCGATCCCCCGCTACCGCGGGTTTTCTCCCGGGCCGAGCGGATCCGAGGTCTGCGGACGATTCTGCGGGAACCAATCTACCTTCTTCATCTTTGGCGCGGGCTCAAGGGCATTGACGTCGCGCACATTTTCTCTGCTTCGTACTGGTCGTTTCTGCTGGCTCCAGCGCCGGCCTGGTTGTTCGCCAGACTGAGAGGCAAGAAGGCGCTCATCCATTACCACAGTGGCGAGGCCCGCGACCACTTGCAGCGGTTCCGTTCCGGGCGGTTCGTCCTCGCGCGTGCGGACGAAATCGTGGTTCCCTCGGGTTATCTGGTCGATGTTTTTCGCGAGTTTGGTTTGGAAGCAGTGGCGGTGCCGAATCTGGTGGACCTCTCCCAATTTCGCTATCGGGAGCGTAATCCGCTTCGCCCACGCTTGGTCTGCACGCGAGGATTCCACAAGTACTACAGCGTAGACGTGGTGGTGCGGGCGTTCGCAGAAGTCAAGAAGGTATATCCGGACGCCACGCTGGATCTGGTCGGCGGCGGCCCGCTAGAGGCCGACGTTCGCAAGCTGGCAGCGGACTTGAACCTCACCGGTGTGAACCTCACCGGCGTTGCGTCGCGCCAGGAGATTGGCAGGCACTACGATCAGGCCGACATCTTCATCAACGCGTCGTGGCTCGATAACATGCCCGTCTCGGTCATCGAAGCCTTCCGCGCCGGCACGCCCGTGGTGACAACGTCGCCGGAATCGATGCCGTATCTGGTCGAACACGAGCGCACGGGATTGTTGTCGCCGGTCGGAGATGAAAAAGCGCTGGCTGCGAGTGTAATCCGGCTGCTGCGCGACCCCGCGCTGGCCGCAGCCTTGGCAAAGAACGCCTATGAAGAATCGCGAAGATGCACGTGGGAAATGGTGCGGGAGCCGTGGGTGAAGGTGTACCGAGGGTTAATGGACGCTGAGTAATTGCCGGCCCACAAACCAAAGGCACTTGATGAATAGTGTTGTGGAAGGGCACGACTTCAGTCGTGCCGTCAGGGGCCAGCAAACAGCGATAGCTATGGAGGCCGGAAAGTCCCTACACCCCCTGCTCGAGCGTCTAGCGGTCCGCTTGGGATTGTGAACGGCGCGCGGTGAGGCGGGGAGCGTGCGGGGGAGGTCGTGGGAGCGCGGGAACCAGTGGGAAACGGGTGGCGCCAGGGGAGCGGGGGCCCTGGCGCGCCATGGATTTGGTAGTCCGGCAGATTGTGACCGAAAATCTGTGGCAACCTTCCCCAACTTACCACCAATAAGCACTCGAAGAAGACCGATGTGTATGGGTTTTGAGCACCCATACCAGCGTGAAACCAACAATTGCGTCGACTCGGTTTTTACGCGATACTGCTTTCAGCCCACCCCCGCGGGGCCTGATGCCGAACCAGCCATTTCACAACGTGATCTCCGTTGACGTGGAAGACTATTTCCACGCCGAATCGTTCTCCGATGTGGTGGAACGGTCGCGGTGGGATTTGTACGAAAGCCGAGTGGAACCGAATACGCAGCGAATCCTGGATCTATTTGCAGCGCAAGGAGTTCGGGCTACTTTCTTCATAGTTGGCTGGGTAGCGGAGAAGTTCCCTTCTCTAGTGCGAGATATTGCGTCCAGGGGACACGAACTAGCCTGCCATTCTTACTGGCACCGCCTCATCTACAACCTCGATCCGAAAGAATTCCGCGAGGACACCCGCCGGGCAAAGTCGGCAATTGAGCAAGTTGCCGGGCAGGCCGTTCACGGCTATCGCGCGCCCACCTATTCGATCGTCCCCAGTTCGCTATGGGCACTGGAGATACTGGCAGAGCTGGGGTTCACCTATGACTCCAGCATCTTCCCGATTCACCACGACCGCTACGGCATACCCGAAGCGCCGCGTGCACCGTTCCGCATCGCGACCGCATCCGGCCCGCTCATGGAATATCCGATCACCACGTTTCGTGTGGGCGGGCGCAACCTGCCGGTTGGAGGCGGAGGATATCTACGGATCCTGCCGGAGTGGTACACGCGCATAGGGATTCGGCGCGTGCAGCAGGAGGGTCTGCCGATCATCGTTTACGTTCATCCGTGGGAGATTGATCCCGAGCAGCCACGCTTGCCGGGCCGGTTTACTTCGCGAGTGCGGCACTACACAAATCTCTCCAAGACTTATCGGCGGCTGAGCCATATTTTGAAGGAAGGAAGCTTTACTAGTTTCCGCGAAAGCGGGTTGGAAGGAATCGCGCAGAACTTTGACCTCTATGCCTACCGAAACTAAGCTCACCGAAACGAATACGCAAGAATCTCGGCAGATTGCGAAATACTGGAATCGCATTGCGCCCGAGTTTGACACCATCTACACGGGGGAAAAGGGTACGCTCTCTCGCATGCTGGACCGTTGGCTGCGACGCGACATGTATCAGCGCTTCGATTGGGTGATGCGCAAGGCGGACGAAATCCGGCCCGCTACGGTTTGCGACGTCGGTTGCGGCTCGGGACGCTTTGTTGTGCCGCTCGCGCAAAAGGGCGCTAAAGTGACGGGCTTGGATTTTGCTCCCGAAATGCTCAAGATGGGGAAAGAATTGGCGCAGAAGGAAGGCGTCGCCGAGCGATGCAATTGGGTACTGAGCGACGTCATTGACTACAAGACCAGTGAGAAGTTTGAGTTTGTAATTGCGATCGGCTTTTGGGATTATGTCGCTGATCCCCTGACCCGCCTTCAGGTCATCCGTGGTCTAACGCAAAAGACGTTTCTCTCCGCCTGGCCGCGCGCGGGGACACTAAGAATGGCGATCCGGAAAGCCCGGCTCAAAGCCGCCGGATGCCCGGTTTACTTTTGGCGCATGGATCAAGTCGAAGATTACTTGAAGCGCGCGGGGTTCCGCGTTCAGTCGTGCGAAACTCTGGGTCAACTCTATTGCGTGCAGTCGACCCCTATCTGATCGCATGCTGAAAACTCTATTCTGGATTTCGGCGGTCTACGTTGCCTACATCTATTTTGGCTATGGTCTTCTGCTGTGGCTGCTGCAACCTCTACTGCGGCGCTCGTACCGGATTGAACCAGTCGAACCATCAGTCTCACTGCTGATAGCCGCATATAACGAAGAGGCAGTGATCGCAGACAAGTTGCGGAACGCACTGGCGCTAGACTATCCCGCGAATCGCCTGGAAATCGTCGTGGCTTCCGACGGCTCGAAGGACAACACTTCCTCGATCGTCCGTTCGTTTGCGGAAGGAGAGGGCCGCGGGCGAGTTCGCTTGCTGGATTTTTCTCCGAACCGCGGCAAAGTCGCAGTGTTGAACGATGCGATTCCAGAGTTGTCCGGCGAAATCGTCGCTTTCTCGGATGCCTCGAGCATGCTGGCTGTGGACTCCATCCGCTGTCTGGCCAGACATTTTGCCGATCCGCGCATTGGCGGGGTCAGTGGGGTGTATCGGGTACTGAAGAAAGAGCAGTCACAGTTGGGCGTGCAAGAAGATTTCTACTGGAAGTACGAGACATTCCTGAAGGTACAGGAAGCGCGACTCGGCGCGTTTACCGGCGCGCACGGCTCGCTCTTTGCGGTGCGCCGGCAGCTTTACCCTTTTCCTCCGCTCAGCACCATCAACGACGATTTCGTAATCCCGATGCGCATTCAGCAACAGGGCTATGGAATTGGCTACGAGCCCGCTGCCGTCGCCTACGAAGAAGCGCACGAAATGGAAGGATTCTCGCGACGGGTGCGGATTGCGGCAGGAAACGTCGAGCAGTTGCGGGAAATTAAGGGATTGATCTGGCCTCCACGAATTCTTGCTCTGTTCTGCCTGCTGTCGCACAAGGTGGGACGGTTGCTGGTTCCGCTGGCGCTCGTGGCACTCCTGGTGGCAAATGCGCTGCTTTGGCGATACCCGCCCTACCAATGGTTCCTCATGGGCCAGGCTCTCTTTTACGGGCTGGCTGTGCTGGGCAGGTTCATCAATCTTCGACCAAAGTTTCTTCGCCTGCCGTTTTACTTTTGCATGATCAATTCCGCTCTGTTCGCATGGAGCTACTATGCCTTGCGGATGCGGCGCGCTATTCCTACACGGACACAGCTGGACAGAATCGGCAACCCTCCTTCGGCGGGCTAGAGCATTTCTCGAGTTGGTGTAGAGCGTGTGAGAAGTGGAGATTGTGTGGGGACGGGCGCCCCCGCCCGTCCAAGCCGAGCGAAACTCGGCAGCAAAACTCTATGCCATGCGGAGAAATGCTCTAGCGAGGGACCTCTGCCTTTTTTGGAGCGGAACAGAGCGCCGAGGGTGCATAGCTCCTTCGCTCCGCTCAGGATGACACGGCATCAAGTTGGATAATCTGCCACTTCACCTTTGTAATATGTAGCGCTCCCTGAATTCGCCCTCGAAGTATCCAAGTCGTCCTGGAACACATGAAATCACGGTGCCCATTCCGCCGCCTACAACTTCCGCCAATGCAGCCGACAGTTTCAGTTCCTTACCGTCGAGATCGCCTTCCGAAATGATGTGGCAGGTCCCGGGCGCGCCCAGACGGAGCAGTATCGCGTGGATGGACTCCGCGCTTTGCTGACCAGCCTGAATGCTCCTCAGGCACTCCGGGTTAAGAAAGCCTGTGCCGTTATGGGCAAGCTCGGCCGTGAATTTTCGCCGATTTCTCGAGTTAGCAAGCAGCGATGAAATTCGCTCTCGTCGCGAGGGCCGAACAAATGATTCGACGAAGCCCTGTTCATGCACGTCCACGGTCGTTTCTCTCTACCTGGTTCCTACCATTCGCATCTCCCCTGCGCCCACTTCCCCGTGCGCCTCTCCCTCCAGGCACACTCTATGCCATAGCTCCAGGTTCAGCAGGCGCCAGATGCGGTCGTAGTTGTCGCGATGCTTGGCGCGGTGCTCGTCGAATAACTTCTCAATTGCTTCGCGGCGGAAGTATCCGCGCTCCAGGCTGCGGGGCTCGAGCAGCATGGCGCGGATTGTCTCCAGCCGCGGCCCAGCCAGCCAGCCACTCCACGGCGTCGGAAATCCTAGCTTCGGCCGGTAAATGATGGAATGCGGCAGCAGATCTTCGATGGCTTTTTTCAGAATGGTCTTCCCGGCAAGCCCGTGAATCTGCACCTCGCGCGGGATGCGCGTCGCAAACTCGACCAGCACGTGATCGAGGAAGGGCACGCGGCTTTCGATCGATGCCGCCATGCTCATGTTGTCCTGCTTCATGAGCAGCTCGACCAGGTAGGTCTTGATGTCGGTATAAAGCAGGCGCTGCAGCATCGCGCCGTCCGCCTGCGTTGCTGACCGCCCCCAATACGCGAGCACGTTCTTGTACGCCGTGCTCGGCGCAAACCCGCGCGCGAAATCGTCGGTCAGCAGCCCGCTCTGCTCCCCCGCGCTGAACGCCGAAAAAAAGTTATCGAAGTAGAACGATTCCCAGGCCTCGCCGTCTTTCCCGATGAAAGTATGTTCGAGTCTCCGCCGCAGCGTGGCCCCCAACAGAGAAGAAGTCGCCACGGAATTGCGCAACCCACGGCGCAGCGCGTTTGGAACGACGCTGCGGTAGGCGCGATCCAACGCGGCATTCTTCAGCGTGAAGGCATAGCGCGTATAGCCCGCCAGAGTTTCATCGCTGCCCTCGCCGGTCAGCACAACGACGACCCCCTCGCGCGCCAATTTCGCCACAAAATACAGCGACACGCTCGAAGGCCAGACGATCGGCTCATCTTCGTGCCAGATCAAGTGCGGCAGCGCGTCGAAGAAGTCCTGCTCGCTGACCACCACTTCCCGGTGTTGCGACTTGATGTGCTCCGCCACTACGCGGGCATAGGGCAGTTCGCTATAACTCTGTTCGCCGTAGCCGACGGAAAAAGTCTCGATCGGCTCGCGGCGAATCTTGGTCATTAGCGCCGCTACTGCGCTCGAATCCAGCCCGCCACTGAGGAACATGCCGAGCGGCACATCGCTCATCAAGTGGCTGTTGACCGCGCCTTCCAGCAGCTCGCGGTAGCTGCGCACGTAGTAGCCTTCATCGCGCGACTCATGAACGGTCGAGGCATCAAGATCCCAGTACTGGCGGATCTCAGGTTTGCCATCCAGACCGATTTCCATGGTGTGGCCGGGCATGAGCTTGCGGATGCCGGCGTAAAACGTCTCCTCGCCGGACAGATATCCGAACGCGAGGAACTCAGGCAGCGCGGCGCGGTTGAACTCCGGAGGAATACCACCGTGCGCGAGCACAACCTTGATCTCTGATCCAAAGAGCAGCCGCTCCGGCGTCAGCCGGTAGTAGAGGGGCTTGATGCCCAGCCGGTCGCGGGCGATGAACAGCTTGTTCTGTTTGCGATCCCAGATCGCGAAAGCGAACATGCCGCGCAGGTGCTGGACGCAATCGCGGCCATGTTCCTCATAGAGGTGGACGATGGTTTCCGTGTCGCTGCGCGTGCGATAAGCATGTCCGCGGGCGATGAGTTGCTCGCGAAGGCTGAGATGGTTGTAGATCTCGCCATTGAATACGATCCATAGCGAGCCGTCTTCGTTCGAGATGGGCTGGTGGCCGGTTTTGAGATCGACGATACTCAGCCGCCGCATGCCCAGACCGACCGGGCCTTCGGAGTAGAAGCCATCATCATCCGGGCCGCGATGCGCCATGATGCGGCACATTGCGCCGAGTGCGCCAATGTCGGCTCGGCGGGCGCGCGCGAATTCAAGAATTCCGGCAATCCCGCACATTCAGTGTTTCTCCACTGGGGCCGGAAACGTGCGATCCCCGGTATCGGGAGAGGGAACCGGAATACCGGCCAATTCGCCAAGCAGCGACGAGATCGAAAAAGGTTCTGGCTCCGCGTTCATCACCGCATCATCCTTCCACCACTCGAAGAAATCAGATGGTCCGGGCGCCCTAAGTAATTGCCGCCCCTGCCAAGCAACGTGCGTTCCGCCGATCACGACCAGGTGCGCAAGCTTTTCGTCCCGGATACGACAGTACAGCAACTCGGCATCGGATGACCACGGCCCGAAGCTCCAGGGGCGTTTGTCGAGCGCGAAAAAGAAGCCGTGAGTTTCGTTTTCATCGGTGAGCTCGTAGACCTGAACGGTTCCGCTCCGCATGTTGGCCAAGCTTGGCTTGCTGGCTTTGCCGCCCGCCTCAAAACAGGGCACAAGTGCGGCCGCGGTTTCCGCGGGGAGTGCCACGCGGGCATGGCAGCGAACGAGCGGAGCCGGCTGAAAAGCTCCGTAAACAGGAGAGAGGAGACATCGTGTGATCTCCGTTTGCCATGTAGTGCCTTGAGGAGCTATTAAGTTGAGTGCCGAGTGTCTGAGATCCGCTGATGCAGGAACGACAGTTATTCCAGAACCGGTGTCACGAACTTCGAGATCAGCCGCGAAGTGCCAGAGCACTTCCAGTTCGTGCTCACCGTGGCCGAGGGCAACGTCGCGGACCAGGCATGGGCCATCGCTGATCTTGAGCACGGCGCGCCGGTGGATCACAGGATCCGCCAGCCGGGCATAACCGTCGTGACTGCCCGCGAAGTAATTGAAGGTTTTCCCCGCGATCCACTTCTCTGCAAGCGTCGTTGGAATCGCACTCCAGGAAAACGGTTGCTCGGGGACAGCCTGGTCCATGCCATCCACGCGCATCGTGTTGTGCGCCGTCGTCCCACGAAAGGCATTGCGGTCGGCTGGCTCGGCGGAGATGTACACGCCGCTGCCCGAATCCACGAGCCAGCGGCGGCCGGCCATGATGAGCCGTAGGCTGAGCGCGTCGGCGTGACCGTGGCCGCAGCGGCCCTCGCCCATCGGCCCGGCATCGATGACCATCTGCTGGGGATAGGGTTGCGAATCTGTGAGAACGTAGAGTCCGCCATCCGGGAACGCCGCGGCCTGCGGCGGCGGGCTCGCGTGCGTGCCCGAGAAGGTCGTAGTCGCCGATGGACCGAATAACCAGATCGATTCCTCAGTCAACCGGGCGGCAGGGAGATCTTCAAGGTGATAAGTCAGCACACCGAGAGCCAAAGGATCGGTCATGTGCTCGGTGTGATTTCGCCGCGGATTGAACAAACGTCCGCCGTCGTCGTCCCCAAATCCCTCGGGCGAGCCGGCCTGCGAAAGTGCCTGCAATAGACCCAGCATACGTTCTAGGACAGCGTCGAGCGCGCCAGGGACTTCAATTCCGTTGCGCGCGGCCAGCAGGCGGGCGTGGAGAAACATGTCCAGCGCGTAGACGTGGTAGTACAGCGACTGCTCGAAATAGACTCCGTCGGGCCGAACCTGACGCTGCGCCTCCTGCAGGAGGATGTTCAGTCCGATTTCCTGCCAGAGTGCGGCGCGAGGAAACTGCGGGTAGAGCGTCCCGAGGAAGAACAGTGCGAGAGCTTCTCCAAGCAGGTGTGTGTTCGGCGAAAAATAGGTCGAGAGAAACCGCTCGATGTAGCGGCCGTGCAATGCGAGCGCCGGCACGAGTTCATCCTGGAAGGCGGCGTGCCCCGGCGCCTGCGCCAGCAAGTGGTCGACCCAGATCCACGACAAGGCGCGAAAACCCACCTCCAGGGTGCTGGCCCAGTTAATCCCGAGGGGATATGGATTCGCCTTCGTCCAGCCATGCCATTGAGCGATCAGTTCGCGGACATATTTCTCGTCTTCGCTGAGCAGCCAGGCCTTGGCCAAGGTGACCAGGTGTTGGTGCCGGTTCAGTTCCCAGATGACTTTGTGATCGCCGACCGTGGCGAACTCAAGAAAGGGAATCTTGAACCAGGGATCAAGCGGCGCCCGCTTGCCGTGGACCCGATCGAGATGCCAGTCGATTTCGGCGCCGTAATCGAGATTCTCGTACCCGAGCAGGCGGAAGCGGTGGGCACAGATCTCGTCAGCCTCCCGGATGATGGCGGCGGCTTCGTCCGGCAGGTGGGTACGAATGAGTTCCTTGCGTTCCGCGATCTCGTCGCCAGAGAAGAAAAACTGACTCTTACGCCACGGCGCTGGCGCCATCCGGAAGTGCCGCTGTGACAGCCCCAACCGATAGCGAAACAGGTCCCGCCGCTTGTGGAGCTCCTGCCCCACACGGGTGCGGGCCTCGTCCCAACCCATCTGGGACAAGCGCGCCAGTTTGTTTTGCCATCCAGAAGCCACGGCTTCCCCTATCTTACATGTGCAAAAGAGCCGGACCTTTTGCGGACAAAACGCGCCCGCAGCGGCCAAACCCCTAAGAGGGTCCGCAAGCACGCTTCCACGGTCTGTTCGGGTAGATTGGAGACAGACTCTGTAAGTTGCTGTGCGCACGGACCCTTCGCAGCAGGGGCTGTCAATCCGGACAGAAAGCGGAAGCAACTGACCCACTCTGGTTCCACGGAATGGAAAGACTTGTCCACTTCTCCCTGGTCCAGGTGGGGCAGCTCTGGAGGAATCCCCTCCTAACAGTAACTTGTTGATAATAATAGACATGTACGCCTCACCTCATCCTCTGAGGTACCCGATGGAGAACGGTTTGCTCCCAATCGCAGCAAGGTTGCTATAGTTCGTGGAGAGCATTCGCTAAGGAGAGTCTGGCTTGAGCCTTTCGGTTAGCGTTTTCGGTTTGGGATACGTCGGGTCGGTTTCGGCCGCATGCTTTGCCTCGATGGGGCACAGAGTCATCGGGGTGGACGTGAGCCGTGCGAAGGTTGAAATGATGGCCTCGGGCCGAAGCCCGATCATCGAGGCGCGGATGAGCGAACTGATCGCGGAAGCGAAGCAGGCTCGCCGTCTGCACGCCACCACGGACGCGACAGAGGCCGTGCTGAATTCCGAGGTTTCGTTTGTCTGCGTCGGCACACCGAGCCTGAAGAACGGCAAGCTCGACCTGAGCCACATCGAACATGTGGCCAAAGAAATTGGCGCGGCCATTCGACAGAAGAAATCTCCGCACGTGTTTGTTCTACGCAGTACCGTTCTGCCGGGAACCACGGAGAACGTCGCGCTTCCGATTCTGGAGAAAGAGAGCGGCAAGCAGAACGGCAGAGATTTCACCGTCTGCTACAACCCGGAGTTCATGCGCGAGGGAAGTGCCGTTGCCGACTTTCTGCAGCCCCCGTACACGATCCTGGGTGCGCGCGACTCGGTTCATCTGGCGCCCCTGCGCGAACTCTACAAGGGCCCGCCGGGAACGCTGTACGAGACCACCATCCCCATCGCCGAAATGGTCAAGTACTACTCGAACTGCTATCACGCTTTGAAAGTCGGTTTCGCCAACGAAATGGGCACGATGTGTAAGCATCTTGGAGTGGATGCGCAAGCGGTCACCAAGATTTTCACTTCCGACACAAAATTGAACGTTTCTGCGGCATATCTCTCGCCAGGGTTTGCCTTTGGCGGTTCCTGCCTGCCCAAGGATTTGCGGGCGATCACCTATAAGGCGAAAGAACTCGATCTGAAGCTTCCGCTGCTGGAATCGCTGATGCCCAGCAACGCCGAGCATGTCGACCGCGCGGTTGAGATGGTAATGAGCACCGGCAAAAAGAAGATCGCTCAGCTCGGCCTGAGCTTCAAGGCGGGAACCGACGATCTGCGCGAAAGCCCACAAGTGCAACTCATCAAGCGGTTGATGGGCGAAGGCCTGGAAGTGCGGGTATGGGATGAAGATGTCTCGCTGGGACGGCTCGCCGGCTCCAACCGCCAGTATATCGAGGAGGTCATCCCGCACATCGGGTCGGTACTTTCGGCCGATCTGGAAGCCGTGCTGCGCGGCGCTGAGGTCGTGATATTGGGCAACAAATCCGCAAATAGAGAACTGTTGGCCAGGTATCTTAGGCCTGAGCAAATCGTGATTGACCTAGTTCACCTGGACCCGGCGCGGCGCCCACAAGGCGCCAAAACCTACGACGGCATTTGCTGGTAGCCGGAATCGATCGTCTGGCTGCAAAGGAATTGAGCCGCAACGGAACGCAGCCAGGCAGAAGAAACTAAGGTGCGGGCTTGGTCTCGGGAGGCTCGGAGATTCCCATGCGCCCGATGTCGGCGGTCTTGCCAAGAGGCGTGTAGTTCTTGAACCAAAGCTTCAAGTCGAAATACAGAGGATACACAACTCTCATGATGCCAAGGGTCAGACTGCGCCGCTGCTGAGCTGGCGGAGTAACCGGCTGGTATCCCGTCTCCGCCAATCGGTCCCCAATCACGCTCTCCACCTGGGCGACCTGAGCGGCCGAAAGGATCGTTCTCCAACGTCCCACCGGATTGAATTCCATTTCCCGGCCATCGCCCCGGAATGAAGAATTGGGATCGACCATCGAGCCCTGGGCATTCTGCTGGATACGATCATAGTCCAGGTCTTGCTGAATGAACGCGCTGATCTGCGCCAGAGTCTCGCGAGGGTTCTGCACCAAATCTTCGTAGTGGACTTCCAAGTAGTTCGTGCCCATGGTGCGGCCGTACTTCCGGCCTTTGCCGACGATCCAGCGCCAGAAAACTGCCGCAACCGGCAGTTTGCGCTTCCTATCCCAGCGCAACGGCTTGATCCATCCGATGCGATCCAGCGAGACAGTCACGTCGCGGCCGTCACGAATGATGTGAACGATGAGAGCATCGGGAAAGAGCTTTTTGATGAGTGGGAGATAGAGCAGGTGCAGCGGCGTGGATTCCGCCCAGCGTTCTACGCCCTGCTTGTGGGCGATGGTTTCCATCACGATGCGCAGGAAATCGCCGGCATTCCGGCAGTTTTCCAGAATCTTCGGCTCGATTTCTTCGCGGGTGAGACCGGTGCGGTAAAACAGCTTGCTCCGCAGCCAGTGGTCCAGCAAGGCACGCCGGTTCTCGCGCTTGGAAAGATCGCCGAAGCGCAAGCCGAGCAGGTTGAAAGCATTGCTCTCGGCATGGTAGATCGCGAACCCACCCGCTGAAAGCAACGTGTGGTACAGCAACTTGGTGCCCGAGCGCCCGCAACCCAGCACGAACACGGGAGCCTTCGAGCGTGATCCCAACGTTGTGCTTTGACTAGCTTGGCTGTTCTCGAGAATTCCAGATGCCGGATTCATCGCCACTCACTCAGGACTGCGCAGATTGCGCCAGCGGCGCTGGTTCGTCATCAAGTTCGAGGGCAGAGAGACTTGCTAGACGGCCGGCCCGCGTGTTCAGCTTGAACCACAGCTTTGTGCTGAGGAAATTTGCATATTCCCATCGCATCCACAGACCCCGCAAGCCCATTTTGCGATCTTCCCGGGGCAAGGACAATGTGTAGCCATTTTCTTCGAGGCACCTACCCACCGTGCCTTCGATCGCGGCCACTTGTTCTCGCGACAGCCGTTCTTTCCAACGGCCCAGAGGATTGTTCTTTTCTTTTGCGCCTTCTTCCCGGAAAGAAGAGTTCGTCTCCGAGAGGCGTCCCAGGGCAGTATTCTGGATGCGATTGTAGTCGAGATCGTGCTCGAGGAAGGTGCCCAGCTTGTGCAGCGTCTCCTTTGGCCTCGTAATCAGGTCCTCATAATGGATCTCGATGTAGTCCGAGGGGAACTTTCGACCTTGCTCCCGGCCTTTTGAAACCATCCACTCCCAATACAGGGCCGTCGCTACCAGACTGCGTGTCTCGCTGAGGTCCCAGGGAAGGGGATGGAACCCACCCATCTTCTTCAGCGAGAGTGCGATGTCGCGGCCGTCGCGGATGATATGCACGAAGAGCCCGTTGGGGATGTCTGCTTTCACCCGCTCGATGCGAAGCGCATTGTCGGGATCGTAAACCGCCCAGCGAGAAACGCCCTGGTTCTGGGCGATCATGCCCATGACGATGCGAATGAAATCCCCACCGCTGCGGCACTCACTCAGAATTCGTGCCGACAACTGCTCCGCATCCAGACCAGAACGGCGAAACCCTTTGCTGCGCAGCCAGGTTTCGAGAATCTGCTTTCGATTTTCCTGGTTCTCCATGGAACCGAACCGCGGAATCAGAGTCTTGTGGATAGGCAGATAACCGCGATAAATCGCAAACCCGCCCGCCGACAGCAGCATGTCATAGAGGAGGTTGGTTCCGGAGCGGTGGCATCCCACCACAAAGACGGGACTGTGCTTGCGATCGTTTGGGATTTCCCGAGGCAACCTACTCAAAATCTTACCATGCGCTGCAGACGGGACAGTTGCAGGCTGGTGAAGAACGCGCCGTTACCAAGGTCATGCTGTCGGCACTACTCGACACCGGCGATCGCAGCTTCCACAGCGTCCACATCAGCTCCCAGGTCCCTGCCATCGGAACCTGCAGCAGCTCCGGGAGATGCTTTGCCGCATCCCGAGGCGCCGGCCCGGCATAGCCGTGGGTTCCTGTTCACTCCCTCGCCCATTTGCCGTATCCCCGCCGATTCCAGCGAGGAAGCAGTGAAGGTGCCAGAGGGCCATCCACCGCGACCACCGATAATGAGGTTCTTCTCGAACTTGTAGTTGGCGAAACACTCTTTCAGAACAGCCTCGGCCCCGTTCCGCTGCGACCTGGTGGCGCAGTTATCCGGGCCGCCGCCGGCGGAGGCCAACGAGGGACGTTTGTCGCCAATCGAAAACACGCTGTTAATAATGTTGATGTTCTGGAGTTTGGCTTCCTTATTCGTAATGCCAAGCAGCGGACCGGGCACGAACGCCGTAACGTGATCCAGCAGGATGTCGTGGACTGGGGGCCCCACCGACAGCATTTGCGCGAACGATCCCGGGCCCCGGTAGTCGCGGTCGTGCACGTTGTCGAGGATGAGGTCGTGAATGCTGTAGCGCCCGCCATCGGCCGCCACTCCACCCGCGCTGGAGCGAACATTCGAGAGCTGGAAGCCACCGGCCACATTCCGGATTCGATTAAAGCGGATCGTGACATCTGTGACCTGGCATTTCGGGCACTTGTTGTACTGGTCTTTCGGAGTGAGGAGGATCGCAAACCCTGTCTGGCTGAATCCGCCCCAGGAGTTCTCCAGCAGGTTCGCCTCCAAGAGCACGCGCTGGCCGTTCTTCAGCTCGAAAAGGTTCTTGACGATGTAACGATTGCCATTCGGGCCGGGTACATATCCCGGTTCGTCGTCCTTCCAGATCAAGGGCTTGAACAGGTGGTTGCGGCGGATCTCGATGTCGGTCGGGTTGATCGTGGCTTCACCGCCGCCGAACATAACGTTCTCGCCAGAGGCTTCCAGGAAGTTGTTGTAGATCTTGAGAGTTCCTGTTGGTTCGTCGCCATTGCCGCCGCTGATGGCACTGGCATCGGTGCATTGGCTCGTACGCTGAATGCAAGCAAACCCACTGAAATAGGAATTGACCGCGGCGACGTCTTGGGCCCCCTTCATCATGCCCAGTCCCTTGCCAATCTCCCCTCCTTCGGCGGGGTGGAACCAGTTGCGGTCGAAGATGACGTGATCGGCGCCTTCGGTGGTCACGAGGCGGCCGATCGGCACGGTGGGATCGGAGGTCCATTCGATTCCGATGAAGCGCATGTGGTCTCCCACGGTTGCGCCCGAGGGGCGCAAGACGACAATAGTCGCCATGAGTTTCGCGGGACCGCCGGCCGGTTGCGCGAAGGCCGGGCGCCCGGGAAGGCTGGCTACCCCCGCCCAGGCGGGAGAGATACGCGTTCCCTCCGGCGGGAGTTTCGAATCTGGCGCATCGGTCCGAACCGTGATGTAGTGGTGGTCATCGCACTTCTTCAGGGGTAGCTCTTTGACGTCAAACGACGCACCAGCGGGCAAAAGCAGCGTATCTCCGCATTTAGCCCCATCCAGGACCGCCGCCAGATCGGCTTTGGCAGAAACACGAATCTGTTTTCCGGGAGAGGGTGTTGCGTCCAGCCCGGTGTAGTAGCAAGTTTTGGGGAGTTGCGCTGGGCCGTCCTTGTCGCCAAACTGCGGTACGTCGCCCTTTCCGCAGTAGGCATTCTCTCCCGTTGGAGGCGCGCTCGCCGCCGACATACGGCTGAAACAGGCGAGGGTCAAGAAGACCAACAAACCGGCGAGAGCAGGATTCTTGCCGAGCCGGGAACGATGAGAGGGAAGCAAGAACTGCGGAGCCATGTCACATCTCTCCTTGCCGCACGCCCCGCGCGCACCGTCCGCAACGCCCGCAGAAGGGCCTGCGGCCACAGCATTAGCAGAATTACGAGAATGATATCACGCGGTGGTGGGGTAAGAGGCGCTCGGTAAGTGGACGGAACGATACTGCAAAAAGTGGGGCCCGCGTATGGCGGGCCCGATTGGTTCGTCAGATTCAGAGTCTATTGCACTCCCGCCAGCGCTGCTTGCAGTCCACTGAAGTCGGCTCCCAGATCGCGGTGATCCGTGCCTGCGTTCTTGTAAGGACTGTTCGGCTGGAGCGCGTAGTTGCCTCCATTGCCGCCGTTGTACCGCACAAACTCCACCGCATCCGGGTCAACGGCAAACCAGTTGCCCGAAGGCCACGACGACGGCGGGTACTTCGGTGGAGAAGCCACAATCGCGTTGTTGGCGAACGTGTAGGTTTTGAAGCAGGTTGAGACGCTGGTAACCGGCACATCGGAGTAGGCACAACTGGTCGGGCCACCGCCTGTATTCCACACCGGATACGCCGCGGTCGTGACAATGTTGTTGGTGAAGACGAGCCCGTACATTTGCGGATTGGCGGCCAGATCTCCCATGCTGAACAGGTGGCTCCCGGGGTCAGGGAAGCCAGTGATGTGATTGATGGTGATGGTGTTGAGCGGATTCTTCGGCCAGCCGTTCTCCGCTTCGAAGAGCGCGCCACCGCCGGTGTAGTTCCTGTTGATATCATCCATGACCACGTCGTGGATACTCCAACGCGTCCCGGCTTGGGCGGGGGCTCCGCCGCCGTGACCACCGTGCGACATGGCGGTTGCTAGCTGGATCCCCGCACCGGCATGCGTGATGTACGTGTAGCGGATGGTCACATCTGTGACCTGGCAAATAGGACACACGTTTCCATTCTTCGTGTACTGATTCTTCGGAGTGAGCAGAATAGCGTAGCCCGCTTGGCTGAAGCCGCCCCAGTTATTTTCCATGAGGTTTGCCTCAACCAGCACGCGGACGGCGTTCTTGAGTTCAAAGTGGTTCTTGACTACGAACGGTTGGCCCGAGACTCCGCCGACGAAATTCGGGCTGCCTGGCATCCACTGCCAGGGCTTGAAGAAGTGGTTGCGGCGAACCTCGATATCAGTCGGAGTCTTGGTTGCGCCTCCTCCGCCGAACATGACGGCCTCGGTAGAAGCCTCCAGGAAGTTGTCTTCAATCTTGTAGACTCCATCCTGGTGACTGCCAATGCCTCCGCTAATGGCGTGCGCGTCGGTACAGGCGCCGTTCGAGTTGCAGTGGAAGTCGCTGAAATACGAGTCCACCACAGCGACGTAGGTCGTGCCGTTTAGGGAGAACCCGTCCCGGGTCTCATCGCGTACTGTTCCGTGCAGCCACGAGCGATCGATGACGATGTGATCAGCAATGCCGCCTTGATCCACCGATACCAGAGTCGAAATCAGCTTGCCGCCGGTGGGTCGGGTGATCTCCAGACCGATCAGTCGATAATGGTTTGCGCCGTTGCTGAACACGACAGGGCCATTACTCGGCGTCTGGATTTCCAGCTTGGCCATGACATTTTGCGCATGCCCGCAGGTGTACTGCGGTCGTCCGGGAAGAGAAGCGACGCCCGCAAAACAGGGGTTGACGCGCTGTCTTTCCGGCGGCAGAGCACTGTCGGGGGCGCTGGTGCGAACGATGATCCAGTGACCGTCATCGCAGTTCTTGGCCGGGAATCTGAATGTTCCGGCAAACGTGGCGGCGGCCTGGAGATCGATCGTGTCACCGCAGTGGGCATTGTTCAACGCGGTCTGCAGATTGCCGCCCGCGGGAACGGTGACCTTTCCTCCCGGCGCTGGCGTATCAGCCATGGAACTCTGCATCGTGATACGAGGCAGCTCTGCTGGCCCGTCGAAGTTGCCGTTAGGGGCCTCAACGTTCATAGCGAAATTGCTCTGGCTCGTTTTCGAGTTGGAATCTCGGACAGTAACAGTGAAGCTGAACGATCCAGTCGCTCCTGGCGTTCCGTAAAACTGGCCGCTCGGCTCTAGCGTGATTCCGGGGGGCGGATTGCCTGCCGTGATGCTCCAGGTGTAGGGCCGGGTCCCGCCTGCAGCGGAGAAGTCCGTGCGATAGGCGTTTCCCATCTGGCCATCGGGAGGATCGCCGTTCGTGATCTCCAGTGGTTGCCCGTTTGCATTATTAACTGTGACAGCTGCGCTCGCTGCTTCCGTAGGGTCGGCCTTGCTGGTGGCGGTGACGTTCACGTTTGTCTGCGAATCGACCGGGGGGGCCGTGTAGAATCCGTTGGCGTCAATCGAGCCCACAGAAGCCGACCAGGTCACGGCTGTATTCGGGGTCCCGCTCACTGTGGCTGTGAACTGCTGAGTCTGGTTCGAGAGCAGATTCGCATTGGCCGGTGACACGTTGACCTGCACCCCGCCTGGCCGCGCCACGGAAATCGTGAAGCTCCGGCTGCCCAAATCCGGGCGTGGGATGTCGGTCGCGCCGATCTCAAAAAAGTAGCTGCCGGGAGCAGTCGGCGTTCCCGTGAGGGATCCGGTAGACCGATTCAAGTTCACGCCGGGGGGCAAACTTCCTGACTTGACTGCGAATTGATAAGGTGATGCGCCACCGCTTACTGCCAGCACCGCGTTGTACGTCTGGTTGGCTACACCTCCAGGAAGGTTCCCGGAGAGTGTGAGTGTTTGCGTGCCGTTACCCTGGCCTTCTGCGTTCTGTCCCATCCAAGCACAGGAAGTACTGAAGAGAACAAGGAGAAATATGATTGGCAATGCACCAACGCATGGCGCCGAGGTCAATACATGCGTACCGGCCAAAAGCAGGCCGCGAAAAAAGCGAATTAAGATTTTGGACATCGCGAGCCCTCGTTTACAGAATTGGGGGACCGATAGCTCGAGTCCTCACGGCAAATCTATCGAGGCTGTGCAGTGGTTCCCAGATGCCGGAAGTTCAGCAGGTACACGAACTGGTACATGCCGCGACGCGTCTGCTCGAATCGTCTCTCTGCTGGGAAGCGCGAGCGGAGACGCGGAAATCCGGTAACCATGCCTGGTTACTCAGCCAAGTGCGTCACCGCAGATGACTTCCTGGCCAGTGAAGAGTAATCTCTGCCTGAAGTGTGGAGAAAGAATAGGAAGGGCAGAAAAACGAAGCTAACCAAAAAAAGTCTGGTTACCGGTTGCTCAACAAGGCGGCTCTGAGCCGGTCGTAGGCGCGGTTTCCGAGAAGCCGTTGCGCTCCATATCGAGCGCGATCGTGCAAGTTCTTCTTCCATAAGCCGCGGCCCTGGCAAGTCGCGGCGAACTCGTGCAAAGGTGTATGCCGAAACACCGCCACCCGCCCCAGTTTGTAGGGGCTAGTGCGGGCGGAATTAGCGTAGAAACGGCTGTTGGTCACGGTTCGATATCCGGCGCGACGGGCTACCTCCAGGGTGCGTGCATCGCAGCGTCCGCCGGGGCAAGAGAAGTGTTCAATCGGATGACCGACGATGGATTCGATCTGCAGCTTGGCATCGACGATTTCGCGCCTCAGTTCCGGATCCGGCAAGTCGGGCAAGTAGGGATGCGTCATCGAATGGCATCCGATCTCGAAGCCCATGGCATCCAACTCGCGAACCTGACCCACGCTCAGATACCCTGGAGTTCCGAGAAATCCAGAGGTGAGATAAAACGTCGCTTGGAGGCCGAGGTCCATAAGCACGGGTGCGGCGGCGAGCAGATCCGTTTCGCAGCCATCATCAAAAGTGATGCAGACGCTGGGTTCCAGCGGATAGCCGAGAGCTTCGCCGACGCTCAGGCCACGAAATCCTGAGTTCTTGACCCACTGCATCTGAGCCCGGAAGGTGTCGATGCGAAGGATATAACGTACGTACCCCGGCTCGGACTGGCACAGCTTGCGGCCCGGCAACTCCAGTTCGTGATACATCAGGAAGACACAGCGATTCGCCGGCATTAGAAGATCCTTCGCAACTGCGCCTTCACGGATTCCGGAACCTTGATACCAATGCGGTCGAGCGCTTGCTTGCCTTGCTTCAGAAACTGCCGCATGCGGTGCGAGAGCGCATGCGCGTCGGAAAACTCAGCCAGCCGGGCCTCGTCCAGTATTCCCGAAGAGGGCAGCGCCAGTTCTCCCTTCAAGCCGCAGTAAGCGCCGCCGGCCAAGGCGTTCAGGATATTCGCGGTGCTGGCTGCTGCTAAATCAAGTTGTACGAACAATCCGCGGAACTGTTTCTTCCAGTGCAAATCCTGACCGTAGAAGGAGCGCATTTCCGGATCGCGCGCGCGCAATCTCTGGAGCAATGCAAAAGTCTCGGGACGCGGAGCGTAACGCCCATCGTACTTCGAGTTCCAGGTTTCGATCCCCCGTGGCAACGTTTCGAACTTTTCGATCCAGTCGAAGAAATCGTTCTTGGGATGGGCGATCACAGAAACTGCTCCCTGGGCGTCAACATCGCGAATAACCGCTTCCGGATCCGTACTATCCGCCAGCCGCGTCGCGCCATAGCCGAGGATATGCATACGCCGATCGCACTCGTATTCCAACCCACCAACGAAGAGAAACTTATCGTCTGACAGCGAGTTGCACTCGTCGAAGTACTCACGGAGGCGGTCCGTGTCGAAGTATTCCGCGTGCTCGGCCATGCAGACGAAGGAGCAGCCCTCGTCGAGAAAAACGCGCCGTAGTTCGGCGAGCGTAAATTCGCCGTCGGAATAGGTGCTGTGAACGTGAAGTGCGCCCTTCAGCATAAATTCCTTATTGAGCCCGCCCTCGCAGGAGAACGCGTCGCGCGAAGTTCAGCCAGTCTCCCAATTCGGGGAGCGGATCGTTCCATTGAAACAGATCGTGCACGGTCCCCCGAACGGGCCTGAGAACGGACACGAGAGTCCTGAGCCGGCCCGGATAGACCCCGGGATAGCCACGCGGGCGTCCCTTCCAGACTTCCAGCAAATGGCGGAAGTCACCCAGCAACCATCGACAGCGCACTCCGGCGCGATACGTCGGCGCTGGCGGAACATCCCCATATTGCGCCATGTGCGCCAGTAGACCCGGGAAGTCCACACCGGCGTAACAGGCCAGCGGCAAGGAATGCCAGAAGCGGCCATTGACTTCCATGAACACTGGCGGTTTGCCCGCGGGCCAGCGGAATTCCACCATGGCGACGCCGTGCCACTGCAGAGCCTGGAGAATCGCGAGTGCCGCCCGGCGAATTTCCGGCTGCGGTTCGACGCTTACGCGCACCGCGCTGCCTGACCCCGTCGGATACACGTCGCGGATCCGGCGATGGGCGAATTCAGCGCGGAGCTCCCCGTGACGCATAAGAGCGAAGTAGCCGGTTCCTTCACCCTCCATATATTGCTGAACCAGAACGCTGGAGGATCGGCGGCTGACATCGGTGTAGGCCGAATGGAACTCAGCCGGAGCGCTTGCGTAGCGCGGCCGGCCGCCGGTGCGCACGTTGCGTCGCTCCCCAAGCTCCTCGGATGAGCGCGGCTTGAGTACCACCGGATACTCGACGGAGCGAGCCACACGTTCTGCTTCGTCCTGGTCATTCACCAGGATGGTCCGGGGCACGGCAATACCTAGCGATTGTGCCAACTCCGTTGTGTATTGCTTGTCGAATGCACGCAGTACTCGTTCGTGCGAAGGCAACACCAGGCATCCACCGGCGGAGGAAATGCGTTCCCGGCAGGCAGAAAGCGGAAGGGTGGTAGCTTCCGTCATGGGCAACACCAACGTTCCGGGCGTGTCCGCCGCGACCTCTGCAATCCGGGCCACAAAGGCTTCGGCTTGATGCTGTGGCGCAGGGTAGCGAAACGATCCGCTGGCGGAACGAGACCAAGCCGCCTTGTTCCAGGAGGTGGAGTCCCCCGCCATCACGGTGTGCCCAGCGTCAGCGAGGGAACGCACGGCCGCGACGGCCTGATTTTGGTTCCCGTCTAGGATCAGGATTCTCATGGAGTAAGCGGAACGGGTCCGCCCACACGCGGCCGGGTCGACGCTCCCGCAACCTTGCTCAAAACATCCGCAAACTGCAACACGACCCGAGACCAGTCATACTGAGCGGCCAGTTGCACTGCGGATTGCTCCAGGCTCCGGCGTCGCATGTCATCGTGAAGAAGCAGGAGGACGGCATTGGCAAATGAGGAAGCGTCATCCGCCAAGACGAGATCGCGGCCGCTCTGAACCTCCAGCCCTTCCGCCCCGATGGAGGTGGAAATCACGGATTTGCCCATCGCCATGGCCTCGAAAATCTTGAGCCGCGTTCCGCCACCAATCCGGAGTGGAACCACCACCACCGAAGCCTTTTCGAGATACTCCGCCACGGAAGGCACCGTGCCCGTGACCTGGATGGTGTCGGAAGCGAGACGCAGAACTCTGGGGAATGGATTGCGCCCGACAATCTGGAAAACCGCATTGGGGAATTCTTTGCGAATGCGCGGCCAAATCTGCGAACAGAAATAGTCCACCGCGTCGATGTTCGGCTCCCAATCCATCGACCCCGTGAACACGACGCGCGGTGGATTTGCCGATGCGGGCGGCGCGACGTTGAACTTGTGCGTGTCAACTCCGGTGGGAACCACGGTGATCTCGCATCCCGGATCCATCCTGAGCATTTGCTGGCGATCGTGCTCGGAGACCGCGATGATGTGATGAAACCTTCCGAGCGTGACGCGCTCGTAGCGCGTCATCTTGGCGGATTCGATAGCGAACGACAACTTCTTAATGGGATTGGATTCCGATGCCGCCATACGCTGCCATAACGAACTCTCCACATTGTGTTGAAACAGCACGCAGGGCGTCAACGAGCGGGCAGGGAAGTTCGACGAGGCCGAAAGAAAGTCGCACACCGCCACGTCGAAACGCCGGCTGGAAAGCCAGTCCGAAACCGTCGCGCGGACCGCGGAATGGGTGAATTTGGAAACAGCATAGGGCGCAGGTCGGGGCAACCTATAGAGGTAGTCCAATCCACGCTCAATAGCATTGGAGTCGGGAGCGGCGGTGTAAAGCGTCTGAGATCCCGGCAACTCTTTTGGCAAAGATGATTCGTAGTCGGGATCACGCCGACCGCCGTAATAGGAGAGCAGGGTGACTTCGTGATCTTTGGCCAGGAAGCGCAGAAGGTTGTAGGAACGAATTTTGCCCCCGGTATCGACGGGGAGAAGCTTCCCCCCCTTGACCCACAGCACTCTCACAGCGTTTTCCCTCCGCGGGAGAATTGCGACGTAACAGCCGTCTTCAGCGTTGGCGGACGATCTTCCCCTAACACCGTTGCGTCAATGTGGGCAGCGGTCAAGGGACGAAGGCGACGCACAAGCCAGTTTCGCTTTAGCCTGAGTTTAGCTTCGAAGTAGGTCCGGTACATCGAGCGAGTGACTCGCATCTCCATCGTTTTGCGAGATCCGCTGCCGGCGGGGGAATAGCCGAAATCGACGAGCGCCTTGCCAACCATCCTTTCAAAGCGTTCCAACTGCTGCGGCGAGAATCCCTTCCTCCAGCGGCCGATGGGATTGAAACTGTCCTGTGGCTCGGTACGGAATGAAGTGTTGGGTTTGCTTACTGAGCCGTAACCGACTTCGCGGATGCGATCGTAGTCCAGCGAGTGATCAAGGAAATTGCCGATACTTTTCAGCGTCTCCCGTGGCGTTGTAACCAGATCCTCGAAGTGGACCTCCAGGTAGTCCGCGCCGAGCTGTCGCCCGTAGCTGCGCCCGCATTCGGCGATCCACTCCCAATAAACCCCGGCGCCCGTCAGGCTGATGCGATCTTGCCATGGAAAAGGGCGAAGGTAGCGCACGTGGTTGAGCGACATGGCGACATCCCGCCCATCTCGGATCATGTGAATCACTAACGCATCGGGAATGAGCCGCTTGATGAGTGGAAGATGAAGAATGCCCTCCGGAGAATTTTCCGCCCAGCGCTGCATTCCCTGCTCGCGAGCGATCGCGTCCATCACGATGCGGAGGAAGTCGCCCGCATTTCGGCATTTCTGCAGAATGTCATTCTCGATCTGGGCCGAGTCCAGCCCCGAGGCCCGGAACAGTTTGCTATTGAGCCAAACCCGGAGCAGCCGTTGGCGGTTGTCGCGCTTTCCCAGATCGCCGAAATGCGGGGCCAGCAGATTGAAGACGTTCGATTCCGCGAGGTATACGGCAAATCCGCCCGCCGAGAGCAACATGTGGTATAGCAGTGTCGTGCCCGAGCGAGGACAACCCAGGACAAAAACCGGCGCCGTACTTCTTCGGATGTCGTTCGGCTTCGTCGTCAAGATACACTCCCTTGGTGACGCCGCTGTCGGGGTCATCGGTCCACGGGATGGAGGTAATCGCTCAACAAGGCAAGGATCGCGGTCTCGAGGTGCGGGCCAGAGGCGATCAGGCCGGAAATCAACGGGTCCTTCTGGTTGCACTCCAGATCGGCGCCCTCCAGAGTCTGTACGAAGCCGCCTCCACTCAGTACGAGAGCGGTGCCAGCCGCGACGTCCCATTCATGCTTGGGCACAAGCGTGAATGTAATATCAGCCAGTCCAGCTGCCACCAGGCCAAGCTTATATGCCACTGAGCCCATAGGGCGGACGCTGAACTCCGCCGATTCGAACTGCTTCCATTCTCCGCGTTTCACTTCGCTGCGGCTGGCCAGCACGAGCGCTCCACGCAGATCCCTGCGTTGGCTGGGTCGAGCCGACTTGCCATTATAGGTAACCCCGGTTTCACGCGATCCCAGAATCAGTTCGTTAGTCGCCGGATTGCAGATTCCGCCCGCCACCGGAATTCCATTTTCAACCATCGCGATCGAGACACAGAATTCCGGAATGCCCTGCACGAATTCGCGCGTGCCATCGAGCGGGTCCACCACCCACACGCGTTGCTTGTCGAGCCGCGAGAAGTCGTCCACACTCTCTTCTGAGAGCCAGCCTTCGCCTTCGCGCAGAAGGGTCTGGCGCAGAACGTGATCGACGGCCCGGTCCGCTTCCGTCACCGGATCGTGTCCGGCCTTGTATTCGGCCTCGATGGCGCCCGGTGTGAAGCCGTTCAGTACGTTGCGCGCCGCTTCCAGAGCTGTGTGAATGCGCTGCAGCGTCTCATTCTTGGTTGTCATCCATGCTCCGTTCTCGAGTCATGCAAGTACCCAGTACCCAGTACCCAGTACCCAGTACCCAGAAAGGACCCTACTGGCGACTGGGCACTGGCAACTGGCTACTGCTCCTACGCCCACAACATCCGGGCTCCGGTCGTTAGCAACACCGCGCACAGAATTCGCCGCAACCAGAGTACTGGAACGCGGGTGCTCAGATGCGAGCCCAGCAAACCGCCCGGGATTGAACCGAGCAGTAGGGAGAAAACTAACTGCAAATCCACGTTACCAAGCTTCCAGTGCAAAAGGCTGGTGACGCCCGTCAGAATGACGGCATGAACGATGTCCGTGCCGACCATGACTTTGGGGACGTAGGCATAGAACAACAGCAGCATCATCATAATAATGCTACCCGACCCCACCGAAGTCATACCGACCAGGAGTCCGCCGAACAATCCAATGAAGCCCATCCCGACAAGCGACTTGAGCGTAGGCTGACGTTTCGCCAGGTGCTCCTCAATTCGTCCCTGAAACAGCAGGAGCATAGGAATGCAAACCAAGAGGAATCCAACGGCGGACTTGATGAAATCGTCGACTCCCGTCCCGTAGACGTGGCGAAGATGCTGCAAGAAC
>Ga0335070_10001672_pt1 | contig 25746 bp, 23 predicted proteins | sample Lox_Sample_13_FD_206722 | JGI IMG/M metagenome (GOLD analysis project Ga0335070, IMG submission 206722) | Soil microbial communities from Loxahatchee National Wildlife Refuge, Florida, United States - Lox_Sample_1.3 | ecosystem: Environmental > Terrestrial > Soil > Wetlands | place: USA...
GCCGCGCCTCCGACACCGCGAAGGCGGCGAGCCCCGACCCCGTCCCGAGCAGCGGCTTCTCGAACGGCGGCACGTCGACCTCGGTGAGCGCCTGGCCGCAGCTCGTGCTCGTGCCGCTCGCGACGTCGATCACCTGCGCCACGCGGTCGAAGAGGTCTCCGTCGCCGTTCAGGTCCTGGTTCTCGAAGGACTCCGTGCGCGCGAAGGCGATGCCGTTCGGGTCGGCGGAGAGCGTGTCGAGCGGCGCGCTCTGGAGCGCCTTCGCCTGCAGGTTCTGGATCACGATCGGGCCGCGCTGCTGGTCGAGCCGGTCTGAGAGATCGTAGAGCGGCGGCCCCCCGTTGAAGGGGTCGATGCGAGCCACCCGGATCACGCCGAGCGCGGCGTCGGTCGACCCGAAGATCAGGTCGCCGACCTGGTTCACGTCGAGCACCGGGGGTACCGGCCGGCCGCCGGTGTTGAAGGACCGCACGAAGGTCCCGTTGGGGATGCGGATCGGGAATCCCGGGTTGCTCGAGAAGGCGTCGACGTCGGCGCTGGCCTGGAGCAGGCGGAACTGCGGCGAACCCGCGCCGCCCGGGAGGACCGCGCTGTAGTCCATCGGCAGGAGCAGGTTGCCGCCGCCGTCGATCGTCGCGAGGGCCGTCGTGGTGTTGCCGGCCGCGAGCGCGCCGAAGGAGTTCGGAACGGGCAGCACCGTGAAGAAGTCGAAGACGCCGTCGAGCGTCTGGTCGTCGCAGGAGAGCGTCGGGTCGTAGAGGGGCCCGATGTCGGCGAGCAGGGTGTTGTCGGCGGCTCGCACCAGGATCTCGGCGGGGCCGGTGAGCCCGCGGCCGTCTCCGGCCGGAGGGAGCTGCGCGTCGGTGTCGGGCACGTTGAAGCGCAGCGTGTCGCAGCGACCGGCAGTCAGTGCGCAGTTGTCGACGGTAACCCCCGTCACGGCGACGTCCGTCGCCAGCGACGGGTTGGCGGACGCCCCCGGCGGCACGAAGTGCAGCGTCACATGGTTGTTGGCGGCGACCGGATCGAAGCCTCGCGAGGTCGGGTTGCAGGCGAGATCGACGCGCACCACCACCGGATCACCCGGCGGCGCGATGGTGCGCGAGACTGTGCCCAGCGTGGAGCGGAACTCGGTGGGCGCGGCGGGAATCAGGTTGCACAGGGCGGCGGCTCGTCCCGCGGGGAGGATCGCGAGGGCCAAGCCGGCCGCGCCACCGAGGAGCTGTCGTCGCATCCGCTGCATCAGCGCTGTACCCACTGCATCGAGGTGGAAGTAGCGTTCCACGCAGAATGGTGGCATGGGATTCCCCTGCAATCGAGGGAACCTACGTTTAATTCTCTATGAAGGTCTTCAGCTGCTTGCTGCGGCTCGGGTGGCGCAGCTTGCGCAGCGCCTTCGCCTCGATCTGGCGGATCCGCTCGCGGGTCACGTCGAAGTCCTGGCCCACCTCTTCGAGCGTGTGGTTGTTCCGCTCCCCGATGCCGAAGCGCATCTTGAGGACGCGCTCCTCGCGTGGCAACAGCGTCGAGAGGACCCGCCGCGTCTGCTGCTGCAGATCGCCGTGGATCACCGCGTCCTGCGGGTTCACCGAGCTCTTGTCCTCGATGAAGTCTCCGAGGTGGCTGTCGTCCTCCTCGCCGACGGGTGTCTCGAGGCTGATCGGCTCCTTCGCGATCTTCAGCACCATGCGCACCTTCTCGAGCGGCATCTCCATGCGCTGCGCCAGCTCCTCCGGCGTCGGCTCTCGCCCGTACACCTGCACCAGGTAGCGCGTGGTGCGCACCAGCTTGTTGATCGTCTCGATCATGTGGACGGGGATGCGGATGGTGCGGGCCTGATCCGCGATCGCGCGCGTGATGGCCTGGCGGATCCACCAGGTGGCATAGGTGGAGAACTTGTATCCGCGCCGCCACTCGAACTTGTCGACCGCCTTCATGAGCCCGATGTTGCCCTCCTGGATCAGGTCCAGGAACTGCAGCCCGCGGTTCGTGTACTTCTTGGCGATCGAGACCACGAGGCGCAGGTTCGCCTCGATGAGCTCGCACTTGGCGCGATGGGTGCGTGCCTCGGCGTCGGTGAGGTGCTCGAGCGCGGTGCGCACGTCCTCACGCGACATGCGCGCCTCCGTCTCGAGCCTCGACACCTCGCGCTCGACCTCCGCGAGGTCTGCCGTGGCAGCCGCGATGCGATCCGCGTTGCCGCCGAGGCGCAAGAGCGCCTCGTGGCCGCGGCGGCTGCGGCGGGTCGATAGCAGGGCGGCGCTGCGGAACTCCTCGGGAGGCATCTCGAAGGGAGCCGTCACCAGGAAGCCCGCCGCCTCGAGGTGGTCGAAGCGCGCGCCGAGCGCGCGCAGCTTCTCCGTGATCGACTTGGAGCACCCGGCGGAGAAGCGGATCTCGCGCAGCGCTTCGACCGCCTGCCCGAGCTGCTCCGCGATCTCCCGGCGGATCCGCACCCGGGCGCACTCCCCGGTGCGGGAGTTGGCGACCGAGGCCAGGCGCCTGGTCACCTCGGCGTCGAGGCGGCGGAACTGCGCGAAGATCCGCAGCAGGGACTTGCGGCGCTCCTCGCTGCACTCGTTCGAGGGCATCCGGGGCGGCTCGTCCTCCTCCGCTCCATCGAGGTCGCCCAGCGTGGTCTCCGTCTCGACCACGTCGACCAGATGCGACGGCTCGATCGCTCCCTTGCGCAGCTCGTCGCCGAGCCGCAACACCTCGGCGAGCCCGAAGGGCGACGCCAGCACGGCGTGCATCTGCGCGTGGATCCCCGCCTCGATGCGCTGCGCGATCGCGACCTCGCCCTCGCGCGTGAGGAGCGACACCTGCCCCATGTCGCGGAGGTACACGCGGACGGGATCGTTGGTGGTGCCGTGATCGTCGTCGGACGCGGCGAAGGAGGCGACCTCCGGCGCTTCCCGGGGCGGGCGCGCCTGCGGCGACTCGACGAGGGTGATGTCGTGCTCGCCGAAGAGCGCGAGCACCTCGTCGATCTGCTCCGTGGGGACCACGTCGTGCAGCGCGCCCTTGACCTCGTCGTAGGTGAGGAAGCCCTTGCGGCGGCCCTCGTCGAGCAGGCGCTCCACGCCGCGCAGATCGGACGCGGAGAGCGGCGCGCCCTCTTCGGACTCGCCCTCCGCGCGCGGCTCGACGGCCGCATCCGCGCGGCGCGCATCCGACACGCCGTTGTGACGAGCGCCGAGGGGCGCGGACCGGCGGCGGGCGGTGGAGGTACGATCGGGCGCGCTCGAGGCCATCGGGGGATCTCCTTCAGCGTTCATCACAGCTGCGAGCGCGGGGGTCCGGGAGCGAGACCTTGCACGCGCTTGCCCTCTTCGATCTCTCGCTGCTTCACCGCAAAGTCGACTCGCCCCTCTTCCCGGAAGCGCCGCGTGGTGGCGCGGCGCTGCGCGGCGAGCCGGCGCTGACGGAGCCTCAGAATCGTATCGCCGATTGCGCGCTCTGCCTCGGGGGTGTCCAGGGCGGGGGGGTCGCCGACCGAGAGCGCCAGGAGCTCGCGGCCCGCCTCGCCGCCGAGGCGCTCTGCCAGCTCCGCCACGGCCGGCGGGGCGCCCGACGCGCAGGCCTCGACCAGCGCCGGCAGGACGCGGTCCCAGGGCGGGCTCGGGAGGAGCTGGGCCAGCTCGTCGCGGTCGAGCGCACGAGCGAGCCCGGGATGGTCGACGAGCAGGCGGGCGAGGCTCCGCGCCCAGCGCACCTCGCGCAGATCTCGGCTGGAGCTCGGACTGGACTCCATCTGCTCCTGGATCTCGTCCGAGGTGCTGCCGGCTCGAGCCTTCCGCAGCGCCTGCTCGACCTCCGCGATCCCGACGTTCGCCTCGAAGGCGAGCCGCCTCGCGTACTCGCCGCGCTCGACCGGATCCGCGACGAGGACGAGCACCGGAACCACTGCGGCAACCGCGTCCGCCTTCTCCCAGGGCGTCGCGCATCCGCCGCGGACGGCGCGGGCGATCAGGCCCTCGATGGCGGGCGGCGCGGCGTCGACCAGGGCGCGCAGCGCGGCGGCTCCCTGGTGCTCGAGAAACGTGTCGGGATCCTCGCCCGCCGGCAGCTCGGCGGCGCGCACGCGCAGGCCCTCGGGCAAGAGCAGCGAGAGCGAGCGGAGGACGGCGTTCTGACCAGCCTCGTCGCCGTCGAAGAGCAGCACGACCTCGCGCGTGCGGCGGCGAAGACCGCGCGAGTGATCCTCGCTGAGCGCCGTGCCGCAGGTGGCGACCGACTCCGGGATCCCCGCGCGCGCGAGCGCCATCCGGTCGAAGTAGCCCTCGACGACGACGGCGCGGCCCGCCCGCCGGATCGGCTCGAGCGCGTCGGGAAGCCCGTAGAACGCCTCGCGCTTGCGGAAGAGCGCGCTCTCCGGCGTGTTCAGGTACTTCGGCTCCTGCTCCGCGCCGAGCGCGCGGCCGCCGAAGCCGATCACGTCGCCGCGCACGTCGCAGATCGGGAAGGTGAGCCGCCCGCGCAGCCGGTCGTAGTAGCCTCCGCTGCGCCGCTCCGCGAGGAGACCCGCGCGCGAGCCCACCTCGAGAGGGATGCGCGCCTGCGTGAGGGTGCGCGAGAGGGCGTCCCAGCGATCGGGCGCGAAGCCGAGCCCGAAGCGCTCCGCGGTCGCGGCGTCGATGCCACGGCCCGCGAGATACGCGCGCGCCGCGCTCCCTTCCTCACCGCGCAGCGCAGCCCGATAGAAGAGCGCGGCGGCGGCGTTGGCCTCGCGGAGCCGGCGGCCGACCTCGGCCCCGTCGCCCTCGCCGCCGCTCTCCGGCACCTCGATGCCGCAGTCGCGCCCGAGCGTCCGCACCGCCTCGGGGAAGGTCAGATTGTCCTTGCGCATCAGGAACGCGAAGGCGTTGCCGCCCGCGTTGCAGCCGAAGCAGTGGAAGATCCCGAGCTGGGGATTGACCTGGAAGGAGGGCGTCTTCTCGTCGTGGAACGGGCACAAGCCCTTGAAGCTGCGGCCGGCCTGCCGGAGAGAGACGTAGCGGCCGACGAGGTCGACGATGTCGACGCGACTGCGGATCGCTTCGATCGTCTCCTCGGGGATCCGGCCCAACCGGAAGCCTCCTCAGCGCAGCGTCAACGCGCCATCTTCCGCAGCTTCTTCAGCGCTCGCTTGCGGGCCGCCGCGGCCTTCTTCTTCTTGCGCACGCTCGGCTTGTCGTAGGACTCGCGGCGGCGCAGCTCCGTCAGGATGCCCGCCTTCTCGACCTGCTTCTTGAAGCGCCGCAGGGCCTGCTCGAAGGACTCGTTCTCCTTGACCTTGACGACCGGCAAGGGCTTTCGTCTCCCAGGATGAGTAGGCGTCCCCGTGTCGTGGTGTCAGAGCGAGCGTCCGGGCGCGTGGCGTGGCGTCTGGAGCGCGGGCCGGCCGGCCGAGCCTCGGCGCGTCGGGCCTGCAGGTACGGGGACGTGCAAAAGAGCGTTGCGGGCGCTCTCCGCGCCTCGCTTCGAGGCGAGTTGCACGCTAGCGGAAGGGCGACCCCCGATCAACCGATCGGAGCGCCGCCCGAAGGCGGGCGCACCGGAATGCCGAGCGCGCGCAGACGCCGCTTCACGTCGCCCACCGTGGTCTCGCGGAAGTGGAAGATCGACGCGGCCAGGGCGGCCTGCGCGTGGCCGCCGTCCGGCCCGTCGTCGAGCGCCGCGGCGAGATCCTCCGCGCTCCCGCCGCCGCCCGAGGCGATCACCGGGATCGGGACGGCGTCGGCGACGGCGCGCACGAAGGCGAGGTCGTAGCCGCGCTTCGTGCCGTCGCGATCCATGCTGGTGAGCAGGATCTCCCCCGCGCCCGCGTCGGCCATGCGCCGCGCCCAAGCGACGGCGTCGATGCCGGTAGGCCGCCTTCCGCCATGCGTACAAACTTCCCAGCGCAGTTGCTGAGCTGCAGCGCGTCCCGATGAGCTTCGCTCGCCTGCGGCTCGCTGCGCGCGCACTCCGGGCGCTTTCTGCTGACTTCGCTCGCCTGCGGCTCGCTGCGCGCGCCCTCCGGGCGCTTGCGGGGGATGATCCAGACGATCCGGTTGCCCCGGAGCAGACGCGAGACGGCGGGCGTCGATGGCGACCACCAGGTTGGCGCTGCCGATCTTCACGGCCGTCTCGCCGACCAGGTCCGGGTTCTCGACGGCGGCCGTCATGATCGAGACCTTGTCGGCGCCGGCGTTCAGGAGGTCGCGCACGTCCTGGAGCGAGCGCACGCCGCCCCCCACGGTGAGCGGCATGAACACGGTCTCCGCCGTGCGGGCCACCACGTCGAGCAGGATGCGCCGCTTCTCGTGGCTCGCCGTGATGTCGAGGAAGGTGATCTCGTCCGCCTCCTGCTCGTCGTAGAGGCGTGCGACCTCGACCGGGTCGCCGGCGTCGACGTGATCCACGTACTGGACGCCCTTCACCACGCGGCCTCGATCGACGTCGAGGCAGGGGATGATCCGCTTCAGCAGCACGCGGCGATCTCCAGCGCGCGGGCGAGCTGCACGGTGCCGGCGTGGAGCGCGCGCCCGATCACGATCCCGGCGAGCCCGAGCTTCGCGGCGGCGCGCACGTCGTCCTCCGAGCCGACCCCGCCCGAGGCGATCACCGGCAGCCGCACCGCCTCCGCGAGGCGCGCGGTCGCCTCGAGGTTGGGACCGGCGAGCGTGCCGTCGCGCGCGATGTCGGTGTGGACCAGCGCCGCCACGCCGGCATCCTCGAAGCGGCGCGCGAGGTCGACGACCGCGACGTCGCTCTCCTCGAGCCATCCCTGCACGGCGACGCGCCCGCCGCGCGCGTCGATCCCGACCGCGACGCGCCCCGGCCAGCGGCGCGCGGCCTCGCGCACCAGCGCCGGGTCGCGCAGCGCCACCGTGCCGAGGATCACCCGCTCGACGCCGAGGGCGAGGCGCGCCTCGAGATCGGCCAGCGTGCGCATGCCGCCGCCGACCTGGAGCGGGATGCGGCCTGCGACCGCGGCGATCGCTGCGATCGCGTCGGCGTTCTCCGGCCGGCCCGAACGCGCGCCGTCGAGATCGACGGCATGCAGCCGCGGTGCACCCTGCGACGCGTAGCGGCGCGCGAGCGCCGCGGGATCCGCCTCGAAGAGCGGCGCCGCGTCGAAGCGGCCCTCGGGCGCCAGCCGCACACAGCGGCCGCCGAGCAGATCGATGGCAGGGATGATCTCGAAGGGGGGCACGCCTCTCGAATCTGGCCGCTTAGCGACCGGCGAGCGGAGCGAGTGGAATCCGGCTGACCACCTGATCGGCGCCGAAGCGGGCGAACTCCGCCGCGGTGAGCCAGCGCGTACCTCCGCCCGGGTACTGGCTGGCCTTGAGCACGTTCACGCCGAGCGCGACCTGCGTCTCGTCGAAGGCGCCCGCCCACATGAGCGCCCCGGCGGCCGTCGCATAGAGCTTCACCTCGAGCGCCACGCTCGCCGGCTGCATGGTGCCTGCGGCCTGCCCAGTGCGCTCCTGCCAGCGCGACACGCTCCCGACCGCGACCGTGTCGGCGCCGAAGCGCTGGGCCGCCGCCTGCACGATCGCCTTCGCGTCGGGAAGCTGCACGTTCGGGTCGGAGAGGCCGAGGCTCTGCGCGACGTCGGTCGGCGGGATCACGTCGAGGCCGCGCCGGGCCAGCGCATCGGCGGTGAAGCCCGCCACGAGCGAGCCGGTCTCCGGCGGCATCGCCCTCGGCCCCGTGCGGAAGGGCGCCACCGCGATGCGATGGATCGAGAGGCCGTTCTGCGCGACGGAGGGCGTCTCCGTCACGCGGACCATGTCGGTGCAGCCCGCTGTCGCGAGCGCGAGGAGCAGCGCCGATGCCCGCGCGAGTAGGTGCTTCAGCGACACGCCGCGACCCAGCGCGCGAAGGCGTCCAGCAGGCGCTTGCCGGCGCTCTGACTCTTCTCGGGATGGAACTGCACGGCGAAGATCCTCTCCGTCGCCACGGCGGACGCGAAGGCGCCGCCGTAGTCGGTCCAGCCCACCACCGTCGCCGCGTCCGCGGGCACCGGCCGGTAGGAGTGCACGAAGTAGTAGTGGTCGCGCTCCGGGAGCGCCGCGAGCATCGGATTGCGCGCGCCGCGCTTCTCGTAGCGGACCTCGTTCCAGCCGATGTGCGGCACGAGCAGCCGCCTGCCGTCGGCTGCGACGTCGGGGAAGCGCTCGACGCGACCGCGCAGGATGCCGAGGCCCGGGGAGCAGCCGTGCTCGTCCGCCTCGTCGTAGAGGAACTGCAGGCCCAGGCACAGGCCGAGGTAGGGCCGGCCGGCGTCGATCCCGGCGCGCACGGCATCGTCGAGGTGCTTGTCGGCGAGGCTCTGGCGCGCGTCGCGGAACGCGCCGACGCCCGGCAGCACGACGGCGTCGGCGCGCCGCACGGCGCCGGGATCCGCGGTCACGTCGACGGCGAGGCCCGAGCGCTCGAGCGCCTTCGAGACGCTGCGCAGGTTGCCCGCGCCGTAGTCGACGACCGCCGCCGTGGCCTGCATCGGGACTACAGGACTCCCTTCACCGAGGGCACGTCCGAGACGCGCGGGTCGAGCTCGACGGCCGCGCGCAGCGCGCGCGCGAGGCCCTTGAAGATCGCCTCGACCACGTGGTGCGGAGAGCGTCCGTAGCGCAGCTCGACGTGGAGATCGAGGCCCGCGTTCTGCGCGAACGCATACAGGAAGTCCTCGACCAACGACACGTCGAAGCCGCCGATGCGATCGTTGGAGAGCTCGACCCTGTACACCAGATACGGACGATTCGAGACGTCGAGCGAGACGTCGACGCGCGCCTCCGCCATCGGCAGCACGAAGAAGCCGTAGCGGCGGATGCCGCGCGCGTCGCCCAGCGCCTGGCGCACCGCGCTGCCGAGCGCGATGCCGACGTCCTCCACGGTGTGGTGGAGGTCGACCGCGAGGTCGCCCTTGGCGCGCAGCGAGAGGTCGAAGGCCGCGTGCTTCGCGAACGACTCGAGCATGTGGTCGAAGAACGGGATCCCCGTCGACACCTGGTACTGGCCGGTGCCGTCGAGGCCGAGCTCGAGCTGGATGTCGGTCTCGCGCGTCTTGCGCGCGAGCATCGCGCGCCGCTCCCGGATCTCCCCGCTCACAGGATGTCGACCTCCCCGGCCTCGCGGGCCGCCTCCCGTTCGCGCCGCTGGCGGCGGATCTTCGCGAGGCGCAGCTCGATCGAGCGCCCGTGCGCCGTGAGCCCCTCGAGCTCCGCGAGGCGGATCACCTCGAGGCCGAGCTCGCGCAGCTTGGGCGCCTCGAAGCGCACGAAGCTCATGCGCTTCAGGAAGTCCTCGACGCCGAGCGGCGAGAAGAACCGCGCGGTGCCGCCGGTCGGCAGCACGTGATTCGGACCGGCCAGGTAGTCGCCGACGGCGACCGGCGTGTAGTGTCCGAGGAACACCGCGCCGGCGTTGGCGATCTTCTTGAACGCCGCATCCGCCTTGTCGACCGCCAGCACCAGGTGCTCGGGCGCGTAGCGGTTGGCCAGCTCGAGCGCCTCATCGAGGTCGCGCGTGACGACGAGCGCGCCGCGCCGCGCCAGCGACTGGCGCACCACGTCCGCGCGCGCCAGGCCGACGAGCTGCTTCGACACCTGCTCCTGCACCTTCTGCGCGAGCGCGCGCAGCGGGGTGATGAGGATGGCCTGCGCCGCCTCGTCGTGCTCGGCCTGCGAGATCAGGTCGGCCGCAACCCACGCCGGTGTCGCGGTGCGGTCGGCCACGACCACCACCTCGGTGGGGCCGGCCTCCGTGTCGATCCCGACGTCGCCGAACACCAGGCGCTTGGCCGCCGCCACCCACGCATTGCCGGGGCCGGTGATCTTGTCGACGCGCGGCACGGACTCGGTGCCGTAGGCGAACGCCGCGACCGCGTGCGCGCCGCCCATCTTGAAGATGCGGTGTACGCCCGCCAGCCGCGCCGCCATCAGGAGCTCCGGTCGCAGCTTCCCGTTCGGCAGCGCCGGCGTCGCCATCAGGATCTCGGGGACCTCGACCACCGAGGCCGGCACCGCGTTCATGATCACCGACGACGGGTAGCCGGCCTTGCCACCGGGCACGTAGACGCCCGCGCGCGCCAGCGGCCGCACCCGCACGCCCATGAAGGCGCCGCCCTCCTCCTTGACCTCCCAGCTCGAAGGCACCCGCTTGCGGTGGAATTCGCGCACCCGCATCGCCGCCTTGCCGAGCGCCGCCCGGTCGGCCGGCTCGACGCGCGACACGCCCTCGTCCCACTCGGAGGGCGTCACCTCGACGGCGTCGACGCGCGCGCCGTCGTACTTGCGGATGCACGCGAGAAGCTCCTCGTCGCCGCCCTTGCGGACGCGCTCGATGATCTTGTGCGCGCCCTTCTCGATCTCGCCGCGCTCCGCGTCGCGGCGGCGCACCAGCTCGTCGAAGGCCTTCTGGAAGCCGGGCTCCCCGGAGCTCAGCAGGCGCAGCAGGGGCTTCGCGGACCCCCTGGCAGAGGCTGCAGATCGGCCGCCCATCGGATCAACCCTCCCGCCGGATCTCGGCGCCGAGACGCCGGAGCTTCTCCTCGATGCGCTCGTAGCCGCGATCGATGTGGTAGACGCGATTCACCACCGTGTCGCCCTCCGCGGCGAGCCCGGCGAGCAGAAGGCCCGCGGACGCGCGCAGGTCGGTCGCCATCACCGGGGCGCCGGACAGGGCGCGCACGCCGCGCACGTGGGCGGCGCGGCCGGCCAGCTCGATGTCGGCCCCGAGCCGCACGAGCTCGGGCACGTGCATGAAGCGGTTCTCGAAGACCGTCTCGGTGACGACGCTCGATCCCTCGACGAGCACGAGCGCCGCCATGAGCTGCGCCTGCATGTCGGTCGGGAATCCGGGGTACGGCGCCGTCACCACCTTGATGCCGCGGGTCCGCTCGCCCGGCCGCAGCGCGATCGCGTCGCCCGCGACGTCGAGCTCGGCGCCCGCCTCGCGCAGCTTCTCGAGCGTCGCGTCGAGCAGTCCGGGCTCGACGCCGCGCACGCACACGTCGCCCCGCGTGATCAGGCCGGCGGCGAGCAGGGTCCCCGCCTCGATGCGATCGCCCCAGACCTCGTGCGTCACGCCGTGGAGCCGGGCAACGCCGCGGATCTCGATGCGATCGCTCCCCGCGCCGCGCACGTCGGCGCCCATCTCGTTCAGCACGCCGGCGAGCTCCGCCACCTCGGGCTCCCGCGCGGCGTTCTCGAGCACGGTGTGCCCCTTCGCCAGCACCGCCGCCATCATCACGTTCTGCGTGCCGTTCACGGTGGCGAAGTCGAAGGCCAGGTGCGCGCCGTGGAGCTGCGACGCGCTGGCCTCGACGTAGCCGTGCTCGAGCCGCACCTTGGCGCCGAGCGCCTCGAGCCCCTTCAGGTGCTGATCGACCGGGCGCACGCCGATCGCGCAGCCGCCGGGCTCGGAGACGCGCCCGAGCCCGTTGCGCGCCAAGAGCGGCCCGAGCACCAGGAACGAGGCGCGCATCTTGCGCACCAGGTCGTAGGGCGCCTCGGGGCGCGAGACCCCGCGGCCCCCGAGGCGCAGCACGTGCGGATCGTCCGGCTCGAAGCGGCACGGCACGCCGAGCGCCCCGAGGATCTCCGCCATGGTGTCGACGTCGCGCACGCGCGGCACGTTGCGCAGCACCGTCTCGTCGTCGGTGAGCAGCGACGCCGCCATCAGGGCGAGCGTCGCGTTCTTCGAGCCCGAGGCGCGCACCTCGCCGGCGAGCCGGCGGCCTCCGCGCACGACGATGCGATCCATCCCCCCTCCGTCCGCTACGCGCCGGGCGCCCGTGCCGCGACGACGCGCTGGCGCTTCGCCGCGTCGCGCAGCACGCAGATCTCGAGCAGGCCCGCCCCGGCCAGCCAGCCCGCCACCGCGGCCGCCTGCCGCGGGTCCACCTCGAGCGCGAGCGCTCCGCCCGGCGCGAGGGCATCGCGCGCGCCCGCCGCAAGCGCGCGCAGCACCTCGCACCCGTCCTCGCCCCCGAAGAGCGCGATCTCGGGCTCGTGGGCCAGCTCCGGCGCCAGCGAGGCCGCGTCGCGCCGAGCGACGTAGGGCGGGTTCGACACGACCAGGTCGAAGCGCTCGCCGGCGACGGGCTCGAACAGCGATCCCTCGAGCCAGCGCAGCCGCGACGCAAGCCCGAGCGACGCGGCGTTGTCGCGCGCCACCGCGAGCGCCGCCGCCGACACGTCCGTCCCGGTCACCCGGGCGCTCGGTCGCTCGTGGGCGATGGCGAGCGCCACGGCGCCCGATCCGGTGCCCACGTCGAGCACCGAGAACGGCCGCTCGTCCGCCGGACCGCGCGCCAGCGCAGCCGCCACCAGCGTCTCGGTCTCGGGCCGCGGCGCCAGCACGTCGCGCGTCACGCGCAGCGGCAGCGACCAGAACTCGCGGCGGCCGGTCAGCAGCGACACCGGAACGCGGTCGATGGCGCGCCTCTTCACGAGCTCGCGGAAGCGCGCGCGCTCGGCCTCGCCGACCGGCTTGTCGTAGTCGACGTAGAGCCGGAGGCGATCGCAGTCGAGGGCGAACGCGAGCAGGCACTCGGCGTCGAGCCGCGCGCTCTCGATCCCGCGCTCGGCGAAGTGCTGCGCGGTCCAGCGCAGGAGGTCGAGCACGGTCCAGGTCTGTTGCTGAGCTGTCGCACGTCCTGATGAGCTTCGCTCGCCTTCGGCTCGCTGCGCGCTCGCTGCGCTCGCTTGCAGGGGATACTCCAGCCGCTCTCGTCGCTCCGGAGGCGACGGCGCGCTGGCCGATACTTCAGGCGACCGGGTTGCTTCGGAGGTGACGATCTTCATGCCGAGGCCTCCGCGGGGGCGGAGAAGCCCTCGGCGAGGCGGAGGTGGACGGCGTCGAGCAGCTCGTCGAGCTCGCCGGCGAGGATGGCGTCGAGCTTGTGGAGCGTGACGCCCGCGCGGTGATCCGTGACCCGCGACTGCGGGAAGTTGTAGGTGCGGATGCGCTCGCTGCGCTCGCCGGTTCCGACCTGCGAGCGGCGTTCGTCGCGGCGCTCGGCCGCCGCGCGCGCCTGCTCCTGCTCGAGGAGCCGCGCGCGCAGGATCTTCATCGCGCGGGCGCGGTTCTTGTGCTGCGACTTCTCGTCCTGGCAGTGCACCACCAGGCCGGTCGGCAGGTGCGTGATGCGAACCGCCGAGTCCGTGGTGTTGACGCTCTGGCCGCCCGGACCTCCCGAGCGCATCACGTCGATGCGCAGGTCCTTCGGGTCGATCTCGACCTCCACCTCCTCCGCCTCCGGCAGCACGGCCACCGTCACCGTCGAGGTATGGATGCGGCCGGCCGCCTCGGTGGTGGGCACGCGCTGCACGCGGTGCACCCCTCGCTCGTGCTTGAGGCGGCTCCACACCCCGGGCCCGGCGATCGAGGCGATCACCTCCTTGATCCCCCCCGAGCTGCTCTGCGAGATGGACAGCGGCTCGATCTTCCAGCCGCGGCGCTCCCCATAGCGAACGTACATCCGGTAGAGATCGTTCGCGAAGAGCGAGGCCTCCTCCCCGCCCGCACCCGACCGGACCTCGAGGATCACGTTGCGCTCGTCGTTCGCGTCGCGCGGTGCCAGGAGGAGGCGGAGCTCGCGCTCGACCCCGGCCAGCTCGGGCTCGAGCCGCGCCGCCTCGCTGCGAGCGAGATCGCGCATCTCGTCCTCGGCCTCGCTCCCTAGCTCGCGCGCCTGGCCGAGCTCGGCCGCCAGCCGGCGGTAGCGCGCGCCCGCCTCCAGCAGCGGCCGCATCCGCCCCAGCTCCTTGGCGAGCTCGCCGTACTCGGCCGACCGGCCGGCCAGCGCGGGATCGGCGAGCCGCTCCTCGAGCGCCCGGGCGCGCGCCTCGGCCTCCTCGATTCGTCGCAGCAGCTCGGACATCGGTGCCTCGGCCCCACGGTACCTGGGGGGGACGAAAATGCCAAAAGGATCAGGGGGTTGTGACGAAACTCGGCCCTCGGGGGCCGCCTGCGGCGCCGGCTCGGGAGCTAGTGCTCCGCGCGGCGCCGCGGATGGACGCCGGGATGGCCGTGCGGGTGGCGGACACGAGCGGAGATCGGCGTCGTCACGCCCGGGGAGGTAGCGGATCGCCCTCCGCGCGGCAAACCGCAAGCGGCGTCGCGGGGCTACACTCGCGCGCGTGGGGGATGCGGAGGGGAGCCTCGATGCGCGTCAGGCGGAGCATCGTCGCGTGGGCGATCGCGAGCGCGAGCCTCGGGGCCGGGACCCGCGAGGCCCCGGCGAACGACACCTTCCCGATCCAGCTCGTCGCGGGCAGCACGGTGACCGGCGTCACCGCCGACGGGAGCCAGGCCGACCCGGTCTCTGCGCTGCCGGTGCAGGACGAGATCCTGCTGGACGCCGGAATCCCGGGCAACCACTCGCACACGACCTACGATCTCTCCGAGACGGCGCTCGCCCTCGACTTCGACCTCCAGGCCGCGCCGGACTTCGCCCACGAGGCCTCCGGCGAGGACAGCGCCTCGGCCGCGCTGACCTTCATCGCGCACGCGCAGGTCGCCTATGAGCTGACGCACCACCACCTGCCCAGCGGAATCGTCCCGATGGTCGACAACGCGCAGCTCGAGATCGATCTCACCGACACGACCGCGCCGCTCCTGTCCTATCACTTCCTCGCCAACGATCTCGAGCCGCCGATCGAGTCGGGCCCGGCGACGGGCGTGCTCCTCGCCGAGCACGTCTACGAGCTCGCGATCCAGGCCCACGTCCGCGGCGCGCTCGGTGGCTCGGGCCACGTCACCGCCTCCGGCGACGTGACGATGCAGATCGCGCACGTGCCGGAGCCCGGTGCCCCGGCGCCTGCGACTCTCGCCGCGCTCGGGCTGCTCTCGGCGCGGAGGCGTCACCGCCGCTCCTCGCGCTCGTACGCCGCAAGGAGGAAGCCATGACCGGCCAGCCGCTCCCGCACCGGACGCGGAGCTACCGGAGCCACGTAACGGACAGCCGCCGCTGGGACCGCTTCGTGCCGCGCGCGGGCGACATCGTGATCTCGACACCGCCCAAGTCCGGCACGACCTGGACGCAGCGGATCGTGAGCCTGCTGGTCTTCCAGGGCACCGGACTTGCGGAGCCGCTCGGTCGCACCTCGCCCTGGATCGACTCGGCCTTCCTCGCGCTCGTGGACGATTGCTTCCCGGTGATCGAGCGACAGACGCATCGACGATTCCTGAAGAGCCACCTCCCGCTCGACGCGCTGCCCTACTTCCCCGAGGTCAGGTACATCACGGTGGCGCGCGACGGACGCGACGCCTTCATGTCGTTCTGGAACCACATGCGGAGCTTCACCCCGGCTGCCTATGAGCTGCTCGATCGCGCGGCGCCGCCCGGCCACGGCCCGTTCCCGCGCACGCCCGACGACATCCACGAGTTCTGGCGGAGCTGGATCGGAGACGCGAGCGACGCCGATCCCGCACTCGGATCCGAGCTCATGATCGACGTGGTCCGCAGCTTCTGGGAGTTCCGCCGCGTCGAGAACATCCTGCTCGTGCACTACAACGACCTCAAGCAGGACCTCGACGGCGAGATGCGGCGCATCGCGGCGTTCCTCGAGATCCCAGTACACGAGCCGACCTGGGGCGAGCTGGTGGAGGCGGCGACCTTCGAGGCGATGCGGCGCGACGGGCCGAAGCTCCTCGAGGGCTTCGAGCTGATCTTCGAGGGAGGCGCGCAAACCTTCCTGCACAAGGGTACCAACCAGCGCTGGCGCAACGTCCTGCGCCCCGCGGAGCTCGCGGAGTACGACGCGCTGGTGCGTCGCACCTGCAGCCCCGACCTGGCGCGCTGGCTCGAGCGCGGCCGCGAAGGGCGGGATCCGCGAACGATCTGAGAGCGCGCTGTTCGCGCTCCCGGCGCGGCGGCTACGAGTTCATTGAGTTCAGGAACTCTTCGTTCGAGTCGGTCGCCTTGACCTTGTCGAGCAGGAACTCCATCGAGTCGACGGGGTTGAGCGGCGAGAGCACCTTGCGCAGGACGTACATGCGGTTCAGCGTGGTGTCGTCGAGCAGGAGCTCCTCGCGCCGCGTGGCCGACTTGTTGATGTCGATGGCCGGATAGGTGCGGCGATCGGCGAGCTTGCGGTCGAGAACCAGCTCGCTGTTGCCGGTGCCCTTGAACTCCTCGAAGATCACCTCGTCCATCCGCGAGCCCGTCTCGATCAGCGCGGTGCCCACGATGGTGAGGCTGCCGCCCTCCTCGACGTTGCGCGCGGCTCCGAAGAAGCGCTTCGGCTTGTGCAGCGCGTTGGAGTCGACGCCGCCGGAGAGGATCTTGCCCGAGTGCGGCACGACGGTGTTGTGCGCGCGCGCGAGCCGGGTGATCGAGTCGAGCAGGATCACCACGTCGCGCTTGTGCTCGACCAGGCGCTTCGCCTTCTCGATCACCATGTCGGCCACCTGCACGTGGCGCGTGGCGGGCTCGTCGAAGGTCGACGCGATCACCTCCGCCTTCACGTTGCGCTGCATGTCGGTGACCTCCTCGGGGCGCTCGTCGATCAGCAGCACGATCAGGTACGCCTCGGGGTGGTTCTCGGCGATGGCGTTGGCGATGTCCTTCAGGATCATCGTCTTGCCCGCCTTGGGCGGCGAGGTGATCAGCGCGCGCTGTCCCTTCCCGAGCGGCGCGATCAGGTCGATGATGCGCGTCGTGATGCCGCCCGATGTCGATTCGAGCTTGAACTTCTCCTGCGGGTAGAGCGGCGTCAGATTGTCGAAGTTGATGCGATGTCGCGCCTGCTCGGGCGCCTCGAAGTTGATCGTCTCGACCTTGAGCAGCGCGAAGTAGCGCTCGCCGTCCTTGGGCGGGCGGATCTGGCCGCGGATGGTGTCGCCGGTGCGCAGGCCGAAGCGGCGGATCTGCGACGGCGAGACGTAGATGTCGTCGGGCCCCGCGAGGTAGCTCTCGTCGGGCGAGCGCATGAAGCCGAAGCCGTCGGGCAGCGTCTCGAGCTGGCCCTCGGAGTAGATCTTGCCGTGGTTCTCGGTGTTGGCCTTGAGGATCGCGAAGATCAGGTCCTGCTTGCGCAGGCCCGAGGCGTTCTCGACCGAGAGCGACTCGCCGAGCTCCGTGAGCTCCTCCATCGTCTGGCGCTTCAAGTCGGCGACGTCGAGGCTCTCGCCGGCCTCTCCGCCGTCCCCGAGCAGATCCTCCTCGGTCAGCTCGTCGGCCACGTCCAGGATGTCGAGCGGCGAGCCGCGGTTGTGGCGCCCCACGCCGTTGCCGCCTCCCCCGCCGCCGCGCGAGCGCCGCCGCCCGCGGCGCGGCCGGTTCCCGGACATGTTGGACGGATGCGTATCGCTCGGTCGGTCGATGCTCACTGCTGCCTCTCGTAGGTGCGTGCCGTAGCGGGTCGAAGCGCGCTCGGATCGGTTTCGGTCGGGGATCGGTTCGGTCGGCTTGGGGTTCCCGGCTGGCTGCCCGCCGGTCCGCGCTCGGCGGATCCGGCTCGGGCGCAGGGCGTCCGGCGAGTGTGGGTGTCACCGTCCGGAGCGCGCATGGGATCTGAAGGGCTCGGCTCTCGTCTTCTCGTTCGGAACGACGCCCGCGAAGGTTGATCGAATTCTCGCGGTCTCGACTCGTTCCGGTTGGTCCCGCCGGAGCCGCCCCATGATGGGGTCGCATCCGACCGAGGGTCTGGCTTGGGTCCGCTGCCGGGGAAAGCCGCTGGGGGCCGACAGGGACGAAACGCGGTCGAGGCTATGGCGGAGCTGCAAGCGTGTCAAGTGCGGGCGCCGGCGCGCGCGCGACCCGGGTGTGCAACGGACGGGCGGGCGACCGCGAAATGGAACAGCCGTCCCGCGTTCGGACCATCGCGCCGGAAGCTGTGGAAGCGCTCGCGGTCGCAGGCGGTGCAAACGCCGTCCAGCGCGCGGATGCGCGATGCGGCGATGCCGGCGCGCTCGAGCGCGCAGCGCGCGAGCGCGCCGAGGTCAAGCTGCCAGTGCCCGGGCCGCGTCGCGCCGAGCGCGGCGGCGAGCGCGTCGCCGAAGCGCGGAGCCAACGCGTCGACCACCGGGGCGTCCACCTCGTAGCAGCCCGGCCCGACGTGCGGGCCGATCGCGGCGAACGCCGCGTCCGCGTCCGGCGCGATCTCGGCGAGCGCGTCGATCGCCGCGGCGATCACGCCCACCGCGAGCCCGCGCCATCCCGCGTGCACTGCCGCCACCCGACCCGACGGCGTGCCCACCAGGATCGGCACGCAGTCCGCGGTGACCACGCCGACCGGGAGGCCCGGCGCCGCGGACACGATCGCATCGGCCTCGCCCAGCAGACCGCCCTGCCAATCCGCCACCGACACGCTCGAGAGTCGGATCACGCGCGACCCGTGCACCTGCCTCGGCCGCAGCAGGCCCGCGGGCGGCGGCGCCCCGCGCGTGCCGAAGCCGTGCGAGATGCCCGCGCGGTCGAAGGAGGGATCGCGAAGCCAGCTCACGTCGGGGCCTCGCGCGCCGCGAGCTGATCGAGCGCGGCCGCGAGATCGGCGGGAAGCGGGGCCTCGAAGCGCAGGCACTCGCCGCTGCGCGGATGCCGAAAGCCCAACACCGATGCGTGTAGAGCCGGGCGCTCGAGGGCGAGCGCCGCGAGCACACCCCGCGCCGGAGCGGCCCGCCGGCGGCCGTAGACCGGATCGCCGAGGATCGGGAGGCCGGCCGCGGCGAGGTGGACGCGGATCTGGTGGGTGCGGCCGCTCTCGGGGCGCACCTCGAGCAGGCTCGCCCCGCTCCCCGGGAAGCGCCGCAGCACCCGCCAGCGGGTGGCCGCCGCGCGCCCGCCGCGGGCCTGCACCGCCATGCGCTTGCGGTCGCGCGGATGGCGGCCGATGGCCCCCTCCGCGCCGCCGGTGTCCGCGCCCGGCACGCCGCGCACCAGCGCCAGGTAGATCCGCTCGATCGTGTGCGCGCGGAACTGCTCGGCCAGGTGCCGGTGCGCGAGATCGTTCTTGGCCGCGACCAGCACCCCGGAGGTCCCGCGGTCGAGGCGATGGACGATCCCCGGCCGCAGCACGCCGCCGATCCCCGCCAGGTCGTGGCAGCGGTGCAGGAGCGCGTTCACGAGCGTGCCGCGCGGGTGGCCCGGCGCCGGGTGCACCACCAGGCCCGGCGGCTTGTCGACCACGATCAGGTCGGCGTCCTCCATCAGCACGGCGAGCGGGATCGGCTCGGGCTCGAGCGAGAGCGGGGTCGGCTCGGGCGGCTCGGCCTCGACTGCCTCTCCCGCGCGCACGCGCTGCGCGGCGCGCCCCGGCGCGCCGTCGACCGTCACGCAGCCCTGCTCGATCCAGCGGCGCGCCTGCGAGCGCGGCACGCCGGCCAGCACCGACAGCGCCGAGTCGAGGCGCCGACCCGCCTCGGTGTCGCCCACGACGACGCGCAGCATGCGGCTTAGCGCCGGCCGAGCTGACGACCGCGCGGCTTGGCGTTGCGATGCTCCTCGAGCCGGGTGGTGTAGCTGTGCGACACGCGGGCGGCGTCGAGACCGAGGTGGCGCGCGTACGCGACGACGAAGCCGCGCACGTAGACGGCGGCGGGAAGGTCGTCGAACCGGTCCTCCTCGAGGAAGCGCAGGTAGGTCGGGTTGACCTTCGTGACGGCGGCCATCCCGTCGAGCTCGACCCCGCGCAGGAGCCGCGCGCGCCGCAGGCGCACGCCGTCCCACGCCGCCTCGTCGTCGCCCTCGAGCTCCTCGAAGGCGAGCTGCGCCTCGACGGGGCGGCTCGCCGGCGGCTCGACGATCGGGACGCCGCGGTCTTCATCGGCGTGCTCCTGAGGCTCGAACGGGTCCGCCTCGGGCACACCGGGCGCCGCGTCCGCCTCCGGAAGGACCGCCGCGTCGTAGGCGCTGCGCGTCGCCGGGTCCGACAGCACCCGGTAGGCGCGCTCGATGCGCTCGCGGAGCGCATCCGCCTCTTCGTCCTCGAAGACGGAGTACGCCGCCAGCGAGTCGCCCGCGTAGGCGGCGCTCACCAGCTGGTACGCGCGCTCGATCTCCTCGCGACCCGCGTCGCGCGGCACCTCGAGCACCTCGTAGTGGTCGAGCTCCTCGAGGCCCTTCACGACGGCGACCGCGGCGCGAGGGAGTGGCCGTGCCCGACACCCGGACGAGACGCGCGGGCCCGCGGATGGGCGGGCGCTGCGGCCTCGCGGACCGGCCCCCGCGACTCCAGCAGCTTGCGCGCGATGCGGTTCAGGTAGATGGCGGCCTCGGCGTTCGGGTGCGAGAGCACGACCGGACGCCGCGCCCGGATCGCGGCCCCGACCGCGTCGTCGTGGTTGACGTAGCCGAGGTACTCGGCGTCGAGCCCGAAGTACTTGCGGCACACGCTGCGCACAGCGAAGCCGAGCCGCACGTCCCCCGCCGAGCGCACGCTGTTCACGACCAGGCGCGGCCGGAAGCCCTGCACCGCGGCGGCGAAGCGCTCGCCCTCGTCCGGTGCCAGCGAGCGCACCGCGCGCAGCAGGTCGAGCGGCGTGCGGATGCCGCGCTCGTTGCCCTGATCCATCGCCTGGTTCACCAGCTCGCGCGCCGAGTCGGTCGCCATCGCCAGCCGCAGCCGGCGGTAGAACGCGGCGCGCAGGAACGAGTAGGCGTTCTCGACCGAGGTCGGCTCCGGCGTCAGCACGAGCACGCCGTCGTCGCCGACCAAGAAGTAGTCCATCACCGAGGGGTGCGTGCCGGCGCCGAGGTCGACGAGCACATAGTCGGCCGGCAGCCTGCGCAGCTTCCCGAGCAGCTCGACGCGGCGGAAGTGGCGCGGCTGCGGCGAGGCCAGGTGGCTGTGCGTGCCGGCGATGAGCCGCAGCCCGGGGACGGGTGTGTCGATCAGCAGCCGCTGCAGGTCGAGCTCCCTGCGCGCGACGTAGTCGGCGAGGCTGGTGCGGGGCGCCTGCACGCCGAGCACGGTGTGCAGGTTGGCGCCCTCGAGGTCGGTATCGACGGCGACCACGCGATGGCCCGCCTGCGCGATGGCGGCGGCGAGGTTGGCGACGAGCAGCGTCTTGCCGACGCCGCCCTTGCCCCCTCCCACCGCGATCATGCGGGGACCCGAGCGGGCGACCGGGGACGCGGCGTCCTCGGCGCGCGCGCCGGTGCGGGCTTCGCCGCCCGCGTGCGCGCGCTGGCCGCCCGATCGCATCTCAGCTCGCTCGTTCTCTGGAGAGGGCCCCGTCGATCACGCGCAGGTAGGGGTGCCAGTCTTCGTGCCGGCCGCCGGCGAGGGGAAGGCTTGCCAGCGGGGTCCAGCGCGGCCGGGCCGGGCGGCGGCGCAGCCGCAGGCCGGCCTGCTCCGGCGTGCGCCCGCCCTTGCGCCGATTGCAGTCGAGGCAGCTCGCGACCACGTTCTCCCAGGTGCTGCGCCCGCCGTGCGAGCGCGGCACGACGTGGTCGAGGTTCAGATCCGAGCGAGGTGGCCGCACCCCGCAGTACTGGCAGGTGAAGCCGTCACGGGTCAGCACGTTGGAACGGCTGAAGCGGATGTGGCGGCGCGGTACGCGATCGAAGACGGTCAGCACGATGACGCGCGGGACTGCGAGAAGCCCGCGGCTGGTCCCGAGGTGATCGTGCCCGTTCACGACGCGCACCGTGGTCCACTCCTCGAAGTCGAAGGTGCGGTGGTCGCTGTTCACGACGCGTGCCACGCCCTGGTACACCAGCGAAAAGGCTCGCCGCACCGACGTTACGTGGATCGGCAGATACGAGCGGTTGAGCACCAGGACCGACGAGTTCAGCATCGCGATCGCGAGCGAGCACGGTACCCGAAGCGGGAGAGCCGTTCAACGCGACGGCGTCGTTGCCGATGCGCGCGTTCGCGCCTCGCCGATGCGGCGCGCGCTGCCTCGAGCCACCGCGGCGCGAACGCGGCGGCCGAGATGCGCGTCGCGGCTGCCGCCCCGTGAGCTCGTGGGCGCGGGCAGCGCGAGGACCGGGCGCTCGCCGTCGCGAGCGCGTCGCGGGGTTGAGCGGGGACGCCTTCTCCGCCGGCCTCGGCCGCCGGTCCGGCCGCCTCGCCTCGGGTCGAGGCCGGCCCGCCGGGCTCCCCTCCAGCCCCTCGGGGCGATCTCGATTCGATGAAGGCGGGTTGCAGCCGTGGCGTCGATGTTGGATCGTGTGCCCAGGTTTTTTGGCGATCGTGCGGGCGTTGGCCGGCCATGTAGACGCGCCGGCCGGAGGAACGGCAGATCCCGGACGGGTTGACGGGCGGCGGGGTGCCGCGGAGTCCGCGGCCGGGATCGAGGCGCCGAGCTTCGCAGGATCGTCCAGACAGGTCCGAAAAAGAATGAGTTTCCCTGTGCGAGTCGACCCGCGGCGACAGTCCGCCGTCGAGACATCCCGAGAGAGCGAGCACCGTCCGTCCGCGGGCCGGTAACGGCCTGCGCGCCATCCGCTGCACCCCGCCAATCGCTCCGTCCCGGAATCCGGATGCCCGAGAGGCGTCCGGATCGCGGCCTGCCCGGGTCGGCTCGCCAGCGCCGGAGCGCGCTCCGGTTAGGCGCATTCCAACATGCAGAACGAGATCGTGATCAATGCCTGTCGCGGTGAGACCCGCGTAGCCATCCTGGAGCGCGGCGTGCTCGCCGAGCTGCTGATCGAGCGCCGGGGCGGCCGCAGCATGGTCGGCAGCGTCGTGAAGGGCCGCGTGACGCGGGTGCTTCCCGGCATGCAGGCGTCCTTCGTCGACATCGGCCTCGAGAAGGCGGCGTTCCTCTACGCGGGCGACTACTTCGAGTACAACTCCGACGTCGACCTGGGCGACGAGGAGGAGCGGCCCCGCGGCCGCCGAGGCCGCGGCCGCAACGGCGGCGGCCGTGCAGTCCCGAAGATCGACACCATCCTCTCCGAGGGCCAGGAGATCGTGGTGCAGGTCGCGAAGGAGCCGATCGGCACCAAGGGCGCCCGCATCACCTCGCACGTCGCGATCGCGGGCCGCCACCTGGTGCTGACCCCTTCGGGCGCGCGCGTCGGCGTGTCGCGCCGCATCGACTCGGATCGCGAGCGGCGCCGGCTGCGGGAGATCGTCGAGCGCCTTCGCCCGCCCGACGTGGGCTTCATCATCCGCACCGCGGGAGAGGGCGCGCGCGAGGCCGACCTCGAGGCCGACGTCAAGTATCTGACGGCGGTGTGGGAGCAGGTGCGCACCCAGCGCGACGGCGCGCGCGTGCCGGCCGTGCTCTACGCCGAGCCGGCCCTGCCGCTGCGCGTGGTGCGCGACGTCGCAAATCCGGAGACGCGCCGCGTAGTGGTCGACTCGCCGGGGCTCCACGAGGAGCTGCGCGACTTCGTGGCGCGCTTCGTGGCTGACCCGAAGCCGCGGGTCGAGCTCTACGCGGGCGACGAGCCGATCTTCGACCACTTCGGGATCGAGCCGGAGATCGACGCCAACCTCGGCCGCAAGGTGTGGCTCAAGTCGGGCGGCTACCTGATGGTCGACCAGAGCGAGGCGCTGACGGCGATCGACGTCAACACCGGGCGCTACGTCGGCAAGCGCGACCTCGAGGAGACCGTCCTCAAGACCAATCTCGAGGCGGTGAAGGAGGTGGTGCACCAGCTCCGCTTCCGCAACATCGGCGGGCTCATCATCATCGACCTGATCGACATGGAGACCGCCGACAACCGCGAGAAGGTCTACCGCGCGCTGCAGGAGGCGCTGCGTCAGGACAAGGCCAAGACGAACATCCTGAAGATCTCCGAGCTCGGCCTGGTCGAGATGACGCGCAAGCGGACGCGCGAGAACCTGGTCCAGCAGCTCTGCGAGCCCTGCGGCTACTGCGAGGGGCGCGGCTACGTGCTGTCGCGCGAGAGCGTCGCCTACAAGGTCCTGCGCGAGGTGCGCAACGACCTGCCGCGCTTCTGCGGCCGGCGCATCGCGCTCTCCGTCCATCCGCGCGTGGCCGAGCTGCTGCTCGGTCCCGAGCGCGAGGAGCTCGCCGAGCTCGAGGCGCAGCTCGGGCGCGCTCTCGAGGTGCGGGCCGTGCCGGGGCTCCACCAGGAGCAGTTCGAGGTGACCGCGCTCGACCAAGGGCCCCCCATCGCCCTGCGGCTGTCCTGGCTCGGGATCGGCGACCCCGAGCCGAGCGACCGAGCGGCTGGAGGAGGGCACGAGCCGGCCGCGCCCGAGCCCCCCGCGGACGGCGAGCCGAGAGCCGGGGCGCTCCTCGACCCGCGGGTCGAGGTCGCGCTCGAGGAGACCGAGCGATCGGAGGGCGGGGAGGAGATCGGCCTCGAGCCGGATCCCGTTGACGGGACTTCGGAATCGCCCATACTGCCGCCGCCTCGGGAGGACCGGGAGTCGTGACGTACGCGGTAGTGCGAAGTGGGGGCAGGCAGGTCCGGGTGACGCCGGGCGATGCCCTCTGGGTCGATCGGCTGCCGGGTGGCATCGGCGAGCAGATCGAGCTCGCCGACGTGCTGCTCGTGGGCGGTGAGGGCGCGACTCGGGTCGGCGCGCCGACCGTCGCCGGCGCCCGCGTGATCGCCACCATCACCGGCCAGGGGCGCGGCGAGAAGATCACTGTCTTCAAGTACAAGCGGCGCAAGCGCTATCGCCGCAAGCAGGGGCACCGGCAGGACTACACGCAGATCCGCGTCGAGCGGATCGAAGGCTAGGGCGGCGAATCGATGGCCCACAAGAAGGGACAGGGCAGCAGTCGCAACGGCCGCGACAGCCACGGGCAGCGGCGCGGCGTCAAGATCTTCGCGGGCGAGCAGGTCCACGCGGGCACCATCCTGGTGCGCCAGGTGGGAACGCGCGTGCATCCGGGCCGCAACGTCGGCCTCGGCAGGGACTACACGCTCTTCGCGCTGTGCGACGGCACCGTGCACTACGGCGAGTCGAAGGGCCGGGTCGTCGCGCGCGTCGAGCCGGCGGCCTAGCTCCGCGGCCCTTGGGCGGGCGCCAGGAGCGCAGCCCATGAAGACCCACGACAGCTTCATCGACGAGGCCGTGATCGAGGTCGCGGCCGGGCGCGGGGGCGACGGCAGCGCGAGCTTCCGCCGCGAGAAGTTCGTGCCGCGCGGAGGGCCCGACGGCGGCGACGGCGGACGCGGCGGCGACGTCGTGCTGGTCGCCGACCGGAACCTCTCGACGCTGCTGGACCCGCGGCTCCGTCCCTCGCTGCGAGCGGGTGACGGGGCGCCCGGCGGCGGCAACGGCCGCGACGGCCGCAAGGGAGCCTCGCTCGAGGTGCCGCTGCCGGTCGGAACGCTCGTGTACGACGCAGACGCCGCCGAGGGCGCACCCCCGCGCGTCGATCTGCTGGCGCACGGTCAGCGCTTCGTCGTCGCCCGCGGCGGGCGCGGCGGGCGCGGCAATCGCCACTTCGCGACCCCGACCCGCCAGGCACCCGACACCGCCGAGCCCGGCCGCGCCGGCCAGAGCGCACGGCTGCGGCTCTCGCTCAAGCTGATCGCCGACGTCGGCCTGGTCGGCCTTCCCAACGCCGGCAAGTCGACGCTGCTGCGGCGCCTCTCGGCGGCGCGGCCGCGCGTGGGCGCCTACCCCTTCACGACGCTCGTGCCCTCGCTCGGCGTGGTGGAGGCCGGCGAGCGCCGCTTCGTGGTCGCGGACATCCCCGGCCTGATCGAGGGCGCGAGCGAGGGCGCCGGCCTCGGCGACCGCTTTCTGCGTCATGTCGAGCGCACACGCGTGCTGGTTCACCTGCTCGACGTCGGCGCCGCGCCGCTCGAGGGCCGCGACCCCCTCGCCGACCACCGCGCGATCCGCGGGGAGCTCGCCGCCTACGCGTCGAGCCTCGCGC
>Ga0335070_10001673_pt1 | contig 25734 bp, 27 predicted proteins | sample Lox_Sample_13_FD_206722 | JGI IMG/M metagenome (GOLD analysis project Ga0335070, IMG submission 206722) | Soil microbial communities from Loxahatchee National Wildlife Refuge, Florida, United States - Lox_Sample_1.3 | ecosystem: Environmental > Terrestrial > Soil > Wetlands | place: USA...
AAGCGCGCCTTGAGCTCCACCAGGCAGACCGCCTGCTTGCCGCGCTCGGTCGCCTGGATCAGGGCCGGCACGAGCGGCGAGTCGTCGGACGTCCGGTAGACGGTCTGCTTGATCGCCAGGACGTCCGGATCCTCCACCGCCTGCTGGACGAAGCGTTCCACCGAGGTGGAGAACGAGTCGTACGGGTGGTGCACGAGCAGGTCGCCCTGGCGGATGACCGAGAACATGTCGTGCCCGTCGGCCTCCGCGTCGGCCAGGCGAGGCGGCGTCACCGGCGTCCACGGCTCATCGCGCAGCCCCGCGTGGCCGGGAAGCCCGGCGAGCTGCCACAGGTCGTTGAGGTCGAGCATCCCCGGGACGTCGTAGACCTGGCGCTCCTCGACGCGCATCGCCTCGACGAGCTCGGCGCGCAGCGCCGGGTTGAGCCCCGCCTCGATCTCCAGGCGCACCGCCTCGCCGAACGGCCGGCGCCGCAGCTCCGCCTCCACGGCCTCGAGCAGGTCGTCGGCCTCGTCGGCGATCTCGAAGTCCGCGTCGCGCGTCACGCGGAACAGGCCGTGGTCGACGATCTCCATGCCCGGGAAGAGCGACTGCAGGTTCGCTGCGATCAGCTCCTCGAGCAGGACGAACGTCGTCTCCCCCTGAACCACCGGCACGAACCGCGGGATCATCTCCTTCGGGACCTTCACGCGGGCGAAGACCGTCTGGTCGGTCTCGGGGTCGCGCACGAGGACCGCGAGGCTCAGCGACAGGTTCGAGATGTAGGGGAATGGCCGTCCGAGCCCGACCGCGAGCGGGGTGAGCACCGGCAGCACCTGGCGCTTGAAGCGCTCGTAGAGCGCCGGGCGCTGGTCCTCGGGCACCTCGTCGAGGCGGATCACGCGGATCTCGTGCTCGGCGAGCGCGGGGAACAGCACCTCCTCGACGACCCGTGCCTGGCGCTCCACCTGCGGTTGGATGCGCTCGCGCAGGCGGTCGATCGTCTCCGACGGCGTCAGCCCGGCGCGCACGCGCTCGATCCCGGCGTCGGCCTGGTCGTGCAACCCGGCGACGCGGATCATGAAGAACTCGTCGAGGTTGGAGGTGTAGATCGCCGCGAACTTCACCCGCTCGAGCAGCGGGTGGTGGCTCGACTCGGCGAGCTGCAGCACGCGGTCGTTGAAATCCGCCCATGAAAGCTCGCGATTGAACGAGAGCTCCGGGTCGGCGAGGTCCAGGGACTCGCGCGGCGGCGGGAACGGGTCGTCCGGGACGGGAACCCCCGGGATGCGGTCAGGCCGCGGACCGGGGGCGTGGGCGGCCGGCTCGCTCGCGCGCGTGTCGCTCATGCGGACTCCGGCCCGCGCGTGCCGTTGGGGCTCGCGTCCAGGCTCTGCGCCGCCGCGCCCGCGAGCGGCCGCTCGGTGACCGCGTACTCCAGGCGTGCGCGGAACCCGTCGCGCTCGAGCCCACGCCAGTACGTCGTGAAGCGCTCGAACAGCAGGTCGCGCCGGGCGCGCAGGTAGATCTCGAGCGCCGTCAGGCCGCGCCAGGCGTCGGCGTGCGGCAGCCGGCCGGCCAGTGCGGGATCGAGATCATCCGCGTCGCCGGCGCGCCGCTCGACCTCTTCGGTGTCGGCGTCGCGCAGCGTCGCGGCCAGCTCTCGCACGCGCGGCAGCTGCACGTCGCAGTCGTGGATCTCGCCGAGCAGGTCCTGCAGCTCGCGCGCGCGCTTGGCGGCGACGCGGGCATAGGGCCCGAAGCACACGTCCCCGGTCGCCTCCAGGATGTAGCGCAGGCGCTTGGCGGCGATCCGCATGGCGTGCAGCTCCGCGACGTTCGCCGGGTCGGCGACGTACGGCCCGAACCAGCACAGCTCGTCGAGGCGCACCTCCACGATCCGCTCGGCGTTGTCGGCGAGCGTTCCCTCGGGATCCAGATGCTTGACCTTGCGCGCCTTCATGCGCTCACCAGCCCGACCCCGGTACTGGACCGTCGGGGCGCCCAGCTTCACCGATCCGCACATGGGGGTGGCCGTCGCCGTGCACGACCGTGGGCGCCGGGCGGTGCTCGCCGGAGGCCGGCGCGGGCAGCTGCTCGCCTGCCGGCGCGACGGCCTGCTCCAGCGACCGCGCGAGCGTCGCCAGGCGGCCGTGCAGGTCGTGCTCCTCGGCGTGGGTGAGCGCCGCCGCCAGGCGGGCGTTGCCCTCGGCCTGCTCGGCGCGGGTGCGGGCGATGAAGAGCTCGACGCCGGCGCGCTCGTCGGGGCCGACGGACGCCGCGAACTGCTCGAGTGCCAGCAGCTCCACGTCCGGGTCGCGGCGCGCGCCCAGGGCATCGGCGAGGTCCTTGACCTCGCGCAGCAGCGGACGCAGCTCCTTGGAATCGAAGCACGGTGCGTAGATCTCGAGCATCGCGCGCAGCCGGCGCGTCGCCACGCGCATGGCGTGCACGCGCTCGATGTCGCCCACATCGAGGACGCCCTCGGCGTGCTCGAAGACCTCCTCGGCGCGCACGCGCACGGTGGCGGCCGCCGCCTGCGCGTACGCCATGTCCGCGTGCAGGCCGGGGATGTCGCGCGCCTTCGCCATTGGGCGACGTAGTATCGCGCCTCAGCGCGCAGCGGGTCCACCGAAGTTCACCGTACGTATCATCGTCCGCCGTGCCTGCCCCGGCCCCCGCCATCCTCGTGCGCGAGCTGCGCAAGTCCTACGGCGAGCACGAGGCCGTGCGCGGCATCGACTTCGAGGTCCAGGCCGGCGAGGTGTTCGGCCTGCTGGGCCCCAACGGCGCCGGCAAGACGACGACCGTCGAGATCCTCGAGGGGTACCGCGCGCGCAGCGCCGGCATCGTCTCGGTGCTGGGCTTCGACCCCCAGCAGCGCCCGCGCGCGCTGCGCGAGCGCGTCGGCATCGTCCTGCAGAGCTCGGGGATCTACCGCCATGTGCGGGTGCGCGAGGCGCTCGTGCACTGGGCCGGCATGTACCCCGCTCCGCGCGACCCTGACGAGGTCCTCGACCTCGTGGGGCTGCGCGAGAAGGCGGGCGCGACGACGCGCACGCTCTCGGGCGGGCAGATGCGCCGCCTGGACCTCGGGCTCGCGCTGGTCGGTAATCCCGAGCTGATCTTCCTCGACGAGCCGACGACCGGCTTCGACCCCGCCGCGCGCCGCGCCGCGTGGGACACGATCGCGCGGCTGCAGGGCCTCGGAAAGACGGTGCTCATCACGACGCACTACCTCGAGGAGGCGCAGGCGCTCTGCGACCGCGTCGCGATCATCAAGGACGGCCGGATCGTCGCCGAGGGCCCGCCGGCCGCGCTCGGCGACGCGTCGGCGCGCTACCGCGTCAGCTGGGTCGATGACGACGGCACCCAGCAGGTGCGCGAGGAGCGCGACCCCACGGCGCTGCTGCACCAGCTGACGAGCGCGGCGCTGGCGCGCGGCGAGCCGGTGCGCGACCTGTCCGTCACGCGCCCGACGCTCGAGGAGGTCTATCTCGAGCTGACCGGCCGCGAAGCCGAGAAGCAGCGGGGCTGATGAGCGACGTCCTCACGCTGACCTGGCGCCAGTTCCGCCTCGAGCGGCGCATGTTCTGGCGCAACCCCTCCGCGGCGTTCTTCTCGTTCGCGCTGCCGCTCCTGTTCCTGTTCCTGTTCGGCGCGCTGATGAACGGGAACACCCACGACCTGCAGATCATCGTGCCGGGCATCGCGGGGCTGAGCGTGATGGCGACGACGTTCAACGCGCTCGCGATGAACATGACCTTCCTGCGCGAGCAGGGCGTGCTCAAGCGCATGCGCGGGACGCCGCTGCCGACTCCGGCGCTGCTCGGTGGCATCGTCGGCAACGCGGCGGCCAACGCGATGATCCAGATCGCGATCGTCGTGCTCGCCGGCCGGTTCCTGTTCGGCCTGGGCTGGCCCAAGGACTGGCTCGAGCTCGTCGTGTTCACGCTAGCGGGCGTCGCCTGCTTCGCCTCGCTCGGGATCGCCTACTCGCACGTGATCCCGAACTTCGAGGCCGCGCCCGCCTACACGAACATCGTGTTCCTCCCGATGATCTTCATCTCCGGGGTCTTCTACGACGTCAAGCAGGTGCCCCACTTCCTGCGCGCGATCGCCGAGGTCTTCCCGCTGGTGCACGTGATCGACGGCCTCAGCGGCGCGCTCGTCACCGGCGTCGGGCTCGCGCACAACCTCGACGACCTCGCCGTGGTGCTCGCCTGGGCGGCGTTCGGGATCGTGTTCGCCGTGCGCGGCTTCAGCTGGAGCGCACGCACCGCGTGAACGCCGGCGGCGGCACGCCGTCGACGCGCACCGGAACCCGCGCCAGCCCGCCGGCCTCCCACTCTGGCCGCAGCATCCCGAAGACGTTGACGTCGAGCCAGGCCTGACCATGGCGATGCCAGTGGCGCAGCACCCCCTCGTGGCGGAAGCCGACGCCGAGCAGCGCGCGCGTGGAGCGCTCGTTGGCGGGGTTCGAGTATGAGCCGAGCCGGTGCATCCCGAGCAGCACGAAGGCCAGGTGGGCGATCAGCGCCTTCGACTCGCGGTTGGCGCCGGTGCCCCAGAAGGCGCGCCCGAACCACGTGCCGACCACGCAGCGCGTGTCGCGCCATGAGAACTCGCTGAGCCCGGTGATGCCTGCCGGACCGCGCTCGCGGTGCACGACGAGGAGGTCGAGGTGCTCGCCGCGCTCGCGCTGGCCGGCGCAGCGCTCGACGTAGGCGAGCGGCTGATCGACGGCGGTGTACGGCCCCCACGAGAACCAGCGCGTGACCTCCGGGTCGCCGGCCAGCTGCAGCAGCGCCGGCGCGTCGCTGGCGACCGGCGGCCGGAGCGTCAGCGTCGGGCCATGCAGGGCGAAGTCCACGGGCGGTACATTCGCACGCGCGCATGCTGGCCCTCCTGTACGACGTCCATGGGAACCTCCCGGCCCTGCAGGCGGTGCTCGCGGACGCCGCGGAACGCGGTGCGGACACCTACCTGCTGGGCGGCGACTACGCGCTGTTCGGCGGCTGGCCGAGGGAGTCCGTCGAGCTGCTCGAGACGCTCGACGGCGCGACCTGGATCCGCGGCAACGGCGAGCGCTGGACGCACGACCCCTCGGGCGCGCCCGACGACCCGACCGTCCAGGGCGCGATCGCGGCGTGCGCCGAGACGCTCGGCGCCGACGTGACGGGCCTGCTGGCCGCGCTTCCCGAGAGCGCGCCGGTGCAGGCGGGCGGGGTCGCCGCCCGCGCCTGGCACGCCTCACCCGTGTCGGACGTGCGCTCCTTCGGGCCGGAGGGCGGCCCCGAGGACGACGAGCTGCTCGAGGGCGTCGAGGAGGCGCGCCTGTACTTCGGCCACACGCACGTCCCGTTCCGGCGCGTCGGCCCGCGCGCGATCGAGCTCGTCAACCCCGGGAGCGTCGGCATGCCGTTCGACGGCAACCCGCGCGCGGCCTACGCGCTCGTGCACGACGACGGGACGGTGCGGCACCGGCGCGTGCACTACGACCACGCGTCCGCCGCCCGGCGCGTGCGCGAGCAGGCGCGCGGCGCCGCGTGGGGCGAGATCGTCGCCAAGCGCATCGAGCGCGCGCAGTTCCTGCTGCGCTGACCGCGCCGCTCTCAGGCGAGCGCGACGAGCAGCCCGGTGAGCTCGGAGGAGGGCTGCGGGCGCGCGAAGTAGAACCCCTGCGCCGCGTCGCAGCCGAGCGCGCGCAGCCGGTCGACCTGCGCGAGCTGCTCGACGCCCTCCGCGATGGCGGTCAGCCCGAACGCGTGGGCCAGGCCGATGATCGCGGCGACGATCGCGGCCTCCTCGTGGCTCTCGCCCATGCCGTTCGTGAACGAGCGATCGATCTTGATCGCGTCGACCGGAAGCTGCTCGAGCAGCCGCAGCGAGGAGTGCCCGGTGCCGAAGTCGTCGATCGCGAGTCCGACCCCGAGGTTCTTGAGCGCGGTCAGGACGCGCTTCGCGCGCTCCAGGTCCGCCATCGCGGCCGCCTCGGTGAACTCGAGGCTGATCGCGCCGGCCGGAACGCCGGAGCGCTCGATCGCGCTCGCCACGACCGTCACGGTGTCCGGGTGCAGCACCTGTCGGGGGCTGAGGTTGATGCTCACGGTGACGGGGCCGGCCTCGCGCCGGTCGATGCCCCACAGCGCCGCCTGACGCGCGGCCGAGGCGATCGCCCAGGCGCCAAGCGGGACCATGACGCCGGACTCCTCGGCGACCTCGAGGAACTCCGCCGGGGCCACGAGGCCGCGGTTGGGGTGCCGCCAGCGCAGCAGCGACTCGCAGCCGGTGATCGACCCGGAGGTCAGCTGGAAGATCGGCTGGTAGTGCAGGGTGAACTCGCCCTCTTCGAGCGCGCGGCGCAGGTCCGCTTCCAGGCCCAGGCGGTGGCTCGCGCGCCGGCGCATGTCGTCGTCGAAGACCTCGTAGGCGACGCCGCGCTGCTTGGAGCGGTACATCGCCGAGTCGGCGTCGCGCAGCAGCGTCTCGTGACGCACGCCCGCGCCGCGCGCGAGCGCGATGCCGATGCTCGCGCGGATCTCGATCTCCTCGCCCCCGCCGGTGGGCGCGAACGGCTCGCTGAGCGCCACCGCGATGCGCTCGGCGACGTTCACCGCCTCGTGCTCTCCGCCGACGTCCTCGCACAGCACGACGAACTCGTCGCCGCCGAAGCGGGCGGCGGTGTCGCCGCTGCGCAGCACGTCGGTGATGCGCCGGGCGACGTCGACCAGCAGGCGGTCGCCGGCCTCGTGGCCGAGGCTGTCGTTGACGGCCTTGAAGCCGTCGAGGTCGAGCACGAGCAGCGCGATCGCCCCGTCATGGCGGCCGAGGCGGCCGAGGCTCTGCGCCAGCCGGTCGCGCAGGAGCACGCGGTTGGGCAACCCGGTGAGCGGATCGTGCAGCGCCTGGCGGGTGAGCTCGGTGTCCACCCGTTCACGCGCGACGGCGTAGGCGAGCGCGCGGACCAGGCGGGGGCCGTCGAGCTCGTCGCGCAGGAGGACGTCCTGCGCACCACGGCGGATCGCGCGCAGCGCCGCCTCGTGGTCCTCGTCGCCGGTGAGCAGCACGATCGGGACGTCCACGGCGACCGCGTGCAGCTGGCCGAGCGCGTCGAGCACGTCCGAGCCGTCCACCGGCGCGGCGAGCAGGACGATGTCGATCGGCGCGTCGAGCAGCTCGTCGACCGCGTCGCTCAGCCGTCCCGCGGCGAGCACGTCGAGCGTCAGCCCGGCACCCTCGAGCAGTGCGGCGACGTGGTGCGCGTCGCCGGGCCGCGCCTCCACGACGAGCAGCCGCGTGGTGGGCGTCAGCCCTGCGGACGGTGCGGGCTGCTGCATCTCGATGTCTGCCATGGGCGGAGTGGGGAGCGGGGAACGGGGCGGCCGGCGCGAGGCGGACCTCCACAGCGGGTATCGCGCCCGCAGGCGCGACGCTTGAGCGCGTCCAGGCCCGCGTGGACGGGTGAGCGGGATCACGCCCCTGGAATCGCCTGTTTTCTTTTACACTTGTTTCTGGTGTCTTGAAGCGGCGAGTCTGAACGGCGCAGGCCGATGCACTACCGTCGGCGCTATGACCGACGAGCCGGCCGCCGAGATCGTCGCGTCCGTCGGCGCGCTGGACGAGACCGTGGCGCTGCTGCGCGACTTCCTGCACTCCTCCGGCGCGCTGCGCGTGGTGGCGGTGGTCGAGCGCGAGCCAGGCGAACCCCCGGCGGTGGTCGACTGCGAGCGCTTCGCGCCCGTGGAGGTCGACCTCGGCGACCGCACGGTCCACCTTCCCCACGAACTCGAGCTCGGTGTCACGCCCCCCGCGCTGCCCGAGATCCGCCGGCTTCCACCGTTCGAGGTCGATGCCGCCGGCGGCGAGGTCGTGGGGGCCATCGGGGGGCTCGAGCATCTCGTCGACGTCGTCGGCGCGCTCGCCGACCTGCTCGGCGGGCGCAACGTCGCGATGGTGGTCTTCGAGACGACCGACCCGGAAGCGCCGCTGGCGATCACCGCGCGCGCCGGGGGCGTCGAGGCGCCCGTGGTGTCGATCGGCGAGGAGGAGTTCGAGCTGGGCTAGCGTCAGAGGCCCCGGAGGAACTCCACCAGCAGGCGCGCGGCCTCGTCGGGCGCGTCGTCGAACACGAAGTGCCCGGAGCCGGCCACGACCTCCAGGCGCGCCCCCGGGATCTCCGCGAGCAGGCGGTGCGCCCCGGCGAGCGGGGCGAAGGGGTCGTCCGCGCCCCACAGCAGCAGCGTCGGCACACTGAGCGCGGCGAGGCGTCCGGCGTACGGCTCGAGCTTGTCGAAGTCGCCGGAGCGGTAGAGCTCCAGGTGGGCGCGGCGGCGCTCCTCGCCGTCGTAGCCCTTCCAGTATTCCGCGATCGCCTCGGGCGTCATCCGCGAAACCCCGCCCAGCATCGCGGCGAATCCGTCCGCGGTCATCCCGGCCGCGAGCTCCTCGCCCTGGCCCGGGGTGCGCATCGCCTGCGCCAGCCCATGCCACTTGCCGTCGGCGAAGAAGCCGGTGTCGCTGATGCTCAGCGCCCGGATCGCAGCCGGGTTCTCGCACGCCCAGCGCAGGCCGATCAGGCCGCCCCAGTCGTGGACCGCCAGCGCCACGGGGCCGAGTGCGAGCGCTGCGTGGAAGGCGCCGAGCGCCGCCAGGTGGCGCTCCCACGAGCCGTCGCCGCCCGCCAGCGGCGAGTCGCCGTAGCCGGGGAGATCGGGGGCCAGGGCGCGCCAGCCGGCCGCGGCCGCCGCCGCCAGGACGGAGCACCACATGTACGACGACTCGGGATATCCGTGCACGCACAGCAGCGTGCCCGTCGGCGTGCCCCGCGGCAGCGCCTCGCGGTAGGCCAGCCCGGCGGCGGTGCGCAGCTCGGCGTCCGTCATCGACGCACCGTATCCGCGATCATGCCCCGCCATGCGCCTCATCCGGTTGCTGTGCGGCCCGTTCTTCGTCCTCGCCGGGGCGCTGCACTTCATCGCGCCCGCGTTCTACCTGCGGATCATGCCCTCCTGGCTGCCGCGCCACCGCGAGCTCGTGGCAGCCAGCGGCGCGGCCGAGATCGCCGGCGGCCTGGCGCTCATGTGCCCGGACCCGGCGGTCAGGCGCACCGGCGGGCGGCTGACGATCGCGACGCTCATCGCGGTGTTCCCGGCGAACGTGAACATGGCGCTCAACGCCGAGCGCTTCGCCGACGTGCCCGGCGCGCCGGCATCGCTCTACGCGCGCCTGCCCTTCCAGCTCGTCTTCATCGGGTGGGTGCGCGCGGCGATGCGGCCGGCGGGGCGCTGAGGGCCTCGAGGTCGAGCGCCTCGCCCGGGCGCAGCACGCGGACCTGGACGGCCGGCGCGAGCTGTGCCGCCCAGGCCTCGAACACGCGCGGCGGACGCGCCAGCGCCTTCGGGCGTACGCGGTGCACGCCAAGCGGGTAGAGCGTTCCCCAGTGGATCGGGACCGCGATGCGTGGGCGCAGCAGCGCGGCCGCCTGCGCGGCGCGGCGGGGGTCCATGTGACCGGGCCCGATCGTCGGCCCCCACCCCCACACCGGGAGCAGCGCGACCTCGAGCGGCTCGCGGGCGATCTCTCGCATCTCGTCGAAGAGGTCGGTGTCACCGGCGAAGTACGTGCGGTGTTCGCGCCCGGCGATGAACCCCAGCGGCCTAGCGGCCGGTCCGATGGTCGGCCAGCGGCGCTCGTCGTGGTCAGCGGGCACCGCGCGCACGGGCACGCCACCGAGCGTCACCTCCTCGCCGTCGGCGACCTCGTGCACGTGCGTGAAGCCCAGCCGGCGGGCCGAGCGTCCGGCGCCGCGCGGGACGACCAGCGGCGTCACGCGGTCGAGCATGCGCAGCGACGGCGGGTCGAAGTGGTCGCCGTGCAGGTGCGAGATCAGGATGCCGTCGAGCCCGCGCAGTGCGTCCGGGGCCGGCGCGGGGCCGTGGCGGCGCAGGTGCAGGACGCGCGCGCGCAGCACCGGGTCGGTCAGCAGGCGCGCCCCCTCCAGCTCGAGCAGTAGCGTCGAGTGGCCCAGGAAGGTGATGCGGTCGCCCACGGCTTCACCGTACCGGCGGCGACGTCGTCGGCGGGCGGGTCCGAGCTCCATGGGAAGATGAACCGTCGATGGGCACCTCCGAGGCCAGCGCGGCCGCTGAGGCGCTGGCCGACGCGGAGCTCAGCGCCCCCGACGACGCCGACCACGCGGTCACGGCGCTCGAGCTGTTCTTCGACCTGGTCTTCGTCCTGGCGATCACGCAGGTGACCGCGCTGCTGGCCGCCGACCCGACCGGCCACGGCCTCATCCGCGCGCTGCTGCTGCTCGCGCTGCTGTGGTGGGGCTGGACCGGCTACGCCTGGCTGACGAACGCGGTGGACGTCGAGGAGGGCGGCATCCGGCTCGCCTACCTGGGCGCGATGGCCGCGATGCTCGTCGCGGCGCTCGCCGTGCCGACGGCGTTCACGAGCAACGAGCTCGCGTTCGCGGCGGCGTACTTCGCCTTTCGGTCGCTGCACGTCGTGCTCTACGAGCGCGCATCGCGCGGCGTCCCGGAGGTCAACCGGGCGGTGCGCCGGCTCGGTCCCGCGCTGCTCGTCAGCTCGGCGCTGATCCTCGTCGCCGCGCTCTTCAAGGGCCCCGCACAGCTCGCGATCTGGGGCGTGGCCATCGTGATCGACTACGGCGGCCCGCTCGTGGCCGGCACCGACGGATGGCAGGTCCACCCCGGGCACTTCGCCGAGCGCCACGGGCTGTTCATCATCATCGCGCTTGGCGAGTCGATCGTCGCGATCGGGTCGGGCGCCCCGCACGGGACCGTCAGCGTCAGCGTGATCGTCGCAGCGGTGCTCGGCATCGCTGCCGTCGGCGCGCTCTGGTGGCTGTATTTCGACGTGGTTGCGGTCGTCGCCGGCCGGCGGCTGCGCGAGGCGACCGGTGCGGCGCGCAACGCGATGGCGCGCGACTCCTACAGCTACCTGCATCTGCCGATGGTGACGGGGGTCGTGCTCGTCGCGCTGGGCCTGAAGAAGGCCCTGCTGCACCCGCAGGTCACGCTGCGCGCGGTGCCGGCGATCGCGCTCTGCGCCGGCGCGGCGCTGTATCTGCTGGCCCACATCGCCTTCCGCCTGCGCAACGTGCACTCGCTGAACCGCCAGCGCCTGGTCGCGGCGGTCGTCTGCGTGGCGCTGCTCCCGCTGGCGCTGCACGTGAGCGCGCTCGCGAGCGTGGCATGCGTCAGCGCCGTGCTCGTCGTCCTCATCGCCTACGAGGCGCTGCGCTTCCGCGAAGCCCGCGCCCGCGTGCGCGCGGCGGCGCGCGAGTAGCTCCGCCCGCGGGCGCCGGCCGGTCAGCGGCAGGCCATCTGGGCGAGCTTGCGGCGGTAGGCCCGCATGTACGGCCGCCGCCAGTCGTCGTGCGTCTGGGTGCGCAGCCGCGCAACGCGCTCGCGGTGGTAGGGCGAAGTGAGGCTCTCGGCGTGGCCGATGACGTCGCGCACGGCGATCCCGTAGCGGCAGCGCAGCCACGCGGTGAGGCGCAGCGAGGCCGCGAGCTGGCGCGGGTCCGAGAGGACCTGCTGCTCGGTGAACCCGACGTGCTCGATCCCGACCGCCGTGTAGTTCAGGCCGACGGTGTGCCGGCACATGAGGCCCAGCGGCACGAGCTGGAAGATCGCGCCGTCGCGCGCGATGACGAAGTGCGCGCAGGTGCCCGGCAGCTCGTGAAGCTCGGGATCCGGGACGTCGGGCGCGAAGGTGTTCCAGGTCGCGGAGACGCTGTCGTTCTCCGTCAGGTGCTCGACGATCACGCGGGGATGGATCAGCCGGTAGGTGGTCAGCCCGTAGTGGCGCTGCGCGTACGCGCGCATCTCGCGCTTGCGCTGTGCGCTGAAGGGGATCGGCCGCCAGGTGACCGGCGGGCGGGGCGGGGCCGCCGCGCCCGCGGCCGGCCAGAGCAGGGCGCCGAGCGCCAGGAACGCGGCGAGCACGCCGCCGACGATAGGGCCCAGCCCCCCGCGGCGCCGCCGATCCGATAAGACGTAGCCATGCGAAACGGGCGGCGGGCGCGATGAGGCGGGGGCGAGAGCGCGCCGCCGCCGCGGGCGCCGCCGCGCTGGCCGGCGTGGTCGCCTACGACCTCGTCCAGCGCCGTCACGCGATCCTGCGCAACTTCCCGATCATCGGGCACTTCCGCTACCTGCTCGAGGAGGTCGGGCCGGAGCTGCGCCAGTACATCGTCACCTCGAACAACGAGGAGCGGCCGTTCTCGCGGGACGAGCGCAGCTGGGTGTACGCCTCATCCAAGCAGCGGATCAGCACGATCGGCTTCGGGTCGGACAATGAGATGGAGCTCACCTCCGGGTACTTCATCGTCAAGCCGGCGCCGCGCCCCTGGCCACGGCCCGTGCGCGGCAGTCCTGGCGGCCCGCCGGAGCACCTGATCCCGTGCGGCAAGGTGCTCGGCGCCGCCCACGGCCGGCGCCATGCGTTCCGCCCGGGCTCGGTGGTGAACATCAGCGGGATGAGCTTCGGCGCGCTCTCGGCCAACGCGGTCGAGGCGCTGAACCGCGGCGCCGCCGGCGCGCCGTGCCTGCACAACACCGGCGAGGGCGGCCTGGCCCCGCACCACCTGCACGGCGCCGACCTGATCTTCCAGATCGGCACGGGGTACTTCGGCTGCCGCGACCGCGACGGGCGCTTCTCGCTCGAGCAGCTGCGCGAGCGGATCGCCGCGGGCCCGATCCGCGCGCTGGAGATCAAGCTCTCGCAGGGCGCGAAGCCCGGCGTCGGCGGGCTCGTCCCGGCGGCGAAGATGACACCGGAGATCGCGCGCATCCGCGGTGTCGAGCCCGGGCGCGACTGCCTGAGCCCGGCGACGCACTCGGCCTTCGACGGGGTCGAGGGCCTCGTCGAGTTCGTCGAGCTGCTGGCGTCCGAGACCGGGCTGCCGGTCGGCATCAAGTCGGCCGTCGGGCAGCAGCGCTTCTGGGACGACCTCGTGCGCGTCATGGACGCGACCGGCGGCGGGCCCGACTTCGTCACGATCGACGGCGGCGAGGGCGGCACGGGTGCCGCGCCGCTCGCATTCGCCGACCACGTGTCGCTGCCCTTCAAGCTCGGCTTCAGCCGCGTCTTCGCGACCTTCGCACAGGCGGGCCTCACCGAGGACGTCGTCTTCATCGGCTCCGCGAAGCTCGGCCTGCCGGCGGCGGCGCTGTTCGCCTTCGGGCTCGGGGCCGACATGGTGAACGTCGGGCGCGAGGCGCTGATGTCGGTCGGCTGCATCCAGTCGCAGCGCTGCCACACCGGCCGCTGCCCCACGGGCGTGGCGACGCAGAACCGCTGGCTCGTCGGCGGCCTTGACCCGGCGTCGAAGTCCGAGCGCTGCGCGACGTATGTGCGCGCGCTGCGCGGCGAGCTGCTGGCGCTGACGAGTACGTGCGGGGTGCCGCACCCGACGCTCGTCACGCCCGACATGCTCGAGCTGCTCGACGAGGGCTTCACCGCGACGACCGCCGAGGAGCGCTTCGGCTACTTCCCCGCGTGGCGCAGCGTCCCCGACGCGCGCCGTGCCGAGATCGAGGGACTGTTCGCATGACCGCAGCCTCCGTACCCCTGCCCCAGCCACCCGAGGCCGTGCTCGACCACATCCCCGAGGGCGCGGACATCATCGTCCCGATCGCCAACGGCGAGCCGGTGCTGCTGATGGACACGCTGGAGGCGAACAACGAGCGCCTCTCGGGGGTGCGCGTGCATCAGATGCACCCGCTGCGCGAGCGCGACTACATCCGCGGGGCGTTCGGCAACCGGCTGCGCCACGTGAGCTACTTCCTGGCCGCCGGCGACCGCGAGGCCTTCTGGGAGGGCCAGTGCGACCTCGTCCCCAACCACTTCTCCGAGGTGCCGGCGCTGCTGCGCAAGACGACGAAGTGCTCGCTCGTGCTCGCGTCCGCCAGCCCGCCCGACCGGCACGGCTACTTCAGCCTCGGCACGAACGCCGACTACGTCGCCAGCATGGTCGGCCGCGCGCCGTTCTTCCTCGAGGCCAACCACCGGATGCCGCGCACGATCGGCGGGACGCTCGTGCACGCAACGCAGATCGCCGGCTGGTGCCAGAGCGACCATCCGCTGGTCGAGGTGCCCCCCGCCTTGCCCGGGCCGGCCGACGACGCGATCGCGCGGCGCATCGCCGAGCGCGTTCCCAACGGCGCCACGCTGCAGGTCGGCATCGGCGCGGTCCCCAACGCCGTGCTGCGCCTGCTCGCCGACCACCAGGAGCTCGGCCTGCACACCGAGATGATGTCCGACGGGGTGATCGACCTCATCGAGGGCGGGGCGATGACCGGCACGCGCAAGCGCCACCGGCGCAACAAGCACGTCGCCACGTTCTGCCTGGGGACGCAGAACCTGTACGACTGGCTCGACGGAAACGAGGGCGTCGAGCTGCTCGGCGTCGACTGGGTCAACAATCCGATGCTGATCGCCGACGAGCCGAACTTCGTCTCGATCAACGCCACGACCGAGATCGATCTCATGGGCCAGTGCGCGTCGGAGACGATTGCCGGGCGCTACTGGTCCTCGAGCGGCGGGCAGGCCGACTTCGCGCGCGGCGCGATGTACTCCGAGAACGGGCAGGCGTTCCTCGTCCTGCACTCGCAGACGAGCCGCGGTCGTAGCCGGATCCGTGCGCAGCTCACCCCCGGGTCGGTCGTCACGACGCTGAAGAACACCGTCGACCACGTCGTGACCGAGCAGGGGATCGCCGAGCTGCGCGGCAAGTCGCTGCGCCAGCGCGCCCAGGCGCTGATCGGGATCGCGCACCCCGACCATCGCGACGAGCTCACGCGCGAGGCGCGCGAGGCCGGGTTGCTGCGGTGAGGCCGGCGCGCGCCCGCTTGCGCGCCGTCCCACGCGCGTGACACACTGTCACGCCCCGGACCGAGGAGACCCGCATGGCCACGACCAGCGTGCAGGACCTGGCGAGCGTCGACCTGAGCGACCTGTCGCTCTGGGAGGGCGGGCCCCCACACGAGCTCTTCGAGCGGATGCGCCGCGAGCGGCCCGTGCACTGGAGCCCACTCGAGGGCTTCCCATGGGAGGCCGGGTTCTGGTCGGTCACCCGCTTCGACGACATCGCCTGGGTCGGGCGCGACTGGGAGACCTTCTCCTCCGAGCGCGGCGGCATCCTCGCCGTCAACCAGTTCATGGAGACGCCGCCGCCCGGCGCGCCGGAGGACCCGCTGGCGTTCCAGCGGATGATGATGATCTCGCAGGACCCGCCGCGGCATGACCGCCTCAAGGCGCTCGTCCAGCGGGCGTTCACCCCCAAGCGCGCGCTCGACCACACCGAGCGCATGCGGGGCATCATCAACGACGTCTACGACCGCGCGCTCGAGCGCCACCCCGACGGGCGCTTCGACCTCGTCCAGGACGTCGGCGTGTTCGTTCCCGCGATGGTGATCGGCGACATGCTGGGCGTGCCGCGCGAGGACGCGGAGAAGCTCGTCGACTGGACGAACCGCACGACGGCCTTCGAGGACCCGCGCGTCGTCGTCGACATGGAGGACACGTGGGTCGCGCTGCAGGAGGTCTTCGCCTACGTGCACCAGATCGTCGAGGCGCGCAAGGCACACCCCGAGGACGACCTCACGACGGCGCTGCTGAAGGCCGAAGTCGACGACGAGCACCTCACCGACGAGCAGCTGATCATGTTCTGGTTCCTGCTGATGGTCGCCGGGAACGACTCGACGCGGGCGACGTTCACCTCCGGCATGCGCAGCCTGCTCGAGAACCCCGATCAGCTCGAGCTCGTGCGCGACGGCACGGTCTCGCGCGAGCAGGCGATCGAGGAGTTCGTGCGCTACCACCCGGCGTTTGCGTACATGCGACGCACCGCGATGCGCGACACCGAGATCGCCGGGCAGCCGGTCGCCGAAGGCGACAAGGTGCTTCTCTGGTACGTCTCGGGCAACCGCGACGAGACGGTCTTCGAGGACCCGCACCGCTTCGACGTGCGCCGCGACCCCAACCCCCACCAGGGCTTCGGCGGCGGCGGCCGGCACTTCTGCCTCGGCGCGGGCTTGGCGCGCCTGGAGATGCAGATCTGGCTGCAGGAGACGCTGCGCCGCTTCCCGGACCTGCGGCTGGACGGCGAGGGCGACCGCCTGGCGTCGACGTTCCTCAACCAGAACCGCTCGATCCCGGTCGCGGCCTGAGCGGGACAGGACGCGGCGCGTCACAGGATCGGGGGCTTGTGGCACATCGGTGGTAGAGCTGTGCCGGCGACTCCCGACCCCACCCCAAGATCGACCACGCTGCCCGCGGACTTCGCGGCGTTCTACGCCGAGCACGCCGAACGGCTGCTCGTGTTCTTCGCGCGCCGCACGTTCGACGTCGAGATCGCCCGCGACCTGACCGCCGAGACCTTCGCGGAGGCGCTGCGCACCCGCTCGCGTCTGCGCGCGAGCTCGCCCGAGGAGGCCGGCGGCTGGCTCTACGGGATAGCGCGCCACAAGCTCAGCCGTTTCGTGCGCCGCGGCGTCGCCGAACGGCGCTCGATCGAGCGCCTCGGCCTGGCCCTGCCGGCGATCAGCGCCGACGAGCACGCCCGCGTGGTCGAGCTCGCCGGGCTCGCCGACCTGCGCTCGGTCGTGGCGGCCGAGTTCCGCCGGCTGTCGGCCGAGCAGCAGGAGGCGGTGCAGCTGCGGGTCGTCGAGGAGCTCTCCTACGGCGAGGTCGCGGCGCGCCTGCACATCTCCGAGCCGACCGCGCGCGCCCGCGTCTCGCGCGGCCTGCGCCAGCTGGCCGCGGCGCTCGACGGCATCGGACCACACAACGAGGTGACGGCATGACCACGCCCCCCGACCACCGCGACCTGCGCTTCCTGGGGGAGCTCGGCGACGAGCTCGAGCGCGCCGAGCGCGACCTGGAGCACCGGCCCTCCGGCGTGCTCTGGCGGGTGCGCGCCCAGCGCGGGCTGCGCGGGCCGCTGCTCGCCGTCGTGCTCGTCCTCGCGATGGCGACCGGCGTGGCCGCGGCGACCGGCGTCATCTCCACGACCACGCCGCCCCCCAAGCCGCTGGCGCAGGCGATCCACGACGCGATGAGCGGGCCACAGGTCGAGGGCGTGAGCGCGCGGATCCGCTTCACGAACCGCCTCATCGACAGCTCGGGCGTCGCGCAGGGCAGCGACCCGCTGCTCGCCGGCTCCACCGGCCGCCTGTGGGCGACGCCGGGCGGCGACGTGCGCCTCGAGCTGCAGTCCTCCGGCGGCGGCGGCGACGCGCAGATCCTGCTGCGCGGCGACCAGCTCTCGATCTACCACGCCGCCGCGAACACGGTCTATCGCATGACGCTGCCGCAGCACACGGACTCGCAGGCGTCCTCGAAGGAGCCCTGGCCGCCGTCGCTCGACGGCATCCGGCGCGCGCTGGAGCGCCTGTCGGCGCACGCGAGCCTGTCCGACGCCACGCCCACCAACATCGCCGGGCGCCCGGCCTACAGCCTGCGCCTGGCCCCGCTCCAGCACGGCGGCCTCGTCGGCGGCGCCGAGATCGCGTGGGACGCCGTCAACGGCGCGCCGCTGCGTGCCGGGATCTACGCCAAGGGCGACAGCAGCCCGGTGCTGCAGCTCGAGGCGACGCGGATCTCCTTCGGGCCGGTTCCCGCGTCGGTGTTCGACCTGCCGATTCCCGCCGGCGCGCAGGTGGTCGACCTGCAGGCCAAGCGCCCGAGCGCCGCCACCGGCCCGTCGAAGCCGGCGCAGCCGGTCAGCGGCCTGCCGGCGGTGCAGGCGCAGCTGCCGTTCACCGTCGCAGCGCCCGACACGCTCGCCGGCATGGCGCGCAGCGAGGTGCGGCTGATCAGCGGCGGCGGCCACGCGGGCGCCCTCGTCACCTACGGCCAGGGGCTCGACGGAATCGCCGTCCTGCAGCTGCCGGACACCTCCGGGGGTGCGCAGCCGGGCGGCGAGCACACCGGCCTGTCGCTGCCGTCGGTGACGATCGGCTCGGTGAGGGGCCAGGAGCTGACGACGGCGCTCGGCACGGTCGTGACGTTCAGCCGCGGAGGGGTCCGCTACACGGTGATGGGCTCGGTCATCCCGGCGACCGTCGAGGCTGCGGCGCGCGCCCTCTAGGCGCCGGCGCGCACGTCCTAGTCTCAGCGGCATGAGCGACGCGCCGCCCGTCGAGGTCCGCGGGCTCGTCAAGACCTACGGAGCGATCACCGCGGTCGACGACGTCGACCTGACGGTCCGCCGCGGCGACGTCTTCGGCTACCTGGGGCCCAATGGCGCGGGCAAGACGACGTCGCTGCGCATGATGCTCGGCCTCATCCGCCCGACCGCAGGCCGCGTGCGACTCTTCGGGCGCGATCCGCAGCTCTCCGTGGAGGCGCTCGCGGGCGTGGCGGGCTTCGTCGAGGCGCCGCGCTTCTACCCCTACCTGGACGGGCGCACGAACCTGCGGCTGCTCGCCGCGCTGGACGGCGGGGACGCGGCGCGGCGGATCGACGAGGTGCTCGAGGTCGTCGAGCTGCGCGACCGCGCGGGCGACAAGGTCGGCGGCTACTCGCACGGGATGCGCCAGCGCCTCGGCCTGGCCGCCGCGCTCCTGCGGCGCCCGCGGCTGCTGCTGCTCGACGAGCCGGCGACCGGCCTGGACCCGGGTGGGATGCGCGACATGCGCCGGCTGATCCGCCGCCTGGCCGACGACGGCATCACGGTGCTGCTCTCCAGCCATCTGCTGAACGAGGTCGAGGAGCTGTGCAACCGCGTGGCGATCGTGCGCCGCGGGCGCATCGTCTACGAGGGCGAGCTCGAGGACCTGCGGCGAACCGCGGGCATCTCCTACCGCCTGCGCACGGTCGACGACGAGCGTGCGCGGCGGGTCTGCGCGGCGCAGCCGGGGATCCACGGCGTCGATGGCGCGGGCGCCATCACCTTCCGCCCCGCCGACGAGCAGGCGCTCGCGCAGCTCTCGCTCGCGCTGACCGAGGCCGGCGCGCTGATCCTCGAGCTGGCGCCACGAAGCGCGACGCTTGAGGACCTGTTCTTCGAGCTCACCGAGGGCGAGGGCGAGCGCCGGCTGGCCGACGCGCACGTCGCCGCGGCCGCGCGCATCGTCGAGGAGGCGCCGTCGTGAGCGGGCCCGGCGTCGGCACGGTCTACCGCTGGGAGCTGCGCAAGCTGCGCTCGCAGAAGCGCACGTACCTCGGGCTCGGCGCGGCCGCGCTCGTGCCGGTGATCTTCGCCGTGGCTGTCGCCGTGCAGCCGCGCGGGGGCCCGAACGACGTCCCGTTCGGCCGCTACATCCACAGCACGGGGCTCGCGATCCCGCTGGTGCTGCTGCTGTTCGGCTCGATCTGGCTGTTCCCGCTGATCACCGCGCTGGTCGCCGGCGACATCGTCGCCACCGAGGACGGCAACGGGACGCTGAAGACGATCCTCACGCGCTCGGTCGAACGCGGCCAGGTGTGGACCGCGAAGATGCTCGCGGCGTTCAGCTACGCGGCGCTGGCGATCCTCGTCACCGGCACCGTCGCCACCGTCGCGGGCGTTGCCGTCTCCGGCTTCCACCCGATCACGAGCCTCAGCGGCACCCGCGTCTCGGCGACGCACGGCCTCGCGCTCGTCGGCGCGAGCCTCGGCGTGTACCTGCTGCCGATCATCGCCGTCGCCTGCATCGGGCTGCTGCTCTCGACGGTGTTCCGCAACAGCGCCGCGGCGATCGTGGGCACGCTCATGTTCTCGCTGCTGCTGCAACTGCTGACGATCATCCCCGGCCTGGGCGGCCTGCAGCCCTACCTGCTGAGCACCCAGTTCAACGCCTGGCAGGGCTTCCTGCGCACGCCGGTCGACTGGTACCCGATCGTGCGCGCGACGTGGGTCTGCGCGCTCTACGCCGTGCCCGCGCTGTGCGCCGGCATGTTCGTGTTCCTGCGCCGCGACGTCGCCGGCGGCTGAACCCCCGCCGAGCGTCCCTCGCGGCCCCCTATGGGCGGCAGCGCGGGACGCTCGGCGTGGCGGACCATCACCCCAGGCCCATCGAGCGCCCGATGATCTCCTTCATGATCTCGGTCGTCCCGCCGTAGATGCGCGTGATCCGCGCGTCGGCGTAGGCGCGCGCGATCGGGTACTCGAGCATGTAGCCGTAGCCGCCGTGCAGCTGCACGCACCGGTCCATCACGCGGCCCTGCAGCTCGGTGCACCACCACTTCGCCTCGGCGGCGTCCTCGACGGTCAGCTCGCCGGCCGCGAGCGCCTGCGTGCAGCGGTCGACGAACACCTGCGCGACGTCGACCTCGGTGCGCAGCTCGGCCAGGACGAAGCGCGAGTGCTGGAAGGTCCCGATCGGCTGCCCGAAGGCGGTGCGCTCCTTGACGTAGGCGAGCGTCCACTCGAGCGCAGCCTGCGCCGCTGCGACGGCCGCGATCGCGATCGAGAGGCGCTCCTGCGCCAGGTTCGCGACGAGGTAGCCGAAGCCGCCCCCCTCCTCGCCGAGCAGGTTCGCGGCCGGCACGCGAGCGTCGTCGAAGAACAGCTCGGCGGTGTCCTGTGCGTGCTGGCCGAGCTTCTCGAGATTGCGTCCGCGTGCGAAGCCCGGCGTGCCCTCCTCGACGACGAGCAGGCTGATGCCGCGGTGACGCAGGCTCGGGTCGGTCTTCACCGCGGTGATGACGAGCGACGCGTTCAGGCCGTTGGTGATGAACGTCTTGGCCCCGTTGACGACGTAGTCGCCGTCGTCGCGCAGCGCCTTCGTGCCCATGCCGGCCAGGTCGGACCCGATCCCCGGCTCGGTCATCGCCACCGCGGTGAGCAGCTCGCCCGAGACGATCCCGGGGAGCCAGCGCCGCCGCTGCTCGGGCGTGCAGTACTCCAGGAAGTACGGCAGGCAGATGTCGTTGTGGAGGGTCAGGCCGAGCCCGAAGCCGCTCACGCCGGCGCGCTGCACCTCCTCGCCGATCACCACGTTGAAGCGGAAGTCCTCGACGCCGGCGCCGCCGAGCTCCTCCGGCACCGCCATCGCAAGGAACCCGTGCTCCCCCGCCGCCCGGAACACCTCGCGCGGCACGATCCCGTCGGCGTCCCAGCGCTCGTGGTGCGGGACGACTTCGCGCTCCAGGAAGCGGCGGAAGCTCGCCCGGAAGTCGTCATGCTCGGACTCGAACAGGGATCTGCGCATGCACGGCAGCATCCCACGACGACCTGCCCCGCCGGCCGCCCACCGGTGAACGGTCGGTTACCCCGGCATCGCGCTTGTGGGGGGTCGTGCTACCGTGCGCGCCGTCAGCGTCGCGCCGAAGAGCGCGGCGAAAGCAGTGTCAGCGCCCGCATACAGTTTGCCTCGAGCATCCTCCGCGTACGCAGCACACAAAGCCGTGGAGGACACATGGCAACAGGAACAGTGAAGTGGTTCAGCGACGAGAAGGGCTTCGGCTTCATCACGCCCGATGAGCCCGGCAAGGACCTCTTCGTCCATCACTCGGCCATCATCGGCGAGGGCTACAAGTCGCTCGCCGAAGGCGCCAAGGTCTCGTACGTGGCCGAGGAGGGCCCGAAGGGCCCGGCCGCCAAGGAGGTCCAGGCGATCTGAGCATCCGCAGCACCGGATGCACCCGAGGGGCCGGCGCATGCCGGCCCCTCGTCGTTGTGGGCCACGTCACAACACGCCCGCTGCGCCGTCGTTGAGGTGAGTGCGATGCCCTCGGAGACCGCGCGCCCGGTCCGTCCCTCCTTGGACGGCCGTTGACCGGCGCTTTACGGCGCCTTTCCACGCCCTCGTCGATGGTCGCCCCGTGAGGAGCGCGCCGCAGGACGGAGGCATGTGGTGACGAACGCCGAGGTCGCAGTCGAAGCCCCGCGGATCGGCGCCCGCGACGTCGGATTGGCGCGCGGCGCCGCGCGGCGCCGCGCGGCGCTCGCCGCCGCCGTCTGGATCGTGATCCTCGCCAACGGCGCGATCATCGTGTGGCTCTGGCTGCACGACGGCGGCGTGACCGCGGCGCACGGCCCCGGAGCGCTCGCGACGAGCCTCGGGCGCATCACCGGGCTGCTCGGCGCGTACCTGGCCCTGATCCAGGTGCTGCTGCTGGCACGCCTGCCAGGGCTCGAGCAGCTCATCGGCTTCGACCGCATGACCGTCTGGCACCGGCGCAACGGCAAGGCGTGCCTGACGCTCCTGCTCGCGCACATGGTGCTGATCACGGCCGGCTACGCCAGGAGCGACCAGGTCTCGCTCGGCGCCGAGATCTCCTCGCTCGCGCACGACTACCCGGGGATGATCGCCGCGACCGTCGGCACGGGCCTGCTGGTGCTCGTCGTCGTCACCTCGCTGGTGCTCGTGCGCCGGCGTCTGCCCTACGAGGCCTGGCACGCCGTGCACCTGCTCGCCTACGCGGGAATCGCGCTCGCGTGGAGCCACCAGATCCCGACCGGCAACGAGCTCTCGGCCGATCATGCCGCCGCCGACTACTGGACGGCCCTCTACGTCGTGACCCTCGTGCTGCTCGTCGCCTTCCGCATCGTCGGGCCGGTGGCGCGCGGCCTGTGGTTCGGAATGCGCGTCGACGAGGTCGTCCCGGAGGGACCGGGCGTCGTCTCGGTGCGGATCAGCGGCCGGCACCTCGAGCGACTGCGCGCGCAGCCGGGCCAGTTCTTCCTGTGGCGCTTCTTCGCCCGGGGGATGTGGTGGCAGGCGCACCCGTTCTCGCTCTCGGCGGCTCCCGACGGGCGCTCGCTGCGCATCACCGTCAAGGAGGTCGGCGGGTTCACCGCGCGCCTACGCACCGTGCGCCCGGGCACCGCGGTCCACGCCGAGGGCCCGTTCGGCGTCTTCACCCCGGATGTCCAGCGCCGCGACCGCGTGCTGCTGATCGCAGGCGGGATCGGCATCACCCCGGTGCGCGCGCTGCTCGAGGCGATCCCCGGCGACGTCGTCGTGCTCTACCGCGCGCTGCGCGAGCAGGACCTCGTGCTGCGCGACGAGCTGCAGGCGATCGCCGACCGGCGCAGGGCGCGCATCGCGTACGTCGTCGGCGACCACGCCGCCCCGGGCGCCGAGCACCTGCTCTCAGCGCGCCACCTCCAGGAGCTCGTCCCCGACCTCGCACGGCGCGAGGTCTACCTCTGCGGCCCCCCGGCCATGACACGCACCGCCGAGCGCAGCCTGCGCCACGCGGGCGTGCCGCGCAGGTACACGCACATCGAGCGCTTCGCGCTCTGACCAAGGAAGGCCCCCATGAAGCGAACCACGCCCACCACCGTCGCCGCCACCGCCCTGCTGCTGCTCCCCGCCGCCCAGGTCGCCGGGGCGGCCGCCGCCGCCGACCAGGCCCTTGCGGCATCGACCCGGACGATCACCGGCCCGAGCGTGCACATGCGCTGGGGCAACGTGACCGTCACGATCAAGGTCAGCGGCCGGCGCCTGATCGACGTCCGCGGCAGCGTTCCGAGCCACAAGCCGCGCTCGAACGCCATCAACGGCCGCGCGCTGCCGGTCCTGCGCAGCGAGGCGCTGAAGGCGCAGAGCGCGCGCATCTACACGGTCTCGGGCGCAACGCTCACGAGCAACGCGTTCGCCACGTCGCTGAACTCGGCGCTCAGCAGGGCCGGGATCTGATCGGACGGCCGAGCTGCTGATGCCTGTCAGCGCCGCGCGCGCACCGGGCGGCGTGAGCCGTGTCGAGCACGTCATGGGCATGCCGGTCGTCATCGACCTGGCGGGGCCCGGGGCGGATGAGCTCGCCGTGGACCACGCGCTCGCCTGGCTGCATCGTGTCGACGAGGTCTTCAGCACCTACCGGCCCGACAGCCAGATCAGCCGCCTGAACCGCGGCGAGCTCGCCTTGGCCGATGCCGACGCCGACGTCCGCGAGGTGCTCGAGCGCTGCGCGGAGCTGTGCGAGCAGACCGGTGGCTGGTTCGACGCGCGCGCCGGCTGCCGCGCCGGACCGGTCGGCGAGGCCGAAGGGCCGGTCGACCCGTCGGGGCTCGTCAAGGGCTGGGCGGTCGACCGGGCGGCGCGGATCCTCGAGCGCGGCGGGGCGCGCGCATTCTGCATCAACGCCGGCGGCGACATCATCGCGCGCGGGCGCCCGCGGCCGGAGGAGCCCTGGCTCGTGGGAATCCAGCACCCGCTGCTCTCGGACCAGGTGGCGGCCGTGGCCGCCCTCGAGGACGCGGCGCTCGCGACGTCGGGAACCTACGCCCGCGGCGAGCACATCCGCGACCCGTTCACGGGACGCGCGCCGCAGGGCGTGCTGTCGGTGAGCATCACGGCCGCCGACCTCGCGACCGCCGACGCGCTGGCGACCGCGGCCTTCGCGATGGGCGCGGCCGGAACCGCGTGGAGTGCGCGCATCGCGGACGTCGAGACGCTCACGATCCTGGCCGACGAGCGCGTGCTGCGCACCCCCGGGTTCCCGCTGGCGGGCACCTCGGCCGGCGCCTGACCCAGGCGCCGCGATGGCGTAGCGTCCCCGGCGTGACGCCTCGCCTGATCACGATCCCGATCAGTCACTACTGCGAGAAGGCGCGCTGGGCACTCGACCGCGCGGGGATCCGCTATGCCGAGGAACGCCACCTGCAGGCGATCCACGTCTGGAAGGCGCGCAGCGCGGGGGGCGGTCGCACGGTCCCGGTGCTCGTGACCGAGAGCGCGATCCTGCGCGACTCCAGCGCGATCCTCGAGTGGGCCGATTGGCGCACGGCGCCCACTGATCGCCTCTACCCCGATGCCGTCGCCGCAGAGGTTCGCGACCTCGAGGACTGGCTCGACGAGGGCCTCGGCCCCGACGGGCGCCTGTGGATGTACCAGCGCACGCTGCCGGTGGTCGACACCATGGCCCCGTACAACCTCGCCGGGACGCCTGCGTGGGAGCATCACGCGTTCCGGGTGGCCGGCCGCGCGCTCGACCCGATCATCCGCCGCTACCTCGGCGTCGACGAAGCGGCGGCCGGGCGCGCGCTCGCGGCGATCGACCGCACGTTCGACGCGATCGCCGAGCGCCTGTCGGACGGGCGCCCCTTCCTCACCGGCGAGCGCTTCACCGCCGCCGACCTGACCTTCGCCGCGCTCAGCGCACCGGTGATCGTGCCCGAGCGCTACGGGTCGCCGCTGCCGCCGCTCGCCGTGCTCCCCGAGGAGATGACCCGCGAGGTGCGGCGCCTGCGCGCCCATCCGGCCGGCGCATTCGCCATGCGGATGTACACGCAGGAGCGCCCGCCCGCGCCGTTCGCCGCCCGTACTGCCCCGACCTGATACGGTTAACCATATGGCTAACAGTGACACGCTCGACCGGACGTTCGCGGCGTGCTCGCACCCGATCCGCCGCGGCATTCTCGAGCGGCTCGCAACCGGGCCACTGACCGTCGGCCAGGCGACCGGCGACTTCGGCGTCTCCAAGCCGGCGATCAGCCGCCACCTGCGCGTGCTCGAGGAGGCGGGCACGATCGTCCGCGTCGTCGACGGGCGCACACACATCCTGCGCCTCGCCGAGCGCGACGGCGGCCTCGAGGACGCCTACCGCTGGATGGCGCGACAGCGCGCCCTCTGGGAGCGCAAGCTCGACGTGATCGAGGACGTCCTCGCCGAGCGCCGCGCCGGCAAAGGCGGCGCGCCATGAGCGTCTCGGACACGACGCTGCGCCTCGAGCGCACGTTCGAGGCCACCGCCGAGGAGGTCTTCGACGCATGGACCGACCCCGCGGTGCTCCGGCGCTGGTGGGTGACCGATCCGTCGTGGACGACGCCGATCGCCGAGGTCG
>Ga0335070_10001674_pt1 | contig 25734 bp, 23 predicted proteins | sample Lox_Sample_13_FD_206722 | JGI IMG/M metagenome (GOLD analysis project Ga0335070, IMG submission 206722) | Soil microbial communities from Loxahatchee National Wildlife Refuge, Florida, United States - Lox_Sample_1.3 | ecosystem: Environmental > Terrestrial > Soil > Wetlands | place: USA...
GGGTCCCCGGGTGGAGGAGCCCGTGATCTCTCCCGACTATCCAGGCCACATGGCGCGGTATCTCGAGCGGCTGGCCGGTCCGGAGAGCTACGTCATGTTCGCCAACGGGGCCACCGGCAACATCGGTCCGTGGGATTTCTACTTCATGGGGGACGACCTCGCAGAAGGGGACATCCGGACGCGCTACACGCACCGCTACACGCTCGAGGACTCGCAGGCCCTGGGGCAGACGCTGGCCCTGGAGGCCATGAAGACCTGGCTCCAGATCCGTCCCCAGGCACAGGGGCGGATCGCCTATGCCCGGGTGCCGCTGGAGCTGCCCGTGCGGAGCTGGCCCACGCGGGACGAGGCGCAGATCGATCTAGAGCGGTGTCAGGGAGTTCTCGAGCGCGTGAAGAGGGGGGAGCGCATTCCTCGCGCGGAGAAGACCCGGGAGGACATGTACTACGAGCGCCAGATCGCTTGCTTCTATCCCGACATGCCGGTCGAGCAGTGGGCCCCCCTGATCGGCGTGCAGTACGCGAAGGAGATCCTCCGCTTCGTCCAGGGCCGCGACACGGGCGCCGGACCTCCCACCATTGCCACCGAGGTCCAGTCGATGGCGATCGAGGGCACGGCCTGGGTCGGGGTTCCGGGCGAGCTCTTCGTCGAGATCGGGCTCGCCATCAAGGGGGCCTCGCCGTTTCCCGAGACCATGGTGTTCGGATACACGAATGACAGTGTCGGGTACCTCCCCACGCGCTCGGCGTTTCCCCAGGGAGGGTACGGGGTCACCTGGACAAGCCGCGTGGACGAAAGGGCGGAGGGGCTGGTCGCCAGCGCGGCGCACCGGGCGCTGGCGAAAAGCCACGACCTGCTGGCCTGATCCGGGCCGGTCGGATCGTCCCGGCCCCGCGACGATCCGGACGGCCTTCTTGGGACGATGGGTGGCATTCACTCGGAAAGGGGGTCGCACCATGAGAAGGGGATTGGGTGTAGCCACGGTCGGACTCGCCGCCGCTCTGGCACTGGTCGTCTTGCTCACCCTGCCGGGCGCCGCCCAGGAGCCGAAGCCGGGAGGGCGGCTGATCATTGCCACCCAGCAGGACCCCATCACGATGCTGGGAGCCGTCTCCACCCACCTGCACTCCCACATGATCGCCGACACCATGTACAGCGGCCTGGTGCGCCAGAAGTGGGACGATCCCAAGCCCTACCCGGATCTCGCGGAGCGATGGGAGGTCTCGCGGGACGGGCTGGTGTACACCTTCCACCTGGTCAGGAACGCCACCTGGCATGACGGGAAGCCGTTCACATCCGCCGACGTCAAGTTCTCGATCGAGGAGGTGATCCGGAAGAATCACCCGGCCGGGGGAATGCTCTTCGGAACCCTGGATCGCGTCGATACGCCGGATCCCTACACGGCGGTGATCGTCCTGAAACAGCCCTACGTGCCGCTGATGAGCTACCTGATGAGCAAGATGTACGGGACGATCGTCCCCAAGCACATCTACGAGGGCACCGACATCAAGACCAACCCCGCCAACTTCAGCCCGATCGGGACCGGTCCCTTCAAGTTCAAGGAATACGTGAAGGGCAGCCATGTCCGGGTGGTCCGGAACGAGAACTACTTCCGGAAGGGCCAGCCGTACCTCGACGAGATCGTGATCCGGATCATTCCCGACTGGTCGGCCATGGTGGCGGCCTTCGAGACCGGCGAGGTCAACTCCATGTGCTGGGGGATTCCCCGGCACGAGCTGCCACGACTGGAAAAGCTGCCCGGCGTGACGGTCAACCTGAAGACCCCGCTCACCTCCCTGGGGCTGTGGACGCGGTTCAATCTCCGGCACGAGGCCTTGGGCAAGCTCAAGGTGCGCCAGGCGATCGCGTATGCCACGGACAAGAAGGAGATCCTGGAGAAGGCCTTCTTCAACCAGGGCCGGGTCGCCGAGAGCTTCGTCAATCCGGATAACGTGATGGCCGCCTGGGCGTACGATCCGGCGACGCCGACCTACGAGTACAACGTGCAGAAGGCGAATGCCCTGCTCGACGAGGCGGGGGTCCCCCGCAAGGCCGACGGCATCCGGTTCTCCATGCGCCAATACAACTCGGCCTCGGACATCGAGGCGACCAAGACGAACGAGATTCTCCGGGAGCAGTGGCGGAAGGTCGGGATCGATGTCAAAGTGATGCCCCTCGAGGGCACGGCCTACCCGCAGCTCGTGTATAACAAGTGGGATTTCGAGTCGGCCATGGGCTTCTGGTTCTTCGGCCCGGATCCGGGCCTGATCGGGCTTCACGTCCACAGCCGGCAGATCAAGCAGGGCCTCGCCCCGGGCAACATCATGGGGTACAGCAATCCCCGCATGGACGAGCTGCTCGACAAGGCGGCCATGACGCTGGACCAGAAGCAGCGCGCCGCCATGTACGGGGAAGTGGCGAAGATCCTGGCCCAGGATGTGCCCACCATGTGGTTCACCTTCGGCAAGGATCCCTTCGTCTACCATGACCGGTTCGTCGGCCTGCCGACGCCCGCGTACGGCTTCAGCGGGTGGTACGACGAGATCGGGTCCAAGACGGGGAAGTAGAGCCGGCGGCGGGAATCCCGGGAAGGGGAGGGCCCCTCCCTGGGATTCCCGCTTGGGCGCTATCGGGGCTGTCGGCTCCCCGGCAGGATGCCGCTCCGCTGCGGGAGCGAGCGGCGAGCGGGACTCCATGAGCCTTCCCTACTACATCCTCAGGCGCGCGCTGCAGGCCGTCCCCCTCCTGGTGGGGGTCGTGGTCATCAACTTCCTGATCATCCATCTTGCCCCCGGCGACCCGGTCCTGGTGATCGCGGGCGAGTACGGCACCACCCCGGAGTACCTCGCGGCGATGCGGGCCAAGATGGGGCTGGACAAGCCCCTCTCCGTGCAGCTGCTGATCTACCTCAAGACGACCTTCATGGGAGATCTGGGCCACTCCTTCGTGTGGAACCAGTCCGTGCTCCGGATCATCCTGGAATTCGTGCCCGCCACATTCCTGCTGATGGGGTCAAGCCTGGTCCTGTCCGTCCTGATCGGCGTCCCGCTGGGGGTATGGGCCTCGCGGAAACCGTACTCGCTCATGGATAACACGATCACCACCGTGAGCCTGGCCGGGTATTCCATTCCCGTGTTCTGGCTCGGCATCATGAGCATCCTGCTGTTTTCGGTCCGGCTCAAGTGGCTGCCGACCCAGGGGATGGCCAGCATCGCGAGCGGATACACCGGCAGCGCCTACGCCCTGGACGTCGCGCGGCACCTCGTGCTGCCCGCAACCGTGCTGGCGCTGGCCCAACTGGCGCTGATCACGAGGCTGACCCGCGCCAGCCTGCTCGAGGTGATGAGCCTGGACTTCATCACCACGGCCTGGTCGAAGGGACTGGGGGAGAACTGGGTCATCTTTCGCCATGGGCTGCGGAACGCGCTCCTCCCCATCGTCACCATCATCGGGCTCCAGGTGGGGTACCTGTTCGGCGGCGCCATCTTGACCGAGACCGTGTTTGCCTGGCCGGGGATGGGCCGTCTCATGCTGCGGGCCCTGAGCACCCGGGACTATCCCTTGATCATGGGCATGTTCATCGTGATCACGGTCATGATCGTCCTGGTCAACCTCCTCACGGACATCCTGTATGCCGTCCTCGATCCCCGCGTCCGGGTCACCAAGAAATGAGCGCCCCTGACCGACGGCCCGCTTCCCGGCTCGCGCGCGCCTGCGCCGAGTTCTGGCGCCGATACCGGAAGAACCGGTCCGGCCTGGTGGGGCTGGCGCTGGTCTGCGGCTTCCTGCTGCTGGCGGTCCTGGCGGGCGCCATTGCCACTTCTGCCCCCCTGGACACCAAGACCGGGGCTCCGTTCGAGCCGCCCGGCCCCATCCACTACTTCGGGACCGACGACCTGGGGCGGGACGTGTTCAGCGGGGTGGTCTACGGTGCGCGCGTGTCCCTGGCGGTCGGGTTCCTGGCGGCGCTCACGTCCACCATCATCGGGATCATCATCGGAGCCGTGGCCGGGTACTTCGGGGGCTGGGTCGATGACCTCCTCATGCGGGTCACCGAGATGTTCATGGTCATCCCGGTGTTCGTGCTGGCGCTCCTCCTGGTCGCCCTCTTCGGGCCCAGCGTCTCCAACGTCATCGTCGTGATCAGCATCCTGAGCTGGCCGGGGACGGCCCGCCTGGTGCGGGCCGATTTCCTCAGCCTCAAGAACCGGGAGTTCGTGGAGGCGGCCCGCTCGCTCAGCGCCGGCCACCTCGACATCATCTTCGCGGAGATCCTTCCCAATGCCCTGGCGCCCGTCATCATCACCGCCTCCCTCCGCGTGGCCACCGCGATCCTGATCGAAGCCGGGCTGAGCTTCCTGGGATTCGGTGACCCGAATACCATCAGCTGGGGGCTGATGCTGTACTGGGCGCAGAACTTCATCCGGCATGCGCCCTGGATGGCGATCTTCCCAGGGCTGGCCATCTCGCTCACCACGCTGGCGTTCAACCTGATGGGCGATGGACTCAACGACGCGCTGAACCCCCGGCTCAAGGAACGGTAGAGATGTCCTCCGCGCTGCTGGACATCCGCGGCCTGAAGGTGCAGTTCCGGACCAGCCGGGGGGTCGTGCGGGCGGTGGACGGGATCGACCTCGCGGTCCAGCCCCGCGAGATCATCGGGCTGGTCGGGGAGTCGGGCTGCGGCAAGAGCACGGTGGCCCACGCCATCACCCGCTTGATCCCCTCGCCCCCGGGGCAGATCGTCGCGGGGGAGATCCGGTACCGTGGCTCCGACCTGCTCCGGGTCCCGGAGCGGGACATGCGGTCCCAGATCCGGGGGCGCGAGATCGCCATGGTCTTCCAGGATCCCATGACCTACCTGAACCCGGTCATGAAGGTGCGGACCCAGATCACGGAAACCCTCCGGCTGCACCAGCAGCTCAACGCGGAGGAGGCCGGCCGAAAGGCTCTCGAGATCCTGGCCCACGTGCAAATCCCCTCTCCGGAGCGAGTCGCGAAGAGCTATCCCCACGAGCTGAGCGGCGGCATGCGGCAGCGGGTCCTGATCGGCATCGCCATCGCCTGTACCCCCACGCTCCTCATTGCCGACGAGCCCACCACCGCCCTGGACGTGACGGTCCAGGCGCAGATTCTCCGGCTGCTGAAGGACCTGGTGCGGGACCTGCAAAGCTCGCTCCTGCTCATCACCCACGACCTGGGCATCGTGGCGGAGCTGTGCGACCGGGTCTACGTCATCTACTGCGGGCGGGTGGTGGAGCACGGGGATGTGTACCGGATCTTCGAGTCCCCGCGCCACCCCTACACCATCGGTCTCTTGCGCTCCGCCCTCAGCATCGAGGAGATGCGGGATGAACTGGTGGCGATCGAGGGGCAGGTGCCGAACCTGATGGCCCCGCCTCCGGGATGCGCCTTTCATCCCCGCTGCGGCTTCTGCATGGACATCTGCCGCCGCGAGGCGCCGGGGCCCGTCCCGGCGGCGGAAGGCCACGAGGTCTGGTGTTTCCGGGAGCTGCCGTGAGAGGGCAAGGCAGAATGGCCTGGTGGTTCCGGCAGACCGACGGAACGGCCGCCGTGCGGATCTGGGGTCAGGGGAGATAACGGGTGCCCTTGATTGAAGCCTGCGGGCTGACCAAGCATTTCCCGCTCCGGCGCATGTTCCTGTTCGGGCGGCCCGAGGTCGTCCACGCCGTGGACGACGTGAGCTTCTCCATCGAGGCGGGCGAGACGCTGGGGCTGGTGGGCGAGAGCGGGTGCGGAAAGTCGACCACCGGCCGGCTGCTGCTTGCCTTGATGGAGCCGACCAGGGGCCATGCCACGTTTCAGGGGAGGAATATCTTCGCCCTGGAAGCCCGGGAGCGCCATCGTCTCCGGGCCAGGATGCAGATCATCTTCCAGGATCCTTTTGCCTCGCTGAACCCGCGCAAGACGGTCCGGCAGATCCTGGCCAAACCGTTCCGGATCCATGCGCCGATGCGCCGGCAGAAGGAAGAAGCCGCGATCGTGGAATTGCTGGAGACGGTCGGCCTCTCCCCCGGGCACCTCTACATCGACCGCAACCCCCATGAATTCAGCGGCGGCCAGCGGCAACGGATCGGGATTGCGCGCGCGCTCGCTCTGAAGCCGAGCTTCGTGGTGGCGGACGAGCCCGTATCGGCGCTGGACCTCTCCGTCCGGGCGCAGATCCTGCGGTTGATGCAAGCGCTCCAGCGAGAGCTGCAGCTCACCTATCTGTTCATCACGCACGATCTCGCCGTCGTCCGGACCGTCTGCTCCCGGGTGGCGGTGATGTACCTCGGGAAGATCGTGGAGGTGGCTCCAACGGCCGCGCTCTTCAGCCGTCGGTTGCATCCCTACACGGATGCCCTCTGCTCGGCGACCCCGCTGCCGAACCCGCGGCTGACGCGCGCCCGGGAGCGAATTGTGCTGTCCGGCGACCTTCCCTCGCCCGTGTCACCGCCCGCGGGGTGCCGATTCCACAGCCGATGTCCCCGGAGAATGGATCGGTGCGCGGAGGAAGAGCCTCCGCTGCTCGGCGTGGGTGAGCACCACTCGGTGGCCTGTCATCTCTTTCCGGAGGGACGGTAAGAGCTTGGGCGCCACCGACCACACACCGTGGCCATGCTGGGCTCAGGTCATGGCCGACCGTGGGCAATCGATCGCCATCGCCGTTAGAGGACGGCCTGAATGAACTGTCGGGTTCGGGGATTCCGGGGTTGCGACAGGATGACCTCCGGCGTGCCTTCCTCGACGACAACCCCCGCATCCATGAATAGGATCCGATTCCCCACCTCTCGCGCGAAGCCGAGCTCATGCGTGACCACGATCATAGTCATTCCGCTCGCCGCGAGCTCTCTCATGGCGTTCAGGACCTCGCCGACAGTCTCCGGGTCGAGGGCCGATGTGGGCTCGTCGAAAAGCATGAGCTTCGGCTGCATCGCCAGCGCCCGGGCAATGGCCACCCGTTGCTGCTGCCCCCCAGACAGGCGTCCTGGGTACTTACCGGCGAACTGCGCCAGACCGACTCGCGCCAACAACGCCTCGGCGCGGGCCCGGCACTCGGCCCTTGGTAGGTCCAGCACCCGCCGCGGGGCTAGCTCAACGTTCTGCCGCACGGTCAGGTGGGGGAAAAGGTTGAAGTGCTGAAAGATCATGCCGACCCTCTGTCGGACGGTCCAGATGCTGGCCCGGTGGCGATCGACCTCTAGGCCGTCCACCACGATCCTCCCGGCCGAAAATTCCTCCAGTCCATTGATGCAGCGGAGCAGGGTGCTCTTGCCGCTGCCACTCGGCCCGAGAATCACCACGACGTCCTTGGTCTGGACCTGAAAGGAGATGCCTTGCAGAACCCGGTGGTCGCCGTAGTTCTTGACCAGGCCCTCCACCGACAGGATGGGCGCCTCCATCCTCAGCGGCTCTCGTAGCGCAGGAGGCGCTCGATGCCTGCGCCCATCTTGGAGAAGCTGAAGCACAAGACGAAGTAGAGGACTCCGGCAGCCACCAGCGGGCTGAGGGCATAGATGGTATTCCGGATGTTCACGGCAGTCTGCATGAGCTCCACGTACCCGATGATGCTCGTGACGGAGGCGCCCTTCAGCATGTCGATGAAGATCCCGACCGCGGCTGGGATCGTGACGCGCAGGGCCTGCGGGGCCACGATGTAGAGCATCGTGTCCGGGTACCGGATGCCCAAGGCGCGTGCTGCCATCCACTGGTCCTTCCCGACCGAGACAATCCCTGATCGGACCGCCTCCACCATGTAGGCGCCTCCATAGACGGACAGGGACAGGGTCGCCGCCTGGTAGGGGGAGGGGCTCAGGTTGGCGAGGAGCGGCAGCGCGTAGTAGACGAAGAAGAGCTGAACGAGGAGGGGAACCGAGCGGATGGCCTCGACATAGAGCGTGGCAAAGGCGCGGGCAAGCGGAAACCGCGAGGTCGCCACCATCCCGATCGACACTCCAATCACGGATGCGAAGAGGAGCGAGAGTCCGGCCAGCCGCAGGCTGACCAGGGCGCCCCGGAGGAGGATTCCGAAGTAGGGTGTGAGCTCGGCCATCAGACAGTCGCCCTCCACCGTCCGAACCAGAGGCGCTCGATCGCACGCCAAAGAGTGTTGATCGCCTGGACGATAAGCAGATAGAAGATGGCCAGCACCGCGAAGACGCTGAAGTACCGGTAGGTGTTCTCGCCGATGATCTGTGCCTGATAGGTGAGTTCGGGTACCGCAATCACGCTCGCCAGCGAGGTGCCCAATACCAGCGAGACCACCTGGTTGCCCAGGGCAGGAAAGGCCACCCGGAGCATCTGTGGGAGCTCCACATAGATCAGGCTCTTCCACGGCCGGAGCGCCAGCGCTCGGGCCGCCTGTCGCTGCTCCTCGGAGACGGCATGGAAGGCCCCGCGCATGATCTCGGCCATGTACGCGCCCCCTTGCACCCCGAGCGCCAGGACGGCCGAGGCGAATGGCGAGAACACCACCTTGAACTGGGTCAGCCCGAAGTAGATGAGATACAGGTACAGCAGGGTTGGGGTGTTGCGCATGGTCTCCACGTACGCGTTACCGAGCCAGCGGAATGGGCGCAGCCTCGACGCCTTCAAGAGCCATCCCAGAAGGCCAAAGGCGAGGCTCACCACGACGGATGTGGCTCCGAGCGCCAGGGCGACCTCGGCGCCCGAGACAATGACCATCCAGTTGTTCCAGAAGAGGGCTGGGTCAAACCAGACTTGCACACTACCCCTCGGGGGGAGACCGGGCGCCGTCGTCTCGCCGTCGGTATCCGGCGGAGCGACGGCGCCCTGTTGCCCGCTACAGGGTCGGGATGGAACCTATCCGGCTCCTAGATGCCCACCGCAGATCAATCAAAGGGAGTGCCGGCTCCCATGTACTGCAGCCACAGCTTCTGATTCTCACCGCTGGCGTTGAAGCGGTCCACCCACCGGTCGAGCCAGAGCCACCAGTCGAAGTCGCCGTAGGGCACCGCAAGCCCCGTAAAGGGTTTGAAATACGACGGGTTGATCACACGGAACGTGCCAGGGCGCTTCTTCATCTCCAAGGCGTTCACGAGCGATGGTTCCCCGGTTGCATCGATCCGGTGCGACGCCAGGGCTTGGAGGGCATCGGCCACACTCGTAAAAGCCTGCAGCTTCGCATTCGGGACGATCGTGGGCCAGATCTTGGCCTCGTCTCCGCCCAAGGCGTACCCCAGGGTGACGTCGGTGCTATTGAGGTCCTCGATCTTCTGGAAGCGCGAGGAGGCCAGGACCATGAACTGCGCCCCCGGCGTGCAATACGGCCGGGTATAGGCCACGGTCTGGGCTCGCTCAGGCGAATAGTCAAGCTCCGCGACCACCACGTCCACCTTGCGGGTCTGGAGCAGTGGAATGCGACCCGCGCCGGAGGTCTGGGTGAATTCCACCTTCGCGCCCAGGTCGTGTCCAATTTGCTTGGCGATCGCAATGTCGTAGCCGTCCAGGGATCCGTCCGGCTTGACGAACTCCCACGGCGGATTGCCGCTGATCGTCCCGACGGTGAGGACATGCGTCCTCAGGATCTTCTGCAGGATCCCCTCCGGCTGGGCCTGGGCATGCCCCTCAGGCACACCGAAGGCCAGCGCGACAAGCGCCCCCAGCAAGGCGACGCCCACGAGTCTGACCACTGCCAGGCGGTTCCGCGGTGAGATGACCATGGTTTCCCCTCCTCCCCAGTGACGAGCTGAGTTGTGGCAATCCGGGCATGCCCCCACCCTCTGGCAGCGAGCGCCCACGGCTCAAGCGGGGGCCTGGCCCCCACTTCCCCTTTCCACATCGGAGTGCTGCGTCCACGGTCATAGCACGTTTATCGTGTATCGTTACCCCCATCTCGTCAAGGATCATGTCTCACTGCTAGCCGGAAAGCCCGGCCGACCCGGTAGAATCGAGGACCGGTGCGATAGACCTGGGAAGCCGGTCGATCGTAGGAGCGGCGAGACCCAAGTGATGGCGGGATGGGAGGGCTGGCCGGCGGGTTCCGCCGGTGCGCCGGCGAGTGGTCGCGGGGGCTCGATCGTAGATCGGCCGCCGTCACATCCCATTGCCACCACAATCGTTACTACTCAGCGGGTGCTGGCCATCGAGGGGGTCGGTCACCGTGATCCTGAACTTCTGGGAAGCGCTGGCATAGCTCGGCTCGACGTGCCCATTGTCCGAATAGACCTTGAAGCCGTCGGGGAGGACGCGGCTCGTGCTGCGGTCCAGCTCCGTCAAGTGCTGGACGTAGACCTTGGCCTGGGTGGCGTCGATCGTCTCCACCCGGAGGGGAAAGGCCTCGATCTCAACGTTGGTCCCCCTGCCGATCGGGGTCCCTTTCGGCTTCTCGATCACCGCGATGGGCTGATTGGTGCGACTGAGCACGGCGATGTAGTCCTTGTCGGCGGGGGCATCCGCAGCAACGGCCAGCGTTCCCCCGCACAACCCCCCTGCGAGAGAAAGAGCCGCTACGGTCCCGATGGCGAGGAGGCATCTCGAGGAGATGGTGCGACTGCTCATGGGATCCTCCAACAGGCGATCATCCGCCTGGTAGCCGGTTAGGGAAGGCTGAAGTCATTTCCTGCGCGCCCCCGCCAGCAGATGGGGTTCTCTATCAGGCGCATCAGCGGGGGACGGACGAGGCCCGAGGTTGGTGGGCCCCCCTCTTCCGCGTGCCGCCTCACCTCGCCTGAGCAGCCGCCGCGCCCGCGCGCCCGCCTGCACCAATCCCCCGGGGAGTAGGAGCACGATCAGGACGAAGAGGGCGCCGAAGATCAGCAGGTGAAAGTCCACCCAGCGGACCGCCAGGTATTCCTTGAGGAAGACGTAGAGGGCGGCCCCCAGGATGGGCCCGAGGACCGTCCCGACCCCGCCGATGAAGGTCATGAGCAGGGCGTCGAAGGTCCACTGGGGGCCGAATGGGTGCGAGGGGTAGTAGCTGATGAGGTAGTACGCGAAGAGCCCGCCGGCCAGCCCGGCCAGGCCGGTGGAGACTCCCAGCGCGGTCAGCTTGATCCGGAGGGCGCCGACCCCGGAGGCCTCGGCCGCCTCCTCGTCCTCGCGGATCGCCTGCATGCCGAGCCCGATCCGCGAGGAGGCCAGGGCCGCGACGGCGGCCACCGACACCGTGGCGAGGCCGAGTGCCAGGTAGTAGCGGTGCGAGAGCCGGTAGGCGGCGATGCTGGCGGCGGACAAGGTGGAGATCTCCGGAAAGAGGTTGCCCACCGTTGTCCGGAGGATCTCCCCCAGCGCCAGCGTCCCGATGGCGAAGTAGGCGCCCCGGAGCCGGAAGGCGGCCGCGCCGATGAGGAGGGAAAAGGCCATCGCCACGACGGCACCCGCCGCCATCGCCGGCAGGATGGGCGTGCCCCGGATCCAGAGCGTGCGGGTCACCAGGGCGCCGAGGCCGAAGAAGGCCGCATGCCCCAGGTTCACCTGGCCGGCGTAGCCGGCGAGGATGTTCCAGCTCTCGGCCAGGGCAACCGAGAGCAGGACCAGGAACACGAAATTGAGGATGTCGTCGCGGTGAGTCAGGAGCGGGAGGAGCGCCAGCACCGTCAAGACGAGCAGGGACACCGCCCAGCCCAGTTCGCCGCGTGCGGTGAGAGCCCTCATTGGCCGAACAGCCCGCGCGGGCGGAGGAGCAGCACGGCCACGAAGATGACCAGGCCCACGACCTCGCGGTAGGGGCCGCCGAAGACGGCGGCGCTCGCCGCCTCCGCCACGCCGAGGAACAGGCCGCCGACGAAGGTGCCGAAGGTCGAGCCGAGCCCGGCCAGGACAACGACGATCAGGGCCTTGAGCGTCCACTCGAGCCCGATGGAGGGATTGATCGAGTAGCCGACGCTAACCAGGGTGCCGGCGGCGCCGGCGAGAGCCGTGCCGATCGCGAAAGCCAGCAGGTACGCGCGGCGGACGTCGATGCCGGTGAGCATGGCGGCCTGCCAGTCCTCCGCGGTGGCCCGGATGGCCTGGCCCCAGCGCCAGTGCTTCAAGAGCAGGTGCAGACCGCCGATCAGGGTGAAGGCCAGGGCCAGGCTGGCGAGCCGGACGAGGGGGATCGAGAGGCCTCCCAGGCTGATGGCGGCGCCGGCATAGGGGGTATCGATGGAGCGGTCGTCCGCGGTCCAGAGCCGGACCGCCAGGGCGTGGAGCACGAGGGCGAGGCCGAAACCGATCAGCAGCGAGTTCTTCACCCGCGTCTCCTCGTCGGCCCGCACCACGAAGCCGAAGAGCGCGCCGTAGAGGGCAAGGCCCAGCAGCAGCGAGAGGGGCAGGACCAGCAGCAGCGAGGCGAACGGGTCGAGGCCGAAGAGGGCAAAGAGCCAGAACGCCCCGTAGCCCCCTAGCATGATCAGCTCGCCGTGGGCGACGTTGAGCACCTTGAGGACGCCGAAGACGAGGGAGAGCCCCACGGCCGCCAGTCCGTACAGGCCGCCGATCATGAGCCCGAGTGTGAGCTGCTGGGCGAGGATCGTCATAGCCGGAAATACTCGCGCGCGGCCAGCGGGCCCAGGTAGGCGCGCCGGACGTGCGGGTCCTGCAGGAGATCGGCGCCGCTCCCCTCGCCCACGATGCAGCCCGTTTCCAGGATATAGGCGCGATGGGCGAGGGTGAGCGAGGCGTGAACGTTTTGCTCGACCAGGAACACGGCGACCCCGCTGCGGTTGATCTGGGCCAGGACCTCGAGGATCGCCCGCACCATCAGGGGGGCGAGCCCGAGTGACGGCTCGTCGAGCATCAGGAGCCTAGGGCTCGCCATCAGGGCCCGGCCCACGGCGACCATCTGCTGCTGGCCGCCGGAGAGCTGGCGGACTAACTGGCGTCGGCGCTCGCGGAGGACGGGGAAGAGGGCATAGACCCGATCGAGGTTCGCCTGCCGGTCGCCGCGCGCGCGCGCGGCGAAGGCGCCCAGGGCGAGGTTCTCCTCCACGGTCATGGCGCCGAAGAGGCGTCGCCCCTCGGGCACCAGGGCCAGGCCCCGCTCGACGACCAGGTGGGCGGGGAGGCGCCCCAAATCCTCGCCCTCCCAGACAATCGTCCCCGCCCGGGGACGGAGCAACCCGGCGATTGCCTTGAGGAGCGTGGTCTTGCCGGCCCCGTTGGGGCCGAGCAGGGCGACGATTTCGCCCGGCTTGACGGAGAGCGTCACACCCGACAGGGCCCGGGCGTCGCCATAGGCGAGGTCGAGGTCCCGGATCTCAAGCACGGAGCCAGCTCCCCCCGTCGCTCCCGAGGTAGGCGTCGAGGACGACCGGATCGGCGGCGATGGCCTCCGGCGAGCCCTCGGCGATCTTCTCGCCCGCGCTCACCACGATGATCCGGCGCGAGAGATCCATGAGGGCCCAGACGATGTGTTCGACCATGAGGACGGTCATCCCCTCGGCCACGAGCCCCCGGATGAGCGCCATGGCGGTTGCCGTCTCGGCCGGGTTGAGGCCGGCCAGGAACTCGTCGAGGAGGAGGAGCTGCGGGGAGGTCGCCAGCGCCCGCGCCAGCTCCAGGCGCTTGCGGTCGATGAGGGTGAGCTGGGAAGCGGACATACCGGCCCGGTCCCCAATCCCGACCAGGCCGAGGAGGCGCTCGGCCTCCGCGACCGCCCCGGCGGCCGTGGTGCGGGCGCGGCCGTAGCGGCAGCCGACCAGGACGTTCTCGAGCGCCGAGAGGCCGGCGAAGGTTCGCACCAGCTGGAACGTGCGGGCGATGCCGAGGCTGCAGATCCGGTGGGGCGCCAGGCGGGCGATGTCCTGGCCGCGCAGGCGAATGCGCCCGCCGTCCGGGCGCAGGGCGCCGGCGATCAGGTTGAAGAGCGTGCTCTTCCCTGATCCGTTCGGTCCCATCACGCCCAGCAGTTCCCCCTCCTCGAGCGAGAGGCTGAGGTTGTGGACGGCACGGACACCGCCAAAGTCCTTCGACAGACGCTCGACCTCGAGGAGGGGCATGCCACGAACCTAGCCCGCATTATTCGCGAGCGCGGCTCGCGAATAATGCGGGCTTAACTGAAGGCCTTGTGGTTCGGGGTCCAGGACGGATCACGCATCGCTGGGGCATCTCGACGGCGAGCCCATCCCGCGGAACGCGGGATGGGGAGCCGGCACGCCTCTTCCCATGCTTCGTCGCCCCACGGGAATCACGTTCGTCATGTAAGCCCGGATTATTCACAGGTTCTTTGTGAATAATCCGGGCTAGGGCTGCCGGCGCATCAGCGCTTCGCAAAGGGTGGCGCCGGATAGGCCAGCGGAGCCGTCGCGAACTCCTTCGGTGCCACCAACTGCTGCGTGCCGTTGATCCACTGCAGGAACACCGACTGGACGATTCCCGTTCCATCGGCGCGGAACTTCACGGGCCCGATTACGGTGGTCATGTCGGTGGCGGCGATGGCGTCGCGTACCTTCTCCCGATCCGGGCTGCCGGCCTTGGTAATGGCGGCGGCGAGGATCTGGACACAGGCGAAGGCGGGCCCGACGAGCGGGTCGGCGGGGCGGCCAAACTTCTTTGTGTGCGCCTCGTTCAGTTCCTGCACGCCCGGCGCCTTCACCGCGTAGTGCCAGCCCGGTGCGAAGACCACGTAGTCGCCGTCCTTGCCGAGGTTCTTGGACCAGATCGGCGGGTCCGGGGCGCGGATGAAGAGCGTGAGCTTCGGCGTGAAGCCAAGCTCCTTCATCTGCTTGATCATGGTCATGCCGTCGGGCGGCGTGGGCAGCGCGAAGACGGCGTCGACGTTGGCGGCCTTGGCCTTCAGGATGAGATCGGAGAAGTCCTTGGCCCCCGGGGCGTATTCGCCCTGCACGGCGATCTGGTAGTCGGAGGCCTTGCCGGCCTCGACCCAGGCGGCGGCCATCTCGGCGCCCCAGTCGGTTTTCTCCTGGAAGATCGCCACGCTCTTCGCGCGCTCGGCAGCAGGAATCTGAGAGAGCAGCGCCGGCATTTGCCGGCCGATGTCGGGCGACTTCCAGAAGGGGGAGAAGAGATAGTGGAACCCCTGTTGGTGGACCTTGTTGAGGGCGAAGGCCACGCCGAGGTAGGGGATCCGATTCTTCTCGGCCACCGAGGCGGCGGCGGCGTGGAGATCCGAGCCGAAGCCGCCCAGGTAGACGGTCACCCCTTGCGCGGCCAGTGTCTCCAGTCGGCTCACCGTCTTGGTAGCGTCGGACTCATCGTCGAGGAGGATCAGCTCGATCGGCATCTTCTTGTCGCCCACGCTGATCCCCCCGGCGGCGTTCAGCTGCTCGACGGCCAGCTCGTATCCCGCCCGCACCTGGGCGCCGCCCCCCGCGTAGCGGCCGGTCAGCGGGACCACGGCTCCGACCTTGACCGACTGGGCCCAGGCGATGGGCGAGAAGCCCACCAGCAACGCCAGCGCAGCGAGGCCATGCAACCCCAGCCACTTCATCGACCTCATCGATCCCCTCCTCTCAACGTTCCTCGATTCGTGAAATCGGTCAACGGTCCCAGACTTGGCGGGCCGTCTCCGCCACGCGCTGAAGCTTGCGACGCTGATCCTCGGTCGTGACGCGGTTGCCCTCCATTGTGGAGGCGAAGCCGCACTGCGGGCTGAGAGCGAGCCGCTCCAGGGGGATGAATTTCGCCGCCTCGTCGATGCGTCGGCGAAGCTCGTCCACGGACTCGAGGCGCGGCTTCTTGGTCGTCACCAGCCCCAGCACCACCACCCGGTCTTCGGGCATCGCGCGGAGCGGCTCGAAGCCGCCGGAGCGCTCGTCGTCGTACTCGAGCAGGAAGCGCTGGAACCGACTGCCTCGAAAGACGCGGGCAATCGGCTCGTAGCCGCCGCTGGCGTAAAACATCGATTGGTTGTTGCCGCGGCAGATGTGGAGCCCGAAGGTGACCCCCGGGTGCCGGCCGATCACCGCGTTGTCCATCTCGATGCAGGCATCGATGAGGCGGTCAGGGTCGCTGCCGCGCTTGCGGTAGCCCTCGCGAAGCGCCGGGTCCAGGAGCGCCGCGTACTGGGGGGCGTCGATCTGGATGTAGGTGCAGCCGAGGCGGATCAGCTCCTCCACCTCGTGGCGCGTGAGGTCCACGACGTCGGCGAGGTAGGCGTCACGGGTCGGGTAGGCGCCCTTGGATTTCTCGGGGTCGTAGTAGGCTGCCGCCTGCTGGGTGCTGATCAGCGTCACCTTGGTCCGTCGCGAGGTCCGCGCGCGCAAATAGGCGAACTCCTCGGCGCACATGCTCCGCCGCCAGCGCAGCTTCTCCACCACCACCGGACGCTTGAAGACGAGCTCGCCGCCCTGCTCGTCGTGAAAGGGGATGGCCCAACCCCCGAACTTGTCGAAGCCGTCGAGGGCATCGATGAGATGGCCGAAGAAGGCGTAGCGGCGCATCTCACCATCGGTGAGCACATCCAGCCCCGCCTCCTCCTGGAGGCGGACCGCCTCGTCCACGGCCCCGTCCTCGACCCGCTTGAAGTCGGCGGCCGAAAGCTCGCCCGCTTCCCGCCGCTGCCGCGCCTCTTTCAAGTACCCGGGTCGCAGCAGGCTGCCGACGACGTCACTGTGAATCGTGGTTGCTGTCATGCCGTCCTCGTTATCGGGAGGGGTGCTGCCGGATCCTCGAAGCCCGCGCAGACGTACGCGAGCGGCGCGATCTCTATTATCCAGGTGCAGACCGCCGGGTGAGGGGAGACTAGCTTGCCACCTCGCGGGGCCGGATCGTGAGGCCGAGCGTGTCGAGTGTATCGAACCCGCATTCCGCCATGGCGGAGGCTGTTCCCTGGAGGTATCTGCTTCTTCGGAGGGACGATGCCGTGCGACCTGCGATCTCTGACGCGACCCCGTGGGCGGCCCGCCCCCAGGGAGGAAGAAACTGTAGCGCAGGATGTGGCGCTAGCGAGGCCCTGTCAAGACAAATGTGGAGGAGTTTTATCGTCTTTAACCCGCATTATTCGCGAACAGAGCCCGCGAACAATGCGGGCTCAAAGGAAACGCTTATGGTTGGCGGTCAGGAGCGGATCACGCATCGTCTGTGCCCGGTGACACGGCGTGGCATCTAGCCGCCACCAAGCATGCCCCCGCTGCAGGCCGGAATGGTCCTTGGTCAGGTAAGCCCGGATTATTCACGCGCCCTTCGTGAATAATCCGGGTTAAGCTGACTCCCTTCGGCCTTGCCGAGGACGCGCTGGGCGATGGCGAAGGCGGAGTTGGCGGCGGGCACGCCACAGTAGATGGCGGCCTGCAGCAACACCTCCGTGATCTCGGCGCGCGTGACTCCATTGGTGATGGCCGCGCGGAGGTGCAGCTCGAGCTCCTCTGGCCGATTGAGCGCCACGAGCATCGCGACGGTGATGCAGCTCCGGGTGCGCCGGTCGAGACCCGGACGGGTCCAGACCTCGCCCCAGGCATAGCAGGTGATGAGCCGCTGGAAGTCGGCGGTCAGGTCGGTCGCAGCGGCGGTGGCCCGGTCGACGTGCGCGTCGCCGAGGACCTGGCGTCGCACGACCATGCCGCGCTCGAACGGGTCGTCGGTCATGGGGGGTTCCCTCCTTGTCCGGTGCGGGCGACTGGGTGAGGCGGGTGCGCGAGACGATGCGGCCGCGGTCGACCGGCCCGTCGCCCGACGGGCATGCCGCTCCGGGGGTGATGGGCCGGTCAGCAGGCGAAGAACACCGTCTCCTGCTCACCCTGGAGGTGGATGTCGAAGCGGAGCGACTCCGCCTCGGCGCGGGCGACCAGGGTGGCCCGGGCGCGCGGGTCGGCAATCAACGCCAGCACCGGGTCGGCGGCGTTCGCCGCCTCCTCGTCCGGGAAGTAGATGCGGGTCACCAGGTGGTCGAGCAGACCCCGGGCGAACACCGTCACGTGCAGGTGGGGGGCCTGGCTGGGGGTTCCTTCGGCCGGGCGGCCGCTGGGCTTTACGGCAAGAAAGTGGTAACGGCCCTCGGCATCGGTGGCGCAGCGACCGAAGCGGCCCCCCTCGGAGTCCCACACCTCGATGAGGGCGTCGATGACGGGGTCACCGGCGCCGTCGAGGACGCGGCCCTCGATCCGGACGGCCCCGGGGTGCCCGGCGGGTACCAGGCGCTCCGTTCCGGGGACGTCGAGGCCCATGTGAAAGAACGGCCCGATCGTCTGCGGGGGAGTGGCGGGCAGGGACATGTCAGGCCTCCATCGGGGTTTCGCGCGGGCCACGCAGCACGATGTCCCAGCGGTAGCCGAGGGCCCACTCCGGCTGGGTGACGCCGAGATCGAAGGTGGAGACCAGGCGCGTGCGCGCTGCCTCCGAAGGAATGGACTGGAGGATCGGGTCGTGGTCGAGCAGCGGGTCGCCCGGGAAGTACATCTGGGTCACGAGACGGTGGATGAAGGCGGTTCCGAATACCGAGAAGTGGATGTGGGCAGGCCGCCAGGCGTTGGGGTGGTTCTTCCAGGGGTAGGCGCCCGGCTTGATGGTGACGAACCGGTAGCGTCCCTCGCCGTCGGTCAGGCAGCGGCCCGCCCCGGTGAAGTTCGGGTCGAGCGGGGCAGGATGCTGGTCGCGGGTATGGGCGTACCGCCCGGCGGCGTTGGTTTGCCATACCTCGATCAGCGCGTTCCGCACGGGCCGGCCGTCTCCGTCGAGGAGGCGCCCGGTGACGATGATGCGCTCCCCGAGGGGTTCACCGGGGTGCTGGCGGGTGAGGTCGTGGTCCAGGGGACCGACCTGTCCGTCGCCGAACACGGGGCCGGCGACCCGGGCGAGGATCTGGGGCAAGAGGATCAAGGGGCGTTGGGGGGCGCGGAGCACTGTGGACCGATAGGGCGGGTAGAGATAGGGTGGCCGATCGCTCGCGAGCGACACCTGTTCCATGGTCGTCATCTGCAGGCTCCCTCTCCTCGGGCGGGCCGGACGCCGCTCTACCGGGCGGGTCAGGGTCCGCCCCGTGAAATAGCAGGAACCATCCGCTCCGTCGTGGGAGCCGAATGCATGACCACCTGCCGAGTCCGACATCAATGGGGAAATTTCACTGGGAACGGAGGGGAAATGTCGAGGGGAAGGATGGGGCGGCAAGGTCCGCCTGTCAACCACAATCTCCAGCCAGCCCGCATTCTTCGCGAACAAAGCCCGCGAACAATGCGGGCTTAGCAGAAGCCCTTGGGGTTGGTGGCCCCGGACGGATCAGACATCCCTGGGGCCTCTCGATAGCGCACCCATCCCGTGCGACCCAGGCCTGATATCCGGCACAGCTACTACTCGGCCTCTTCCCGCTGCAGCAATGGCCGTTCGCATGTAGGCCCAGATTATTCACGGTTCTCTCATGAATGATCCGGGCTAGGTGGCCGCTGCCGGCCAGTCCATCGGCAGCCCGACGTAGTTCTCGGCGAGCGCCGTGGCCGCCGCGCGCGAGCGGGTCAGATAATCGAGCTCGGCGAGCTGCAGTCGGTGCTGGTAGGCACCGCCGCCTTCGGGACGGTGCAGCATGGACGTCATCCACCAGGAGAACCGCTGCGCCTGCCAGACGCGGGGCAGGCAGGTCGTGGAGTAGGCCTCGAGCAGCTCGGTCCGGCCCGAGGTGCAGAATGCCGCAAGCGCCCGGGCGAGCACGCGGACATCGGCGACCGCCAGGTTGAGGCCCTTGGCCCCCGTGGGTGGGACGATGTGCGCCGCATCCCCGGCGAGGAAGAGCCTGCGGTACTGCATCGGCTCGACGACGAAGCTGCGCATCTCCGTGACGCCCCGCTGGAGGATCGGGCCGGTCGTGAGAGTCCATCCCTCGATCCCGAGCCGCGCCTGCAGCTCCGTCCATATCCGCTCGTCGGACCAGGCGGCCAGGTCCTCGTCGGGCCGGCACTGGAGGTAGAGGCGGGTGATGGCCGGCGAGCGCATGCTGTGCAGGGCAAAGCCGCGCTCGTGATAGGCGTAGATCAGCTCCCCGGAGGACGGCGGGGCCTGAGCCAGGATGCCAAGCCAGGCGAAAGGGTAGACGCGCTCGTACACGGTGAGCACACCCGCCGGGATCGACGGCCGGCACACCCCGCGAAAGCCGTCGCAGCCGGCGATGACGTCGCAGCCGAGCTCCTCGGTTGCCCCGTCCTTGCGAAAGCGGATCGCCGGGCTCGCGGTGTCGATGCCGCGGAGGCTCACGTCCTCGACCTCGAACAGGATCCGCCCGCCAGCGTCGAGTCGCACGGCAATGAGGTCCTTGACGACCTCGTGCTGCCCGTAGACCGTGATGGCGCGGCCTCCTGTGAGGCCGCTGAGGTCGATGCGGTGATGGCGGCCCCCGAAGCGGAGCTGGATCCCGCCGTGGACCAGCCCCTCCCGCCCCATCCGCCCGCCGACGCCCGCCTCGGCCAGCAGGTCCACCGTGCCCTGCTCGAGCACGCCGGCCCGGATCCGCCGCTCGACGTGGTCGCGGCTGCGGATCTCGAGCACGACCGACTGGATGCCCTGCCGGTGCAGCAGATGCGAGAGCAAGAGCCCCGCGGGTCCGGCCCCGACGATCCCGACCTGGGTGCGCATCGCCTTCCTCCGTGGGTGATCCGGCAGGGGGAGTTAAGCACCCTTGCGGCAGGAGCGTCAAGCCCCAGCCCGGAGCATTCACAAGAGAGACCGTGAATGCTCCGGGCTTACCCCGACCAAGAAACATTCCCGGCTGCAGCGGGAGGATGCTCGATGGCGGCCGGATGCCACGTCGTGTCACCGAGCACAGGCGACGCGTGATCCGTTCCTGATCGTCAACCACAGCCGTTTCCCTACGCCGGAGGTCCGGGGAGCCGTCGCGGATTCCGGCTTGGCGTGCTAGACTCCCGCCGGCCCGGGCGCCCCGCGTCGCAGGCTGCTTCTTGCGCAGCCTGGGGGGAGACGGGGGTTTCAGCAGCCTGCCGCGGCCGGAACGCAGCTCCGTGTGAGCACTGAAGGGAGGGGCGCCGGTGCGTGAGGTCTTCATCTGCGACGCCGTCCGGACTCCGATCGGTCGGTACGGTGGGGCGCTCGCCCATGTCCGGGCTGACGATCTGGCGACAATCCCGCTCCGGGCGCTCGTCGCGCGCAACGCCGCCGGGGACTGGTCGCGCCTCGACGACGTCTTTCTGGGCTGCGCCAACCAGGCAGGCGAGGACAACCGAAATGTGGCGCGCATGGCCCTGCTGCTGGCCGGCCTCCCGGAGGCGGTGCCGGGCGCCACGATCAACCGGCTCTGCGCGTCCGGCCTGGATGCCGTCGGAACGGCAGCGCGCGCGATCCGGACGGGGGAGATCGAGCTGGCCATCGCGGGCGGTGTCGAGTCCATGTCTCGGGCTCCCTTCGTCCTGGGCAAGGCCGAGGCCGGCTTCTCGCGCGCGGCCAAGCTCGAGGACACGACGCTGGGCTGGCGGTTCATCAACCCCGTCTTCAAGGCCCAGTACGGCATCGATTCGATGGCCGAGACCGCCGAGAACGTGGCGGAGGAGTTCGGGGTGACGCGCGCCGACCAGGACGCGTATGCATACCGCAGCCAGAGGCGGGCGGCGGCGGCGCAGGCCGCCGGCTTCTTCGCCGAGGAGATCGTGCCGGTCCCGGTGCCCGGGGGGCCGGGCGAGGCGCGCGTGGTCGTCGCCGACGAGCACCCGCGTCCCGAGACGACCCTGGAGGGGCTCGCCAGGCTCAAGACGCCGTTCCGGGATCCCGGCACCGTCACCGCCGGCAACGCCTCGGGGATCAATGACGGTGCCGCGGCCCTGATCCTGGCCTCCGAGGCGGCGGTGAAGGAGCATGGCCTGGTGCCGCGCGCCCGGGTGCTAGGGATGGCCGCGGCCGGCGTGCCGCCTCGGATCATGGGGATCGGGCCGGTGCCGGCGGTCCGCCGGCTGCTGGAGCGCCTCCGGCTCGCGGTCGGCGACTTCGCCGTGGTCGAGTTGAACGAGGCCTTCGCGAGCCAGGTGCTGGCCTGCCTGCGCCGGCTCGGGCTGCCGGACGACGCCGAGGCGGTCAATCCGAACGGCGGCGCCATCGCGCTCGGGCATCCGCTGGGAATGAGCGGAGCGCGGCTGGTGCTCACCGCTGTGCACCATCTCGAGAAGACCGGGGGGCGGCGCGCGCTCGCCACGATGTGCGTCGGGGTCGGGCAGGGGGTGGCAATGGCACTCGAACGGGTTTGACCAGCATTATTCGCGAGTCTGCATGCGATTAATGCGGGAATGACCAAATCCCAATGTCCAATTGTCCTGGTTAACAGGGCGCACGGGCCATGGCGGGCGAGTCGGTGGGAGAGACGGGGATGACCGACGGAGCGGGGTCCGATCTCCTAGGGCAGCTGTTCGGCTCGGCCGAGGCCTCGGCGCTGTTCACCGACGGGGCGCGGCTCCAGGGCATGCTCGACTTTGAAGCTGCCCTGGCGCGGGCGGAGGAGCGGACCGGCGTGATCCCGGCCGGCGCTGCACCGGCGATTGCCCGGCAGTGCCGGGCCGAGCTGTTCGACATCGCCGCGCTGGCCCGGGCGACGGCGCGCGCCGGCAACCCGGCGATCCCGATGGTCGCCCGCCTGACCGCATTGGTCTCCGTGCAGGACCCCGAGGCCGCCCGCTACGTCCACTGGGGGGCGACGAGCCAGGACGCGATGGACACGGGGCTGGTGCTCCAGCTCCGGGGCTTCCTGGCAGCGCTCGAGGCCGACCTCGGCCGGCTCGCGGCCACGCTTGCGCGTCTGGCGGAGGCGCACCGGGGCACCCCCCTCGTCGGGCGGACCTGGCTGCAGCAGGCCCTCCCCGTGACCGTGGGCCTCAAGGCCGCCGGCTGGCTGGATGCGGTGGAGCGGCACCGAACACGCCTGTCGGAGGCGGGTGCGCGGGCCCTGGCGCTCCAGTTCGGCGGCGCCGCCGGGACCCTGGCGGGGCTCGGCGAGCGGGGGCTCGAGGTGGCCGAGACGCTGGCCGGGGAGCTGCGCCTCCCGCTCCCGGCTCTGCCCTGGCACGCACACCGCGATCGCCTCGCCGAGGTCGGCACCTCGCTCGGGCTCCTGGTGGGCACCCTGGGGAAGATGGCCCGCGACCTCTCGCTCCTGATGCAGACCGAGGTTGCCGAGGCCTTCGAGCCGGGGGGAGAGGGCCGCGGCGGCTCTTCGACCATGCCCCACAAGCGCAACCCGGTGACCGCGGCCGTGGTGCTCGCGGCCGCGACCCGGGTGCCGGGCCTGGTTGCCACGCTGCTCGCGGCGATGGTCCAGGAGCACGAGCGAGGCCTCGGCGGCTGGCATGCGGAGTGGGAGACGCTCCCCGCCCTGTGCGTGCTCGGCGCCGGGGCGCTCCGGCACACGGTGGAGACGATCGAGGCGCTCGAGCTCGACCCTGCCCGGATGCGGGTGAACCTCGAGGCCACGCATGGCCAGATCCTCGCCGAGGCGGTCACGATGGCCCTCGGCTCGCGGATCGGGCGGCTCGCAGCGCACGAGCTCGTCGAACAGGCGTGTCGGCAGGCAACGGCGACGCGGCGGCATCTGAGGGCGGTGCTGGCCGAGGATCCGGTGGCGGCCAGGCATCTCACGCCCGCGGATCTGGATCGTCTGTTCGAGCCCGGCAACTATCTCGGCAGCGCAGCGCGCTTCGTGGACCGGGTCCTGGCGGGCCGCCGCGCGGACTGGGGACCGGGATCTTGCGAGTAAGATGAAGACGCCGATCGAAGTGCTGGGCCTCTATCCCGAGCACGATGGCACGCTGGGGGGCATGCTGGCGAGCCGAGCCCGGCGGGATCCCCGGCGCCCGTTCCTCCTCTTCGGGGAGACGACCTGGAGCTGGGGGAGCTTCGAAGAGGCAGTCCAGCAGGCGGCGCGGATGCTCAGCGGCTGGGGCCTCGGCAGGGGCGCCAAGCTCGCGGTGATGGCGCCGAACAGCGACGCCTACGTCCTCCTGTTCTTCGCCCTGGCGCGCCTCGGGGCGATCCTGGTCCCGATCAACCCCGAGCTGGGCGTCGCGGAGGCCGCCTACATCCTGCACCACGCCGAGGCGGACGCCGTCGCGTGCACCTCCCACAGCCTGCTCGTGGCCCGGCAGGCTTGCGCGGGGATGGCGAGGCCGCCACGGTTCCTGATGATCGACGGCTCGTCCGAGGATGTCCCGACCCTCCGGGGCCTCGTCGAGTCGATCCCGCCGGGATCGCTTCCCGGGGACATCGGCCCCGAGGACATCTGCCTGATCCTGTACACTTCGGGGACGACGGGGTTTCCCAAGGGCGTGATGCACAGCCAGCGTAATTTCGCCCTGGCGGGCGAAGGGTTTGTCGAGCGCATGCATCTGCAGCCGGAGGACCGCCTGCTCTGCATCCTGCCGCTGTTTCACATCAATGGCCTGTTCTACTCCCTGGGGGGAGCCGTGGCCGCAGGGGCATCCCTGGTACTGGCGCCACGCTTCAGCGCGTCGGGCTTCTGGCCGCTGGCTGCCAGAAGCGGCGCCACCGAGGTGAACTTACTGGCCGCGGTGGGCAGCATCCTCGCCCGCCGGCCCCGGTCGGAGTTCGTCCCGGGGCATCGGCTGCGCAAGGTGTACGGGGCCCCCATCACCCCGGAGGCGACCGAGGCGTTCCGCAACGAGTTCGGCGTCCCAACCTTGATCGAGGGCTACGGCATGACCGAGATCCCCGGGGCCTGCAACAATCCCTTCCTGGGCCCCCAGAAGATGGGCAGCATCGGCAGGCCCGCCCTCCACCCCGACCATGGGTTGCGATTCGCGGAGCTGCGGGTCGCGGATGAGGAGGGCCGGGAGGTTGCGGAGGGCGAGGTGGGAGAGCTGCTGGCCCGCACGCCGATCCTCATGAAGGGGTACTACCGGGATCCCGAGCAGACCGCGGCGGCGTTTCGGGACGGGTGGTTCATGACCGGCGACCTGGTGCGTCGCGACCGGGACGGATTCTACTACTTCGTGGCCAGGAAGAAGGACATCATCCGGAGGCGCGGGGAGAACATCGCGGGGGCGGAGATCGACCGCGTGGTGGGCCAGCATCCCGGGGTCGCGGAGGCGGCGGCCATCGCCGTGCCGTCCGATCTGGGGGAGGACGAGATCCTGGTCGCGGTGGTCGCGAAGCCCGGCGCGGCCCTCGCCGCCGGCGACATCGCCCGGTGGTGCGCCGAGCGCCTCGCGCCTGCCAAGGTCCCCCGCTTCGTCGCATTCGTGGAGGCGCTCCCCCATACCCCGACCCACCGGGTGGCGAAATTTCCCCTCAAGAACGATCCCACCTTACTGGCCCGGGCCGAGGATCTGCAGAAGACGGCTCCCACCCCCGATTGACATTCGAAGCATCAGGGCAATATAATCCGCCACCCCCTAAGAGAATCGACCCGCATCTCACGGACATATTCAGAGGATTTGGTTCTCAGAAAGGCCAGCAGGCGAGGTCCATCGGACCTGCGGCTCTCTCTGGGTTCTCTTCCATCCTAAGCCTGCCGGCTGGCTGAGCCGACGCTGGCGTAAGCAAGGGGAGCGGGGACGCCGGCCGTGGTTTATTCCGCCCCAGATCCTCGTCCTCATTTCCAATGTGCCGGCTCAACAGCGGCGGCTTGCGTCTCTCGACGCTGCCTGAGTGGTCCGCGACGGCGCGGCTGGCGCTGGGGCATTCGACGGGTGTCGATCGTTACCCGCCGGCTCTTGGGGCCGACGGTGACGGACAGGCCGGCCTCGGCCGGCCACGGTGTGCGCGCCGCACGCGTACGAAGGCTTCACCGATTAGGGGGGAGACGTCATGCGGATCACAGGGTACTTCCGAGTGGGGGTGGCGACCCTCGGCCTGGCCATGCTGGCGCTGGGCCTGCTGCTCGCGCCGGCGCCG
>Ga0335070_10001675_pt1 | contig 25729 bp, 23 predicted proteins | sample Lox_Sample_13_FD_206722 | JGI IMG/M metagenome (GOLD analysis project Ga0335070, IMG submission 206722) | Soil microbial communities from Loxahatchee National Wildlife Refuge, Florida, United States - Lox_Sample_1.3 | ecosystem: Environmental > Terrestrial > Soil > Wetlands | place: USA...
ACCGTTTCGAGCCGGACCGCGAGGCGAACGCGCTCGGTGAGGGGCCGGTCGGCGGCGTCCACCTCGACGCCGCCGGGGCGCTCTACTTCACGCGCGGCGGCCTCCTGTTTCGCCAGGAGTCCGGACGGGTCGTCGAGTTCGGCCGGCCGCGGGGGCTGCCCTCGGGGGAGACGCTCGACGACGTCGCGACCGACGCCGAGGGGCGCGTCTGGGTGCGTACCGTCAAGCATCTCTACCTGCTGGCGCGGGGTGCTCAGCGATTCGAGCGCGACGACGACGGCCTCCCCGAGTCGAGCGAGGTCGGCCGGCTCGACTTCGACGACCGCGGCCAGCTCCTGATCCCGACGGTCCAGGGACTCGCCTACAAGGAGAAGGGAGCGTGGCGGATCATCGGGCGGCGCGAGGGCCTCGCCTCCGACGCCGCGCTCTCGGCGCTCGTGGACCGCGAGGGCTCGCTGTGGGTCGGACTTCTCGGCGGCGGGCTCGACCGGCGGCTCGGGCGGGGCGAGTTCACGAACTGGACGCGCTCCGACGGGCTCGCGCAGGAGGTCGTCTGGGCGGTGGCGCGCCAGAAGACGAAGGACGGGGCGGGCCCGATCTGGGTCGGCACCGAGCAGGGACTCGACCGCATCGACGCGAAGTCGGGCGAAGTGCGCCGCGCCGGCGAGTCGGAAGGGCTCGCGGGCAACAGCATCGCGGCGCTCGAGGCCGCCGAAGACGGCAGCGTCTGGGTCGGCTCCTGGCCGGGCGGCGTCACGCGCATCCTGCCCGACGGGCGCATGCGCCGCTACGCGGCGGCCGACGCGCCGCCCGAGCGCTTTCGCGTCGCCGCCATCCATGTCCGGCCGGACGGCGAGGTCTGGGTCGGGGCGGTCGAGGGCCTCTACCGGCTCGCGGCCGGGTCCTCGAGCACGACGCTCGAGCACGCCTCGGTCGGCCGCGATCGGCCGGACGGCGTGCGCGCCTTCGCGGAGGACTCCGCCGGCACGCTCTACGCCGCGAGCCGCCAGGGCATCGTGCGGGTCACCGGCGACTCGCCGCGGGTCTTCTCGGCGCGCGACGGCCTCAAGGAGGACTGGATCTCGTCGATCGCCTTCGCCGCCGACGGCAGCGCCGTCGTGGCCTACCGCGAGTCGATCGGCGCGGCCAGGGTCGTCCTCGAAGGCGACCGGCTGACGGTCAGGCCGATCGACACGGAAACGGGCCTCGTGTCCAACAAGGTCGTGCTGCTCGGGCGCGATGCCTCCGGCGCCCTGTGGATCGGGACCGGGACCGGGGCCGACGTGTACGGCCCCGACTGGAAGCACACCGCCCGCTACGGGCGGCCCGCCGGGATGGTCAGCGACGACCTCGACCAGAACGCGTTCCTCGCGGAGCCGGACGGGACGGTCTGGCTCGGCTCGAGCCGAGGCCTCATCCGGTTTCAGGCCGGCACGACGCCCGCGCCCGAGCCGCCGCCTCCGATCGTCATCACGTCCGCCATGGCGGGCACGCGGCAGATCGAGCTCGACCCGTCTCGTCCCGTGGTGCTCGACTCCTCCGACCGCAACTTCAGCGTGTCCTGGGCGGGCCTGACGTTTCTCGAGCCGAGGCGGGTGCGGTACCGCCACCGCATGCTCGGTCTCGTCGACCAGTACACGGAGACGGAGCTGACCGAGGCCCGCTTCCCGGCGCTGCCGACCGGGAGCTATCGGTTCGAGGTCCTGTGCGTGGCCGCCGACGGCAAGGTCTCGCGGACGCCGGCGGTCGTGCAGCTCCAGGTCCGGGCGGCGTGGTGGGAGACGGGGTGGGCGCGCCTCCTGTGGGCGCTGCTCGCCGCCGCGGCGCTCGTGGCCGTCGTCCGGTGGCGGACCCGGCACCTCGAGGCCGAGCGCCGGCGCCTCGAGGAGGCCGTCGCCGCGCGGAGCGCGGAGCTCGCTGCGGCCAACCGCGAGCTGCGCGAGGCCTCGTTCACCGACGCGCTCACCGGCGCTCGCAACCGGCGGTTCTTCTCGACGGTGATCGAGGACGACGTGAACCGGACGCTCCGCGTCCATTCGACGCCCGCCCAGAACCGTCCCCGCAACTGCGACCTCATCTTCTACATCGTCGACATCGACCACTTCAAAGAGATCAACGACGAGTTCGGCCACGACCGCGGCGACGGCGTGCTCGCGGAGGTGGCCCGGCGGCTGACCGGCGTCGTGCGCGACTCGGACCGGCTGATCCGGTGGGGCGGCGAGGAGTTCCTGCTGATCTCGCGCGACGCGGACCGGACGCGCGGCGACGTCCTGGCCGGGCGCGTCATGCAGTCGGTCGGATCCGAGCCGTTCGACCTCGGCGGGGGGCACAAGGTGCGGCGGACCTGCTCCGTCGGCTGGGCGCCGTTTCCCTGGTACCCGGACTCGACCCGGACCTTCGCCTTCACCGAGGTGCTCAAGCTCGCGGACCGCGCGATGTACCTGGCCAAGCAGTCGGGCCGCAACCGCTCCGTCGGGGCGCTGCCGGCCGGGCCCTATTCCGAGATCGGCGCCCGCAACGGGGAGTGGTGGGAGAAGCCGCTGAACGACGCCGAGGGCTCGGCCGTGACGCTGGTCAAGACGGGCGGCCCGGTCGTCGTGACGGAGGACTGAGGCTCGGCGTAACCTCCGTCCGGCCGCGTCGTCTCTCCGGGGGGAGGACGACATGGCAAGCTCGCGCGGCATCTCTTCGGCGGCCCTGGCGGCGGTTCTCATGCTCGGCCCGGCGGCGGCCCGCGCGGGTCATCGGCAGGGCCAGAGCGTCTCGATCGACGACGGCCAGGACCCGCGAGGCTGCGGCGACGTGCGAATCGAGTTCGACAACGAGCCCGCCGCGCGCGCCGAGGAGACGCTCACGATCCCGGTGGAAACCGGAAAGGCCCTGCGGATCGAGGCGGCCGAGCACTCGGGGGTGCTGGTGCGCGGGGCCGACCGCGCCGACTTCGAGGTGCTCGTCTGCAAGGCCGCACCCACGTCCGCCCAACTGATCGGAATCGCCGCGGAGCGCCGCGGCGGGGCGCTGTCGGTGCGCGGGCCCGAGGACGGCGACTGGGTCGGTTACCTGCTCGTGACGGCACCCCGGGCCGCCGCCCTCGACATCGCGGCGTCGAACGGTCCCGTCAGGCTCTCCGGACTCTCCGGCCGCGTCGCGGTCCGCTCCGAGAACGGCCCGATCTCCATCCGCCAGTCTTCGGGCGACATCGACGCCCGCGCCGAGAACGGCCCGATCGCCGCGAAGGGCGACGGCGGCCGGCTGCGCCTGGTGACCGAGAACGGCCCGATCGCGGTCGCGCTCGGGGGGACGTCCTGGAAGGGCGAGGGGCTGGTCGCGCGCGCCGTCAACGGTCCCGTCAGCCTCTCGGTCCCGAAGGATTATCGCTCGGGAACCAGCGTCGAGTCGCTCGGCCACTCGCCGTTCCACTGCCGCGGCGAAGCCTGCGGGTCGCTGCGGCGGACCTGGGACGACGAACACAAGCGGCTCGAGCTCGGCGAGGGCCCGGTCGTGGTGCGACTCTCGACCGAGAACGGTCCGGTCTCGGTGCGCACCGGCTCGGACCTCGACGTCGAAGAGGACGACTGAGAGTTATTCGCTCTGCGGGTTCTCGAGGAAACGCAGGAGCCGCTGGCGGCCCGCGTAACCCTCGAGCTTGCCGAGGAGCTTGCCGTCGGGAGAGGCCGCGACGAGCGCGGGGAAGCCGCTGATCTCGAAGCGGCGCTGCAGCTCGGCGATGTCCTCGGGGTTGCGGCCGTCCTCGCGCATGCGATCCACGATGTGCGCGGGGACGAAGCCGCCGTTGACCTTCGCGGCGACGGCGGCGTCCTCCCAGTCCCGGTCGAGGAGCTTGCAGGGGCCGCACCAGGCGGCTGAAAACTCGTAGAGGATCGGCTTGCCGGTCTGCTGCGCGAGCGCCGCCGCCTTCTCGCGGGGCTGCCAGCGCACGAGCCCCGGGCCTTCCTCGCCGCCGCGGTCGACGAGGGCCGTCACGACGCGAAAGAGAACGGCCGCGCCGAGAACCCACAGGAGGATCGGCGAGAGCCGGGATTGCGAGCGCGGCGGAGGCGGGGTGGCCGGGATCTCAGTCCTGTCCATACGCAAACTCCCGCCGGCTGAAGGCGAAGAGGGCCGCCGCGAGGTAGACGACGACGGCGAGGACCCACCGTCCGGTCGCCTCGCCGAACGGGTGGCGTCCCGCCAGCACGGCATTCCAATCGAGCGAAGGCAGGACGTTGTCGCGCAGGATCCGCCCGACCTTCGCGAGCACGGGCATGTGGAGGACCTGCGCGGCGATGTCGGGCACCGCGGCGAGCGGCGTCAGCAGGATGAAGCCGAGCACGTCGCCGTAGCCCGGGAGAAACGTCGAGAGGAGCAGAATCGTCGCCGCCGACGCGACCGCGCCGAGAAAGGTCGCGAGCATGGACGGCCCGAGGGAGTCGAGGGGAATCGCGCGCGCCGGGGCGCCGAGCATCGGCAGGATCGCCCGGGTGAAGAGCAGCGTGAGCCCCGCGAGCGAGACCAGGAAGACGCCGAACGACAGCAGGATGCCGCCGTAGCGGCCGAGGAGGTACTCGCTGCGCGAGATCGGCCGGCAGAGGATCATCTGCAGGGCGCCGCCCGTCGCGTCCCGCGACACGCACCCCGCGGCGAGGATCAGGAGCGCGAGCGTGCCGACCTCGAACCCGGCCGTACCGCCGGAGCTCGCCAGCTGCGGCACGGCCACGAAGGCGAGCGCGGTCAGCGCGACGACGACGCCGACGCTCGAGAAACGCTGCCGGAGGAAGCGGCGCACCATCTCCCTCATGACGGATCCCCGGTGGCGTTGTCCCGCTTCGGCGGCGCCTCGCGGAAGAGCCCTTCCAGGTCGGCGGAGGCGCGGACCTCGAGCACCGGGACGTCGGCGAGCGCGAGCGTCTTGACGGCCCGGGCGACGTCGGCTTCCGAGCTCCCCGACAGGCGGAGCGACCCTTCGGCGTCGACCTCGGCCGCGAACCCGGTCGCTTCGAGCGCGGCGCGTGCTTCCTCGGCGCGGCCGTCGGGGACGCGGACGACGGCCCGGCGCCGCGACGCCGTTTCGCCGCGGAGCGTCTCCTGGCGCGTCAGGCGGCCGTGGTCGATGAACACGACCCGGTCGCAGACGCGTTCGACCTCGGAGAGCTGGTGCGAGTTCAGGACGACGGTCGCCCCGCGCCGGCGCGCCTCCAGGATCTGGTCCCGGACGATGGCGACCCCGAGCGGATCGGTGCCGGAAGCCGGCTCGTCGAGAAAGAGCAGCTCGGGCGCGCCGAGCGTGGCCTGGGCGACGCCGATGCGCTGCAGCATCCCGCGCGAATAGGTCTTCAGCTTCTTCGCCAGGACGGCGCGTTCGAGGCCAACCCGGTCGGCGGCCGCCGCGACCTCGGCGGCGGCGCGGGCCGGGTCGCCGCCCGAGAGCCTCCAGTGGAACGCGAGGAAGCTCTCCCCGGTCAGGTCGCGGTCGAAGCCGAGGCGCTCGGGCATGTAGCCCGTCCGGGCGCGCACCCACAGGTCGTCGACGGCGCGGCCGTCGATCGAGAGCCGGCCCGAATCGGGGTGCAGGAACCCGAGCAGGCAGGAGAGCAGCGTGGTCTTGCCGGCGCCGTTCGGGCCGATCAGGCCGAGCGTCTCGCCACGGCGGACCTCGAGGCTCACGCCGTCGAGCGCGCGCGTGCGGCGGCCGAGGCGCCCGTAGGTCTTCGAAACGTTGGCGACGGAAATCACGCCGCCACATCATAAGGGCTTCGGCGCGCGGCGTGCCGGCGGCCTTCTCTTTCCGGGAATATGGTTTATTCTTTCGCGATTTCCAGACGCGGTTTGGCATGATCGAAGTACAAGGCCTGACGAAACGGTACCCCACGCGCCTCGCGGTCGACGACGTCTCGTTCTCCGTCCGGCGGGGAGAGATCGTCGGTTTCCTCGGCCCGAACGGCGCCGGCAAGACCACGACGATGCGCGTCCTGACCGGTTTCCTGCCGCCGACCTCGGGGTCGGCCCGGGTCGCCGGCCATGACGTCGTCACGCAGTCCTCGGAGGCCCGCGCCGCGCTCGGGTACCTGCCCGAGTCCGCGGCGACCTATCCCGAGATGCGCGTCGACGAGTACCTCGGCTTCCGCGCGCGCCTCGAAGGAGTGCCGGCCGGCCAGCTGCGCGGCCGCGTCGACGAGGCGCTCGGCCGCTGTCTTCTCGCCGACGTCCGGCATCGCCGGATCGAAAACCTGTCGAAGGGATTCCGGCAGCGGACGGCGCTCGCCGGAGCCCTGGTGCACGAGCCGCCCGTCCTCATCCTCGACGAGCCGACGATCGGCCTCGACCCGGTCCAGATCATCAAGATCCGCGAGACGATCCGCGAGCTCGGCCGGGACCGGGCCGTGCTCCTCTCGACACACATTCTTCCAGAGGTCGAGGCCGTCTGCGACCGCGTCCTCATCATCGACCGGGGCCGGATCGTCGCGGAGGGCACCCCCGCGGAGCTGCGGGGCAAGCTCGCCGGGTCGGCGGCGGTCCGCGTCGTGATTCTCGGGGGACCGGAGGCGCGCGAGGCGCTGGCAGGCGTCCCGGGCGTCGCCGGCGTCGAGGTCGAGGTGGCGGCCGGGGAGACGCGGGCTCGCGTCCTCTGCGCTCCGGGCGCGGATCCGCGCGAGGAGATTTTCCGACTGGCCGTCGCCCGCGGCTGGGTCCTGCGCGAGCTCGGGCGCGAGGCCCTCTCGCTCGAGGACGTTTTCGTCCGCCTCACGCGCCACGAGGAGGCGCCGGACGAGGCGGCGGCGACCCCGGCGGAGACCGCGCCGGACACGGGAGCGGCCTCGTGAGAAAGCTTTTCGCGATCGTCGGCCGCGAGTGGCGCGCGTACTTCCTGTCGCCGCTGGCCTACGTGATCCTGACCGCCTACATGTTCCTGAACGGCCTGATCTTTTCGCGCATCGTCGCGTTCCTGTCGGCGCCGGGCGGCCCGCGCGAGCGGTTCCTGTCGCTTCTCTTCACGAACACGTTCTTCTGGATCTTCACGCTCTTCATCGTCCCGATCCTCACGATGCGGCTGCTGGCCGAAGAGCGGCGCTCGGGAACGCTCGAGGTCCTCCTGACCTCGCCCGTGTCCGAGGCGTCGGTCGTCGTCGGAAAGTTCCTCGGCGCGCTCGGCTTCTTCCTCGTGCTGTGGCTGCCGAGCCTGGCGTTCATCCTCTACATCCGCTCGAAGACCGACGTCGACCTGGGCGCCGTCGCGGCCGGCTACCTCGGCATCGCGCTACTCGGCGCGTACTTCCTCGCGATCGGGACTTTCGCGTCGGCCGTGACCAAGAACCAGATCCTCGCGGCGATCCTCGCCTTCGCCATGCTGATCCCCATCTTCTCGGTCGGCCTCTTCGAGTCGGGAGCCGATCCGGCCCGCCAGTCGCTGATCGGCTACCTGAACATCTGGGACCACATGGACGAGTTCGCCCGCGGAGTCGTCGACACGCGCCGGCTCGTCTACTACCTGTCGGGAACCGCGTTCTTCCTCCTGCTCGCGGCGACGGTCCTTTCTTCGAAGAAGGAGACGCCGTGAGCGCGCGCTCGACCCGGCTCGGCACCTCGGCCGCCGGAGTCCTGCTGGCGGCGGCCGTGCTTCTCGGCGTGAACTACCTGGCGTTCCGCCACTGGAAGCGCTTCGACTGGACGCACACCCAGATCTACTCGCTCTCCGAGACGACGCGGAAGATCCTCGACAACCTGAAGCAGCCGGTGCAGGTGACCGTGTTCATGGTCCCTGGGCGCTCGCGCCTTCTTCCGGAGGTCAAGGAGCTTCTGGCGCGCTACCAGGCCCGGAGCTCGAAGATCGAGGTCGAGTACCTCGATCCGCAGCGCAACCTCGCCCGCGCCGAGGCGCTGGTCAAGGAGTCGGGCGTGCGCGAGAACACGGTGGTGTTCAAGAGCGGCGACCGCAAGAAGTACGTCGAGGAGGACAAGCTCGCCGACTTCGACTACGCCGGGATGGGCATGGGCGGCGGCGCGCCGACGGTCAAGGCGTTCAAGGCCGAGGAGGCGTTCACGTCGGCGATCCTCTCGGTGACCGAGCAGCGCCAGCCGAAGGTCTACTTCACCAGGGGCCACGGCGAGGCGGCGCTCGACTCGACCGAGCGGGGGAAGGGCTTCGGCGACGTCAAGCAGATTCTCGAGCGCAGCAACATGACGGTCGGCACGTGGGACAGCCTCGGCAAGGCGGATCTGCCGGGCGACGCGGACCTGGTCGTCGTCGCGGGGCCCCGCACGGCGTTCCTCGAGCCCGAGGCCGGCGCCGTCGAGAAATACCTCGCCGGGGGCGGCCACGCGCTGCTCCTGCTCGACCCCGTCCTGCCCGGCGCCGGCGCGCCGCCGTCGGACCTGGGGTTCGGTGGGCTGCTCGGCAAGTACGGCATCAAGCTCGGCAACGACCTCGTGGTCGATCCCGCCAACGCGCTGCCGATGGTCGGCGCCGAGACGCTGCTCGTCAACCGCTACGGCACCGGCCCGATCGTCGGGGCGCTTTCGGCCGAAGGCCTGCCGGTGATCCTGCCGCTCGCGCGCTCGGTGACGAAGGCGGAGAAGCCGCCCGAGGGCCTCGCCGAGGCGATGCTCCTCGAGACGTCGCCGGACGGCTGGGGGGAGACGAACCTGAAGGACCTCGACGCCGGGTTGAAGAAGGACGCCGCGGACCTGGCGGGTCCCGTGTCGCTCGCCGTGTCGCTCGCGGCCGCCGACCCGAAGAAGGACGAGGGCAAAGCGCCGCGCCTGGTCGTCGTCGGCAACTCGCGCTTTGCCACCAACGGCGCGATCCAGAACGGCGCCAATGCGATGCTCTTCGCCAACGCCGCGCACTGGCTCGCCGGGAGCGAGAAGCAGATCGGGATCCCGCCGAAGACGCCGGCGCAGTCGTCGCTCGCCCTGACCGACGCCCAGGTCCGGGCCCTCGGGTGGGGCGCGATCGTGGGGCTGCCCGGACTGGCCGTCCTGCTCGGCATCTGGGTCTGGTACCGCCGCCGGGACTAGCTGGTCATGTCTCCCAGGAAGCTGCTCGCGCTCTCGGCCGTCGTCGTCGCGCTCTTCGCGTTCATCTTCTTCTTCGAGCGGAAGATGCCCACGACGGAAGAGCGCGCCCGCAAGGGCGACCTCTACTGGGACATCCCGCAGGACAAGGTGGAGAAGATCGAGATTGCCCGCGGCGGCGAGACGCTCGAGTTCCAGCGGGCGGGCGCCGCGGCCTGGAAGATGACGCGGCCCGAGAAGTATCCGGCGGACGCCTTCGCCGTCGGGAGCGTCGTGACGGACCTGGCCGAGATGAAGCGGGCGGGCGGCGAAGACGCTCCCGAGTCTAAGGCGGCGGACTACGGCCTGGAGAAACCGGCCGTGACCGCGACGATCACCTGGAGCGATCCCTCCGACACGAAGACGCTCAAGAGCCGTACCGTCGAATTCGGCGCGGCCGTTCCGGGGACCGACGTCGTCGCCGCCCGGGTGGCGGGGACCCAGAAAGTGCTCTTCGTGCCCGCGTCCGTGCTCGCGTCGCTGAAGAAGAACGCCGACGACTTCGAGAGCCGCGAAGTCTTCGGCGCGTTCGCATCCGACGTCTCCCGGCTCGAGATCCTCCGCGGCCGCGGCAAGCTCGCGTTCGTCCGCAAGGACGGCGCGTGGTGGCTCGCCGAGCCGGTGGCGGACCTCGCCGACGGGGGAGAGGTGGACCGCTTCGTCGGGTCGCTGTCGGCGCTTCGGGCCAAGGATTTCCTCCACGGCGGCCAGGACCTGGCGGCGATCGGTTTGAACCCGCCGCTCTTCCACGTCGCGGTGACGGTTCCCAAGAACACGGTGACGGCCGTCGACTTCGGCGCGACGCGTTCCGACGGCAACACCGTTTACGCCCGGCGCGAGGGCCAGGTCCTCACGGTCGACCGCGACATCGTCGACGAACTCTCCAAGGAAGCCGAGGCCTTCCGCAGCAGGACGGTCCTCGGGTTCTCGCGGAGCGAAGTGACCGGGGTCGAGGCGGCCTTTCCCAAGGGGAGCTACGTCCTCACGCAGCAGGAGGGCGGCTGGACGGCCGGCGGCAAGCCGGTGCTCGCGGCCGCGGCGGACGACGCGCTGACGGCGCTGCTTTCTTTGAAGGCGAAGGATTTCCTCGACGACGCCGAGGTCAAGGGGCTCGCCCTGCCCGTCGCGACGGTCACGGTGCGAGGCAAGAGCGGTTCCCCGTGGAAGCTGTCGCTCCATCCACGGGCCGGTGCGGTCGTGGCGACGGCATCGCCGCGCCCCGGCGGCTTCCTGCTCGACCACGACGCTCCCGAGAAGCTCGAGGCCGCCTTCCGAAAACTCGCGGCGGCCGCTCTGCCCACGCCCGCGCCAACGCCGGCCCGTAAGCCGTAAGCCGAAGGCATCGTTGCCTCGGCTGCCGGCTACCGCCGTCCCGTCTGGTGCGGGGCCCTCTTCGTCGCCTCGGCTTCTAGCTCGGCGATGCGCTTCTGCCGCTTGGCTTCCTTCTCGTCGGCGGCCTTGGTCTTCTTTTCCCTGGCCTTCGAAAACGACGTCGACATCGAGAAGAGGAGGCCCTTGCCCTTCGGGGGCTTGGCGCGGCGAGCCGTGGCGCCCCAGAACCTGGTCTTCTTGAAGACGGCTTCGGTGAAGTCGGAGTTGGCGAGATCGGCGCCCTTCAGATCGGCGCCCGAGAAGTCGGCGCCCATCGCGCGGGCAAAGCGCAGATCGGCCTCGTGGAGCGTCGCCCCCTGGAAGTTGGCGCCGATCAGGAGCGAGCCCGAAAGGTCCGCGTCGAAGCCCCGGCATCCCGAGAAATCCGCCCGCTTCAGGTTGGCCTGACGGAAGCTGCCGAGCGAGAGGTCGGCCCGGGAGAAGTTCACACCCTCGGCTTGAGCCTCGGCGAGGTCGGCGCCCGAGAAGGTCGCGCCGACGAAGCTGTAGGGCTTCAGGTTCGCGCGCCGCAGGATCGCCTTCGAGAGGTCCGCACCCTGGAAGTTGGCCTTTTCGAAGCGCGCCGAACGCAGATCGACTTCGGTGAGCTTGGCCTCGGCGAAGCTGACGTCGGAGCCGCCGGCGTCGAGGAAGATCGCTCGCCTCAGGTCGGCCTTGCGGAGCTTCGTCCGGTCGAAACCGGCGCCGGTGAAATTGGTCTCGACGGCCGTGGCGAGCTCGAGGTCGGCCTCGGTGAATTCGGCCTTCTCGCAATCGGCCGCCGAGAGCGACGCCTGGCGCAGGATCGCGCCGGTGAACTTCGCGCGGCGCAGGTCGGCGCCGGTCAGGTCGGCCGACTTCAGGTTCGCCCCGGCGAAGTTGGCGTTCGGGAAGGCGACGCGCTGCGCGCCGAGGTTCTCGAAGACGGCGCGGGACAGGTCGGCGCCGTCGAAGGAAGCCCCGTTCAACTTGACGCCGCGGAAGTTCACGTCTTTCAGGATGGCCCCGGCGAGGTTCGCGTTGGAGAGGTCGGCGCCCTCCAGGCGCGTGAACGAGAGATCGGCGCCCGCGAAGTCCGCGCCGGACAGGGCGCAGCTCTGGAGCGAGGCGGACCGGAAGCGCGCGCCGGCGAAGAACACTTTCGAGAAGTCGAGGAAGTCGAGATCGCAGTGCTCGAAGATCGCACCCGCGGCCGAGGCGCCCGCCCATTTCGAGTGCCGCAGCGTCGCCCGGGTGAAGTCCGCGCCGGCGAGCGTGGCGCGCGAGAGGTCCGCCCGCGTCAGGTCGGAGCGTTTGAGGTCCTTGCCCGAGAGGTCCATGCCGGCCAGGTCGGCGCCGGTCAGATCCGGCGTGACGTTGGCGTTCTTGACGCGCCACTCGTTCCAGCCCGGCGTGCCGAGCAGCTTCCAGTGTTCTGGATTGGCCATTGCCCGGCATTGTAACCGCCCCGCATCCGAAGGCGCGTTACAATCGATCGGATGAGCTCGACTGCCACGCCCGCCGTCACCGCACCCGTCGCCGCCCCGAGCCGCGCGCTGGAGCGGATCCGCAAGGCGCTCCTCGGCGGCCACCCGATCCTCTACGTTCTCTCGTGGGAAGAGCCGCGCGTCGAGCGCCTGGCGCAGCACCTGGCGAAGACGTTTTACGGCGCGCCGTGTCCGTACGGCGTCTGGTCGGTCGTGGACGGACTCGTCGTGGACGGCAACCCGGTTCCCGACACGCGCGACCCGATCAAGGCGCTGGAGGCGATTCTCGCGGCGACGGGCAAGGGGTTCTACCTGCTCAAGGATTTCCCGACCGCGGGACGCCCCGAGACGGTGCGGCGCCTGCGCGACGTCTACCGCGGCCTGAAGGACCGCGGGCGCCACGTCCTGATCGTCTCGCCCCGGCTCGCGATTCCGGAGGAGGCGAAGAAGGAGATCTACGTCGTCGAGTACGAGCTGCCCGACGACAACGAGATCGGTAAGATCCTCGACGGCCATCTGCGCAAGCGGCTCAACCTGTCGATTCCCGAGCCCGACATGCGCCGGCTGCAGCTGGCGATGCGGGGCCTGACGGCCGACGAGATCGGCCACGTCGTGTCCAAGGTGTTCGCGTCGCGGAAGGCCTTCGACGAGGCCGCCTTCCTCGAGATCCTCGGCGAGAAAGAGCAGATGTCGCGCAAGGAGGGCGTGCTCGAGTTCGTCCCTCCGCGTTTTTCGCTCGACGACATCGGCGGGTATGCCGTGCTGAAGACGTGGCTCCAGAAACGCCAGTCCCTCTTCTCGAAGGACGCGCTCGACGCGGGGATCCCGATCCCGAAGGGGATCCTGCTGATGGGCATCTCGGGCTGCGGCAAGAGCCTGTGCGTCAAGACGATCTCCACCCTCTGGAACCTGCCGCTCTTCCGCCTGGACATGAACGCGGTCTTCGGGACCGATAACCCCGAGATGACGTTCCTGCGCGCCCTGCGCTCGGTCGAGGCGGTCTCGCCGGCCGTTCTGTGGATCGACGAGATCGAGATGGGCGTCGGGGGCTATCGCGAAGGCGGAGACGCCTCGATGTCGCGCATCTTCTCGGGGTTCCTGACCTGGATGCAGGAGAAGAGCGCGCTGGTCTTCGTCGCGGCGACGGCCAACCGGATTCACCTCCTGCCGGCCGAGATCATCCGCAAGGGCCGCTTCGACCAGGTCTTCTTCGTGGACCTCCCGACCGAGGAAGAGCGCAAGCAGATTTTCGCGATCCACCTGAAGAAGAACCGGTGCGACGTGGCCCGGTTCGACCTGGTCTTTCTTGCCAAGGCGACCAACGGCTGGAACGGCGCCGAAATCGAGCAGGCCGTCGTGTCCGGGGTCGTGGATGCCTACGCCGAGGGCCGGCAGATCTCCGAAGACGACCTGTATCGCATGATCGCCGCCACCGTTCCGCTCGCCGTGACGATGGAAGAGCAGATCAAGCAGATCCGCAGCTGGGCGCACGAGCGGGCGTTGAACGCCTCGACGACCTGATCCTCGCGGGGAGGAGGCCGTGAAAAGACTCCTCGTCGTCCTTCTCCTGGCCGGCGCCGCGTACGGAGCCTGCAGGTATTTCGTGCTCGACGCGCCGTCGCGCGCGTTCCACGCCTTCGCGCGTGCCTGGGCGCTCGAGGACACGCCGGCCGCGGTGGCCTGGACGAGCGGCGAGGCGGCGAAGAGCGCGGCCGAGGCGCGCATCCTCCGCGGAGTCGTTCGGGCGCCGATGGAGGCGCTGCGCGGGTCGCGCCAGGAGGTCGAGTCCCGCGAGGAGGCCCCCGACGGCGCCGTCCTCGTGACCGTCAAGCAGTTCGTCTTTTACGACCCGCCCGGTCAGACGAGCGGCGTCGGCGGCGCCGGGGTCGCGACGGTCCGCCACGTGGCGCGGATGCGGAAGACCCCCGACGGGTGGCGCGTCGTGGACTGGACCCCGGCGTTTCTGGAAGCGCGGCCGAACCGGCCGGGGCGTTGACGGGGGCTGTCGGGAACCTCAATTCCGGCGCGGGTCGAGCTGCCGGGGTCGGAACGGCGCGAGGAACTGCAGCCGGCTCTTCCACTCGAGCATCCGCGCGCGAAGCAGCTCGAAACGTTCCGGCAGCGAGTCGGTTTCGAGCAGCTCCTGGAGCTCGGGCGGCGCGTAGCGCAAGCGGAGCGCGATCTCGGAGGCCAGCCGCTCGGGTCCGAGGGCCTCGGTCGGCAGCGGCGGCAGGTCGAGGGGGCGGGCGACGTCGCGGAAGAGGTCGCGGGCCGAGGTGACCAGGCGCTCCTGCTCGCCCGGCTCTCGGAAGGAAGCGGTCGGGAGCTCCTCGACGTGCGCGACGCGGTAAGGGTCCGGAGGAGCCTCGTCGATCACCCGGAATCGGAAGCGCGCTTCGAGCAGGATGTTGTACCGCCCGTCCGGAAGCTCTTCCGACTCCACGATCTCGCCGGCCGTTCCGACGGGGTGAATGGGCGGGGCCTCGGCGGCGGCGTCGGCTCCGGGGGCCAGCATCGTCATCCCGATCGTGCGCTCGGCGACGAGAGCGTCGGCGACGAGGGCGCGGTAGCGGGGCTCGAAGACGTGCAGGGGCAGGAGCGTTCCGGGCAGGAGGACCACGTCGGGGAGCGGAAAGAGCGGTATCCGGCGGCTCACGGCGCAGCGCTCCCGCCGGCCGGCGCCGCGGTCTTGCCGCGGGAGAGCGTGAGGACGTAGGTCGCGACCTGGCGGATCTCTTCGCCGGTCAGTTTTTCCTGGAACGGTGGCATCGGGTCGCGGCCGACGCGGACCTGCCTCTCGATCGCCGCGAGGCTGCCGTCGGAGCGCCACCGTCCGTCGACCAGGTTCGCGTAGGGGAATCGGGCGGCCACGGTCGTCTTGCCGTCGCCGTTGGCGTTGTGGCACGACACGCAGCGCCGCTCGAAGATGCGGCGGCCCGCCGCGGCGTCGCGCCCGGCGCGTTCGACTTCCGGCAGCGCCGCGCGGCGGCAGGCGAGCGTCCCGGCGGCGGCGAGGGCGACGACGGCGGCGGGCAGGAGGCTCCGGAGCACGACGGGGAGTCTAAACCCGCGTCCCGAGCGGCTCCCCGGTTCTTGATGGAGTCCTCATTTGGCGCGACCGTGGGGGCATGCTAAGGTCGGCGCCCTCATGGCGGACCGAAAGGACCGGGTGATGGAGAACGTCCCCGGGAAGTACTTCGTCGACGCCCAGTGCATCGACTGCGACGTCTGCCGCGTGACGGCGCCGGAGAACTTCCAGCGCAACGAGGACCGGGGATACTCCTACGTCTTCCGCCAGCCCGAGTCGTCCGAGGAGAACGCCCGGTGCCAGGAGGCCATGGATTCCTGCCCCGTCGAGGCGATCGGGAACGACGGGGAGGGAGAAGCCGCCCCCTAGAGCTTCTCGAAGTAGTCGATCGTCCGCCGGAGCCCTTCCTCGAGCTCGACCTTCGGCTCCCAGCCGAGCACCTGGCGGGCCTTGGTGATGTCGGGCTGGCGCACCTTCGGATCGTCGACCGGAAGCGGCTTGAAGACGATCTCGCTCTTCGTCCGGGTCAAGGCGCGGATCGTCTTCGCGAACTCGAGCACGGTGAGCTCCGCGGGGTTGCCGATGTTCATGGGCTCCGAGGCGTCCGACTGCAGGAGCCGGTAGATGCCGTCGACGAGGTCCGAGACGTAGCAGAAGGAGCGCGTCTGGGAGCCATCGCCGAAGACGGTCATCGGCTCGCCGGCGAGGGCCTGGCCGATCAGGGCGGGCACGACGCGGCCGTCGCGGGGCCGCATGCGCTCGCCGTAGGTGTTGAAGATCCGGACGATGCGCGTGTCGACGCCGTGCGAGCGGCGGTAGGCCATCGTGATCGCTTCGGCGAAGCGCTTGGCCTCGTCGTAGACGCCCCGCGGCCCGATCGGGTTCACGTTGCCCCAGTACGTTTCGGGCTGCGGGTGGACGAGCGGGTCGCCGTAGACTTCGGAGGTCGAGGCCAGGAGAAATCGGGCCTTCTTCGCCTTGGCGAGGCCGAGCGCGTTGTGCGTGCCGAGGGAGCCGACCTTGAGCGTCTGAATGGGGAGCTCGAGGTAGTCGATGGGCGAGGCGGGCGAGGCGAAATGGAGCACGGCGTCGAGCGGCCCGTCGACGAAGATGAAGTGAGTGACGTCGTGCCGGACGAAGCGGAAGCGCTTTTCGGCGTCGAGGTGCGCGATGTTGCGTGGATTTCCCGTCAGGAGGTTGTCCATCGCGACGACCTCGTGGCCCTCCCGCAGAAGCCGGTCGCAGAGATGACTGCCCAGGAACCCCGCGCCGCCCGTGACCAGAACTCTCATGGACGTGTCCTCGCCTTTCCCGTCACTGCCGTCCGACGCCGGTGTAGTGCCAGCCCGCGGCCTTCATTTCCTTCGGGTCGTAGACGTTGCGGAGGTCGATCATGACCCGGGCGCGCAGGTTCGCGCCGAGCCGGGGGAGGTCGAGCTTTCGGAATTCGTTCCACTCGGTCGCCAGCACGACGAAGTCCGCGCCCGCCGCGCAATCGTAGGCGTCCGTCGCGTAGTGCACGCGCGGGTGGACCGCCCGCGCGCCGGGCATCGCCGCGGGGTCGAAGGCGCGCACCGCCGCGCCCGCGTTCTCGAGGCCGGCGACGACGGAGAGCGCCGGCGACTCCCGGATGTCGTCCGTCTCCGGCTTGAACGAGAGCCCGAGCACCGCCGCCGTCTTGCCCGCGAGCGGGCCGGCCGCGGACGCGATCTTCTCGACCATCCGGGCCTTCGTTTCGGCGTTGACGCGCATCGTCGCTTCGATGATGCGGAACTCGTAGCCCTGCTGGCGCGCGAGGTCGGCCGCCGCCGCCGTGTCCTTGGGGAAGCACGACCCCCCGAAGCCGGGCCCGGGGTGGAGGAACTTCGAGCCGATCCGCTTGTCGAGGCCCATGCCGCGCGCGACGTCGTGGACGTCGGCTCCCATCAGCTCGCACAGCCGGGCCACCTCGTTGATGAACGAGATCTTGACCGCGAGAAAACCATTCGAGGCGTACTTGATCAGCTCGGCGGAGGCGACGTCGGTGATGACGAACGGCGTCTCGACGAGATAGAGGGGGCTGTAGATCTCTTTGAGGACCTCGACGGCCCGGGCGTCGTTGGCGCCGATGACGACGCGGTCGGGGCGAAGGAAGTCGGAGACCGCGGAGCCCTCGCGGAGGAACTCGGGATTCGAGACGACCGAAAACTCGTGGCGGCCGTTCCTCTCGCGCAGGATCTGCTCGATCATCCGGCCGGTCCCGGTCGGCACCGTCGACTTGGTCACGACGACCTTGTAACCGTTCATGTGGAGGGCGATGGCCTCGGCGACCTGGCGCACGAAGGTCAGGTCGGGCGAGCCGTCCGCCTTCGGCGGCGTGCCCACCGCGATGAAGATGGCCAGCGCGTCCTCGATCGAGGACTTCAGGTCGGTCGAGAAGCGCAGCCGGCCGGCGCGCTCGTTGCGGGACACGACCGCTTCGAGCCCCGGCTCGTAGATGGGAATCCGGCCCGCCTGGAGCGCCGCGATCTTCTCGGCGTCCTTGTCCACGCAGACGACGTTCATCCCGAAGTCCGCCAGGCAGGCGCCCGTGACGAGACCGACGTATCCGGTACCGACCATGCAGATGTTCATGCGGGCAGTTTCTCCAGCGATTCCCGGTACCAGGCCACGGCGCGCCGGAGGCCCTCCTCGAGCGGAACCCGGGCGCGGAAGCCGAGGAGGCGCTCCGCTTTCTCCACCGAAGCAAACGTGACGGGCACGTCGCCGGACTGCATCGGGCGCCGGTCGAGCCGGGCCGGGCGGCCCGTGGCCTTCTCGACGGCCGCGACGAGCTCGGCGAGCGTGACCGGATGCGCGCCGCCGAGATTGACGATTTCGAAGGGGATGGCGCTCTCGAGCGCCGCTTCCACGCCGTCGGCGATGTCGTCGATGTAGGTGTAGTCGCGCCGGGAAGACCCGTCGCCGTAATACGGGAGGGGCTCGCCGGCCTCGACGCCGCGGATGAACCGGGCGATGGCCATTTCGGGCCGCTGGCGGGGGCCGTACACCGTGAAGAAGCGCAGGCACATCGCGGGCAGCCCGTTCAAATGGTGGGCGTTGAAGACCTGGAGCTCGCCCGCGCGCTTGGTGGTGGCGTAGGGGGAGATGGGCTTCTCGATGGGATCATCCTCGGCGAAGGGGAGCTTCGCGTTGATTCCGTAGACGGAGGAAGACGAGGCGAAGACGAAGCGCGGCTTGCCGTGGGCGACGGCCCCTTCGAGCAGGTGCCACGTCGCGACGCAGTTGACCTCTTCGTAGAGGACGGGCTGCGAGAGCGACGGCCGCACGCCCGCGCGCGCCGCGAGGTGGAGAACGGCGTCGAAGCCTTCCTCGGCGAAGAGGCGGAAGACGAGCGCCCGGTCCCGGATGTCGCCTTCGACCAGCCGGTAGCGCGAGTTTCCGAGGTGCGGCGCGACGTTGGCGCGCTTGGCGAGGGGGTCGTAATAGTCGTTGAAGTCGTCGAGCACGACGACGCGGTCGCCTTTGGCCAGGCGCCTGTCGGCGAGGTGCGAGCCGATGAACCCCGCGCCGCCGGTGACGAGGAGCTTCACTGCGGCGGGGCCGGGGTGGGCGAAGCCGCCGGCAGGGCGGTCTTCGTCCTGACGTAGGAGTCGTACTCCTTCTTGATGCCGGACTTCTGCCGGTCCGCGATCAGCCAGCGCAGGATCGCCGACTCGTTGACGCCGACGACGAGGCGGTTGGCGGCGTCGTAGAGCTCGGGGTCGTTGATGAGCTTCCCGGCGGTCCCGTCGCCGTCGTCGAGCTTCTTCGAGATCGAGTCGAGGTGGCCGGACAGGCTGCGCAGGTTTCCCGTGAAGGCCTTCCCGAATTCCTTGTCGTGCAGGAGGATCGGGATCGCGCCGCTGCCTTTCTCGAGGTTGTCGACGACGCGCGTCAGCCCGGCCGCGGTCAGCGAGAGGCTGTCGAGGAGGGCGTAGATCTTCTTCTTGCCTTCGGGATCGGAGAGCAGGGCGGGGATCGCGCCGTTGCCGGTGCGGATTCCTTCCTCGATCTGAGCCAGCAGTCCCTTGACCGAATGGATGGCGGCGGCGAGGGCGTCGCTCGTCTCCTTGCCGTACTTCTCGTCGATCAGGAGCCGGCCGACGAGCCCCTGGCCGCGGTCGACCTTGGCGAGGATCGAGTTGAGGGACTTCAGCGTCGCGTTGAAGTTGTTGCCGAGCTGCACGCTCTCCTCGCTGTTGGTCGTGATCGCCCCGAGGAAGCCCTCGCCCTGCTCGGTGCGCCCCAGGATGTTCTTGAGCGACTTGGCGATCGCCGAAAGGTCGGTGAGCAGGTCGCCGCTGCCCTCGAGGAGCTTCTCGAGGCCGGCGCCCTGGGCCGGCGGGATCTCGCCGCCGATCGGCACCTCGGGCTCGTCGGCCTTGCCGCCTTCGAGCTCGATGTACTTGTCGCCGAGGAGGCCCCGTGTCTTGATCGACGCGCGCGTCGACTTGCGGATCATCGGCGCCCAGCGCTTGACGACGTCGTAGACGACGCGGACGGTCCGGTCGGCCGGATCGCCCGAGAGGCGGACTTCGATGACGCTGCCGACGACCACGCCGTTCAAGGAGACGTTGTTGCCCGCGATCAGTCCGGCCGCCGAGTCGAAGTGCGTCTCGAAGGGGAACTTGCTCCGGAAGAGGTTGGCCCGCTGCCCGATCATGAAGACCCCGATCATCGTCGCGGCGAGCGCGACGAGGACCACGACCCCCACCCGGAAGCGGCGTCTGACCTGTTGCTCTCCGACCACTGTCACGCTCCCTTCGGAACCGCCTGAAACACCCCCGTCCCGCAGGGGAAACCCATCGCCCGGAAATAGTCGCGCAGCACCGGGTGGCCGTTGGTGGTCGCCTCTTCGAAGGTGCCGACGAACTGGAAGCGGCCCTGGTGCAGAAAGACGACGCGAGAGGAAACCGTGCGGGCCGTGACGATGTCGTGCGTCACGACGACGGACGTCGTCTGGAGCCGGTGGTTCACGTCCACGATGAGCTGCGCGATCTTCTCGGAGGAGACCGGGTCGAGGCCGGTCGTCGGCTCGTCGTAGAGGATGATCTCGGGCTCGAGAGAAATCGAGCGGGCCAGGGCCACGCGCTTGCGCATCCCGCCGGACAGCTCCGACGGCATCTTGCGCTGGATGCCGGGCAGGCCCACCATCGAGAGCGTCTGGGCGACGATCGCGGAGACCTCCTCGGGCGACTTGTCGGTGTGCTCGCGGACCGGGAAGGCGATGTTGTCCTCGACGTTCATCGAGTCGAAGAGCGCGCCGCCCTGGAAGAGCATCGCCAGCCGCCGGCGCACCGGCGAGAGCTGCTCCTCCGTGAGCGCCACGATCGACTCGCCGAAGACCTTCACGTCGCCGCTGTCGGGCCGGGTCAGGCCGTTGATGTGCCGGAGCGTGACGCTCTTGCCGGTGCCGGAGGGGCCGAGCACGCAGAGGACCTCGCCGCGCTGAATCTGGAGATTCACGCCGGCGAGGATGTCGCGGCCCGAGTAGCTCTTCCAGACCTCCTTGAACTCGACGATCACCTCGCCGCGGCGGGCGCTCGTGTCGGGACGTTCGGACGAGGCGACCGGGGTGCTCATCAGAAAGCCAGGAAGAGCTTGGTCAGGAAGAAGTCCGAGACGAGGATCGAGATGGAGGCGAGCACGACGGTCCGCGTCGTCGACCGGCCGACGGCCGCCGCGCCGCCCTCGACCTGCAGGCCGTTGTAGCAGCCGATCGCCGCGATCTCGAAGCCGAAGAAGAGCGTCTTGCCGAGGCCGCTGAAGATGTCCGAGATCGCCAGCTGCTGCCAGATGCTGGTGATGTAGTCCTGGGCGGTCATCCCGATCTCGAGCACGGCGATGCCGAGCCCGCCGATGATCCCGAGAAGGTCGGCGATGGCGGTCAGGACCGGCATCATGATCACGACCGCGAGAACGCGCGGGACGACCAGCCGGCGCACCGGCGAGATCGCCATCGAGCGCAGCGCGTCGACCTGCTCGGTGACGGTCATCGAGCCGATCTCGGCCGTGATGCCCGACCCGACGCGGCCCGCGACCATCAGCGCGGTCAGGATCGGGCCGAGCTCGCGCACGAGCGACAGGGAGACGATCCGGCCGATGAACTGCTTGCCGCCGAAGGCTTCGAGCGAGTAGGCGGTCTGCAGCGCGAGCACGGCGCCCGTGACGAAGGCCGTGAGCCCCGTGATCGCCAGCGACTTGACGCCGAGCTCGTCCATCTGGCTGACCAGCTCGGTCGAGTAAAACGGCCGGCTCATGCACGCCGCGACCGTCTCGCCGATCATCTGGAACAAGCCGCCGATGTACTCGACGGTCTGCGACCCTTTGCGGCCGAAACGGTCGACGAACCGCAGCCAGCCCAGGTTGCGATAGAAGATCGCTGTAGCGGACGGTTCGGGTGGGGGCATCGAACGGCGCATTCTACGCCCTCCCTCCTCACCCTGTAAATGCCGGAACGGCCGCGACTTGCGGCTCTGCTACTCTCTCGGCCCGAGTGCGTTTCCTGCGTTCGCTCGGCGTGTGGGTCGTGATCAGCGCCGCGACCATTCTGTTCGGCCTGCCGGCGATCCCGCTCGCGCTCGTGCCCCCGCGCGGCGAGTGGTTCCTGCGGTTGGCCCGGGGGTGGGCGCGGCTGATTCTCGCCGTCTCCGGCGTGCGCGTGCGCGTGCTGCACCCCGAGCGCCTGTCGGCCGACGCGAGCGTCGTCGTCGCCGCCAACCACGAGAGCTTCTACGACATCCTGGTGCTTCTCGCGGTCCTGCCGATGTCGGTGCGCTTTCTCGCCAAGCGCAACCTCTTCCGCCTCCCGTTTCTCGGCTGGTCGATCGCGGCGGCCGGATTCATTCCGGTCGACCGCGAGGCGCGCGGCCGCAGCGTCGCGCTCGTGGACGCGGCGCTCGCGCGCCTGCAGAACGGGCGCTCGCTCGTCGTGTTTCCCGAGGAGACCCGGACGCGCACGGGGGAGCTGCTGCCGTTCAAGGGGGGTGCGGCGTTGCTCGCGATCAAGTCGGGGCTGCCGCTTCTGCCGCTCGGGTTGTCGGGAACGTTCCGGATCCAGCGCCGCGGCGGTTTCACGATCACGCCCTCGCGCGTCGGGCTCGCGGTGGGCGAGCCGATTCCGGTGACGGGCGGCGGGGCGCGCGACCGCGCGGCGCTGACGGAGGAGCTGCGCCGGCGCGTCGCGGCGCTGCGCGCCGAGGCGGCGGCCGGCATAGAATCGTCCGGGGAGGGTCCATGAGCGCCACGGCGGAGCTGACGGAAGAGAAAGTCCTCGACGTCCTGAAGACCGTGAGGTTTCCGGGGCTGTCCCGGGACATCGTTTCCTTCGGTTTCGTCAAGGACCTGACGGTCGGCGGCGGCAACGTCGCGATGCGGCTGGAGATCACGACCGAGTCGCCGGCGGCGGCCGAAGAGATCCGCCGCGACGCGACCGAGAAGCTGCGGAGCCTTTCGGGAGTCCATGCCGTCACGATCCGCCTCGACGTGAAGCCGCCCGCGCCGGCGGCGGCGCGCCCGGCCGCGGCCGCACCGGCGTCGGCGGCCCTCCGGGACGTCCGGTTCACCATCGCGGTCGCCTCCGGCAAGGGCGGCGTCGGGAAGTCCACGGTGGCCGCCAACCTCGCCCTCGCGCTCGAGCGGGTGGGCCGGCGCGTGGGCCTGATGGACTCGGACATCTATGGCCCGTCGCAGCAGATGATGATGGGAATCGCCGAAAAGCCCTACGTCAACGAGTCGAACCAGATCGTCCCGGTCGAGCGCTACGGCGTGCGCGTCATGTCGCTCGGCTTCCTGATGGACGTCGACCAGCCGGTGATCTGGCGCGGCCCGATGGTGATGAAGGCGGTCGAGCAGTTCCTGCAGGACGTCGCGTGGGGCGCGCTCGACTATCTCGTGATCGACCTGCCTCCCGGGACCGGCGACGCCCAGCTGACGCTGACGCAGAAGATCCACCTCTCGGGCGCCGTCATCGTGACCACGCCGCAGGACGTGTCGCTCATCGACGCCCGGAAGGGACTGGCGATGTTCCAGAAGGTCAACGTGCCCGTGCTCGGGATCGTCGAGAACATGTCGTACTACACGTGCCCGCAGTGCGGCCACCGCGACGAGATCTTCAAGCACGGCGGGGGGCGGCGGACGGCCGAGGAGCTCCACGTCCCGTTTCTCGGCGAGATCCCCCTCGACCCGAAGGTCGCCGAGGGCGGCGACGCGGGCCGTCCGATCGTCGCGGCCGACCCGAAGTCGGCGGTGTCCGACGCGTATCTGCGCCTGGCCGAAGGAATCGCCCGTCGCCTGGAAGGCGGAGGCTAGCGGGGGTCGGACCGGAATGGCCGCCTCGATCGATCTCGCAAAGACGGACATCACGCGCATGCGCGTGGACGCCATCGTCAACGCGGCCAACGAAGCGCTGCAGCTCGGCTCGGGCGTGGCCGGGGCGATTCGCCAGCACGGCGGCCCGACGATCCAGGAGGAGTGCGACCAGATCGGCACGTGCGCCGTCGGCCAGGCCGTGGTGACGAAGGCGGGGAAACTGTCGGCGAAGTGGGTCATCCACGCCGTCGGCCCGGTCTGGAAGGGCGGCACGTTCGGCGAGGAGATGCTGCTCGCCTCCGCCGTGCTGCAGGCGCTCCGGCGCGGCGAGGACATCGGCGCGACTTCCGTCGCCATCCCGGCGATCTCGACCGGCGTCTTCGGCTTTCCCCTCGAGCTCGCCGCCGAGATCTCGGTCGCCGCGGCCCGCTCGTTCGCGCCCTCGGCCGAGTACGTGCAGAAGATCGTCTTCTGCGTCCTGGACGACGACGCCCACGCCGCGTTCCAGAAGGCCCTGGGCAGCCGGGCGTGAGAGCCACCCGAGCCCGGCAGCGCCGCGGCCTCGCCTAGCGCGCGTGGTCGCCGCGGTCCTTCTGATCTTCGCCGCCCGGGCCCTGGCCGTGCCGTCGGCCGACGAGCTCCCGCGACTCCAGGCGGCGCGCAACGTCGGCCTCGCGGCGCTCGAGGACGGGAACCTCGCCGAGGCCGCGAAGCGATTCGAGACGGTGCGGCGCCTGGCGCCGGGAGACCCGCTCGGCTGGGCGGATGGCGCCGTCGCCGCGATGCGCGCGAAAGATCTCGCGGCCGCCGGCAAGCTGCTCGCCGAGGCCCGGCGCCTCGCGCCCGGCGACGCGCGCGTGCTCGCCCTCGAGGGATCCCTTCGCGAGCTGTCGGGCGACCGCGCGGGGGCGATCGCGGCCTACGAGAAAGCCGCTGCCGCCGCGCCGGGCGACATGGCTTCGCGATGGGCCGCGGCGCGGCTCTCGGCCGAGGCGGGAGACGCCGCGGGGCGCGCCGCGGCGATCCGCGAGATCGACGCCGCTCTGGCGGCGGCGCCGGCGAACGTGTTTCTCCTGGTGCGGCTCTCGGAGCTGCTCCGCGAGAACGGGGACACGGCGCGCGCGCTCGCGGCGTCGGACGATCTCGCCACGCTCGTTCCCGGCGAGCCGAAGCTCGACGCGGCGCTCGCCGACGGGCGCCGGGCCCTCGAGGCGGGCGACGCGCGCACGGCGTCGCTGAAGTACCGCGTGGCCGAGAACATCCTCCGCACGACCCCGCGCTATCAGCAGGCGCGCCACGACGTCGAGCCGGGCGTGGTCGGGTTGCCGCTCGAGGACTGGGGACCGGAGCTGGCGGGAGCGGTTCGCGCGCGCGCGGGGGCGCCGGTGCCGGTCCGGTTCGCGCCGAAGGCCGACGCCGCGCTCGACGGGCTCTCGGGTGTCGCCGCGATTCGGGCGGCCGGGGCCGATTCGCGGGATCTCGCCCTGGCCGGGGCCGCGGGCCTGCGCCTGGCCGCGCGCGCGGCGGCCGGGTATCGCGTCGCGGCGCCGCTCCCGGACTCGCGCTCTTCCGACGTGGTGGTCGCCGACGTGACCAACTCCGGCTCCCTCGACCTCGTCGTCCCGGGGGCGCTCTGGGTCCGCGAGGGTGAGACGTTTCGGAAATCGCCGATCGCCGGGGGCGACCGCGTCGTGCCGCTCGACGTGGACGCGGACGGCGACCTCGACCTCTACGTCTCGTCGAAGGCCGGCGACCACCTGCTGCGGAACAACCTCGACGGGACGTGGACCGACATCACCGCGGCTTCGGGGCTGCCCGCCGGGGTCAAGTCCCTGCTCGCGGTCGCGGCCGACTTCGACCGCGACGGCGACGTCGACCTGCTGCTGGCGAGGCCCGAGGGCGGCTTCGCTCTCTACGACAACCTCCGCGGCGGCCGGCTCGCCGCGCGCGAGGCGAATCTGCCGGGGAGCGGCGTCGTGACGGCAGCCGTGGCCGGCGACGTCAACGGGGACGGCCGTCTCGATCTCGTCTGGGCGTCGGGAGGACGGGCTTTCGTCGCCCTGAACCGGGGCGACGGGACCTTCCTCGCGCCCGAAGCGGTCGGGCCGGCGGCTTCGGTGCTCCTCTTCGACTACGACAACGACGGGTTCCTCGACCTGTTGCTCGCGAACCCCGCGGGGCCGTCGTCGCTGTGGCGCAACGACGGCACAGGACGGTTCGCGGCGGCCGACGTCGGGGCGCTGCCGCCCGCGCGCGAGGCCGAGGCGGTCGACGTCGACGGCGACGGCGACCTGGATCTCGTCCTGGTGACGCCCGCCGGCGGCGTCGCGCTCTACGAGAACCGCGGCGGCAACGCCAACGGCTGGCTCGACGTCGCGCTCGAGGGGTTGCCGACGGGCTCCGCGAAGGTCAATCGCGCGGGTTACGGCTCCGAGATCGAGGCGAAGGCGGCGGACCTCTACGTGTACCGCGTGGCCGCGCG